>Ga0194129_10002329_pt1 | contig 28787 bp, 21 predicted proteins | sample TA2KigCa35mmetaG_FD_150862 | JGI IMG/M metagenome (GOLD analysis project Ga0194129, IMG submission 150862) | Freshwater microbial communities from Lake Tanganyika, Tanzania - TA2015038 Kigoma Deep Cast 35m | ecosystem: Environmental > Aquatic > Freshwater > Lake | place: Tanzania: Lake...
ATCGGGCGCTGTCGTCGGGCGCTGTCGTCGCGCGCTGTCGTCGGGCGCTGTCGTCGCGCGCTGTCGTCGCGCCGTCAGAGCCCGAGCGCGCGGCCGTCGGCCAGCATGCAGCGGTCGGCGACGGTGTCGATGCCGGCGGCCCGCAGCGTCGCGCACGCCTCGGGATGGTCGATGCCCGACTGCAGCCAGACGACACCAGGGCGGTGCCGCATGGCGAGGATGTCACCGACGTGGGCGGGGACGTCCTCGCGGCGGCGGAAGACGTCGACGACGTCCACGGGTTCGTCGAGCTCGGCCAGCGTCCCGCGGACCGGCGCGCCGAGGACGTGGCGCCCGACGAGCCGCGGGTTCACCGGCAGGATCCGGTGTCCGTGTGCCGCGAGCCAGGCCGGCACGTAGTGCGCGGGCCGCGCGGCGTCGTCGTGGGCGCCAAGCACGGCCACGGTGAGCGGCCGACGCAGCAGGGGTTCGACGTCGCGAAGCTGGGCGAGATGCTTGCCGGTCATGACCGCCGGTGTGCCGTCTCGGCGGCGTCCGGCAAGCCGGCCTCGCGGTCGACGAGGGCGGCATAGAGCACGAAGAGGAACACCGTCTGCAGCGAGCCGACCGCGATGGTGCCGACGCACTGGGCGAGCAGGCCGAGCAGCGGCACCAGGCTGACGATGGCCATCGCGCTGTTCACGACGAACAGCACGGCGACGAAGACGACGCACACGAGCAGCACGTGCCCGACCCGGCCTCGCGTGAGGTCCAGCGAGCGCGCGATGGCCGCGGACACCCCGACGTCCTCGGCGACGATCACCGGGCCCACAACGAGGAGCCGCAGGACGCCGTAGGCCGCCGCCACCAAGCCGACCACCCCGAGGAAGAGCCCGAGCAGGCCAAGGGCGACGCTGTTCTGGGCGACGGCGAGCCCACCGGACGCGAGGGCCGGCGCGAGCAGCGTGGTGCCGCCCGCGACGCCGAGCAGGTAGACGACGCTGAGCCGGCGAAGGAACGGCAGGCCCGACAACAGGGCGCCGACGGCGCCGGTGGACCGCGGCTCGCCGCGCAGCCGCTCCTCGACGACGAGGAAGGCGCCGCCGTACGAGGCCACGAGGAACAGCGCCCCGGCAAGGAGCAGTCCGCCGCCCACGCCCACGGCCGCCAACTGCAGCGCACCGAGCTCACCGAAGTCCGTGACGCTGACGGCAGCGCCCACCGCCGCCACGACAGCGAGGGCGAACGTGACGTAGGGCAGCGCCGTCACGAGCCCGAGGTGCACGGCGTCCTCGCGCCACAGGGCGAAGGTTCGACGCAGGATGTCGCTCGGGTCGAGCGCGACGCCGAAGGGTGGACGGGCGGGCTTTCGGGACGCCGGCCAGGCGCGCGGGTCACCGGCGACGGGCTGGATTGGTTGACTGGGATGCATCGCAGACCTTTTGAAGTTGGCCCTACCGGACCAGTGTAGCGAAAGTCGCCGCCCGCGTCCGGGCGGCGGCGTCACTTCGGCGCTCCGCCGTGCGCAAGGACGTCAACGGCCCCCGGTGCCCGAGTTCCAAAGCGCGCGCGCCAGCTGGTGCTGTAAACGACCAGGTTGCCGTCGTCCTGGAGGGCGAGGCTGGCGTTGGCGTTGCCGTGGGTGCGCGAGTTCCAGCGCGCGGTGCCGCCGGTCCTTTAGAGCACGAGGTTGCCGTCGCCCTGCTTGGCGAAGATCCCGGTGGACTGCCCGTTGGTGCGGGTGTTCCACAGCGCGCGGCCCGACAGGTCGTGGAGCACGAGGTTGCCGTCGCGCTGGTGGATCAGGTGGAACCCACCGTCGCACGACCACTGGCCCTGACCCGGCGTCAGACCCTCGCCGCCCATCATGGCACCGCACCCGGCGGTGTTCGCGTTCGGCGGCGTCGCTGCGGCGGGCGGTGGCGTCGCCAGGGTGGAGGCCGCGCCGTCGCGCGGCGTCGTCGACAAGCCGAGCCTGCGCACGCCGGGGTAGTCGGGGCGAGGTTGGCCAGGGTTCCCTTCGTCGCCCGACCCACTGCATCGTCGAGCAGTGCTCGACGATGCAGTGGGTGCCTTGCGCTTTGTTGAGCCACCCACCGAACAGCCGCACGTGGCCGATGGTGCCGTCGCCGGGCCGCTGCCGGCGCGTGCGCCGGTTGACGGCGTCGTCGGGCAACAGCTGGTCGAGGGGGAGCTCGATGATGCTCGCGTTGTCGCTGAAGGGCGCCATCATCGCCGTGGATGCACCCGGCTTCGACAGGCCCCATGACATCGACACGAAGCCCGAGCAGTCGCGGCGGTAGCCCTCGAACGTGCCGCCCCGGTCATAGGTGCCGCCGAGGTCGATCCAGCGGCGGGCGACGGCGCGGGTGCCCAGCCGCTCGTCCCCGGGCGCGCGGGCGAATGTGGCGTCCCGGCTGCACTCGGCGCTCGCCACGAGCGCGCCTTCTTCTGCGAAGGCGTCGTCGCCGGTCAGGTTGAGTGCATACCCGGATCGTCGGGGTAGAGCTCGTCCTCGCACGCCGGCAACAGCGTGGCGACAGCGAGGGCGAGCAGCAGCGGGCGAAGGACCGGCACGGACATGGCGACCTCCAGCCAGAGCGCCAGCATCAAGGTCGACGGTGGATCCTGAGCCCACCGATCGTCCGAAGGTCCCCCCCGATGACGGTCAGCCGATCGGACGACGGACATCCGGTCGACCGCGTCGTCGACCGGGCGGGCGTCAGACGTCGAACTCGTCGACCTGACCGAAGGCGTCGCGGCTGACGACGACGATGCCGCCGTCGCTGACGACGAAGCGCTGGTGGTCGCGCTCGAGGTCTTCACCGATGCGCTCGCCGGGCGGGATGCGCACGCCCTTGTCGACGATACAGCGGTGCAGGCGCGCGCCGCGGCCGACGTCGACACCGGGGAAGAGCACGCTGTCGGTGACGAACGAGTACGAGTTCACGCGCACGTTCGGCGACAGCACGCTCCTTTCGACGCGGCCGCCTGAGACGATGCAGCCGTCGCCGACGATGGAGTCGACCGCCATGCCGACGCGGCCGCCGGGGAAGTCGGAGAAGACGAACTTGGCCGGACCGTAGGGCGCCGCCGTGCCGCGGATCGGCCACTCGGGGTTGTACAGGTTCAGCTGCGGCGTCACCGACACCAGGTCCATGCTCGCCGCAAAGTACGAGTCGATGGTGCCGACGTCGCGCCAGTAGCCGCGCACCATCTCGCCCTCGCCACGGCAGATGTGGCTCGCGAAGTCGTAGGCGTAGACCTTCAGCCGCTGCGGCGCAGTCGACAGGATGTCCTTGCCGAAGTCGTGGCTGGTCTGCTCGGACTCGGCGTCGCGCTTCAATTCGTCGACCAGGATGCTGGTCTTGAAGATGTAGTTGCCCATCGAGACCAGCGTGCAGTCCTCGCGCCCGGGGATGCCCGGCGGGTCCCTGGGCTTCTCGACGAAGCCGATGATGCGGCCCGTTTCGTCAACCTGGACGCAGCCGAACGCGTGCGCCTCGCTGCGCGGCACGGGCAGGGTGGCGATGGTGACGTCGGCGCCGACGTCGTTGTGGAAATTCATCATGACGCTGACGTCCATCTTGTAGATGTGGTCGGCGCCCCAGATGAGCACGTGGTCGGGCCGCACCTCGCGCAGCAGGTCAAGGTTCTGGAAGATCGCGTCGGCGGTGCCGCGAAACCACGTCGGCCCGCGGTTCATCGCCGCCGGCGCGCACTCGATGTACTGGTCGAGCAGCGCCGACGCGAGCGGCCAGGCGCGCGTCAGATGCCGCACCAGCGACGTCGCGCGGTACTGCGTGATCACCTTGATCTGGTGGAACCCCGAGTTGACGAGGTTCGACAGCGCAAAGTCGATCAGGCGGTAGCGGCCGCCGAAGTAGACGGCGGGCTTGCTGCGCTCCTTGGTCAGCGGGAACAGCCGCTTGCCTTCGCCACCGGCGAGCACCATCGCGAGCGTCTTCTGCATCGTTGCCTCCGCGCCACGCGCCCAAGTGTCGCCCGCGGCCGTCGCCACTGGCAAAAAAGACGCCACCGCTGTCGACCGTGGGGCGACGGCGCCCTTGCGTCGACGTCGCCGGGACGAAAGAACGCGCCTGGTGAACGAACACGCCCCGCCCGCCGACGCCGCCACCCTGGTCGAGGCCCGTGGCCTTTCCCGCATCTTTCGTGTGCCTGTGCACGGCGAGGGCACCGGCGCCGCGCTCCGCCACTTTTTGGCCCGCCGCTACAAGGACGTCGTCGCCGTCGACGATGTCACGTTCTCCATCCGGCGGGGCGAGCGCATCGGCTTCCTCGGCGCCAACGGCGCCGGCAAGACGACGACCTTGAAGATGCTGTCGGGGCTGCTGCTGCCGACGAAGGGCTCGGTGCGCATCGGCGGCGTCGATCCGTTCCCCAAGGCCCCTGCGTTCCTGCGCCGCATCGCGTTGGTGATGGGCAACAAGCAGCAGCTGTTGTGGGACTTGCCGGCCAAAGAGACCTTCCGCCTCAACGCCGCCATCTACGGCATCGACGACGCGACGTACGCCCGCCGCGTCGACGAGCTGGCGACGATGCTCGACGTGGCGCGGCTGCTCGACCAGCCGGTGCGCAAGCTGAGCCTCGGCGAACGGATGAAGTGCGAACTGCTGGCCAGTCTGATCCACGGTCCCGACGTCCTCTTCCTCGACGAGCCGACGCTCGGGCTCGACGTCAACGCCCAGGTCGCCGTGCGCGAATTCCTGCGCCGCTACAACGAGACCACCGGCGCTACGATCCTCCTGACGTCGCACTACATGGCCGACATCACCGCGCTGTGCGACCGCGTGCTCGTCATCCATGAGGGGCGCCTGATCTTCGACGGCGACCTGCGCGCCCTCGCCCGCCGCTTCGCCCCCCGCAAGGAGCTGCGCCTTGAGCTGCCCGCCGCGGTCACCGCCGCCGATGTCGCCCACGTCGCAGGCGACGGCGTCGCAGGCGACGGCGTCGCCCACGTCGCGACCGACGGCCGAGTCGTCCGCTTCGCCGTCGACCCCGCGCAGCTGTCGGCCACGCTCGTCCGCGCGCTGACGACGCTCAACCCCGTCGACGTCACCGTCACCGAGCCGCCCATCGAGGACTCCATCGCCCGCATCTTGCGCGGCGACACCGGTGGCACCACGCCCACGACGACGGCGACGCACTCGGCGCCGGCGACGACGGCAACGACGGAGCCGCGCGCGTGAGCGCCCTGCAGCCGACCTCCGTCGGGGACCGCATCCGCGCCGGCTGGCGCATCGCGCGCGGGCTGTTTCGCGCCGGCTACGCGTACATGACCGAGTACCGCGCCGAGCTCATCCTCTGGGCCCTCGCCAACTCGCTGCCGTTCATCCTGATGGGCGCCTGGACGCAAGCGAGCACCCGTGGCCACTTCGCCCTCTCTCCCCTCGACCTCGTCCGCTACTTCCTCGCCGTCTTCGTCGTCCGCCAGCTCACCGTCGTGTGGGTGCTGTGGGAGGTCGAGCAGCAGGTGCAGGGCGGCAAGCTCGCGCCCCAGCTGCTGCAGCCCGTCGACCCGGCGTGGCGCCACCTGATGAACCACGTCGCCGAGCGCGTCGCCCGCTTGCCCTTCGCCGCCAGCCTGGTCGTCCTGTTCTTCGCGCTGTATCCGGCGGCGTTCTTCGTACCGTCGGCGATGACGCTGGCGCTGTTCCTGGTGCTCGTCGCGGCGGCGTTCCTCCTCCGGTTCCTGGTGCAGTACACGCTCGCGATGCTGTGCTTCTGGACCGAGCGCGCGTCGTCCATCGAGCAGCTGAACTTCGTGCTCTATATGTTCCTGGGCGGCGCCATCGCGCCGCTGGACTTCTTTCCGCCCGCTGTGCGCGCCGTCGCTGACTGGACGCCGTTTCCGTCGATGATGTGGCTGCCGTGCCGCGTGCTGCTCGGCGGCGTGCCCACGGCTGAGGTGGCCCGCGCCGTCGCCGTGCTCGTCGGCTGGTGCGTCGTCTTCTTCGTCGCCAGCCGCCTACTCTGGCGGGCCGGACTGCGGCGCTTCTCGGCGATGGGGGCGTGAGCCGTGCGCATCGCCCGGATCCTGTCTTTGTTCTGGCGCACGTCGTGGGCGGCCGAGGCCGAGTACCGCGGCAACTTCGTCTTCGCGGCGCTGGCGTCGGCGGGCAACCTGTGCGCGTCGGCGTGCTCGTTGTGGCTCTTCTATCAGGGCGGCGGCGGCTTCCCCGGCTGGACTTTCGACGAGAGCCTCGTTGTCCTCGGCCTGTTCTCGCTGTACACCGGCGTCGTCGGCAGCGTGCTGGCGCCGAACCTCGGGCGCATCGTGCAGCACGTCGAGCAGGGCACTCTCGAGTTCGTGCTCTTGAAGCCTCTCGATAGCCAGCTGCAGGTCTCGCTGCGCGTGCTGTCACCGTGGGGGCTCGCTGACGTCGGCTGGGGCGTCGTCCTGCTCGTCGCTGGGCTGGCGCGGTCGGGGCACGCGCAGCCGTCGTTGCTGTGGGCGATCGTGCCGCTGTCGTCGGGCGTCGTGCTGCTGTACGCGCTGTGGTTTCTCGTCGCGACGACGGCGGTGTGGTTCACGAAAATCTACAACGCCACCGAGGTGCTCCGCGGCCTGCTCGACGCCGGCCGCTTCCCGATGGCGGCGTACCCGGCGGCGTACCGCTTCGTCTTCATCTTCATCGTGCCGGTGGCGTTCTTGACCACCGTGCCCGGCGAGGCGCTGCTCGGCCGTGCGTCTTCGTCGATGCTGGCGGCCAGCCCCTTCGTCGCCGCCGTCGCCTTCGTCGCGGCGCGGGCGTTCTGGGGGCGCGCGATGCGCCGCTACACCGGCGCCTCCGGCTGACGACGACCACCGCGCCGGTGATGACCGGCACCACGGTTGACGCTTTCGGGGTGGTGGCTATGAATCCGCCATGTTTGGCTTTGGCAAGAAGAAGAAGGAAGACCGCGTGGCCGTGGCCACCGTGGCCCTGTGCGTCGACGGCGCCGGCTTTCTGCCGTTGCAGCGGCGGGTCAACGACGCCACCGCCCGCATCGTCGCCGCCGACGGCGCCTTCGACGTTGCTGCCGACGAGGTGGCCGCCGTCGCCCGGGCCCTGCTCGACCACGAGTCCAGCTGGCACTCGGGAGCGCTCGCCGGCGAGGTGTTCGCCGCCGAGGGCGACGCGCAGGACTTCCTTGGCGAGGTCTACGCCGACCTGTCATCGCGCTACGCGAGCAGCGACGACGGCCGCGAGGACGTCGAGCGCGACGGCACCTCGGCGGAGCGGCGCTGCGTCGTCATGGTGACCGTCGCCTACCGCGGCGAGAGCGTCGACGTCGAGCGTGACCTGCACGACCGACTCGACGCCGCGCGCGCCTTGCAGGGCATCGTCGCGCTGCGCGAGCAGCGCACGCTGCTCGCCGCGCAGGTACACGTGGCGCCGTCGCACACCGACGATCGCCTGTCCGACGAGCAGCTGCTGGCCAACTTCCCCGAGCTGAGCGCGTTGTAGTTGTCGGTCGCCGTCGGCGTCCCACCCCTTGTCCTTGCAGTCCCCCCGCCAGTAGGAGCCCGGTCATGCGCCTCTCTTCGACTTCCTCGCTCTCGCTGTCCCTCGCTGCCGTCGCCGCAGTCGCGCTGTCGCTTGGCGGGGCGGCCTGCTTCGGCGGGGCGGAGCCGCTCGAGCGGGGCACGCCGGTGGTCGAGTCGCCGGCGTTGCCGCCGGGCAGCTACGAAGTGCAGTCCATCGCCTACGATGACGCCGATGGCGGCTGGCGGGTGTTCCTGCTGACGCCGCCTTTGGGTGCGAAGCCGGTGTTCACGACCACCAACCTGAAGCTCGCCCGCCTGTCCGACGAGGACATCGCCGCGGGCAAGACGAAGGCCCGCCTCGACGTCGATGGCGACGCCCCGACGGCGCGGCTGCCCGCCGACTTCCAGGTGCAGTACACGCACAACGTCACCGAGGACCGCGGCGAGGGCCAGGTCGTCGTCGTGCGTCAAGAGGCGACGACGTGGTCGCCGTTCATGTCGGCGATGGCTGGCGCCGCGCTCGGCAACATGCTGTTCTCGCCGATGTACGTGTACCCGCCGCCGTACGTCGGCGGGGCGCTCTCGGGCTACGGCGGCTACGGCGCGTCGCGGATGGCGGCGCAGTCGTCGTTCCAGCAGACCCACGGCGCGCTGCCGCAGTCGGCGAAGCTGTCGCGATCGGGCTACTCGAAGCGCCCGTCCTCGATGTTGAAGAGCACCGGCAGCGGGGCGGGGTCGTCGCGCCTCGGGGCGGGCAAGTCGACGACGTCCCGGCCGCGGTCGGGCTTCGGCTCGGGCGGCTTTGGTCGTCGACGTCGCTGACGCGCGCCGTAAAGGGGGCTCGGGCGAGACTCGTCTGGGACGCGTGCAGCAATGACCGCATCGACCGGGTACGACGGCGCGCCTCGCGCCCGTCGTGCAAACGGGGTTGAAAAGCGGCCGCGACCGAGAAAGAGCCAAGCCATGCGGATCGCCCTCCTCGCCCTCGTCGTGCTCGGCGCGCTGCCGGCGTCGGCGCGGTCCCTCGAGGGCTCGGTGCGCGAGGCCGGTACGCGTCGGCCGGTGCCGGGCGCGCTGGTGACGGTCTCGGCGGGCGCCGAGAGCGTCGACGTCGTCACCGACGACCAGGGAACCTTCGTGCTGCCGCTGGCCGACGACGCCCGCGGCGCCGTCGCCGTCGCCGTCGACACGAGCGGCTACGCGCCGCTGGCCGAAAGCGTGACGTTGCGGCGCGACCGGCCGACGACGACGGTGGAGCTGTACGTGCGCGCGTTGCCGTCGGGCGAGACGCGCGTGCGCGACCGCCGCAGCAAGGACGCCGCCGCGCGCGGCGTGCACCGCATCGAGGGCAACGAGGTCAACGAGCTGCCCGGCACCTACGGCGACCCGGCCAAGGCCGTCGAGAACTTCCCGGGCATGGGCCGCGTGCTGCTGTCGCAGGGCTCGTTGTTCATCCGGGGCGCTGGCCCCAACGAGAGCGCGGTCTTCGTCGACGACTATGAGATCCCCGATCTCTACCACTTCACCGGCAGCACCAGCGTCATCAACATCCCGTTCGTCGAGTCGGTGGAGCTCGTCCCCGGGGTGTTTTCGGCGCGCTACGGCCGCAGCACCGGCGGCGTCGTCGTGCTGCGCACGAAGAAGCTCCCCACCGACGACGTGCACGGTTTCGCCAAGGCCGACGTCATCGACGCTGGCGCCTACGTCGGGGTGCCGGTCGGCAAGAACGTCGCCGTCGGCGCCTCGGCGCGCCGCAGCTATCTCGACGTGCTGCGCAACACCCAGATCGCGCTGCGCGGCACCGGCGACGACGTCGTGCAGATCCCGACGTACTGGGACTACCAGCTGAAGCTCGACTGGGACACCGCGCCGGGCCACGAGCTGGTCATGTTCGCGTTCGGGTCAGGCGACCGCGAGACCTACCTCGCCGACGGCCGCGGCGCCCTCGACGCCTACAACCGCGAGAACGACTCGGACTTCCATCGCCTGAGCCTGCGCTACGCCCACGGTCTGGGCTCGGGGGTCAGCCACACGCTCACGCTGGTGGGCGGGCTCGACAACGGCCGGCTCGACGAGCAGGGCGGGCTGCGGGCCCGGACGCGCGACGGCGCCGACGTACAGGTGCGCGACGAATGGACGTGGCGCACGACGAGGGCGGGCCGTAGGGCGACGAAGATCGTGCTCGGCTTCGACGGCACCGCGCGCGTCGATCGCTGGCGCTACGGCGGCTTCCTCGCCGACACCGGCCTTGTCGAGGTGCCCACGCCCGACCTCGAGGGCTCGGTGCTCGGGCGCACGACGCAGCAGCAGGCCGCCCGGGCCACCGGCGCGCTCTACGCCGAAGGCACGCTCGAGCCCCTCGACACCATCGTGCTCGTGCCCGGCCTGCGGGTCGAGGGCATGTTGCTCGAGGGGCCCGACGGGCCCGTCAGCCACGTCTCCGTCGAGCCGCGCGTGGTCGGCACGTGGCAGCTGTCGCCGCGTGCTGCTTCGAGTGGCTGGGGCACGCTGCTGCGCCTCGGCGGCGGTGCGTCGAGCCGGCCTCCGGACAGCGACGAGGTCGCCGTCGCGCGCGACTCCGGCATCGCGCTGAAGCCGCAGGGCGCGCTGTCGCTGCAGGGCGGGCTCGAGCAGGGCCTCGGCGAGCACCTGACGTTGACAACGACGCTGTACACGACGTGGCGGCAACAGCTGACGACCCGCTCGCGCGCCTTCCCCGTGCCCGATCGCCCCGGGCAGCTCGCCGTCACCGGCGGCGGCAGCGGCCGCTCGACGGGTGCCGAGTTGCTCCTGCGCATGGCGCTACCGCAGCAGGCGTTTGCGTGGTTGACCTACTCGATCGCGCGCCACGAGCGGCGCGACCGCGAAGACCGGAGCAACCCGGTCACTGTCGACCACCCGTACCTGTCGGCGTTCGACACGACTCACCTGCTCGGCGTCGTCGGCCAGGTCCGCCTGCCGTGGAACCTGCGCGCCGGCGCGCGCTACCGCATCGCCACCGGCATGCCCGAGACGCCGGCGCAGGGCGGGGTGTTCGACGGCGACACTGGTCGCTACGACCCGGTCTTCGCGTCGGTGGCGAGCACGCGCTTCCCCTGGTTTCAGGCCGTGGACGTCCGGCTCGACTGGACGACAACGCTCTCCTGGTTCGAGCTGACGGTCTACGCCGACCTCGTCAATGTGCTGAACCTGCGCGCGCAGGAAGGCACGCTGTACAACTTCGACTACACGCAGACCCAGCCGCGGCTTGGCCTCCCGACGATCCCGGCCATCGGCGCAAAGGCGACGTTCTGATGCCCGCGCATCGTCCCGGGCGACGACGTCGCGCGCCGCTCGCGCTGTGCATGTGGGGCGCGCTGCTGGCGGCAGCACCTTCGACGGCGACGGTGGCGCTGCTGCCCGTCGACGTCGCGGCCACCGGCGCCGACGGGCCACGCGTGCGCGCCGCGCTCGTGCAAGCCCTGCGCGCGGCGCTGCGCGACGAGCTTCGCGTCGTCGACGCTGCCGCCGTGCCCCAGGGCGCCGCGGTGTGCGCCGCCGACGTCGCCTGCGTCGCCCGCGTCGCTGGCGACGACGCCGACGAGGTGCTCGCCGTGCGCGTCGACCGCAGCGGTGTCACCGCCGACGTCTGGGCGCGGCTCGCCCTGCGGGTGCACCAGGTGCGCAGCGGTCGCGTGCTGACCTTCGAGGCCCCCGTGTCGACGACCGCCGCCGACCGAGACGTGCGCGCCCTCGTGCTGCGCGCCTACGACCCGGCGCGGCTGCAGGGGCGCCTCGACGTCGTGGGCGTCGCCGACGACGACATCGTGCTCGTCGACGGCCTGCGCGCCGCGCGGCTGTCGCTGCGGCTGCGCCCCGGCCGACACGAGGTCGTCGTGCTGCGGCCCGACGGCGCCCGGGCATCGACGATGGTCGGCGTGGCGCTCGACGAGCAGGCGACCGTCGACGTCGCGCCGTGGTCGTTACCAGCGAGCTCGCCGACGCCGTCCACGCTCGCGGCCGGCGCCGGCGCGGTGCGACCTTGGTGGCCGCTGGTCACCCATGCGGCGTTGGCGACGGCGTCGATGGTCGGTCTTGGCGTGGTCGCTGGCCGCGCGCTGGGGGCAGGGATCCCGGCGCTGCGCGACGTCGAGTGGGCGGGCGGCATCTCACTTCTGGTGGTTTCTGTCACCGCAACGTCGTCCACGGTGATCGAGGCGACCCGGCTCTCGGGCGACGATGAGTCGACGGCGCGCGAGTCGTCGGCGGGCCGACCAGCGATGTGACGAAGCAGGGCGGGCAGCAGGCGCCGCAACTCGGGGAAGAGCGACCATGAAGATCTACACTCGCACCGGCGACGACGGCGGCACCGCACTGTTCGGCGGTCAGCGCGTGCGCAAGAGCGATTCGCGCGTCGCCGCCTACGGCGCCGTCGATGAGGCCAACGCGGTCGTCGGCGTCGCCGCCGCTGCCGCCGACCTACCGGCGCCGCTCTTCGACGAGCTGCGCGCGGTCATGAGCGACCTGTTCGATCTCGGGGCCGAGCTGGCGACGCCGCCGTCGGACGCCACGCGCCTGCAGGCGCGCCTGGACAGCCGCATCGACGACGCGCGCGTCGCGGCGCTCGAGGTAGCCATCGACGACGCGTTCGCGCGCTGCCCGCCGCTGTCGACGTTCATCCTGCCGACGGGGGGCGAGGCGGCGGCCCGACTGCACCACGCGCGCACCGTGGTCCGCCGCGCCGAGCGCGAGGTCGTCGCCCTGGCTGCCGAGGTGCCCGTGCGTCTGGGCGTGCTCGTCTACCTGAACCGCCTGTCCGACGCGTTGTTCGCGTGGGCGCGGTTTGCGGCCCACGCCAACGGCATCGGCGACGTGCCGTGGCAGGCGAAGAAGGATGGCTGAAGCCACGCCGCCTGTCGACGTCGGCAGCGGCAGCGGCAGCGGCCCCGGGTCCGCCGCGGTCGGGGCTCATGGCATCAACGCGAGCTCGATGTACTCGAGCACGAAGTTGTTGGGGGCGTCGCACCACTCGCTGATCACGAGCCCGCGCGCAGTCACGCCTGTCGTACTACCGGGCGACGCGTTGGACGTCATCGCTTCGGTGACATTCCACGACGACGCCTGCTCCGCCGCACCGCCGGTGCGCGCGTAGCAGTTGCCGCCGACGCCGTCGGTGGTGGGGCCGTCGACGACGGCGCCGGAGCGGTCGAGGATGACGAAGCGGTCCTTGCGGCTGCCGTTGCCATTGACGATCGGCACGCCGCTCGACTCGGCCTCGGCGTTCAGGTAGCGCGCCGACGACGGCAGCGGCCCCCAGAACTGCTCGAACTCGGCGCGGGTCGCGTTGCGCGCGATCACCAGCACCTCGCCGGACGACAGCGCCGTGCCCTCGGGCAGTCGCGTCACCTGTGCGGCCGCCGTACCGCGATCCTGCAGTTGGTATCCGCCCAACTCAACCGTCGACTGCTCTCCTTCGCCTTCGCCCTCACCCTCACCCTCACCCTCGCCCTCGCCCTCGCCCTCGCCTTCGCCCTCGCCCTCGCCGGGTGGGCCATCGGGGTCGAAGCAGGTGTCGGTGAACCCGTCACAGAGCTGGTCGCCGGGGCAGTCGTCGGGGCCGCCGCACTCCGCGGGCGGCGGAACGCAGCGCTCGTCGACGCAGATCTCGGAGGCGGCGCACTCGCCCTTGTTGCGGCACTGCGCGGTGCTGCAGACGCCCGAGCGGCAGAAACCATCGGCGCCGCACTGTTCGTCGTCGACGCAGGGAACGAGGATCGTCCCGGCGTCGTCGGGTCCGTCGAGGGGCACCGGCGCGGGTGTCGTCGGGCAGGCGGCGAGCACGACGAGGCTGAGCGTTGCGAGGAAGCGAAAGCGCGGCATTATGACACCATCGCTGATCGCTCGTCGGGCGCAAGCGACATCAGGACCGATGCCCCCCGGGCGTTAGCGGACGCACACCCCGCGCAGCATCGAGGAACATAGCGTCCGGACGCGCTTGCTCCGTGCAGGGGCCGCTGGCATCGGCGTTGCTATCCCACCCTCCCGATCCCGAGCCCGGTGTGCGATAGCCGCACACGTTCGCGATCTGCCCCCAAGGGGCTTGAGGTCTGGATGCGTCGCTCCCGGTTTCTGCCCCTCCTTCTGACCAGCCTTCTGGCCGCGCTCGCCGCGAAGAGCGCGAGCGCGCAGCAGCAGCCGGCTCCCGCGCCCGCTCCCGCCGGTCAGACGCCTGAACAAGCGGCACAACCGGCGGCGTCGACCAGTTCTTCCGCGGCCACGCCGGCGCAGCAGCCGGCCACGCCAACCAACGCGCGTCTGGCGGCCGGCGGCGTCGTGACCGGCGGTGGCACCTTCCCGCTCCACATCCAGGCCACTCTCGACAACGCCGTCGGCAGCGGCTTTCTCGCGCCGGGCTACCAGATGCAGCCGTCGTGGAGCACGTCGCTGAACCTGCGGCCCACGGCGTCGCTGCCGAGGCTCGACGGCCTGCCCAGGATGATCTTGTCGATGTCCATCGACTTCAGCGTCGCCAACTGGCTGCCGGCGTCGACGAACTTTGGCGTCTTCGACCGTCAGGTGCGGGTCAGCGATCCGTCGCTGGCGCTCATCGTGCCCGGCGTCTTCGTCGAAGAATTCTCGGGGACGCGCATCTCGCTGATCGCGGCGGCGCGCGCGCCTTTGTCGATCACGTCGCGCCAGCAGAACCTGATCACGAACGTCGCCACCGCCGCCCAGTTCATGTGGGGCAGCCCCGAGACGCCGGTGGGCACGTTCTTCGTGCAGTACACGCCGTCGGTCCGCGCGCTGTTCTACTCGCAGCCCGGGCCGACGATGGCCTGCGACGTCCCGCGCCCGTACGAGTCGCCGCTGCCCAGCGGCGATCCGGTGAACGGCCTCGACGAGCTCCCCCTCGTCCTGCCGCGCGCCGAACAGCTCTTGCCCAATGGTGAGTGCATCCTCGCCGGTCGCCAGAACCTCGGCAGCGTCAATAACGCGATGGCGACGGGCTGGTCGACCACCGACGGCACGCACAACGTCTCGCTGAGCTTCTCGTGGGCGCTGGCGTTCCTGCGGCCCCTGACGAACGCGCCTGACCTCGCCTCGCCGTTCTCGTCGGGCCAGAACTTCAGCGAGAACACCTCGGGCTCGCTCTCGTACACGTACACGGTGCCCACCGGATACCCGTTCTTCATCACCGCCGGCGTCGCGTCGGGCCAGCCCGCCTGGTCGGCCGACGGCAAGACCGTGCGCTTCCCCGTGTGGGACTTCTTCACGCCGGCGAACAACTTCAGCTCTGCCTTCCTCGACGTCACGATCGGCATGTGACGCCGATCCTGCTTTCTCTCTCTCCCGAATCCGGACCCCTCGACATGAATTCGCGAACCTTCTGGAGGAACACGATGCGCAGCATCCATCTGCTCGCGGCGGCCATCGCCGTCGTCGCCACGGTCGGGACGACCGGCTGCTCGTACCGCAACGAGGACCTGAACCGCGTCGTCGACCCCTACTGGTCGAAGGCCTACTTCGACGCCGAGAACGAGTGGTACCTCCGCTCCACCGTCGTCGATGCGCCGCCGGAGCACGGCTGGATCTCGGTCGCCGACGGTGACTGGCTGATGCTCGAGAAGATCCGCTGGGAGATCACCGAGAGCAACCTGATCGGCTGGCGCACCTACGCCGCCGCCCCGGGGTCTGAGCAGGAGAACCTCCCCGGCGCCGACGAGCTCTACAAGGGCCAGCCGGTGGCGATCTTCGACATCACCGACCACTTCGACATCCGCCGCGAGTTCGATCCGACGACGGGCGAAGAGGGCAACGTCCTCTCCGAGAACCGTGACCGTCTCTGGTACGACCGCGCCTTCATCCGCGTGAACTGGGCGGCGAACCGCGTCCCGACGTTCAAGTACCACCTCAGTCTCGAGGAGCCCGGGTACTGCGGCGGTCCGTGCATCGGCACCGGCCAGCAGCGCTTCCTCGTCCAGGCGGCGCAGGCGCCCGCCGATCCGAAGCGCTGGCGCTTCGAGGACGAGTACTTCGAGATCACGACGCGCCACGAGGTGGCCCCCGACATCCTCGGCCTCGTCGGCTACTACGGCGTCGCCATGGCCGGCGACTTCAGCTCGGCCATCGTCGACGTGCGCCACTCGTTCATGAAGGTGCCGAAGTCCGACTACGTCGCGCGCCCGATGCCGGGCTCGGTGGCGCTCGCGGACGCCGATGGTCAAGAGGTCCGTGACGAGCGCGGCTTCGTGAAGCGCATCCCGATCAACGATCGCTTCGGCTTCTTCGGCACCCTCGGCCGCAACACCTTTGACGCCAACCGCGGCATGGTGACGTCGGGCCAGGTCCAGAACGCGTCGCTGTTCAACCTGTGGAAGAAGTCGCGCAACGAAGACGGCACGATCATCCCGATGGCCGAGCGTGAGCCGAAGCCCGAGGCCGTCGTCTACTACACGAACCTCGAGCACCCGAAGCACCTGCTGAACGCGTCGCGCCGCGTCGCGGCCCAGTGGAACAAGGTGTTCCGCGAGACGGTCTGGAAGGTCAACGAGGCGAAGTACACCGGCGCGCTCGACGGAGACGGCATCCCGTCCGACGTGCCGGCGATGTTCGTGCTGAAGGAGAACGACTGCAACGTCGCCAACGTCGAGCGTGTGATCGCCGGCTTGAACGACGCGCACCCCGAGCTGGTCGAGCAGGTCGTGGCGAAGTCGCGCCGCACCGTCGTCAACGACGAGGTGCCGTCGTTCGACGGCACCATCGAGAGCATTCGCGCCCGCTTCGACGAGGCCAACGACGAGATCGACAACCTGCAGCCCAACGGGCTGGGCAGCAAGGGCCAGAGCTTCACGGCGCTGCAGGCGCAGGAGACGCAGGCGCTGCACGACCTCGAGCGCATCTGCTCGGCGCTCGAGTACTTCACCGGCGGTGACATGACGATGGGCCGCGCGGCGCCCGAGGGCGTCGAGCCGTTCCTCTACCAGCGCCTCGGCGACACCCGCTACTCGATGATGAACCTCGTCGTCGGCGACTTCCAGTCCGGCTGGCTCGGCCTCGGTCCGCCGTACGCCGACCCTCAGACGGGCGAGACGATCTCGGGCACGGCGAACATCGCGCTGGCGATGCTCGACCGCTACGCCACGCGCGCGGCGCAGTACGTCTCGATCCTCAACGGTGAGACCAACGACCTCGACCTGCAGTACGGCTTCGACGTCGCCAAGTACACCGAGGAGAAGCTGCTCGAGAACAGCAAGCTCGTCACCCGCCGCGCGTCCCAGCAGACGCGCGATGAGGCGGCCCGGGCGTTCGAGTCGCGCCGCGGCAACCGTGAGGTCCTCAAGGAGGTCGCCCCCGGCCGCGCCCACGAGCGCATGAGCCGCGTCGTGGGTACCGAGCTGGAGCAGCAGCTGATCACGCAGGACGACGTCGCGCTGTTCGGCGCGGTGAACCCGCGCGACGCCGCCACCGCCTCGCTCGACGACGACATGCTCAACTCGGTGTCGCCGCTGCGCAACCCGAAGCTGATGCACCTCGGCCGCGAGCTCGAGCAGCGCGCCATCCGCATGGGCCAGCGTGCCGCCGACCCGCCGGAGATGATCAACAACTTCCTCATCGGTCAGGCTGTCGCCTACAAGGACATGTCCTACGCCGAGCGCTTCAAGAAGCTGCGTGAGGACATCTACGTCGCGGTCCAGCTGCACGAGGTCGGCCACAACACCGGCATGTTCCACAACTTCGCGGCGTCCACCGACGCGCTCAACTACGGCCGCTTCTTCTGGGAGATCCAGGACCTGCCGGCCGACATCGACGACGCCATCGCTGAGCTGTCGACGCGCAACGACTCCCGCTCGACCACGCGGATCGAGCAGCTCGAGAACTGCAAGGCCGTGATCGCTAACGCCGGGCCGGACTTCGAGTCGCAGGCCATGACGGCGCAGGACTGCTTGCGCCAGAGCGAGGGCGTCTACTCGTCGATCATGGACTACCACGGCAACTGGAACGCCGACTTCAACGGCCTCGGGCCGTATGACTTCGCCGCCAACAAGTTCGCCTACGGCCAGCTCCTCGAGGTCTTCCCGACCGAGAACCTGCGCGCCGACATCGACCAGCCCGGCGAGATGAAGAAGAGCCTGTTCTACAACGACTGGCGCGACATCCCCGAGATGTTCAACGGCGGCGATCGCGGCGAGAAGGTCGCCACGATGCACGACCGCACCTACGTGTCGATGGACTGGGACGCGTCCTCGACGCGCGCGCAGCCGTTGCCCAACGAGGTCCCGTACCGCTTCGGCTGGGGCGCGTACCCCGAGCCGATGGTCAAGGTCTTCGACTACGGCCCCGACACGCGCAGCAACACGGCGTTCAAGCTCACGTCGTACTACCAGAACTTCTTCTTCAGCCACTTCGCGCGGAACCGCCTGTGGGACTTCGACGCCGTCAGCGGTGCCATCGGCGCCGACGACGGGGTGATGGCCGACTTCACCGAGAAGATGCAGTGGTTCTTCTTCTACAGCGCGAGCGACCCGGACTTCGTCGGCTCGTACGCGTACGAGGACTTCCTGGCCACGACCGAGGCGGGCCTGAACCACTTCGCGCACGTGCTGGCCGAGCCGAACTCTGGCAACTTCCACACGCTGCCGGCTCACCAGCTGTTCAGCATCACGAACCTGCCGCCCGAAGGTCGTACGCCCGACCCGCTCGACATCGCGATCCCGTGGTCGAACCTCGGCTTCTGTGACGCGCAGATCATCAACACCGCCGGCTTCGCCGATGGTCAGGACGACGGCGCCGCGCCCGACCGTGACGTCGAGTTCATGGCCGATCCGCAGCCCGGCTACGCCAGCGGCAACGTTCCGCTCGGCGAGGGTCGTCCGTTCTTCGTCGGCTTCACCGATGACTACGTCGACTTCTACATCCGCTACGTCGGCCACTACTGGACGAAGCTGTACGCGATCATCAACCTGGGCATGAACTCCGCGTACTTCCCGCGCGTCGACGCCGACTCCGATTGGCGCCTGTACGACGTCAGCTGGTACCGCCTGTTCCCGCGCGAGGTCAGCCGTATCTACGGCGCCCTCGTCACCCAGGACGACCTCGCGCTCGGCGGCTTCCTCGACGACAACGGTCGCTACGTGCGCCCCGACCTGCTCCCGGTCGACGGCTCCGTCGACACCACGGGGATGACGCGCGTGCTTCCGCAGATCGCGATCAACCACAACTACTACGCGTACCTGCTGGCGAACGTCTTCCTCGACTCGCCCACCGACGACACGCTCAACTTGACGAAGACGATGCAGATCGCCGTCGACGGCGGCACGGACGACGTCCGCGCCTACGACGACGCCGAGGCACGCGACGCCGTCGAGTGCCCCGAGTTCGACGCGCGCAACCCAGAGCACCTCACGAACCCGCCGGACTGCAAGACGGCGCTGTCGTTCACTCACCCGACGACGGGCATGACGTACCGGGCGCTGAAGGTCGGCGACACGCCCGTCGCCTTCAACCTCGTGAAGCGTCTGAACGTCTTGAAGCAGCGCTTCCAGCGGCTCGACGCCTGCAACCGCGACCTGCAGCAGGACGGCACGCTCGACGACGAAGACGTGTACTGCGCCTGCATCACCAACATCGGCGGCGGTCGCGACAACAGCGACTACCTGCAGACCTGCCTCGACGACTACGTCACGGTGATGCCGGGCGAGTCGGTGCAGGCGCCGGCCCTGTCGGGCTTCACGAACCTGCGCGAGGTCGAGGTGACCTGCACGCCGCAGGACCTGCAGAACCGTCGTGACTCGGCGCGGGAGGCGGTCGACGACCTCACCGACTACGTCAACGACCTCCGCACCTACAACAAGCTCGTCAACAACTTCTGAGCGAGGAGCAGAACATGTCGTTTCCGAATCATGCCCTGAACCTCGCGGGAGCAATCATGAACTCTACCCGATTCCTGCCTCTGCTCGCGGTCGCCCTGGGCGTCACCCTGGGCGCCGCCTGCGGCGAGGCCGTCGACATCAACCGCGTCGCGCCCAACGTCGTCGACAAGAGCGTGTTCACCGGCGAGTGGTACGTGCGCTCGGCCATCGTCGACAAGCAGTTCCACACCGACACCTCGTTCATCGGCCTGCAGGGCGAGGTGGAGCGCATCAAGTGGGAGATCACCGAGCGCCAGCTGATCGGCTACCGCTCCTACGAGCGCGTGCCGGGCAGCGACCCATCGAACCCGGGCGAGCAGAACGTCATCGTCGCGTTCCCGATCCTGCGTCACTTCGACATCCGCCGGCAGTACAACCCGGTGAACGGCGTCGAGACAAACGTCATCGAGGAGAACGACTACGACCGCCCCTGGTACGAGCGGCAGTACGTCCGCGTCGGCTGGAACGACCAGAACGGCGTCGCCTGGGCGCTCGACAACCAGATCGGGCTCGCGTTCATCGACAGCTTGAACCGTCGCTCGAACGAGACCCCGTCCTACCCGTGGAAGGTCCGCATCGGCGACAAGCTGATCACCGACCAGCCCATCGACTCGGGTGACAGCATCGACGTCACGCTTGACGCCATCACCGACGCCGACCCCTACATCTGCTACTATCTGGACGGTGTCTCGCCGTGCAACGGCGCGAACGTGAAGGTGAAGTTCAGCTTCCGCCGCGTCGACGAGAACAACGAGTATCAGGCCCTCGACTACCCCGATTACGTAGAGCGCAAAACCGGCACGCTGCAGCTGGTCTCGACCGGCGAGGACATCCTGTCGTCGGGCGCGCTCAACGTCATCAACAACCCGAACCTCTTCGGTGCGGACTTCGAGCCGCCGAGCCGCCTTTGCACGCCCGCCGAGATGGATCGCGACGGCACGCGCACGGTGAAGGTGGTCTTCGATGACAACTTCGGCGGCCGTCCGCGCATGTGCAACACGAACCCGGGCATCGGCGACCCGCCGAGCGCCTGCGAGGAAGCGCTCGCGCGCTGCAACGTGCCCGAGGGCGAAAACAACCTCGTCGCCATTACGCCCGGAAGCGGCGTGGGCTGCGACCCGAACATCCACTCGCCCGACGACTGCATCGAGCTGACGACCCCGGTGTTCGGTCGCTTCGGCTATTTCCGCACCGACCGCTACCAGACCGACCGTGAGAACGGCACGCAATACAACGCGCGCGAGCGGCTCATCAACCGGCACAACATCTGGGCCGACATCCTCGATGACGGCGGTGCTTCGATCCCGATGGACCGCCGCCCCGTCAAGCCGGTCGTCTACATGTTGAACGTCGGGTTCCCGACCGACCTGATCGACATCGCGACGAAGGACCTCGCCGACGACTGGAACGTGGCGTTCCTCGAGGCGGTGGCCGCCGCCCGCGGCGTCGGCCTCAGCAGCCTGCCCAAGAACCTGAACGAGGGCATCGACGGCGCCAAGCCCGTGACCCGCATGTTCGAGGTCCGCATCAACAGTTGCAACGTCGAGGCGGCCCGCCGCTACACCGAGCAGCACGACATGGGCGACGCCCTCGTCGCTTCGGGCATCGCGACGATCCAGGCCGGCAACCTCGAGAACGCCTGCGCGGTGCTCGAGTTCGAGTCGCAGCGCCGCGCGCGCGGTGGCGAGGAGATCGAGCCCTTCCGCTGGGAGCAGCTCGGCGACCTCCGCTACAGCTTCCTCAACTGGACGTCGAAGGCCGAGCTGGCGGGTCCGCTGGGCTACGGTCCGTCGGGCACCGACCCGCTGACGGGCGAGATCATCTCGGCCAACGCGAACGTCTACGGCGCCAGCATCGACACCTACGCCAACTGGGGCGCGGACATTGTCCAGCTGCTCAACGGCGATGTCACCACCGGCGACATCATCAACGGCACGCTGGCCCGCGAGCACGTCGAGAGCGTGCGCGCGCGCTGGGCGGGCAAGAAGACGCCGGCCGCCATCGACAACTTCCTGCGAACCTTCGACCGCCGCGCGGCGGGCATGAGCGACGACCAGTACTTCGTGCGGATGCCGACGACGGCGCTCGGCCGTGGTCTGGACAAGCTGCGCGAGTCCGGCCTTGAAGACGAGTACCTGTTGACGTCCGAGACGCTGCGGCTGTTCGGCAACGATCCAATGGCGCTGCGCAACGGCGTCGTCACCGACCGCATGCGCGAGAACGCGCGTCCGTCGAACTGGGCGCGGGAGCAGATCCCCGACGCCATGCTGGTGGCGGCCAACGCCGGCCACGTGGGCGGCGCCGCCGACGAGCCCTTCGTGCCGAGCGCGGGCGGGTCGACGTCGACGAAGCTCGGTGAGCTCTCCGACTACCTCGGCCGCAAGAACTTCTGCTTCCTGGCCGAGCAGGTCGAGCCGGCCATCGCCGACCTCGCCACCAAGATCAAGGCCGACGGCATGAGCCGCGAGCAGATCGTGCAGTTCATCCGCGCCAACGTGTTCCGCGGCGTCATGGCCCACGAGCTCGGCCACACGTTCGGCCTGCGCCACAACTTCGAAGGCTCGGCCGACGCGCTGAATTACTTCCCCGACTACTGGGGCGTGGGCGCCGACGGCCTGAGCGCCGACCAGCAGCACCTCCTGTCGAAGACGCCCTACGACGTCGTCGACGGCAAGCGCCGCGAGTACCAGTACTCGTCGATCATGGACTACCACCAGCGCTTCAACAGCGACTTCGGCGGCATCGGTCTGTACGACAAGGCGGCGATCAAGCTCGGCTACGCCGAGACGGTCGAGGTCTTCGACGAGAACCCGGGCGACGAGTTCGTCGCGCGCGAGTGGATGGGCAACATCTTCCTGCTCAACCCGGCCGACATCCCGAACCTCGTGGCCGGCCACGATGCTGACGCCGTCATCAACGACGCCTACGACGAGGCCAACGAGGCGGCGGTCGGCGGCGACGACACGGTGGTGCTCGACATCGCCAACCTGACGACGCTGACGCCGGCGCCCGAGAACCTCTACCGCCGCCGCAACATTCCGCTGAAGGATTGGTTCCGCAACGAGGTCCTCGGCGGCTTCGTCGGCGGCCTCGACGACAACGACTGCGAGCGTCAGTTCGGACTGCCGAACGAGCGCGGCTGCATGAGCACGATCCTCGGCGGCCTCGGCTACAACGACGACGACGGCTCGCTGCCGAAGGTCTCGGTGCCCTACAGCTACTGCGCCGACGAGTTCGCGTTCGGTGGCAACCTGACGTGCAACCGCTGGGACATGGGCCCGACGTCGTCGGACATCGTGAGCAACGCTGGCGAGATGTACGAGTTCTACTACCCGTTCGATGCCTTCCGTCGTGAGCGGGCGCTCAACCCGTTCTCATCGTGGGCAAATGGGTATATCAATCGCCTGTTCAGCCGCACCTATCAGCCGATGCTGAATGCGTACCGCTACTTCTACTATTACCGTCGCGCCAACGGTCTGCGTATCTTCCCGACGATCCGTGACTGGGGCAGCGCCGCGTTGACCGGCATGGACTTCTTCGTCCGCGTGCTCGAGCAGCCGGAGCCGGGCACCTACTGCCTGTCCGACGTCCGCGGCACCCAGACCTACGTCCCGGCCGACGAGGCCACCGGCGACGAGTGCGCTACCGACTCCATCGAGCTCGGGCTCGATCAGGGTCGCATCTTCAACTCGAACTGGGACGACAACTACGACTTCCGGCCGATCAACCTTGGCAACTACTGGGACAAGGCGCTGGCGCTGCAGGCGATCACGTCGTCGGACGCGTTCTTCTTCCGCGACTTCTCGCAGGAGACCAACCGCGGCGCGTTCTCCATCGGCTACTACCGCATCTTCCAGGACGAGATGCTCGACCTGTTCGGCGCGGTGATGCGCGACGACCCGACGGTGTTCGCGCCGCACGTCGTCGACGCCGATAACGACGGCAAGGGCGAGGTCGTCTACGCCCCGTTCCTGAAGACCGGCATCTACGGCGAGCCGTTGCCTGAAGCGCAGCTGCCGGGGGCGCCGATCAAGCCGGCGATGAGCTACCAGCTGCGGACGTGGGCGGCGATCTTCGGCACCGTCAACATGACGAGCACCCTCGACCAGACGCTCGACTTCGCGCAGCGCACGCGCATCACGATGGTCGGCCAGCCCGGCGAGCCGACGCTGCAGACCGACATCGACGGCGACGGCACCGACGACATCGACGTCATCGAGTTCACCGACCCGCAGAGCCACATGGTCTACCGCTCGGTGGCGTTCGACGGCGTCGAGCACGCCGTCGGCTACCGGCTGCTGCAGGAGGCCGAGGAGTTCGCCGACGCCTGGCGCGCCGCGCAGGCCGCGCTGCAGACCGCCGAGGCCGGTGGCGACGCTGCTGCCGTGCGCGCCGCCCAGATCGCCTTCGATCGCGCGACGAGCACGCTGAACGAGCGCCTGCAGACCATCGACTTCATGGTCTACCTGGGCAACGCGTTCGAGTACCCGGGCGGCTGATCGCCGGCGTCACCGAAGACAAAGAAGGCGGGCCGCAAGGCCCGCCTTCTTTGTCTTCGGCCTCGCGCCCGCGCGCCGTCGTCGTCGGCGTCGTCGTCGTCGTCGTCGGCGGCGCGGCTCTACGCCGTCCGCTGCAGCACGGCGACGAAGAACCCGTCGCACGCCGGCGGCGTCAGGGACCCGCGCGCCGGAAACGGCGCCGGCGCGGGCAGCCGCACGACGTCACGGCGGTCGCCGACGACGGCGTCGACGACGCCCTCGTTCTCTTCTGGCAGCAGCGAGCAGGTGGCGTAGACGACCCGACCGCCTGGCTTCACCAACGCCAGCGCCTGCGTCAGCAGCGCCCGCTGTGTCGCCACCAGCGCCGGCAGCTGCTCGGGGTCCAGACGCAGCGCGAGGTCGGGGGCGCGCCGGAGCGTGCCGGTGCCGCTGCAGGGCGCATCGACCAGCACGCGGTCGAACGAGCCCGGCAAGAACGGCGACCGGGTACCGTCGGCCACGACGCCTTGCGCGCCGTCGGGCAGGCTGCGCGCAAGGCGCCCGGCGTCGATGTCGGCGGCGACGACGGTGGCGCCGAGGGACACGAGCAGGCGCGCCTTGCCGCCGCCGCCGGCGCACAGGTCGAGCACGCGGTCCACGGGCTGCGCCTGCACGGCGTGGGCGACGGCCTGGCTGCCGTCGTCCATGGGCCAGACGGCTCCCCGCAGCGAAGGCGGCAGCGCCGCCAGCGAGGCCCGCCCGCTGACGACGCGCAGCGCGGTGGGCGCGAGCGGCGACGGCGTCGTCGTCACCTCCTGGGCCTGCAGCGCCAGGGTGACGGCGCCGAGGCTCGTCCGCCGGCGGTCAATGGCCAGCACCGTCGGCGCCGGACGCTCGAGGGCGGCGAGCAGCTCAAGGACGACGTCGGGGTAGGCGCCGCGCAGCCGGGTCACGAGCCACGCAGGCAACGACACCGGCAGCGCCAGCCCGGCGGCGGCGGCGTCGTCGACGAGCACGCGCAGGCTGCCGGGCAGGGCGGCGAGCACGCGGGGGTCGATGTCGAGGCCGGCGGCGACGGCGGCGAGGCACACGGCCGCAAGATCGAGCACGCGGCGCCGCGGGGCGACGCCGCCCTCATGGCGCACGGCGGCGGCGACGAGGTCGTCGACGGCGCCGGCGTGGCGGGCCCAGCCGAAGGCGAGATCGGCGGTGGCGCGGCGCTCGCGGGGGCCGAGGTGGCGCTCGCGAGCGACGGCGGCCATGACCCGGTCGAGCGGCTCACCGGCGGCGCGGCGGCGCGCGAGGACGTCGAGCGCCGCCGCCCAGGCCAGCGGCAGCGGGTCGGCGGCGACGAGGACGCGCTCGCGGCCTTGCGCGCGCCGCGCCTCGGTCTTGTCGCCACGGGGAAACGACGAAGGGGGGCGGGACCGGCGCATGTCCTGCCCATGGCCGAACGATCCAGACGCCACAAGGCCAGACCCATTGCCGACGGGCAGACCATCGGGGCATCGTCCCTCCCCGGCGGCGCGGTGCCGCCGGCCACGGATCTGGGTCGAGGAGTCGTCGGTGCTGCAGAAGAGCATGCTCATCGTCGACGAGGACGAGGCGCGGCGTCGGGCACTGGCGCAGGCGCTGGCGTCGCGCGGCGAGCGCTGTCTTGACGTCGCCGACGGGTTCGCGGCGATGGCCGCGTTTGGGCGGGCCGACTTCAGCTGCGTCGTCGCCGGCGAAGGGCGCCGCCGGCTGTCGCTGCGTGGGTTGTGCCAGCTTGCCCGCAAGCGCCACCCCGAGATCCCCATCTTCATCGTGCCGCGCCCCGGCTCCACCGCGCTGGATCTGCAGGCCTCGCTCGAGCTCCCCGTCGACGTCCTTGCCGACGAGGACAACGTCGAGCGCCTCGTCACCCGCATCATGATCCGCGTCCTCGCGATCAACGAGCATGAGGAGACACGGCCGAGCCTCCAGATCCGCCTCGACAGCAGCAGCGCGGACGGCGCCGCCAACAACCCGTTTGATGGTCCGGGCGTCGAGATCGACTTCGATGGCGACGGACCCGTCGTCGCGCCGCCGTCGCCGCCGTCGCCGCCGCCAACGACGAGCGCGCCCGTCCCCGTGCTCGCCGACGATGAGCGGACAGCGCGGAGCCACCTGCGGCCAGCGCCCGAACGTGCCGAGCCGACGCAGGTGGATGCGCTGCAGCCGGCGTCGACCACCCAGTCCGTCCCTGCCGTAGAGGCCTTCGTCGTCGTCGACGGCCAGTACGACGATGTCGCGGGCGGCGCCGGCGCGGCCTTTTTGATGTCGCTGTTCGCGCAGGAGCTCACCGGTCGGCTGGTGGTGACGGCGGGCGACTCGCAGGGGACGCTCTTCCTGCACCGCGGCGAGCCGGTCTGGGCCGACGATCCGGCGGGCGACGCCGGCCTGTACCGCAAGCTGGTGCAGAAGGGCTTTCTGCGGCCCGAGCAGGCGGTGGACGCCGTCGCCGAGGGCGCGCTGCTCGGGAGCCTGCTGCAGTCAGGCGTCCTCGACGGTGAGAAGATGCACGCCTTCATGCGCGAGGTGGTGCGCGATCGCGTGATCGCCGTGGCCACGCAGCAGCAGGGCGAGTACCGCTTCGTCGAGGATCGCGCGTTCCTCGACACCGCGCCGCTGCTGAAGGTCAACCCCTTCGGGCTCATCCTCGACTCGCGACGTCGTCAGCTGGCGCCCCCGGCGCTGATGGCGCTGCAGGCCGAGATCGAGGCGCTGTACGCGATCCCCGGCCCGGGGCTCGGCGCCGCCAGCGAGAAGATCCGGCCGTTCTTGCGCGGGGCGCGCGCCGTCGACGTCATCGACGGTCGTCGCACGGTGCGCGAGCTGCTCGACGCCACCGGCCTCGACCCGCTCATGGGCACGCTGGTCGTCCTCGTCATGCGCGACGCGCGGCTGGTCGCGCTCGAGACGCAGGCGCGGGTGCAGCAGATCAGCCTCAACGACTCGGTGCTGCCCGCCGCCGGCGCCGACATCAGCGTCGTCGACGAGGCCGCCCCGCCGGCGCCCACCTCCAAGGAGGAGGCGCAGGCCCGCGAGGACATCTGGGCGCTCTACATGCGCCTGAAGCCGCTCAGCCAGCCGCGCCAGGTGCTCGGCGTCGGCATGGATGCCACCGACGTCGAGGTCGACGCCGCCTACCGCGCCCGACTCGCCGAGCTCGACCCGCGGCTCATCCCCGAGGGCTCGGCGCAGCAGGTGCTGACCCAGCGCATCCTCGAGCTGCGTCGCAAGGTCGATAACGCCTGGCAGACGCTGAAGTTACAGATGGGCGGCAGCGACCCGAGCACCAACAACCCGTTCTGACGCCGCGCCGGCGCCGCGCCGGTGTCCTCCGGGCGGCTCCTGCCCGACGTCGTCTTCCTCCCGGCGTCGCGGGCTCGTGCCCTGGGTCCTTCAGTCGTGGGGCGCCTGGGCCGCGCGCCGACCCTGCAGGCGCACCGGAACTTCGCCGTCGCGGCCCCGCACGACGGCTGCGACGCCGCCGTCGGCTTCGACGTCGACGCCCTTCACCAGGGCCAGCGCCCGCGGCAGCGCCGGGCTCCACGGGGCGGCCACCGACGTCAGCGCGCCGACGGCGCTGCCCGCCACGAGCACCGCGTCGCCGGCGGCGAAGGATCCCTCGTCGGCGATCACGCCGACGAGGCGCTTGCGCTGTTTGCCGTAGGTGTCCAGGCGGGCGATGACCTCCTGCCCGATGTAGCAGCCCTTGGCCCAGTGGATGGCGTCGTGCAGTCCGAGGTCGAGGGGCGTCGCCGCGTCACCGATCTCGTCGACCGGGATGCCAGCCGCCACGGACAGCGCGCGCCACTCGTCCGCCGACAGCGTCGCCGCCGGCAGCGGCGCCCCCGGCGTCGACGGCAACGACGGCGCGCGGTTGAGCACGACGAACGCGGCAACGGCGGCGCCGTCGTGATCGACGACGTCGAAGGTGCGGACCGCGACGAGCGCGCCCGCCGTGCGCGCCTGCCACGGCGCGAGGCCTTCGGCGCCGGGCACGAGGGCAGCGGTGGTGGCGGCGTCGGCGATCACCATCGACGAAGTCGCCGCCAAATCGACGAGCGTGAGCTTCTCGGTGAAGAAGTAGCGGTCGAGCCAGCCGACGAGATCGGCGCCGCCGTCGCGCACGCCCAGCAGCAGGACCCCGTCGCCGGTGACGACGTGGTGGACGACGTCGACGATGCGGCCCTTGTCGGTGGTGAGCACGTTCAGCCGCGCGTCGCCGTCCTTCAGGTCGCTCGTGTGCTGGGTGCTCATCCGGTGCACGAAGGCCGCAGCGTCGGGTCCTTGCACGAGGCAGCGGGCGCGGGCGGTGGCGTCGACGACGAAGCGCATGCCCGGGCCATAGCGACCGGGCCCGCGGCTGCACAGGCAGACCGGATGCGGCGCCCAACCGTTTTCGTTCCAGCGGCGACGACGGGCACGACGGTGCACCGCGGCGACGTCCGGTGCTACGAGGAGACGAGAGATGTGGACGATCCGGTGACCGCCCGCTCCCCCCGAAAGCCCCGCCCGTGGGACCCCGACGCGGCCCGCGGCGGCTTCGCTCTGCTCGTCGTCGGCGTCGCCGTGTCCGTGGCGCTGCACGGCGGCATTCCGCTGTCGGGGATGTACTGGCGGCCGCAGAGCATCACCCAGCTGCCAGTGACGATGGTCATCGAGCCGATGCCGCTGCCGCCGGCTGAGGAGCTGGTCGAAGCGCCCGACGTCGTCGACGGTCCCGACGAGCCTGAGCCAGCGGCCGCGCCGAACCCCGACGCCGTCAAGACGCCGCCGAAGGACCAGGAGCCGCCACCCACGCCCGAGCCCACGCCCGAGCCCACGCCCGAGCCCACGCCCGCACCGGAGCTGCCGCCGGAGGCGGCACCCGTGGGGGACGCGCCGCCCGAGCCCGACGTCGACGCTGAGCTGGCGGCGCGC
>Ga0194129_10002340_pt1 | contig 28730 bp, 32 predicted proteins | sample TA2KigCa35mmetaG_FD_150862 | JGI IMG/M metagenome (GOLD analysis project Ga0194129, IMG submission 150862) | Freshwater microbial communities from Lake Tanganyika, Tanzania - TA2015038 Kigoma Deep Cast 35m | ecosystem: Environmental > Aquatic > Freshwater > Lake | place: Tanzania: Lake...
GCTCGGGAAAGCGGAAGCGCGGGCCGCCTACGGTTTCGATCGGCGCTTCGATGCGCTCGACCTTGTCGAGCAGCTTCTCGCGGCTCTTGGCCTGGGTGGAGCGGGTGGCGCTGGCCCTGAAGCGGTCGATGTAGGCCTGCTGCTCGGCCAGCTCCTTCTGCTGGCGCCCGAAGGCGGCCTGGGTGGCCTCGCGCTCGAGGCTTTTCTGCTCGAGGTGCTGGCTGTAGTTGCCCAGGTAGGTGCGTGAGATGCCGCGCTCGGTTTCAACGATCTGGTTGCAGACCCGATCCAGAAAGGTGCGGTCGTGGCTGATCACCACCAGGGCGGCGCTCTGCTCGAGCAGGTAGCCCTCCAGCCACTGGATCGTCTCCACGTCCAGGTGGTTGGTGGGCTCGTCGAGCAGCAGCAGATCGGGCTCCTGCAGCAGGATCTTGCCCAGGGCGATGCGCATCTGCCAGCCGCCCGAGTAGTCGGCCACCAGCTGCTCGGCCCCTTCAGGGCTGAAGCCGATCGTGGGCAGCAGCTTGTCGATGCGGGCCTCAAGCTCGTAGCCGTGCAGCGCTTCGAAACGCTCGTGCAGGTGCCCCAGCTCGTGGATCAGCTCCTCGAGATGGTCGGGATCCGCCGCCGCCTTCTCGCTGGCCATCTCGTGCTCGACCTCGCGGGTGCGGTTGAGCACATCGGCCGCCTCGCCGAAGGCCTGGAACAGCTCGGCGCGCACCGTGCGCTGCGGGTCGACGTCAAACTCCTGCTGCAGGTAGGCGATGCGGGGGTTGCCCTGGCGCACGATCTGGCCGCTGCTGGGCTCCTCGAGTCCAGCAATCAGGCGCAGTTGGGTCGATTTGCCGGCGCCGTTGACGCCTACCAGGCCGATGCGATCGCCCGATTTCACCTCCCAGGTCACATCGCGCAGCACCTCGCCGGTGGGGTAGATCTTGCCGATCTTTTCAAGGCGCAGCACGGTGAGCGTCCACAGAATCGCCGCGCAGGGCCCCGGGGGCGGCGGCAGGTGAGCCCATCATCCCGTTCGGCCAGACTGGGTTCCGTGCGCTGTGCCACCGCCCGATGATCAAACGCCTCGAACAGGTGGCCGCCCTGGTGGTCGCCGCCGGTCTGGCGATCGTCAGCTACTGGCTGTTCTTCAGCTGGGCGGGGGGCTCCGACCAGCGGCAGCGGCCCCAGCCCAGCCGTTCAGAGGCCGCCGCGGGCCTTGAGCAGCCACTGCTTGCTGGCGGCATCGTCGAGCGAGGCGATGTGGGCGCGCACCTCATCGGCCGTGACCGGCAGGTTGAGCTCGTCGCCGAGGGCCACGATCCGCTGCAGTGCGCCGCTGGGGTCCTGCAGGGCCTGGCGGAACAGGGCCTGGGTTAGGCCTTGATCGGCGCTGATGCGTGCATAAAGCTCGGCGGCATGGCCATTGGGGCCGGTGCCACGGCTGGGGTCGGTCATCAGGGTGGGCCGCTCTGCTTCGACCTTATGGAGGATCCGCGGTTCTGGCAGCGTGTGGTCGTGGCTTGTTGCAGCGCGCACCAGCCGCCCGGCTCAGGCGGCGCGGGGCAGGGAGGTCTCAGGGTCGCCGCAGGCTGAGGCGTCCTCCATGCTGCGGGCATCGAGGCACAGCACCTTGCGCAACTGGGCGTAGTTGCGGGCCAAGGTGCCGTTGCCGTCCTGCTGGGCGCCGTATTCAGCCCGCTGCAGCACGTGGTGCAGGTGGGTCAACAGGTAGGTGCTGATCACGGCCGACACCAGCACATCGCTGCGCTCGGCGGTGCGGCGCTTGCGGCTGCGGGTCGGTTGCCGTTGGGCGTTGCCCGTGGCTTGGCTGACGGAGCGGCTGGCGCGCGACAGGGTGGTCATGGCGGTCACTGGGGAAGGAAAGGGAACGGAGCAAAGGAACAGGCGGCTGCCGCGACCGTGGGCTGAACGCGGTGCTCAGCCGAGAGCAGCGGCGGGATGCGTGTGCCCCGACGTGGGCTGACGGTGATGTCCACAAGCATAGTCATGGATACTACCCTTGCACATCTCTGTACACTTTTTGGTATCCCGCAGGACCAGGGCCGGCCGTGCCGACGCGCCAGAACTCCTCCAGTGGCCGGCCCAAATCGCCGCGCATCCAGGTCGTCCTGCCCGAGGACCTGTGCCAGCGTCTGGCCGATCTGGCCGATGGCGAATCCCGCACGCTCAGCAACATGGCCAAGGTGCTGATCCAGCAGGGGGTGGAGCGGTTTGAGCAGGCCGCTGCCAGGGCATCGCAATCGGCTGCTGGGTCGGCTAGGGCCTCGGCTGCGACCGATCGCTTCCGTGCCGTGCTCGAACAGCAGCAGCGCCAGCGCCCCCAGCGCCTGCGCGGGGCGCCGCGGCGTCTGCGCTTGCAACGCCCCGCCGGGTAGTGCTCAACCTGGTTCGGCGCACACCCCCAGCACCGCGCTCCTGGTGGCCCCGGTGACGCTGATGGCATTGCCCGGGTGACCCTGCCGGTGCCACCAGGCCAGCAGGGCAAAGGCCAGGGCCTCGCGTTGGTGGTCGGCGATGCCCAGCGCCTGCAGCGGGCGCACCGCCATCCCCAGGCAACGTTGCCGCAGCTCGGCCATCAAGGTTTGGTTGCGACAGCCGCCCCCGGCCACCAGCAGCTCCACCGGGTGATGGTGCTGCAGATCCTGCGCCACACAGGCGGCGCTGAAGGCAGTCAGGGTGGCCAGCTGATCGGCGCTCTGCAGGTGGGTCATGGCGCCGAGGCGGCGCTCCAGGTCGTCTTGACCGAAGCATTCGCGGCCGGTCGACTTGGGCGGGTGTTGCTGCAGGTAGGGCTCCTGCAGCCATTGGCTGATCAGGTGTTCATCAGGCCTGCCCCGGGCTGCCCAGGCGCCACCGGTGTCGTGGCTGAGGCTGCCGCCGCTCAGCTGCTGCACCGCCAGATCGATGAGGCTGTTGGCCGGGCCGCAGTCCCAGCCGATCACGGGGGCCCCACGGTGCGGACCGTGCGCCGGCGGGATCATCGTCAGGTTGGCGATGCCCCCCAGGTTGAGCACGGCCCGCCAGCCGCCGATGCGGCCCAGCAGCGCCGCATCGGCGGGGGGCACCAGCGGGGCACCCTGGCCGCCAAGGGCCAGATCCGCGCCCCTGAAATCAAACACCACCGGGCGCTGCAGCAGCGTGGCCAGCAAGGGCCCCTGCAGCAGCTGCAGGCTGGCACCGCGCCGCTGCGGTGTCGGCGGGCGATGCCACAGCGTCTGCCCGTGGCATCCCACCAACTCGGCCTGGGCGGCGGGGTCGCAGGTGTGGGCCGCAGCGGCCTGCTGTTCGGTCACGGCTTCGGCCAGGTTCAGCAGCGCTTCGGTGCTGAGGCTGGCGCCCTGGCCTGCGGCAATCAGGGCCTGCCGCAAGGCCGGTGGGTAGGGCAGCGCGGCGCTGCTCAGAATCCGCCAGCGCGGCCGCCGGGGTGGGCCACTGAATTGGGCCAGCACGGCATCGACGCCGTCGGCACTGGTGCCGCTCATCAGCCCCAGCACCCGCATCGGCTTATTGGCTGGGAAGGGCTTCGAGCGCTTCGCTGGTGCCCATCACCACCAGCAGTTCCTCGGCCTGGAGAATCTGCGAGGCCGGCGGATTCACCACCAGGCGATTGTTGGGCCCCGCGGCCAGCACGCTCACGTTGAAGTTCTTGCGCAGGTTGAGATCCCGCAGGGATCGGCCGACGAAGGCCTGCGGCACCTTGATCTCCTCGATGCAGTTGCGGTCGTCCAGGCGCAGCCGCTCGAGCAAATTGGGCCGTACCAGCTCCATCCCGAGGCGGGTGCCCTGCATCTGCGAGGGGAAGACCACCTTGTCGGCCCCCACCCGCTTGAGCATCTTCACGTGCAAATCGCTGGTGGCACGGGCGATCACCTGCCTCACGCGGCTGCCCTTGCCGTCTTTGACGATCAGGGTGGCGGTGATGCTGGCTTCGATCGGATCGCTGATGGCCACCACCACCGTGGCCACATCCAGCACTCCCGCCGCCCTCAGGGCTTCTTCATCGGTGCAGTCGACCACCCGGGCTTCCACGGCGGGGGCTCGTTGACGCAACTCATCGACGGCCCGCTGGCTGGCATCGATGGCCAGTACCTCGACCCCAAAGCGCAGCAGCTCCATGCACACGGCGCTTCCGAAGCGGCCCACGCCAATCACGGCAAAGCCTTCACGGCTTGAAGGGGCTTCGCCTTGCCATTGCCACCATTGGTTCATCGGCCTGGGGAGCGGAGGGGGTCAGTGTCGCTGGACGTGTGCAGCGATTCTGGCCCCCCCTTCCCTTGGCGACCTCAGCGGTTGGGCTGAGGGGTCATGCGCAGGTAGGGCCTGATTTCGGTGACACCCTTGGGGAACTTGCTGCGGGCTTCCTCGGTGGGGATCGAGGGGACCACCACGCAATCCTCTCCATCCTTCCAGTTCACCGGGGTGGCGACCTGGTGGTGGTCGGTGAGCTGCAGCGAGTCGATCACCCGCAGGATCTCATCAAAGTTGCGACCGGTGCTGGCCGGGTAGGTGATCTGCAGCCGCAGCTTCTTGTTGGGATCGATGATGAACACCGAACGCACCGTGAGGTTGTTCAGCGCGTTGGGGTGGATCATCCCGTAGAGGTCGCTGACCTTTTTGTCTTCATCGGCCAGGATCGGGTAGTCGACGGTCGTCTTCTGGGTATCGTTGATGTCACCGATCCAGCCCTTGTGGCTTTCAGCCGAGTCAACGCTGAGGGCGATCGTCTTGACGTTGCGCTTCTCCCATTCGGGGCGCAGGCGTGACACCTCGCCGAGCTCGGTGGTGCACACCGGGGTGTAATCGGCGGGGTGCGAAAACAGCACCACCCAGCTGTCGCCAGCGAAGTCGTAGAGGTTGATGGGACCCAGTTGGGAGTTCTGGGTGAAATCGGGCACGGTGTCGCCCAGTTGCAGCGCCATGACAGGGAGTCGAGCTTCGTGTCTATGTTGCCATAGCCGATCGGAATATGGGCTATATCCGTTCGATCAGCACACAGCGCAGCCCGGCGGCCCTGGCGCCGGCCAGGTCTTCGGGGCTGTCGCCCACATGCCAGACCTCGGCGGCTTCAAGGTCCAGGGCGTTCAGCGCCAAGGCGAAGGGGTGCGGGTCGGGTTTGGCAGCTCCCGCTTCGCTGGAGACCACCACGGCGTCGAGCAGATGGCTCAGCTCCAACTGCGCCAGCAGGCCATGGAGGCGGCGGTCGAAATTGCTCACCACAGCCAGCTTGAGCCCGGCCTCGCGCCAACCCCGCAGCTGCTCCACCACATCGGGAAACACCCGCCATTGCTCCGCCTCGGCAAAGTGATCAAACAGGGCCAGGCGCAGCTCCTGACTGGGTTCAGGCGCCTCCAGCGCCGCAAAGGTTTCGGCGATCCGATCGCCCCACCATTGCCGCTCGGCTGCCAGCAGCGCTTCGGCTTCGAGCCCTGTGAACGCCAGCGCTGGGGCCTGGCTGAGAACCTGGCCAAACACCGCATCGATCGCTTCGGCATCGACGCTGATCCCCTGCTCCTGGGCGAGGGCGGCATAGCTGCTGCCCACCGACTGGCGCAGATCGATCAAGGTGCCCATTGCATCCAGCAACAGGCCTTTGGGCCGAGGCCATCGGGTAGCGGGGGGCGAAGAAGGGGTGCTCTGCATCGTTGCCGGGCCGACGGCCGTCACCAGTGCGTCAGCCATCCTGCCGCCACCTTGAGTTTGTGGCTGCGGCCGGGAAGGCGCGTCAGGTAGGCCAGTTTGCGCAGTTCAAAGGCGCCGCGGCCCGCCAGGGTGAAGCCACCGCCGGTGAGACAGGCTTCGCCCCGGCCCAGGCTCATCATTTCGCCGAGGTCCCGGTAGACAAAAGTCTGCAGTGGTTCGCCGCGGTTGGCCCGGCGCAGGTTCTCGGCCAGGCAGGTGGCCTGCTGGAAGGCCACCTGGGCGTTGCTGGGCAGGGCGCTGGCCTCCGGGTCGGGATCCTCCACCGCCGCCACATCGCCAATGGCAAAGAGCTGGCCCAGCCCCTTGATGCGCAGGTCGGGGTGGCAGAGCAGGCGCCCGCGCGAATCGCTGCCTGTGCTGGCGGCTGCTGCAGTGATCGGCGGTGGTTGGGAGCGAATGCCGGCGGTCCAGATCACGGCCTCAACGGCCAGCCGCTCCTGCTGGGGACCGCCGAGCAGCAGATGGTCGGCGCTCACGGCGGCCACCGGCGCCTTGGTGCGCACCCGCACATCGCGCCGGCTGAGCGCCAGCAGCGCCTGTTCACGGTTGAACGCCTTGGCCTGGGGCAGCAGCTCGGGCGCCTGCTCGAGCAGCTCCACCACGGCACTGCCCTGCAGTTCGTCGGCCAGCTTGCAGGCCAGCTCGACGCCACTGGCGCCGCCGCCCACCACCGCCACGCGCTGCAGAGGCCTTTGGTGCTGTTTCAGCCGGCTGACCAGCGTCTGCAACCGCTGCACATCGGCGAGGCTGCGAAAGCCCAGGGCGTGTTCGACCACGCCGGGGATGCCGAAGGTCTGGGTGGAGGAGCCCGTGGCGATCACCGCCTGGCCATAGGAGATCAGCCGCCCGCCGGCGGTCTGGATCTGGTGCTGGTCTGCATCGAGCTGGGTGACGCGGTCTTGCAGCCAGGCCACGCCCCGGCCCGCCAGCAGCGCGTCGTAGCGCGGGGCGATCTCCCAGCTGCGCAATTCGTGGCTGAGCAGCTCGTAGAGCAGAGGTAGGAACAGAAACCGGTCCTGGGGCTCGATCAGCAGGATCGGCGGATGACCATGGCTCTCGGCCAGGGCTAAAGCGGTGTAGAGCCCACCGAAGCCGCCCCCCACGATCACGGTGGGGGCGCAGGCCGCGGCGCTTGGGCTGGTGGCTGTCATGGTGCGGCCCCCGCGCTGCGCCTGGGAACCCTAACGACGGGCGCGACTGAAGGGTGATGATGGTCGGATGCTCTCTGCTCCTGCCGCTGCCCTGCCTGCCGATCGACACGGCCAGCCGGTTGATCAGGAGCAGGCCCGTGCGCTGCTGGCGCCGCTGACGCCCCAGGAGCGTCTGGCCTGGGCCCAGGGCGTGTTTGGCAAGCGTCTGGCCCTGACCACCAGTTTCGGCATCCAGGCGGCCGTGCTGCTGCACATGGTCAGTGAGCTGGGGCAGCGCAGCGGCCAGCCGGTGCAAGTGATCTGGGTGGACACCGGATACCTGCCGCCAGAGACCTATCACTACGCCGATCAACTCAGCGAGCGGCTGCAGTTGACGCTGCACATCGCCCAGGCCGCGATCAGTCCGGCCCACATGGAGGCGCGCCATGGACGCCTGTGGGAAACCGGTGAGCTGGCGGATCTGGAGTTGTATCACCGCCTCCGCAAGGTCGAACCCCTGGACCGGGCTTTCGAGGCCCTGCAGGTCAGCTGCTGGGCCAGCGGTGTGCGCGGTAGCCAGACCGACCACCGGCGTGCGATGCAGGCCCTCGACCCCGTGCGTGGACGCTGGTCGCTGCGGCCGCTGCTGAGCTGGAGCAAACGCGACGTGTATTACTACATGCAGGAGCACGGGCTGCCCCAGCATCCCCTGTTTGAGCAGGGGTATTCGACGGTGGGCGACTGGCACTCCAGCGCCCCCGACGATGGCGGCGCCAGCGGCCGGGCCACCCGCTTCGGCGGCCTCAAGCAGGAGTGCGGCATTCACCTGCCAGGCCTGATGGGCGAGGGCATCTGAGGTGAGCGCAGGCGGGGAAGCCCGCTGGTTGCTGGTGGGCAACAGCCGCTGGCACTGGGCTGCAGATCAGGGCTGCGAACGCCGCTACTGGAGTGAGCGTCCCGAGCCGAACCTGCCGCAGCAGCCCCAGGGATGGGCGGCGGTGGGACAGGTGCCGGCGCAGCTCGAACCAGGCCGTCGTGTGACCCTGGCCCAGGTGCCGCGGCTGGATGCGCCCCCCTGGCTGGGCATTGACCGGGCCCTGGCCGGCTACCAGGCCTGGTGCCGCTCGGGAACATCGGTGTTGGTGGCCGATGCCGGCACCGCCCTCAGTCTGACGCGGGTGGATGGCCAGGGCCGGTTTGCCGGCGGCCGGCTCATGGTCGGTGCGGCGCTGCAGCTGCAGGCGCTGCACCGGGGCACCCAGGGCCTGCCCGCCCTGCCCCCCGAGCAGGGCCTCTTGCTGGCGGCGGCTGATGCAGAGGCTTGGCCCTCAGACACCAAAGCGGCGATGGCCTGTGGGGTGCTGCAGGGCCTGGCGGGAGCTCTGCAGCGGGCTGCCATGCAGCTCGCCGCCCACGACAGCGGCGTGCAGTTCTGGCTCACCGGTGGGGATGGGCCGGTGCTGGCGCCATTGCTGCAGCAAACCGAGCCGGGTACTGCTCGGCCGTTGTGGCGGTTTGATCCGGGCCTGTGCCTCGACGGTCTGGCCCGGGTGGCGAGCCTCAGCTGAGGCCCAGATCCTGGAGGATGTCGTCGGCCATGGTCTCGGCTTTGACCTTGGTGTAGGCCTGCTCGATGCGGCCCTCGGCGTCGACCACGAAGGTGTGGCGCATCATGCCCATGTACTCCTTGCCCATGAATTGCTTGAGGCCGTAGCTGCCGTAGGCCTCAGCCACGGCGCAGGGTTCGGGGTCGGTGAGCAGCGTGAACGGCAGGTCGTATTTGGCGATGAATTTGCCGTGGCTGGCGGCGCCGTCTTTGCTGATGCCCAGCACCGCGATGTTGTGCTTGCTGAAGGCACTCCACTGGTCGCGGAAGTTGCAGGCTTCCTTGGTGCATCCCGGGGTGTCGTCCTTGGGATAGAAGTAAATGACCACCCGCTGTCCGCGGAACTGGCTCAGCTGAACGGCCTGGCCGTTCTGATCGTTGAGCGAGAACTCGGGTGCGGGATCGCCGTCCTGCAGGGCCATGGTGGGGCGCCATCACAATGGCGAGAGCCTAGGGGCCCCCTTGCCATCGCCGCAGCTCTGGTTTGTGCCACCGGCAGTGCCGCAGGCCGAGCCCGTTGGCCTGCGGCATTCCTGGCTGTCGGACCAGGAGCGCGTTTGGGGGGAGGATCTCCCCCCCCTGCGGCGTGGGCTGTATTGCCGCAGTCGCGCCGCCATGCGGCGCCTGCTGGGCGAGGTGCTGGATCTGGCGCCACGGCAGGTGCCGCTGCACAGCCCGCCCGGTGAGCCGCCGCGGTTGAACCATGGCCATGGCTCGGTGAGCCTCAGCCATGCCCGGGGGGCCTTGCTGATCGGCTGGGCCCCGCGGCCGATCGGCGTGGATCTGGAGCCGCAAGACCGCCGCTTTGAGGCCGGGGCCCTGATGCAGCGCTTCTTCCCGCCGGCCGAGCAGCTGCAGCTGGCCCCGCTGACGGCTGAGCCGTTGCGTCGGGCGGTGCTGCGCAGTTGGTTGGCCAAGGAGGCAGCGATCAAATGGCGCCAGCGCTCGATTGCCGTGGAGCTGGCCGCCTGGGACTTTGACCACCAACAGGGCCTGCTGCGCCACAGGCACGACGGCACGGTGCTGCAGCCGCGCGAGGGTGCCGTGGAGGGCTGGTGTTGGGCCGCCGTTGCCGGAGCTCCGGATCTGGCGTTGCCTGCCCCCTTAACTTGGCGGTTCGATTGCGGGTGATGCCGGTGCAGTGGCGGTCCAGGGTTCGGCGCGTTCGGCTCGCCCTGGGGGCCGGCGTGCTGCTGCTGCCGCTGCTGGCGCCCACCGCCCACGCCGCCGGCAACGACGACCGCACTGCCCTGCAGGCCTTCGTGGCCACTGGGGCGATCAACAGCCGCCGCCTGCAGGAGGATCTGGCCCAGGCTGCCTGGCCCCCCCAGGAGCTGCGTGCCGCCGTGGCCCGCAGCTACGGCGTTCGCACGGTGGCCCTGAGTCGCTACCTGGATTCGGCTGCAGGCGCCGCATTGCTGCGCAGCCAGCTGCCCTGGTGGTCCACCGACCTGGCGCCGCAGCTGCGTCTGGCGGCCCTGCGGGCGGCGATCCTGGCCGACAGTCGCGATGGCTCGATCTCCCTGCTGGGGGTGGTGAAGGCGTTGCCGTTGCGCTTTGCGCTAGCGGAGGGCTCGGCAGCCTCAGCGCAGGCCTGTGGGTGTGCTGATGGCTGCGGCAGCTCGGCTGTGGCTCACCTCGCCTTTTTGATCGCCTGCCTGCAGGCGGGTGCCACGGCGGCGCCGCTGCCCTGAGCGGCCGGGCTCAGCGGGCCAAGCGGCTCACCAGCAGGCGGTGCCGGATCCGCTGGGGCAGGGCGGTTCCCAGGAGTGTGCGCAGTTGCTGCTCCAGCCAGGCTCGCTCCTGAGGCGTGTTCAATTCAGCGGCCAGCAGCGCTGCGTAGGGCTGATCGGCTTGGAACCAGCGCTCCACCATGCTCGGCTCCAGGGTGAGCTTCAGCGGCTCATCCCAGCTCTCGGTCGCCCCTTGCCAGGCTGAACCCTGCAGCAGGGTGATCGGGGTGTTGGCCTCGGTCTGCAGCCAGCGCGTCTCGGCCGCTGCAAGACGCTGCAGACCATCGCGCGCGATCACGGTCTTGCCGCGTTGTTTCTCGGCTGGGCTCCAGGGGTCGCTGGCACCGCCTTGGCCCCACAGCTCCAGCAGCCCCCCCGCCGGCCCCAGCTGCGGTTCGCTCTGCAGCAGCCGCAGTTCGGCTCCGGGGGCAGCCAGGCTGGTGATGCGCTTCAACCAGGCCCGTTGCTGGGCCGGGGCAGTGCTCAGCAGCAGTTGGCGAGCGGCCAGCCGTTCAAACGGTCCCTCCACGGCATCGAGTCCCACCACCACCTGCGGTTGGCGCAGGGCATCGAGCACCTGCAGCTGGGCCTGCAGGCGTTGCTGATCCTCGACGGTGGCCGCGCTGATCACCACCTGGCCTTCCGGGGTGTGCTCGAGGGCGTCGAGGGCCCACAGCAGGGAGCGGCCCCCGAGGATCAACACGCGCTCGTGGCGCTGCCAGCCCGCCTGCTGCCAGAACCGCTGGCGCAGGTGATCGAGCCGTTCTCCCTCGGCCACCGCTGTTCGGGCGAGCCAGCGCTCCAGTTCGGGCTCATCGGGGCTGAAGCTGAGCACCTCGGTCTGCTCGGCTGCGGTTTCAGCAGCGGCGGCCAGCTGGGCAGCCCGGCGCTGCTGCAGCCGCCGGCGCAGCTGGGCCTCCCAGCCCTGCCCGCCCGGCTGCCAGAACAGCTGGCCCTGCAGGCTGCTGGGCAGGTATTGCTGCGCCACCCAATGCTCGGCATAGGCGTGGGGGTAGCGGTAGCCCACCCCATCGCCGAAGGCCTGGCCATCGCGGTTGGCATCGCGCAGGTGGGCCGGCACCTGCTGGCGGCTGCTGGCGCGCACCGCCTTGAGGGCATCGAAGAAGCCCAAGACGCTGTTGCTCTTCTCGGTGTTGGCCAGAACCAGGGCCGCCTGGGCCAGGGGGTAGAGCCCCTCGGGCAATCCCACCCGTTCGAAGGCCGCCGCACAGGCCTCCACCACCACGATCGCCTGGGGATCGGCCAGACCGACGTCTTCGCTGGCGGCGATCAGCATGCGCCGAAAGATGAAGCGCGGGTTTTCACCGGCTTCCACCATGCGGGCCAGCCAGAACAGGGCCGCATCGCTGTCGCTGCCGCGCAGCGATTTGATGAAGGCGCTGATCGTGTCGAAATGGGCGTCGCCCTGCTTGTCGTAGAGAACGGCCCGCTGCTGGATCGACTCCTCAGCGATCGCCAGGGTGATGGCGATCGCCCCGTCGTCGCCTGCGGGCGTTGTCTCCACGGCGAGTTCGAGGGCGTTGAGCAGGCTGCGGGCATCGCCCCCGGCCACGTCGACCAGATGGTCGACAGCCTCGTTGGCTATGACGACCTTGCGTTCGCCATAGCCCCGCGCGTTGTCGCTGAGGGCCCGCTGCAGCAGTTGCCGCAGATGGGTGGGTTCCAGCGGCTGCAGCCGAAACAGGCGCGAGCGGCTCACCAGGGCCTTGTTGACTTCGAAGTAGGGGTTCTCGGTGGTGGCGCCGATCAGGTTGATGGTGCCGTTCTCCACCCAGGGCAGCAGGGCGTCCTGCTGGGCGCTGTTGAAGCGGTGCACCTCATCGATGAACAGGGTGCTGCGCAGGCCATGGCGCTGCAGCCGCTCCCGTGCCGCTTCGACCTCGGCGCGCAGCTCCTTGACCCCTGCCAGCACGGCATTGAGGCTGCTGAAGTGGGCCCGGGTGCTGCCGGCGATGATCCGCGCCAGGGTTGTTTTGCCCACGCCCGGAGGCCCGTGCAGGATCAGGTTGCCGACGCGGTCGGCGGCGATGGCCCGGCGCAGCAGGCGCCCGGGGCCCAGGATCCCCTCCTGACCGACAAAGTCGTCGAGGCTGCGCGGCCGCATCCGATCGGCCAGGGGGGCCATTCCGGCGAGCAGGGACTCGCCATGGTGCTGAAAGAGATCGCTCACAACGCCCGCCTGAGCCCGATCCACTTGATCATGAACTCACCGCCCCTTCTAGGCTCCTTCTATCTGCCAACGACCCGGCGGGCAGCGCGGTGTGACAACAGCGACACGACGATGGCTTCCAGGCGGGAGCGCATGCGGTTCTGCGTCGGCCCTCGGCTGGTCAGCGCAGCTAATGGCGCTTGCGGCGGTGTTGCTGCTGGCGGCTGGCTGTCGCAGCCGTGGTGACGCCGCCCCGCCCCCGCTGAAGGTGTCGACGGCGGTGGTGGCACCTGACACGTTTGCCGATCGCCTCGACGCCATCGCCAGCCTCGATTCCGAACGGATTGTGCAGCTCGCCAGCCAGGCCACGGGTCGTGTCACACGCTTGCTGGTGCGCCAGGGTCAGTCGGTGCGCGCGGGCCAGCCGGTGCTGGTGCTCGACCAGGCCCAGCTCCAGGCCGAGCTGGCCACGCTGCGCTCGCAGATGTTGACCGACCAGTTCAACTTCGAGCGCTTCGACAAGCTGGTGCGCGCCGGCGCGGCCAGCGCCATCCAGCGGGACCAGTACCGCCAGAGCGCCATCGCCTCGAAACAGGCCTATGTGGCCCGTCAGGCCGATCTGGCCTACCGCACCGTGCGAGCGCCCCAGGCCGGTGTGGTCGGCGAGCTCAACATCAGACCTGGTGATGTGCTGCAGGCGGGAGTGCCGTTCACCCAGCTGGTGAGCAACCACGTCCTGATGGCCGAACTGGAGCTGCCGGCAAACCGGGCCGCCCAGGTGCGCGTGGGTCTGCCGGTGACGCTCTACCCCCCCGGCCCCGGCTTGAAGCCGATCACCACCCGCCTGGCCACGGTCGAGCCCTCCGTCGCTCCGAGCACGCAGTTGTTGATGGCCCAGGCCCCGCTCAACCGGGCGTCGCGAGCCTGGCGCAACGGCATGCGCCTGCGCGCCCAGGTGCTGCTGGCCACCCGCCGGCAGCCCGCCATTCCTGCTGCAGCAGTGACCCGGCTCGCCGGGCAGAGCTTTGTGTTTGTGGTGGGTGACCCCAGCCAGCTGCGGCGCAACCCCGGGCGCGTGGATCGCCAGGCTCTGGCTGCGCTGCCCCCTCAGGCCAAGGTGGCCCTGCAGGTGCCGGTGCGGCTGGGACCGTTGCAGAACAACCGCTATCCCGTGATTGCCGGTGTGTCCCCGGGGCAGAGGGTGATCACCTCGGGGTTGTTGATGCTGCGGCATGGCATGCCGGTGCTACCCCGTTAGGGCTGCTGAGATCTAGGGATCGTGGACAAGCCTCAGGCGCTCAATCGCCTTGAGCTGCTGTTGGCATTGACCAGCATCAATGGCCTTCTGGTTCATCGATGTGCAGGCTCATGCGCATCATCCGTTGGACCAGAAAAATGAGTTGAGCCGTGCTCCAGCCGGTCATTAAGACGCCATTGACGGCTTCTCTCACGCTCAGCAGCTGCCAGCATTTGGCAAGCGTGACATCACCGTATCCGACAGTTGTGAAAGTGACCCCTGAGAAATAGAGGCTGGTTTCGAAGTCATGAATGGCTCCGACGTGGCGATAGACCCATGCCCAGAGAACAATGTCCAGAAGCAAGGTCGCTCCCGTCCAAAGCGCACCAATGGCAATCAGAAAAAAGCGGCGCCCGCTGCTTGTAGAACACCAAGTGCTGATGCGTCCTGCATGAACCAGCTCTGATTGCGTAAAGGTCACCAAGGCATGAATGGCTGTTGTGGCGATGAGCATCCCCAGAACAATGCCAAACAGGGTTCCAAGGGAAGGGCAGCTCACCTGTTGCGGTGTTGTCTGATAGCCGCTCAGCAGAACTGCGGCTGCAACCGCAACCACAAAAAGGGGCCACCACATCAGCTTCCGGCTCATCTGTCGACCAGGGTTCGATGGTGTTGTGGATTCAAGAGATGTCGTTTTCGTGGACTTGCTTCATGGACTTGCTTCATCTGCTTGTATCAGCGCTTCTCGAAGCGCCCATGCATGTGATCAGGCAAATGATCATGCAAACGCTCTAGCGAATGCCCCTCAGGACAGCTCTGAACCGTGCATGTGGTTGGAAGTTAGCAGCGATTCTGGTTCCTGGCATCGCCCCTCGTCGTTCGTGCACCAGAGTCCGGTCGGCTTCTGGGAACCCACGCTGCAGTCGTGATCGTTAACTGATGGCTGCATTTGTTGGGCCCCCGCTTTGCACTCCACTTGCACCTGGGTTACTCTGCTGCTCACGGATCCGGGCTTGGCGGAAGACCGCGAATCCATGCACGAGATTTTTGGCACGCCAATGGAGCGAAAACGCTTTCGTGCCGCCGCGAAGACATTGCTCTCGCGTCGATGGGAGGAATTGTTCTTTCTGGTTTTACTGCTGTTGCTCCGCATCCAGGCTTTCGCGTTTGTTGCTGATGCGCAAGAGGTTGTCTCTTCGCTGGGCCCCGCCGTCGCACTTTTCTTTGCTTTTAAGGCGATCGTGGTTGGACAAATCGCTTTTGTCTTGTTTCCGTTGATTGTGTTTCCACTGATCTATCTGCTTGTATGCCGCAGTTGGGCGCTCACCTGGAGGCGTTATTTGGATGCCATCGGTCTTTATATCGTATTCAGAATGATAGTGCAGTTGGTTGGCCTTAATCTTTTGGTCTTTGATTTCCAGACTCTGGGTCTCATCTTAATGACGAAACTGCTGTTTTTCCTGCCCTATTCGATGCTTGTTTGGGGTTGGATTTATTGGCGTCTTGAGAGGTTTCGCGGCTGCGACGGATCGAACGTTTTTACGGTTGGACTGCGAGCAAGAGGTGCCAAGACCGATTGATTATCTGGTCGCCTCACTTGCGTCGGTTTTTTCTGCCACAATCCCTGTGATCAAGGGTCGCTCTGCCCGGGCCCGGCTGTTGATCCTTGTGCATGGTTTTTTTGTCTATGACCTGATGGGTCTGACGTTTTCGAGAGCAGTGGCGCTGGTGCAGGCTCGGTAAGTGTTGGCGGCCAGAGCCTGAGCCAGAGCCCGTTGTGGTCCCTGCCGTGTCGTGGCATGGTGCTCGGCAAAGGGCCTGGGTTGGGCTGTTTGACCAGGATCCTGCCCATGGGCAGGACCCTGGTTGGAGAATTTCAGCCTTCACCGAGGCCAGGGACGTCGAGAATGCGTTGACAGGGTTGATCCTGGCTGCTCAAGAGGGTTCAAGAGGCCTCGGAAGCCACCCCACAACACTGTTCGGGCATGCGATCTCAGCGGTTGTGTGAGGTCGGCCAGGTTGGCTTGCCGTGATTTTGTGTGCTCTCCCAATCCATACGGCTGATTTTCAGGTAGCTTGCGGCCCAAATGCCTTGCGTCGGTGCGTTCTTCGCCCATTGTGATGCTCTCCACGGTGCCGTTGGCGGCACTCGTGGCCTGTGCCCCCAAGCCTGAGGCTCGTCCCCCCCTGGTGGTTCAGGTCGAAAGGGTGGGTGAGGCTGAATTCCAGCCCGGAATCGACGTGGTGAGTCGGCTGCAATCGACCTCCAACGTGGCGTTGCGACCTGAGGTGGATGGCCGCGTGGTCAAGATCCTGGCCGTTCAGGGCCAGCGAGTGAAGGCCGGTCAGCCGATCCTGGTGCTCGACAACGTGCAGCAGACGGCCGATCTCAATGCCAGCAAGGCGCTGGCCCGCCGCGATCGCATCAATGCCGAGCGTTACGTTTTCCTGAACCAGCAGGGTGCGGACTCAGCCAGGGACCTTGATTATTACGTCACCCAGGCCATCACCAGCGCCGATCAGGCCAAGTCCAGTGCGGCGACCCTGGGCTACAAATATGTGACGGCGCCGATCAGTGGTGAGATCGGCGACCTCGACACCGTCAAGCTCGGCGACTACGTGCGCCAGGGCCAGGCGATCACCGGCATTGTCGACAACTCCAACGTCTGGACCCTGATGGATGTGCCGGCCACCCAGGCCGGCAGCGTGCGACTGGGTCAGCAGGTGCTGCTGAAAACCCAGGGAACACCTCCTTTGAGCGGCACAGGAAAAGTGGTGTTCATTTCCCCGTATTACGGGGTTACGGGGTGAGTGGTGATCAATCGTCGCCCAACACCGTGCTGGTGAAGGCGGCATTCCCCAACCTCAGCGGCAGGCTCAAGACCGGTCAATACGTGACCAATCGCATTGTCACCAGCACCAGCCGACAACTGTCGGTGCCGGTGCAGGCGGTGATGATGCAGGCACAGCAGCCCTTCGTCTACCAGGTGGTGCCCCTATCGCGGGCCTTGCCCAAGATCAAGGCCTCCACCCAGATCCCGGAGGCCACCAAGCAGAAGCTGGAAAAACTTCCCCCCAGCACGCCGATCGTGGTGCAGAGCCCCGTTCAGCTGGGAGCCCTGCAGAACAGCCGCTATCCCCTGCTTTCAGGATTGGCCCGCGGCACTCAGATCGTGGTGAGCAATACGGCGCTGCTGCGCTCCGGCATGCTGGTCAAGATCGCCAACCCCAACTGAACACCGGCTGATGTCTCTCTCCGACAATTTCATCAAGCGGCCGGTTCTGACCACGGTCTGCAGCATCTTGATCGTGTTGATCGGGATCATCGCGATCCCTACGCTTCCGATCGAAAACCTTCCCAACATTGCGCCGCCGCTGATTCAGGTGACCGCTAACTATGGCGGTGCCAACTCGATCGTGACCGAGCAGGCCGTTACCAACCCCCTGGAACAGCAGATCAACGGTGTGCCCGGTGCGGCCTACATCTCCTCGTTCAGCAGCAACACCGGTCAAAGCACCATCCAGGTTTATTTCGACGAAGACACGGACATCAACATCGACCAGGTGAACGTGCAGAACCGCGTCTCCCTGGCGATGCCCCAGCTGCCGCAGCAGGTCTCGGCCACTGGGGTGTCGGTCCAGCAGAGCACCCCTTCGATTCTGCTGGCCTATCAGGTCACCTCCACCGAGGGGCAGTTTGATGCCCCCTACATCAATGGCCTGATCTACGAGGAGCTCTATTACCAGCTGGAGCGCGTGCCCGGTGTGGCGCAGGTCAACATGTTGGGGGGCAGCAACCCAGCCTTCTGGCTGTTTGTTGATCCCAAAAAGCTTACGGCCAACCAGTTGACCGCCGATCAGATTGTCAAAGCCGTTCAATCCCAGAACAGCGTCGCCATCGGTGGCCTGGTGGGCGGGCCTCCGGCAGGTGGTAATCAACAGTTTGCTTACCCCATCCTGATCAAGGACAACGGCAATCTGGTGTCGGTCAAGCAGCTCAATGATCTGATCATCGGCAAATTCCCCCAGGGCAACCTGCTGCGCCTGCGCGATGTGGGTGAGGCCACCTACGGCTTCAATACCTTCGCCCAGCAGGCGGTGAATGTTGATGGTTATCCGGCCTTGACCGTTGCCGTGTTCCAGACACCGGAGAGCAATGCTCTCGACGTCTCACAGGCCGTTGTGGCGGTGATGGACCAGTTTGCCCAGCAGGTGCCGCCTGGGATCGTTGTCAAAGAGATCTACAACATCGGTCAGTTCATTGAATCAGCCGTCGACGGTGTCACCGATGCCCTGGGTTTGGCGATCGTGCTGGTGCTGGTGATTCTGTTTTTGTTTCTGCAGAACTGGCGCGCAACTGTTGTTCCAAGTCTGGCGATTCCGATCTCCCTGATTGGTACCTTTGCCTTCATCAAGGCCTTTGGTTTCTCCATTAATCAGCTCACCCTGCTGGGCCTGGTGCTGGCCACTGGCCTGGTGGTGGACGATGCGATTGTGGTGATCGAGGCGGTCTCCAAGAATCTCGAAAGTGGCATGAGTCCGCGCAAGGCCGCCATGTCCTGCATGGGTGAATTGATCGGTGCCCTGATCGCCACCTCGCTGGTGTTGATGGCTGTGTTTGTCCCGGTTGCGTTCTATCCCGGTGGCATCGGCATCATTTACCGCCAGTTTGCCTTGACGATCGCCTTCTCAATTGCCATTTCCACGTTCAACGCGTTGACCTTCTCGCCGATGATGTCGGCCTTGATCCTCCGTTCCGAGCAACCCCCCAAACCAAAGGGTTGGGTCTGGACCGTGGGAGGTGTGATCGTCGGTCTGGCTTTCGGCAAATTCAGCGCTGCTTCTTTCGGGATCGGCTCCTATGTGTTCGGTGTTCTGCTGTTCGGTTTTGCTGGCAGCAAACTGGCATTGATCTTTGACCGCTTCAATCAGTTCTTTGCCTGGTTGCAGAGCAGTTATGCGCAATTGCTGAAACTGCTGATCAGCAAGCGTCGTTACATCCTGGCTGGCCTTGGTGGCGGCATTGTGTTGACCGCCATCGCCTTCTCGGCCCTGCCCACCGCCTTCATCCCCGAAGAGGATCAGGGCTATGGCTTGGGCATTTTCCAGTTGCTGAACGGTGCCTCCTTGACCCAGACCTAAAAGACCGATCTTGAGATTGCCAAGGTGCTCAAGACTGAACCCGACATCATTGCGGCTTCGGTGATCAGTGGCTACGGCTTCAACGGCTCCAGCCCCGATCAGGGCGTCTTTTTCTTTGGTCTCAAAGCACTCGAAGAGCGAAGTGGTGCTGATCAGAAGGCCCCCGCCATTGTGGGACGCCTGAACGCCAAGTTGTCGAAGCTCAGCAGTGGTCTGGCAGTCGCTGCCCAGCCACCGGCGATCCCGGGGTTCTCGGCCCAGGGCGGCTTCTACTTCCAGTTCAATGATCAGAGCAATGGGGCTTACAGCTTCAATCAGCTCGATGGTCTGGCCCAGCAGCTGGTGGCGGCAGGCACTGCCAGTGGCCAGTTCTCCACGCTCTACACCCAGTTCATTCCCAGTGCCCCGGCCTTTGGTCTGACCATGGATCGCACGATCATGGGTGCCCTGAACATCGATTTTCAGCAGGCGATGCAGACCATTGCCGTGCTTGCCGGCGGCAACTATTCCGGTCTGACCTATGAAAACGGTCAGGTGCGCAACGTCTATGTGCAATCCGAGGCGAAGGGCCGCAGCGCCCTCGAGGACGTGCTCAGTTACTACGTGCGCAACCGCGACAACAAGTTGGTTCAGGTGTCTGAATTTGCCACCAGCGAGCTCAGCAGTGCGCCGCCGGTGATCAGCCACTACAACCTCTACCGCACCATCCTGGTGCAGGGGGCGGAGGCCATCGGTAAGAGTTCGGGCCAGGCTCTTGCGGCGATTCAGCAGATTTTCAAGCAGCAGGACTTCAACAACATCGGTTATGCCTTCACTGGTCTGGCAGCGCTTCAGCTTTCAGCCGGCAGCGCCAGCGTGCTGGTGTTTGGTCTTGGCATCCTGGTGGTCTACCTGGTGCTCTCGGCGCAGTACGAGAGCTACGTGACCCCGGTCGTCATCCTGATGACAGTGCCATTGGCGATGCTGGGCGCGCTGGTGTTTCTGGCGGTTCGCTCGATCGACCTCAACATCTACGCCCAGGTGGGGTTGGTGACCTTGATTGGTTTGGCGGTCAAGAACGGCATCCTGATCGTCGAAGTGGCCGAGCAGCACCTGGAGGCAGGGATGACGGCAACTGAGGCCGCGATTGCTGCGGCCGAATCGCGCATGCGCCCGATCCTGATGACCGCCATTGCCTCACTGGCCGGCTTCCTGCCCCTGGTGGTGGCCACCACGGCTGGTGCCAACAGCCAGCAGTCGCTGGGCACGGTGATTTTCGGCGGCCTGCTGGTGGCCACGGTGCTGTCGCTGGGGGTGGTGCCGCCCTTCTATGTGGCGATCAAGAACCTGGAGGCGCGCTGGTTTGGCGAGGGGGGAGAGCGCAGCAGTGATTCCGCGACAGCTGCTGCTGCAAACGTTTCTCCTCAGAATTGATGGCCGGCGAACCACCTGTGCTTCAGCCGAAGCCTAGGGGTTTTGGTCTGTTTACACGAATTGTTTACGTCCATCAAGCACTACTTTTTGCGTTCTTTGTCGCAGGCCTGCGCGTTGATCCCGTCCGTGGCATCGATCCACTTGTTCTCCCCCATCTTCTGGGAATCGCGATATCCATTGCCGTTCTGGTAGCCATGTTTGCAGTCGCCACTCGCAAGTCGCTCATAGCACTGGCCTGGTTGCGTCTGATCCTGTGGATTGGGGTGGTCAAGATCCTGATCGTTCAACTGTGGCTGCTGGCTCAGGGAGAAACGCAATTGGCCGCTTATATCCACGCCATGTTGATCAATGAGCTGGTCGCCATCCCCTTGGCGGTGTACTGGTCGAGACCCGTTCACATCCGCTATTTGGCTTCTCTGGGGCGGTGATCAGGTGATCACCGTCGGCCGATCCATGCCCGTGCGGGTCTTGATCTCGGCCAGGCCATCGATGGCCGTGATCAGATCGCCCAGGGCAGCCTGGGGATCCTGGGCCAGGTTGCCGCTGGGGGGCACGTAGCTCTCCAGATACACCCGCAGCGTGGCGCCCTGGGTGCCGGTGCCGGAGAGGCGCAGCACCACGCGGCTGCCGTCGTCGAGCAGCAAGCGCAGGCCCTGGCCGCTGGTGAGCGAGCCGTCCACCGGATCGGTGTAGGCGAAGTCGTCGGCGGTGGCGATGGCGCGGCCGGCGAAGGCCTGGCCCACCAGGGCGGGCTGCATCTCCTTCACTCTGTTGTAAAGGCCGTGGGCGGCCTCGCTGGCGATGGCTTCGTAGTCGTGGCGCGAGTAGTAGTGCCGCCCGAAGCGGCTCCAGTGCTCCGCCATGATCTGGCTCACGGGCTCACGCCGCTTGGCCAGGATGTTGAGCCAGAACAGCACCGCCCAGAGGCCATCCTTCTCACGGATGTGATCGGAGCCGGTGCCGAAGCTTTCCTCGCCGCAGAGGGTGATGCGCCCGGCGTCGAGCAGGTTGCCGAAGAACTTCCAGCCGGTGGGGGTCTCAAAGCAGGGCAGTCCCAGCTCCTTGGCCACCACATCGGCGGCGGCGCTGGTGGGCATCGAGCGGGCCGCACCGGCCAGGCCACTGGCATAGCCGGGCGCCAGGGTGGCGTTGGCGGTGAGCACCGCCAGGCTGTCGCTGGGGTTCACAAAGCAGCGCGCGCCCAGAATCATGTTGCGGTCGCCGTCGCCGTCACAGGCGGCGCCAAAGCGGTAGGCGTCGCTGCCCAGCAGCAGCTCGGCCAGTTCGTGGGCGTAGGTGAGGTTGGGATCGGGGTGGCCGCCGCCAAAATCCTCCAGCGGCACGCCATTGCGCACGGTGCCGGCGGGGGCACCCAGCAGCCCTTCGAGGATGCGCGTGGCGTAGGGGCCGGTGACGGCGTGCATGGCGTCAAACGCCAGCGGAAAGTCGCCGCGCAGCAGCTCGCCAATCGCGTCGAAATCAAACAGCTTCTGCATCAGCGCCACGTAGGCGTCGACGCCATCGACCACCTCCACGGTCATGGCGCCCAGCTGCTGGCTGCCCGGGCGCTCGAGGTCCAGCCCACCGGCGTCCTCGAGGATGCGGTAGCCCTCCAGCGCTTGGGTGGCGGCATAGATGGCGTCGGTGATCGACTCGGGCGTCGGTCCGCCGTTGGCGCCGTTGATCTTGACGCCGAAGTCGCCGTCGGGGCCGCCGGGGTTGTGGCTGGCGGAGAGAATCACCCCGCCGATGGCCCCGTTCTGGCGGATCAGGTTCGACGCCGCCGGGGTCGAGAGGATGCCGCCGGTGGTGGTGATCAGCCGGGCGACGCCATGGGCTGCGGCCATGCGGGCGATCACGCCGATGGCGCGCCTGTTGCCGTAGCGGCCGTCGCCCCCCACCACCAGGGTGCCTCCGGCCACGCCGGGCAGCACCCGCAGGCTGGCCTCGATGAAGCTCTCGAGGTAATGGGGGGTTTCAAATTGCTGGCTGCTCTTGCGCAGTCCCGAGGTGCCCGGTTTCTGGTCGTTGAAGGGCTGTGCCAGACGCACATCGTTGATCTGGACACCGTCGCTGCTGGCCATGGGCACGGGCTGAGGAGCCTGTTGCGGGGCACCAAATTAACCCTGAATCAGCGGATCAAACCTCTTCTGGCCAGGCCCGGTTCAACCCCCGTCATCCTGGCGGCTGGCCCTGGCGTCAGCGCTGCTCCTGGCCGCCGCCGAAACCCAGCCCCCGCAGGAAGCCGCCCAGGCCGCCCGATTTTTTCTCCGGTTGCTGGGCCTGCTGCCCACCGCTGCTGCCCACGGGTTTGGTGGCTGGCTTACAGAGGGCGACCAGATCGCTGCTGTCGCGGTTGAGTGCTTCGCGGCGTTCGTAGGTGTTCTTGGGCGCCACCACTGCGCGTTCACGGATGTTCCAGACGCTGTCTTTGCACGAGGCCGGCAGTTTGGGGTGATCCATCAGTGGGTCGGCCATGGCGCGGGCCTTGTCACAGGGGCCTGCCGCGTTGTCGCGCCCACAGGCAATGGTGGTCAGCTGCAGCTCCCGGAACAGCTGGGTCGGTGGAAAGGTCGTGGGGTCGAGCTTGCTGGTCTGTTGGGCCTGGCTCCCCGGCAGCAGCAGGCTGGTTGAGGCCAGCAGCGCGGTGGCTGCCCCCATCAGTCCCTTGGCCCTGTTCTGTGGTGTGGTGACCGGCATCGGAGCGCTGGCTGCGGCGTTCAGAGAAACGAGTTGTAGTTGCGGACGGGCTCGCTGGCGTTGGCCGCGTCGACCCCCATCAGCTTGCTTTTCTTGGCCAGCAAGTAGTCGACCAGTTCCTGCTGGACCTCCAGCAGTTCCTTGGTACAGCCCCGAAACGCAGCTCTGTGGCGGATCTCGTCGTGGCGGGTGTGCAGATCCCGCAACATCAACCCAATGGCATCCAGGGTCGGACCGTGCGTGCGTGCGGCAGTCTGGGAGTCCACTGCGGGGCCACGGAAAGCTACCCAGTCAATCTGGCACAGGCCTGGAAGGCCACCCCTGCTGCCGACACCAATAACGTCATCAACAACAGGTGTGGGTGAATCCACCAAACGCGTCGCCTCAGCTCGCCCATGCCCTGGATCACCCCAGCGGCAGGCTTGTTGTGGCGGTTGGGATCGCCGGGGGCGCCTTGAGAGCATGTTTCAACGTGACATTCAAACTTTAACAACGCGTGCAGGAGCGCAGCAGCGGCTCATCGCTGCGCACCTCAATCTGGATTTCATGGTTGCTCTTGTCGCTCCAGGAAGGCCTGAATCTGGCTGTCGAGCTCTTGGCAGATGCGGCGCACCTCCGAGCGGGAGATGCCGGCCTGCGAGCCGATCGCGGCCACCAGACGGTCCACCTTGCGGGTGGAGATGCCCTTGACCCAGGCCTCAGGCCTCCATGATCACCGCGTAGGCGCCTGATCGATCCGCCGCCTCGGCTCGAGATACGCCTGTAAGAAGCTCCCGGAGCGGAGTTTGGGGATCGAGAGCGGGACGTCGCCTACCTGGGTGGTGAGCAGACGCGACCGGCTGCCGTTGCGGTAGCTAAGCCGCTCGTCGATGCGCTCATGGCGCTCAGCGCCAAGCACGGCAGCAACCTCCAGCTCGATCAGCTGCTGCAGGCCATGGCGCACGAGTTCGGGAATCAGTTCACCGGCAGTGCTGCCATCGAGTAGCGGCGCCAGGGCAGAGGGGCCAGAATCCGTCTTGGGCATGGTTCGTCTGGTTGAGGTAGTTCTCAAACCAGGGTCACGGGTCTGCCCATCCTTTTCAAGCGCTGGAGCCGAAAGCGGTGGTCAGCTCAGCCCCGGCTACGCCGGGGCTGAGGCCTCAGGGAATTTCCACTACTGCATGGGACGCGAGCCCAAGACCGATGGACACACGATCATCTTGCTGTGGCGGGCCCAGCAAGCGAGTGAGCTGTCTGAGCTTTGGAATGCATTGGAATTACGCAACGGCTTCCTGCTGGGGGCTTGGCCAGACCTGCACTGTTGCAAGGGATCTCAGATGTAGAGGCCTGGGCATCAAAAAAAGCGGCGCTTGGGGCACCGCCTTTTATAGAGACCTTGGGCGGATCATTGTCTTTAGTCTAGCACTAGAGCCAGTAAATTGCCTTCATGTTTCCTGGGCTTTTCCTGTAATTCTTTGGTCAGACAATATAAGGAATTATGGTGGTGCCTGGCGTTATATTATTGTCTCGCACGCGTCAAAGGCCGAGGCTTGGCTGGAATGAGTATAAATACCTAAGAAAAGCGCTTGACAGCGACGGGTTGGCGGTCGTTTAATTTTCCGTCTCAGAACTCGGACGTTGTTTTTAGACAGCTCAAGGTACTTGAGACCGTACCCCAGGCCCTGTGCGCAAGGAACTTAAGTGCGCCAGGGTGGCAATAAATCCCAATGCACAACCATCATGTCTTCTAAATCTTCTAAAACAAACATTTCTGTCTCCAGCACTGGATCGGGAGGTTTCTGGCAATGGATCGGCTGGGATTTGCTTTGGTCGCAAAACGCCTCGGCTATTGGCATTAATGGCAGGCGGCTCACCTTCAGAACCAACGAACTCAATATCAGCGCAAAGGCCTTTGCCAGTCGTGGTGGCACAGCTCGTGCAACGGGGCTTCTAAACAGTCAGATCGAATTTACAGGAAGCATCGTTAACATCAATACTTATGCAGAGGGGTTAGACGCTTATTCCCTAGGTCTGGATGGGTCAAAGCTAAACCTCCTGGGGAAAAACAACAAGCTGGTCAACATTACAGCCACCTCACGGGTGTACGGCTACGACCCAGCCTGGGGATTACGCAATTCGAGCTTGAGTACCGGCGAGGGGAATGACACGATTCGCATCAAGGCGGATGCGGCAACCATCAACGGTTTCGTCTTCAATTCCCGGATCCTGGCCACGGGGTTGGAGCGCAGCCAACTCAGCAGCGGTGCAGGCAATGACATTCTCTCGCTTCAGGTATTCGCCAATGGTGGCAGTGGCAAGGACAGCGGAAGCTTCAATTGGAACACCAGCTACAGGGGCGATTGGAGCAGCAGGGCCAACGGATCGTGGAGTTGGGGTGGGTCTTGGGGGTACAAAAACTCATGGGGCTCCTCCAGTGGCAACTATAGACAAGAATACACAATTCGCGATAATTACAGAACCCGGTACAGCTACAGCTCGCGTGGCAGCTATAGCTATCAGAACATTGATCGGCGCATGGGTGAGGCCTTCGGACTGGTTAATTCCCGGCTGGATCTGGGTACCGGTAACGACCAGGCAAACCTCTCGATTCAGGGCAACGACTTGGCCGTTGGCCTCAGTTATTCACAACTGACCACAGGGGATGGCAACGACCGGCTGGTTCTGGATGTGATCGCCAATGGAGAGCAATCATATAGACAAATCTCGAGCAACATCGGGGCCTACAGCTACATCAGTAAAGGCTCCTCCGTTGGAAAATCCACCTTTTGGGGGAATTACTCGTATCAGGATACCTCCTCGGGCTGGAAAAGCACCTCCAGCACTTTGGGGGCATATCAATGGAATAACATCTGGGATGTGAATTTCAGCTCCAACTGGTCTACCAGCTTTGCGAACCAGTCTATACGGCGGTTCGGAACAGCAACAGGTGCACAGTCCAGCGTTCTGAGCTTAGGGGCCGGGAATGACAGCGCCTCCATCGCGGTGGTGGGTGGCGATCAGGCCAGAGGCCTTGTGGATAGCAGCCTAGATAGCGGCAGCGGCAATGACACCATCAATCTGACCGTGCGTGCTGAGGGCGAAAACAGCACGGTCCATCGCTATGCGAACACCTCGCGCTACGCGAACAAATCGGTGAGCAAGTTTAGCTCCAGCAACATCTACGCTGGCAGCTATAGTTACAGCCATCGCGGCGACTTCAGCGTTTATGGCAATTACGCCTCTCAATGGAATTCATATGGTGCTTATGCTGAAAACATCAACTACAAAAATTCACATGTGTCTGATTACGCCTCAATCAACCGTTATGGAATAGCTATCGGGCTCGACAATTCCATTCTCAACAGTGGGGCTGGAAACGACATTGTGCAGCTGAAGATTACCGGCGGCACATTAGCAACTGGGTTACGGCATTCTCTCCTTAACACTGGGGCAGGTAACGACACTATCACTCTGGATGTGATGGCAGAGGGTGTAACCGGTTACCGATACAGCGATAAGGGGAGCTTGAGCTATGAAGGCAGCAGCAGTGGAAAGAATACAGGCAACTACAGCGTGGCAGGCAACTACGGCGTCCAATCTGGCTGGGGCAATTGGAGTTACGCGTATTCTTACCGCTATAGCTTTGACTACGAGTGGAATTGGAGCGGCCGAGATGACTCCACATGGGCCCACGAAGCCAAAAGCCGCATGAGTGCAACGGGAGTCGCCACAGGCTTGCTGAACTCACAGATCGACACAGGCAGTGGAGACGACCGCATCCGGATCAGCGCCGTTGGCACCCTAAGCGCTCAAGCGCTGAGCAATAGCTACATCACCACGGGGGATGGGAACGACATCGTGGTCATTCATGGCGACGTGGTTGACAGTGTGATCGATGGCGGCAGCGGCAACGACCAGGTGGTGATCATGGGTGGGGGTAGTGCCAAGATCTACGGCGGAGCTGGCAATGATTCTCTGCGGAGCTCAGCGGGCGACACCATGCTCGACGGCGGTGAGGGCAATGATATCCTAATCGGTGGTAGCGGCAATGATCTCCTCATTGGAGGCCTTGGTGACGATCGCTTGGAAGGTGGCAAGGGTATGGACACCCTTAGAGGAGGTTCCGGGCGAGACACCTTTGTGCTAAATCGCGGTGATGGCTTCAGCACAGTGGTCGACTTCCAGGCTGGTCTCGACAGAGTTGTGATCGGCATCAGTGACAGCATCACGGCGAAGTACGTCAACCGCGACACCCTGCTCTATGCCGGTAACGACCACCTCGGAACGATCATCAACAACCGGCTCTTCGAAACGAGCAAGGGGATTTGGGGTACGGCGCTCCGTCCTGTTGCCTAATAGACGTAGCAAGTAAAGACCTTAAGCCCCCCAGAGATGGGGGGCTTTTTCATGGCGAATCAAGGTAGACATGTGGATCTAAAAAGCTCCCTGGGCAACAATCAGCTCAAAGGCTCGCTAAGCGCCAATGTGCTGTGCCTGAGCTGCCCGCCCCAAGCCAATTTCTCCCAGTCAGTGCCGAACAAAAAGAGGCCCTATTGGGTGGCAACCTCAACGATGGCCAGCGAAAGGTGGATGGAGAAGTTTTCATCCGCCCCATCGATCTGCCGCTTGTACCAGCGCGGCCAACCAGCCTCAACGGCAAAGCCCCTGGTGCGATCACAAGCTCACTCACCCTTAAGGGGGGGGGAGAACTGCCCACCACAGGCAGCCTCAGCAACAGGTGAGTTGTGACCGAAAAAGGTTGGTACAAAAAACCTCCTGCCTGATCTCGCGCATAAATCTCTCAGGCGGCGGCAACAACACTTCCTCAACCCTCGCGGTCGACAGCACCAATGGATCGGTGCGCCTCTATGTGACTGGAGCCGGCGGCTCCAGCAGCCCAAGCGTTGATTTCAATGGCCAGGCGGGTATCAAACACATCCGCCGCAATTCCAAAACAGGCAATCACGAGCAGGGGCTGGCGGCAGATTTAGCCCTGCTGGGCAATGCCTCCGACAGCGACAACAGCAACGACCAACTGGTGAACCTGGCTGGTGAAGCCACGGAGACAGGGCTCTGGGCCTATTCCCCCGATGGCACCGTGGGCATCAAAGGGGGTAACAACAATGACCCGCTCTACTGCGACAGCATCACGGGCAGCTGCTTTGGGGGTGAAATCGTGGGGGATGTGTGGGCCAAAAGCTGGGGGGCACGAAGGATCTCAACAGCTCCGGCTCCAGCTCGCCCACAGCGCAATTGGTGGTGCCATCCGACATGGGCACGCAACTGTTCAACCGCTTTGGACCCAGCTATGCCCTGGGCATCCACGACTACGTCGCACTGGGGTCAGCCAGTGGAGCAGTTTCATTCGGTCTCAGCGGGACTAGCCTGAAACCACAGCATCCCGGGCCATGGTTGTCAGCCCAGTCACGGAGCACGACTTCACCTCCACCCAGCTAGCCCGTTGGGGGCTACTTCGGCGCGCACAGCGGGAAGAGCTCATTGATCAATGCGTGGAGGAAGCGGCTCCCCCCTCCAACGAGCAACTGCCAACCCTCCTGCAGCACTGGCGCACCCAAAACAAACTCGCCAGTGCTGAAGCGCTTCAGAACTGGCAGCACCACCAGGGCCTATCTCCCCACGACTGGCAGGAGCTAGTGGCCCGCTCCTGGCGCTGGGGGCAATGGTGCCTCCAGCACTTCGAACCCCAACTCAGCAGCTACTACCTCAAACGCAAGCCCCAACTGGATCAGGTGAGCTATTCACTGCTGCGGGTCAGCCAGCGTCCTCTAGCCAACGAGCTCTATCTCAGGATCAAAGAGCGCGAAAGCAGCTTTGAGGATGTGGCCGGACAGTATTCCGAAGGCCCAGAACGGGCCAGCGGCGGCAGGCTGGGCCCAGTTCCCCT
>Ga0194129_10002341_pt1 | contig 28714 bp, 25 predicted proteins | sample TA2KigCa35mmetaG_FD_150862 | JGI IMG/M metagenome (GOLD analysis project Ga0194129, IMG submission 150862) | Freshwater microbial communities from Lake Tanganyika, Tanzania - TA2015038 Kigoma Deep Cast 35m | ecosystem: Environmental > Aquatic > Freshwater > Lake | place: Tanzania: Lake...
CACGGCCTTCTTGGCCGGCACGGCCTTCTTGGCCGGCACGGCCTTCTTGGCCGGCACGGCCTTCTTGGCCGGCACGGCCTTCTTGGCCGGCACGGCCTTCTTGGCCGGCACGGCCTTCTTGGCCGGCGTCGCCTTCGACGCAGGTCCCTGCTTCACCGGAGCCATCGGCCTGCCTTCCCGTCCTTGGACGCCGTCCCGGCCGCGTCACCGGAGCGCGCTCCGGCCGGGCGAGACCGGGCATGGTACCGGTCCCCGACGCGCCCCCGTCGGGATGCCACCACGGGGCGATCAGCCCCGGGCCCGGCCCGGGGGCGCCCGGGGTCCCGCCGGTACGCTACGGCCGATGTTCACCCCGGTGGAGCGCGCCCTGGACCTGCCGGTCCTCGAGGCGGCCGTCCTGGAGCGCTGGGCCCGGGACGACACCTTCGCCGAGAGCCTCCGGCGCCGGGCCGACGCACCGGCCTGGGTGTTCTACGAGGGCCCGCCCACGGCCAACGGACGCCCCGGCATCCACCACGTCTGGGCCCGACTGTTCAAGGACCTCTACCCGCGGTTCCACACCATGCGGGGCCGCTACGTCGCCCGCAAGGCGGGCTGGGACTGTCACGGCCTCCCGGTCGAGGTGGAGGTCGAGAAGGAGCTGGGCTTCTCGGGCAAGGAGCAGATCGAGGCCTACGGCATCGCCGCCTTCAACGCGAAGTGCCGGGAGTCGGTGCAGCGCTACGTCTCCGACTTCGAGGCCCTCACCCACCGCATCGGCATGTGGCTCGACACCGAGCACGCCTACTGGACCATGTCGAACGAGTTCGTGGAGAGCGTGTGGTGGCAGTTCGCCCGCATGTGGGCCGCCGACGACATCCACGAGGGCTTCAAGGTCGTGCCGTACTGCGCCCGGTGCGGCACGGCGCTGTCGAGCCACGAGCTCGGGCAGCCCGGTGCCTACCGCGACGTCACCGAGGAGTCGGTGTACGTGCGCTTCCCGGTCGTCGACGCCGATGTCGACCTCCTCGTCTGGACGACCACGCCGTGGACGCTTCCCGCCAACACCGCCGTCGCCGTGGGCCCCGACCTCGACTACGTGCGGGTCGCCCGCCCCGGCCGGCGCGACGTCGTGATGGCGGCGGGCCGGGTCGAGGCCGTGCTCGGAGCCGATGCCGTGGTCGTGGGCCCGGTGCCGGCGGGCGACCTCGTGGGCCTGCGCTACGAGCGCCCTTTCGACCTCCTCCCGCCCGACCCCACCACCGGTGACCACTTCCGCGTCGTGGCCGACCCGTTCGTCACCGCCGACGACGGCTCCGGCCTCGTCCACCTCGCTCCTGCGTTCGGCGAGGTCGACCGTGAGGTCGCGGTCCGGGAGGGCATCGGGGTGCTCAACCCGGTGGGCCCCGACGGCGCGTTCACCGCGGTCATGCCCGCGCCGTACGCGGGAACGTTCGTCAAGGACGCCGACCGCGACCTCATCGCCGCGCTCGCCGCCGCCGACCGGCTCGAGGCGGTCGCCCCGTACGAGCACTCGTACCCGCACTGCTGGCGGTGCAGCACGGCGCTCATCTACTGGGCCAAGCCGACCTGGTTCGCCCGCACGGCCCGCCACCGCGACGACCTCATCCGCGAGAACGACGGGATCGGGTGGCACCCCGAGCACATCCGGAGCGGTCGCTTCGGCGACTGGCTCGCCAACAACGTCGACTGGGCGCTGTCCCGGGACCGCTTCTGGGGCACCCCGATCCCCGTGTGGCGCTGCGGCACCTGTCGGCACGACACCTGCGTCGGCTCGGTCGCCGAGCTCGCCGCGCTGGCCGGGCGCGACCTCGCCGACCTCGACCTCCACCGCCCGGCGGTCGACGAGGTGGTCGTCACCTGCCCCGCCTGTGGCGACCCTGCCCACCGGGTGGAGCCGGTCCTCGACGCCTGGTTCGACTCGGGGGCGATGCCCGCCGCGCAGTTCCACTACCCCTTCGCCGGCGACGACGCCCTCGAGGGGCGCTTCCCGGCCGACTTCATCTGCGAGGCGATCGACCAGACCCGCGGGTGGTTCTACTCGCTGCTCGCCGTGAACACCCTCGTGTTCGGGCGGACGCCGTACCGCAACGTGGTGTGCCTCGCCCACGTGGTCGACCAGGACGGCCAGAAGATGTCGAAGTCCAAGGGCAACGTCATCGACCCGTGGAGCGTCCTCGACACCCGCGGCGCCGACGCGCTGCGCTGGTACTTCTTCTCGGCCGGCTCCCCGTGGACCCCGCGGCGCGTCTTCGTCGACGGCATCGACGAGTCGACCCGACGGTTCCTGCTCACCCTCTGGAACACCTACTCGTTCTTCGTCACCTACGCGAACCTCGACGGCTGGCGCCCCGACGCCGCAGCCGCGCCGTCGCGCCACGTGCTCGACCGGTGGATCCGGTCGCGCACCCACGCCACGGTCGTCGAGGTCACCGACGCGCTCGAGGGCTTCGACGCGCTCCGGGGCGCCCAGGCGCTCGAGCGGCTCGTGGACGACCTGTCGAACTGGTACGTCCGGCGGTCCCGGCCCCGCTTCTGGAAGGCCGCCGACCCGGCCGCCCACGCCACGCTCCACGAGACCCTGCGCACGGTGGTGCTGCTGCTCGCCCCGTTCTGCCCGTTCGTCGCCGACGAGATCTGGGCGAACCTCGTGCCCGACGCCGGGAGCGTCCACCTGGCCGACTGGCCCACGGCCGACCCCGACGCCATCGACCCGGGGCTCGAGGCCGAGATGGCCGCGGCCCGCCAGGTCGTGACCCTCGGCCGGGCCGCCCGGACCGAGGCCCGGATCCGGGTCCGCCAGCCCCTCCCGCGCGCCCACGTGCTGCACCCGGGCGTCACCTGGTCGGCGGCCGTGATCCACGAGATCGCCGACGAGCTCAACGTCAAGACGGTGGAGGCGGTCACCGACCTCGACGGGCTGCTCGAGTACACGGTCGTCCCCAACTTCCGGGCCCTGGGTCCCCGCCTCGGCGCGCGGCTCCCGGCGGTGCGGTCCCGGCTCGCGGCCGTCGACGGCGGCGAGATCCGCCGGGCCTTCGCGACGACCGGCACGTTCACGCTCGACCTCGACGATGGGTCCGTCGTGCTCGGTCCCGACGACGTGGAGATCCGGGCCGCGACCCACGACGCCCTCGCGGTGGTCCAGGACGGCACCGTGGCGGTGGCCCTCGACACCCAGGTCGACGAGGACCTCCGTCGGGAGGGACTCGCCCGCGAGCTGGTCCGGGCGATCAACGACCTGCGCAAGGAGCGGGGGCTCGAGCTGGCCGACCGGATCCGGGTCGCGTTGCACGCGACCGGGGACCTGGCCGAGGCGGCACGCCGCCACGGGGACTGGATCGCCGGCGAGGTGCTCGCGGTCGCGTGGACCGTCACCGCGGGAGCGCCCGCCCCCGGATCGTCGTCGCTCAGCGTCGACGGCGTCGTGGTCGGCGTGGACCTGGTCGTCGAGGCCGCCGGGGCCTGAGCCCCGCCCGGGTCGGCACGCGCGTCAGCGCTTCCGCCGGCCGGGCGCGCTCAGTGCTTGCGCCGGAAGAGCCGCCGCTGGTCGTCGTCGTCGTCGAAGTCGGCGCCGGTCCCGAGGGGCTCCTCGTCGCGCACGGCGTCACGCAGCGAGGCGAAGAACGCGTCGTCGTCGAGCGACTCCGGCTCCGACCCCCAGTCGGGTCCGGCCGGGGTCGGCTCGGGCGGGGCGCTCCACGCGTCGGCCGGCGGCGCGGGGGCGTCCCAGCCGCCGGCGGCCTCGGGCGCGCTCCAGGAGGTCTCGGCCGGGGTGTCCCAGGTGGGCGGCGCCTCGGCGACCGGGAGGGCGGCGGTCGGCTCGGGGGTCGGGGGCTCGGGCAGGGCGGCGGGCTCGGCGGGGGGCGCCACCGGGATCATGCCGCCCGACTGCAGCAACGGCCGGGAGGGCTGACGGTCCGACACCGCCGCCGACGCGTTCAGGTGGACCAGCTCGGCCTCGATCGCCCGCCGGATCCGCTCCCGGTACTCCGTCACGAACCGCTCGAGCGCGTCGACGTCGGCGCTGAGCGCGTCGCGGGTCGAGGTGAGCTGCACGATCTCGGTCTCGATCCGCCGCCGCTCGGTCTCGGCGATCCGGCGCGCCGTCGACTCGGCCTCGGCCACCATCGCCTGGGCCCGGGACTCGGCCTCACCGGTGACCTGGGCCGCCCGGGCCTGGGCCTCGGCCACCGCCTCGTCGGCGGCGCGCTGGGCGAGGATCAGCGTGCGCTGGATGATGTCGCCGCTGCCCGACGGCGCGTGGGGCGCCGGCGCCGGTGCGGGGGCCGGCGTGGGCGCCGGGGCGGGCTCGCGCTGCGCGGCCGGTGCCGGGGCCGCCGCCGGGCGCTCCTGCAGGACCCGGATCTGGTGCTCCAGGTGCTCGATGGTCGAGGCGGCCCGCTCGAGCAGGTCGTCGACGTCGTCCCGGTGGTAGCCGCGGAACGACTCGCGGATGTCGATGTCGCGCAGTTCCTGGGGGGTGATGTCCATGGGCGTCATGCTATCGACGGCGCCCACGGGCGGGCGCGATGCCCGGGTCGGCCCGACTCAGCAGATGGCGCCGCGCACCAGGAACAGCCCGAAGACCAGGACCAGGAACGAGATGTCGACCATCCCCACCGGGGGGATGACCCGGCGCAGGGGCGCCACCGCCCACTCGGTGATGCCGACCGCGAACCGGTTGACCTGGCTCAGGAAGTTGCCGGGCTCGAGCGGGAACCACGACAGGACCGCCCGGACCATGAGCACCACGATGAAGATCGTGATCGCCGCACAGAGGATCTCGGTCACGGATCAGCCGTGGAACAGCCCGCGGGCCTGGAGACGCTCCTTCTCCTCCTGGGACACCTCGACGTCGGAGGGGGTCAGGAGGAAGACCTGGTCGGCGACCCGGGACATCGATCCCCCCACGGCGTAGGCGAGTCCGCTCGAGAAGTCGATGAGGCGGCGCTGGAGGTCGCGGGCGACCCCCTGGAGGTTGAGGATGACCGGCTGGCCCGCCTTGAGGCGGTCGCCGATCTCCTGGGCGTCGTTGAACCCATGGGGCTCCACGATGTGGACCCGAGCGCTCCCCATGCCGGCGCGCAGCCCCATGGTCGCCCCCGACGACATCGTCACCCCCGAGGGCGTCGAGTCCCGGGGGATGGTGCGCACGGTGGGCTCCGATGCCGGGTAGGCCTCCGGGGCCGGGCGCAGGGACCGCGCGTCGGTCGGACGCTCGGGCTCGGGGGCGCGGTCCAGGCCGCGCTCGTACCCGGGACCGGCCGTCCGGGCGTAGGGATCCCCGGGTTCGGCGAGGCCGCCGTGCTCGTCGGGCGGATAGCCGTCGTACCCGTACTGCTCGTACTGGTACTCGTCGTCGTCCTGGAGGCCCAGGTAGACCATCGCCCGCTTCATGAACGATGCCACGTCGTCCAGGCTACCCGGGCCCCCGCTCGCCGAGCAGGACCCGTCCCAGTCGCACCACCGTGGCGCCTTCCTCCACGGCGGCCTCGAAGTCGTCGCTCATCCCCATCGACAGCTCCGGGAGACCCAGTGCGGCGCCGGTGCGGGCCAGGATGGCGAACCAGGCGCGGGGGTCCTCGCCCCGGGGCGGGACGGCCATCAGCCCCAGGACCCGGAGCCCGGCTGCCGTGGCCTCGTCCACGAGCCCGGTGACCGCCTCCGGCGCGCACCCCGACTTCTGGGGCTCCCGGGCCAGGTTCACCTCCACGAGCACCGACGCGCCCGGGGCGTGCTCGGCGAGCACGGGGACGAGCGCCGGACGGTCGAGGGTGTGCCACCACGAGACGAAGGGAGCGAGCGCCCGGACCTTGTTGCGCTGGAGGTGGCCGATGAAGTGCCAGGTGACGTCGGGCCACCCCGGGGCCTTGGCCACAAGCTCCTGGGCCCGGTTCTCCCCCAGGTCGGCGCAGCCCGCCGCCACCAGCGCGGCCAGCCGCTCCGCCGGCACCGTCTTGGTCGCAGCGACGATCCGCACTGCCGCGGGATCACGCCCGGCCCGCTCGGCCGCAGCCGCGACCCGGGCCCGGACCGCGGCCCAGCGCGCCGCGACGGGATCGGCCGTCGGGGTCACGGCCGGTCCCGGACCACGATCAGGGCCTGGCGGCCGGTCGTGCCGTCCCGGCGGTGGGAGAACCAGCGCTCGGCGTCGCCGACCGTGTCCCAGCCCGGGTCCCCGACGTCGTCCACCCCGGCCTCGGCGAGCGCCCGGGCCACGGCCGCACCCACGTCGAGCGCAGGCCGGCCCGTGCGGGTGCGCCCGGCGACCGTCGGCCCGAAGCGCTGCACCATCGCGGCGAGGTCTTCGGCGCCGAACTCGTAGTGGGCCGGGCGTACGCAGGCCCCGACCCGGGCCCGGACCGGGCCCGACCCGATCCGGCGCAGCGCGACCACGGCCGCCTCCACCACCCCCGCGAGCAGGCCCCGCCACCCGGCGTGGACCACGCCCACGGCCCGGTCGTCGGCGAGCACCACGGGCGCGCAGTCGGCCGTGAGCACCACCAGCGGGACGCCCGTCGCGACGGTCACCGCGGCGTCGGCCCGGGGCGGGGGCGACCCGGATGGGGGCGGGCCGGGGACCGTCACCACCCCGGCGCCGTGCACCTGCTCGAGGAACCGCCACGCGTCCGGATCGGGGAGCCCGGCGTTCCGGGCCGCCCGGAGCCGGTTCTCCGCCACCGCGCCGGGGTCGTCGCCGACGTGGGTGGCCAGGTTGGCCGAGGCGTAGGGGGCGGTCGAGACCCCGCCGGTGCGCAGGGTCCACAGCACGCGGGCGTCGCCGAGGCGCTCCTCGATCACGGGACCCACCTCCGGCCCGGGACCCGACACCGGGATCGCGCCGGGCCGACGGGGCTCAGCGCAGGAAGTCGGGGACGTCGAAGTCGTCGTCCCGGCCGCCGCCCGCCCCACCGGGACCGTCGCCCAGATCGAGCTCGAAGTCACGGTCCCGCTCGGGATCCCGCTCGCGGCGCGCCGGGCGCGCCGGCTCGGTCCGCCGCTCGGGCCGGTTGGTCCGGCCGGTCCCCCGGTCGCGCAGGAACGTGGCCGGCTCCCGGCGCTCGGCGCCACCCGACCCGCGCTCCCCGTCGAAGCGGTCGAAGCCCGCCGCGATCACCGTGATGCGGACCTCGTCGCCCATGGCGTCGTCGATGACGGCGCCGAAGATGATGTTGGCGTCGGGGTGCGCGGTCTCGCGCACGATCTCGGCCGCCTCGTTCACCTCGAACAGGCCGAGGTCCGACGGGCCCGCCACGCTCAGCAGGAGACCCCGGGCCCCCTCGAGGCTGGCCTCGAGCAGCGGGCTCGAGATCGCGCCCCGAGCGGCGTTGACGGCCCGGTTGTCGCCCGTTGCGTGCCCGATCCCCATGAGGGCCGAGCCAGCGTTCTGCATGATCATGCGCACGTCGGCGAAGTCGGTGTTGATCAGGCCCGGGGTGGTGATGAGGTCGGTGATGCCCTGCACGCCGTGCAGCAGCACGTCGTCGGCCATGCGGAACGCGGTCAGCATCGTCGTGCGGTCGTCGGCGACGTCGAGGAGCCGGTCGTTCGGGATCACGATCAGGGTGTCGACCTTCTCGCGCAGGTTCTGGATGCCGGCGTCGCCCTGCACGGCCCGCCGCCGGCCCTCGAACCCGAACGGCCGCGTGACGATCGCGATCGTGAGCGCGCCGAGGCCCCGGGCGATCTCCGCCACGATCGGCGCCGCCCCGGTCCCGGTGCCGCCGCCTTCCCCCGCGGTGATGAACACCATGTCGGCGCCGCGGAGGACCTCCTCGATCTCGTCGCGGTGGTCCTCGGCGGCCTGGCGCCCGACCTCGGGGTCGGAGCCGGCGCCGAGGCCCCGGGTCAGCTGGCGGCCGATGTCGAGCTTGACGTCGGCGTCGCTCATCAGCAGCGCCTGGGCGTCGGTGTTGACCGAGATGAACTCGCACCCCTTGAGGCCCGACTCGATCATGCGGTTGATGGCGTTGCCGCCGCCGCCGCCGACGCCGACCACCTTGATGACGGCCAGGTAGTTCTGCGGCTCGCCCAGCATCATCCGTTCCCTTCGTCGTCCTGTCGCCCGGCTGGTGTCGCTGGTCTCGCTCGTCCTGCTCGGCGGGCCCGACTCGGAGCCCCGAGTCCCCCCATTCTTCCCGTCCCGGAACCCGTCCGGGTGGACCCACGCCCTTCCGGACCGGGGTCCCCGGTCCCCCTCACCCGCTCACCGGGGCGGCCGGGACGCTGACGTCGACGTAGCGGGCCTGGGCCGCGGCGGGCGACGCGAGGACGGCGGCGGCGACGCGGGCCTTGGCCCCGACCCGGTCGACGGTCCCGAAGCGCAGCTGAGGACCCGCGCGCACCTGGGCCACGTAGCCGGTGTCGGTCCGCTCCACCGTGGCGATGCGGCCCCGGAGCTCGGCACCCATCGCCGCGCCCACGGTCCCCAGCGCGACGGGCCGGATCCGCCCCCCGAGCGGGGCCGGCCGGGCGACGCCGAGCAGCTCGGGGACCCCGGCGGGCGGCGCCTCGGGCCGGGCCACGACCTGCCCGGTGCCGTCGATCACGAGCACCCGCTCCCCCGCCCGGGCCCATCCCACCGGGACCCGGGGCACGACCTGGATCCGCACCGTGCCCGGGAGCCGCCGCTCGACCGTCGCGGCCGCGATCCACGGCTCGGCCTCCAGGCGGGACTCGACCCGGGCGGGGACCACGCCGAGCATCGGGGACCCGCGCGTGACGCCCGACGCCCGCACGACCGCCGGGACCCGGTCGGGGGCGGCGCCCTCGACCGTCACCGTCTCGACGTCGAGCAGCGGCGAGAAGGCCAGCCCGACCGCGAGCCCCACGACCAGGACCGCCCCCAGGAGGATGCGGAGCCCGAGGCGGCGCCGACGCGGCTCGGATTCCTCCGCCCGCGCCGCGTCGGTCACGACGACCGCGCCGCGTCGGTCACAACGCCTGCGCCGAGTCGGTCACGACGCCGGGTCCCCGGGGAACCCGAGCATCACGAGCTCGGGCTCGAGCAGCACCCCGGTCGCGTCGTGGACCCGGGCCCGGACCCGGCGCACGAGCTCGAAGACGTCGTCGGCGGTGGCCCCCGGCTCGGCCTGGAAGAAGTTGGCGTGCTTCCCCGACACCACCGCGCCGCCGACCCGCAGGCCCTTGCAGCCGCTGGCGTCGATGAGCCGCCCGGCCGCGTCGCCGGGCGGGTTGCGGAACACCGAGCCGCCGTTGGCGCCCCCGGGCTGATGCTCCCGGCGCCACCGCACCACCTCGTCGATGCGCGCGGCGCAGCGCTCAGGGGCCTCGGGCTCCGCCCGGAACGCGGCCGCAACCACGATGTCGTCGGGCCCGATCGCCGAGCCCCGGTACCGCAGCCCGAGGTCCCCGACCGCCTTCGGCCGGATGCCCGCCGCCGGGTCGGCGAGATCCAGGACCCGGGCCTCGAGCAGCACGTCGCGGGTCTCGCGGCCGTGGCCGCCCGCGTTCATGCGCACCGCGCCCCCGACCGACCCGGGGATGCCCACGAAGAACTCGAGTCCGCCCGCCCCCACGGCTGCGCACCGCCGGGCCAGCACCGGCAGCGCCACGGCACCCCCCGCCCGGACCTCGGTGCGGTCGGCGGAGACGTCGACCTGCTCGAACTCGCCCTCGAGCAGCAGGCCGACCCCGGGGAAGCCGGTGTCGGCCACGAGGAGGTTGGAGCCCCGCCCGAGCACCACCCGCGGGACGGGGTGCGCGCCGAGCACCGCCGCCACCCGGGCCAGGGCATCGGCGTCGGCCACCCGGACCAGGACGGCCACGGGCCCGCCGAGGCGGTAGGTCCCGAGCCCCGCCGCGGGCACGGACCGCGACACCGCGCCGGGCACGGCCGCCTCGAGCGCGTCGGCCGCCGCCTCGAGCCCGGCCCCGGGCGCGCTCAGGGTGTCGCCCCTTGCGGGTCGAGCCCGAGCCAGACGTCGGGCACGGTGGTGAGGTCCCCGGCGCCGAGGGTGAGAACCACGTCACCCGGCCGGGCGAGTCGGGGCACCACCGACACGACGTCGGCGCGGTGCGGGAGGTAGACGACCGACGCCGCCGGGTGCGCGTCGAGCACGGCCCGCACCAGCAGGCGCCCGGTCACGCCGGGGCGCGGCGTCTCGCCCGCCCCGTAGACGTCGGTCAGCACGACCAGGTCGGCGTCGGTGAACGCGTCGGCGAAGTCGCGCCAGAGGCTGTCGGTGCGCGAGTACCGGTGCGGCTGGAACACCGCGATCACCCGGTCCCACCCGCCCGACCGCGCGGTGCGCAGGGCCGCCTGCACCTCCGAGGGGAGGTGGGCGTAGTCGTCGATCAGGGTCACGCCGTCGTGCTCGCCCCGGAACTCGAACCGCCGCGCGACGCCCCCGAAGCCGGCGAGCGCGCGGGCGATGTCGGCGAACGCGACCCCGAGCTCGGTCGCCACCGCGGCGGCGGCCACCGCGTTGGTCGCGTTGTGCACCCCCGGCACCGGCAACGAGAAGGTGCCCAGCAGCGCGCCGTCGCGGGTGAGCTCGACCTCGCTGCCGTGACGCCCGCCGTCGCAGCGCACGATCCGGTAGTGGGCCTCCGGTGCGAAGCCGTAGGTCCGGGCGTCGACCCGGGCCGCGATCGCCGCGGCGTTGGGCTCGTCGGCGCAGACGACCCGGGGCCCGGGCACGGCCGCGAGGAACCGCGCGAACGCGTCGACCAGGGCCGGGAACGATCCGTAGTGGTCGAGGTGGTCGGCCTCGACGTTGGTGACGATCGCCGCCTCGACCGGGAGCTCGAGGAACGTGCCGTCGCTCTCGTCGGCCTCCACCACCATCCACTCACCGTCGTCGTACGCGGCGTTGGTCCCGACCTCGTTGACGTCGCCCCCGATGAGGAAGGTGGGTCGCCAGCCCGCGCCGCGCAGCACCAGCGCCAGCATCGACGAGGTGGTCGTCTTGCCGTGGCTGCCCGCCACCGCGATGCCCCGTCGGGTCGCCACCAGCGCCCGCAGCGCCTCCGCCCGGCGCAGCACCGGGACCCCGTGCGCCCCGGCGGCGACGACCTCGGGGTTCGTGGCCGGGATCGCCGTGGAGATCACGACGGCGTCGGCGTCGGCCGGGACGTGGGCGGCGTCGTGGCCGACGCGCGCGTCGATCCCGGCCGCCCGCAGGCGCGCGATCGCGCGCGAGTCCTTCAGGTCGGATCCCGTGACCGTGTGGCCCATCCGGGCCAGCACGCCCGCGATCGCGCTCATGCCGGCGCCGCCGACGCCCACGACGTGGACCCGCCGCGGCGCGGAGAGGTCGAGCCGGTCGTCAGCGGGCACGGGCGGCCTCCTCGACCAGGTCGACGACCGCAGCGGCGGCGTCGGGGCGGGACAGGGACCGGGCCGCCCGGCGCATCGCGTCGAGCCGTTCGGGCGCCCCGAGGAGCGCGTCGAGCTCGGCGGCGAGCCGGGCGCCGTCGCAGCGGTCGTCGGGCACCAGCACGGCTGCGCCGGCCGCCGCGAGGGCCCGGCCGTTCGCCCCTTGGTGGTCGCTCGGGGCCCCGGGCAGCGGGACCACCACGGCCGGCGTCGCCGCGACCGCCAGCTCGGCCACGGTCACGGCCCCGGCGCGGGTGACCACCACGTCGGCACGTCGGTAGAACCCGGCCATGTCCTCTTCGTACTCCACCAGCTCGTAGTTCAGGGCATCGGTCCCCGGCGGGCGCCGTTCCCACTCCTCCACGCACCGTTGGTAGTCGCGTCGGCCGGTCACGTGGCGGATCGTGCACCCGGCCCGGTCCCGCCAGCGCCGGGCCAGCTCCAGGGTGGCGTCGTTGACCCGGCGGGCCCCGAGGCTCCCGCCGAACACGCCCACCACCCGGGCGCCGGACGGTCGGGCCGTCGCGGCTCCGGACGCCACGTCGGGCCGGGTGCCGGCCACGATCGCAGCCCGCACCGGGTTGCCGGTGAGGCGGGCGCCCCGCAGCGCGGTGTCCGGGAGGGACACCGCCGCCCGGGCCCCGAGGGCCACCGCCAGCCGGTTCACCACCCCGGGCGCGGCGTTCTGCTCGTGGACCACCGTCGGGATCCGCAGCACCCGGGCGGCCAGGAGCGCCGGTGCCGCGGCGTACCCGCCCACGCCGACCACGACGGCGGGGCGCAGTCGGCGCACGAGCACGAACGCGCGCAGCGCCGCCACGACGGTGTCGGCCGCGGTCCGGAGGTTTTGGGCGATCGCCCGGGGCCGGAGGCTCCGGAGCAGCCCGCGACCGGGCAGCAGGTCGATGGCGAAGCCAGCCGCGGGCACCGCGTCGGCCTCGAGCCCCCGCGCCGACCCGAGGAAGCGGATCGTCGCGGGCGGGTGCCCCCGGCGCACGAGCTCGTCGGCGATCGCCAGGGCCGGGTAGACGTGGCCACCGGTCCCGCCCCCGGTGACGACCGCGAAGGTCGTGCCGCCGGGCGGACCGCTCACCGGCGCCGGGCCGCGGTCGGGGCGGTCGCAGCGGTTGCGGCACCCGCCGCGCTGCGACCGATGTTGACCACGATCCCCGCGGCGAGCATGGTCATGACGAGCGACGACCCCCCGAACGACACGAACGGCAACGGGATCCCCGACACCGGGAGCACCCCGGTGACGCCGCCGATGTTGATCGCGGCCTGCGCCGCGACCCACACCGCGATCCCGGTCGCGCAGAGCATGCCGAAGCGGTCCGACGCCCGCATCGCGATGGTGACGGCGAACCCGGCGAAGGCTACGAACAGCGCCAGCACGAGGAGACAGCCGATGAGGCCGAGCTCCTCGCCGATGATCGAGAACACGAAGTCGGTGTGCGCGTTGGGCAGGAAGTGCCACTTGGCCCGGCCCGCCCCGAGCCCCACCCCGGTGACGCCCCCGGAGCCCAGGGCGATGAACGACTGCACGATCTGGTAGCCGGTGTTCGACGCGTCCCCACCGGCCTGGAGAAAGGTGAGCACGCGGGCCCGCCGGTAGGGCTCGGCGACCGCCGCCGCGGCGAGCGCGGCCGTGCCCACCATCGCCAGCACCCCGAGGTGGCGGAGGCGGACGCCCCCGACCACCAGGACCGACGCGGTCACGAGCACCAGGACGACCGTGGTGTCGAGGTCGGGCTCGATGTAGACGAGCCCGCAGAGCGAGAGCGCCACGAGGAGGACCGGCTTCAGCACCGACCGCCAGTCGCCCACGGCGTCGGCCCGCCGGTCGAGCAGGTCGGCGGCGAAGAGCACCACCGCCAGCTTTGCGAGCTCCGAGGGCTGGAACCCGAACCAGCCGACGCCGAGCCAGCGGCGCGAGCCGCCAGCCACGAGGCCGATCCCGGGTACGAGGACCACCGTGCACAGGAGCGCCGCCAACCCGGTGATCCAGACCGTCCAGCGCTGCCAGAGGTGGTAGTCGAGGCGCGACGCGACCACGAAGGCGAGGCCACCCACTGCGGTCCACATCAGCTGTCGCTCGAACACCCGCCACGCGGATCCGTACACCTCGATCGACACCACCGACGACGCCGACAGGACCATCACGAGGCCGATCAGGTTCAGCACCACGACCACGGCCACGAAGAACGGGACCGGACCGAGGGCGCCACCCGCGGCGGGGGTCGATCGCTCGGGTGCCCGCCGGGTCGCGGGTCGGGTCGCGGGTCGGCGCGCCGGCGACGCGGCCGGACGGCTCACGACCGGACCTCCACGAGCGCCGCGACCGCGCGGGCGAAGTCCCGCCCGCGCTCCGCGTACGAGCCGTACCAGTCGAAGGACGCGCACGCCGGCGACAGGAGCACGACGTCGCCGACCGCGGCATGGTCGACCGCCGCCCGCACCGCGGCGTCCATCGATCCGGCCTCGCTGACGGGCACGACCCCCCGGAACGCCGCCGCGATCTCGGTCGCGGCGTCTCCGATCGCGACCACGGCGGCGAGGTGGTCGGCGCCGCCGCGCAGGGTGGACAGATCGAGGCCCTTGTTGCGCCCCCCGGCGATGAGCACCACCCGGGGGAACGACCGGATCGCCGCCAACGCCGCGTGCACGTTGGTGGCCTTGGAGTCGTCGATCATCGGCACGCCGTCGATCTCGGCGACGACCCGCATGCGGTGGTCGCCCTTCACGAAGTCCCGGAGCGCCGCGCCCCCCTGCACCGGGTCCACGCCGGCGGCCGCGGCGAGGGCCGAGGCTGCGAGCGCATTGGCGAGGTCGTGGGGGGCCGGGTCGCGCACGGCCGCGACCGGCACGATCTCGCGGTCGTCGTCGGTCAGGAGCACGGCGCCGTCGGCGCGCGCGCCGATGCGGTACCCGGTGTCGGCGGTGGGCGCCACCGAGAAGGTGACCAGCCGGCCGGGGGTCGTGGCGGCCAGGGCGGCGACCTCGGGGTCGTCGGCCGAGGCCACCAGCACGTCGCCCGGACCCTGGTGGGCGAAGATCCGGGCCTTGGCCTCGCCGTAGGCGGTGAAGGTGCCGTGCCAATCGAGGTGGTCGGCGGCCAGGTTCAGGAAGCCGGCGACCCGGGGCCGGAAGGCCGCCGTGGTGCCAGCGAGCTGGAACGACGACACCTCGGCGACCACGACCGGGTCGGTGCCGGCGACGGCCTCGTCGAGCAGCGGCGCGCCGATGTTGCCGGCGGCGACCGCGGCGACCCCACCGGCCCGGCACACGGCCACGGCCAGCTCGGTCACGGTGGTCTTGCCGTTGGTGCCGGTGATCGCGACCAGGGTGCGCCCGCTCGCGGCGAGGAGCTCGGCGGCGAGGTCGACCTCGGATCGGCGCGGCACCCCGGCGGTGGCCGCCGCCCGGAGGAACGGGTGGTGGGCGGGCACGCCCGGGCTCGGCACGACGAGGTCGGTGCCCGCGAGCAGCGCCGCGGCGTCGGCACCGGTCGGGACGGCGGTCACCGCGACCCCGAGGGCGTCGGCGACGGCCCGGCGCGCCGGCGCCACCGAGTCCGGTCGGTCGTCGACCACCACGGCGTGGTGCCCGGCGGCCGCCGCCCACCGCAGCACTGCATCGCCGGTGACCCCGAGCCCGACGACGACCAAACGCACCGGCGCGCCGGCGGTCACTCGATGACCCCGGGGATGCGGATGAAGTCGGCGTAGAAGAGGCCGAGCCCGAGGGCCACGCACGCGCCGGCGAACAGCCAGAGCCGCACGATGACGGTCGTCTCCGGCCAGCCCCCGACCTCGAAGTGGTGGTGGATCGGGGCCATGCGCAGGACCCGCCGCCCGAACCCGCGGAACGAGACGATCTGGGCGATGACGCTGAGGGTCTCGGCGACGTAGAGCCCGCCGAGGATCGGTAGGAGGAGCATGGTCCCGCCCAGGAGCGCAAGCCCGGCGATCGCGCCACCGATCGCGAGCGACCCGGTGTCCCCCATGAAGATCTGGGCCGGCGCGGCGTTCCACCAGAGGAACCCCCCGCACGCGCCGGCCATCGCGGCGGCGACAACGGCGAGGTCGATGGCGAGCGCCGCCTCGATGCCGTAGATGTCGGGGTGGCGGAACTGCCAGAAGCCGATGATCGTGAACGCGAAGAACACCAGGGTGGCCGAGCCCGCAGCGAGGCCGTCCATGCCGTCGGTGAGGTTCACCGCGTTCGCCGTGCCGTAGACGATCAGCACCGCGATCACGAACCAGCCGACGTTGGTGACGTCGGCGAGCTCGGGCCGCGTGTACGACAGCCGCGTCGGGACGTGGACCCACTCGATCGCGAGGTACGCGAAGACCACGGCGACCGCGAGCTGGCCCGCCGTCTTGCCCCGCTTGCGCAGGCCGAGGTTCCGGCCCCGACGGATCCCGAGGTAGTCATCGACGAAGCCCACGGCCGCAAGGCCCAGGATCAGCCCGATCATGAGGATCCCGGTGCGGGCGAACTTCAGGTCCTCGGTGCGGACGTGGGCGACCAGGTAGCCGATCACCGCGCCACCGACCAGCGCGATGCCGCCCATGGTGGGCGTGCCCGCCTTGGCCACGTGGGGGTGGGCGAAGGGCCCGTCGTCGCGGATCAGCTGCCCGATCCCCCGCGCCCGCAGCATCCGGATCAGGAAGGGCGTGGCGGCGAGCGTCGCGGCGAACGCGACCGATGCGGCCATCAGGACGGCGATCACGGCCGGGGCTCCCCCGCGGTTGCCGCCCCGGGGGTTCCGGCCCGGTCCTCGGCCGAGTCCGCGGCCAGGGCCTCGGCCACGACCTCGAGCCCGATCGCCCGGCTCGCCTTCACCAGGACGACGTCGCCCGGTGCGATCCGACCGTGCAGCGCGGTCAGGGCGGCGTCGCGGTCGGCGACGTGCACCACCGTGACCCCCGCCCGCGCGGCGGCCGCCGCGGTCACCGCGCTGTGGGGACCCACGGCCACGAGGAGGTCCACGCCCGTCGCGCCCGCCGCCGTCCCGACCCCGGCGTGCGCGGACTCCGCGTGCGCACCCAGCTCGAGCATGTCGCCGAGCAGCGCGATGCGCCGGCCGGAGGCCGGGAGGCCGGCGAGGGCCTCGAGCGCGGCGTGGGTGGACTCCGGATTGGCGTTGTAGGCGTCGTTCAGCACCATCACGCCCCCGGGCGAGGTGACCAGGTGCATCCGCCACGCCGCGGTCTCGGCCCGGGCCAGGCCCACGGTCACGTCGGTGGGCGTGGCGCCGAGCACCAGCGCGACGGTGGCCGCCATCGCCGCGTTCAGGGCCTGGTGCGCACCCCGGACCGCGAGCGCCACCGTGAGGACGCCCCACGGCGTCTCGAGGGTGAACCGGGACCGCAGGTCGTCGCCCACCGCGAGGTCGCGCAGGCGCACATCGGCGTCGGTGCCCGTCCCGACGGTCAGGATGCGGGCCCCGGTACGCGCCGCGAGCGCCGGGGCGGTGGGATCGTCGGCGTTGAGCACCGCGGTGCCATCGGCGGGCAGCGCCTCGACCAGCTCCCCCTTGGTCGCCAGGATCCCGGCGGGTCCACCCAGGAACTCGGCGTGGGAGAGGCCGATGCGGGTCACGACGCCGATGCGGGGCCGGGCGATCGCGCACAGCTCGGCGATGTTGCCGGGGAACCGGCACCCCATCTCGGCGACCACGACGTCGGCCCCGGCCGGCGCGTGGAGGAGCGTGAGCGGGAGGCCGGCCTCGTTGTTGAACGACCCGATGCTGGCGTGGACCGCACGCGCTCCGCCGAGGGCGGCGGCGGTGAGGTCCTTGGTCGAGGTCTTGCCGACGCTCCCGGTGATCCCCACGACGGTGAGGTCGGTGCGCGCCGCGCGCACGTGGGCGGCGGCCCGGCCAAGTGCGGCCAACGGGTCGTCGACGACGACGAGCGCGGTCCCCGCCGGGTGCTCGGCGGCTCGCGCGACGAGCGCGACGCGTGCCCCCCTGGCGAAGGCGTCGGCCACGAAGTCGTGACCGTCGCGCGCGCCCTGCAACGCGACGAACGCAGCGCCAGGCTCGAGGATGCGGCTGTCGATCGCGTACCCGGTCACGGGCGCGTCGGGATCGCCCACCACCACCCCACCGACCGCGGCGGCCAACCCGGCGGCGGTGGTGGTCACGTCCGGTCCTCCAGGAGCGCCCGCACCACGACCCGGTCGTCGAAGTCCACCGTCACGCCGCCTGTGGTCTGGCCGGTCTCGTGGCCCTTGCCCGCCACCAGCACGACGTCGCCGGGACCGGCCCAGTCGAGCGCCGCGGCGATCGCCGCCCGCCGGTCGAGCACGATCACGGGCACGGCGCCGGCGGCGCTGACCCCGGTGGCGGCCGCGGCCGCGATCGCGGCCGGGTCCTCGGAGCGGGGGTTGTCCGAAGTCACGAGCACGAGGTCGGCGGCCGCGGCCGCCTCGCCCATCGGCCCCCGCTTGTCGCGGTCACGGTCGCCACCGCACCCGAAGACGACGGCGAGGCGCCCCGACCCGGCCAGCGCCCGGGCCGACGCCACCGCCTGGGTGAGCGCATCGGGGGTATGGGCGTAGTCGACCAGCACGGTGAAGGGCAGGTCCGTCCCGACCCGCTCGAAGCGTCCGGGCACCGGCGGCGCCGCGGTCAGGCCCGTCGCCACCACGCCGAGCGGGACGTCGACCGCGCGGGCGGTGGCCGCAGCGGCGAGGGCGTTCCACACGTTGTGGGTCCCGGGCAGCGGGAGCACCACCTGGGTGCGCTCGTCGGCCCGGCGGTCGTGGAGCACGAACTCGGTCGCGGTCGACCACACGGCGACGTCGGTCGCGACGACGTCGGCGGCGGGGTCGACACGCGCGTAGGTGACGACGGGGACGCCGGCCGCGGCGGCCCGGCGCGCGATCTCGCGACCGTGGACGTCGTCGAGGTTGGTGACGGCGGTGCCGCAGCGCTCGGGGGCGAACAGGCGTGCCTTGGCCTCGACGTACGCGTCCATGGTGCCGTGGAAGTCGAGGTGGTCGCGCGAGAGGTTGGTGAAGCAGGCCGCGGTGAACCAGGTGCCGTCGACCCGGTGCTGGGCGAGGCCGTGCGACGACACCTCCATCGCGACCGTGGTGACGCCGTCATCCCGCATCCGGGCGAGGAGCGCCTGGAGGTCGGGCGCCTCCGGCGTGGTCACCCCGGTGGCGACGACGGCACCGCCGCTGCGCGCGCCGGTCGTGCCGATGATCCCGGCCCGCTCGCCCCCCGCGCCGACCACGGACTGCAGGAGATAGGTGGTCGTGGTCTTGCCGTTGGTCCCGGTCACGCCCAGGCAGCGCAGCGCCCGTGACGGGTCGCCCACCGCGCGGGCCGCAACCGAGCCGAGTGCCACGCGCACGGCGGGCACCTGCGCCTCCACGACCCCGAGCCCGAGCGGGCGCTCGACCAGCAGGGCCACCGCCCCGGCCGCGACCGCGGCCGGGGCGAACGCGTGGCCGTCGACGCGCGCCCCCGGGATGCAGGCGAAGCAGGCGCCAGGCCCGACCCGGCGGCTGTCGGACTCGACCGCGCGCACGTCGACGGCCGGATCACCCGTGATGGTCAGCGGGGCGATCCCGTCGAGCAGGTCGAGGAGCAGCACGCCGGCCGAGCCTTCCGTCACGGGAGCGGGGTCAGGGTACCGGTGGAGCCGGGGACCCGCTCGACGGCCAGGGCGTGCTGCATGATGCGGGAGAACACCGGGGCGGCCACCGTGCCGCCGGAGAGCTGCCCCGACTCGTCGAGGACCACGATGGCCGCCAGGCGAGGCGACTCGACCGGCGCGAAGCCGACGAACGACGCGACGTACTTGTAGGGCGGCCGCTCGTACGGCGGCTTGCGGGCGGTGCCGGTCTTGCCCCCGACGGTGTAGCCGGGCACGGCGGCCCGGAACCCGGTCCCCGCCTGGACCACCGTGGCGAGCATCCGGCGCAGCTGGCTGGCGGTGACGCTCGAGACGACCCGGCGACCGGTGCCGGTGGGCAGCTCGGCCCGGTGCCCGTCGGCGTCGATGGTCGCGGCGATGAGACGGGGCGGGCGGGCCACACCGTCGTTGGCGAGGGTCGCGTACACCTCGAGCATCTGCAGCGCGGTCACGGCGATGCCGTTGCCGATCGGGATCGACGCCAGGCTGGTGTCGTTGTACTGGCTGAACGGCAGCAGGATCCCCGGCGCCTCACCGGGGAACCCGATCCCCGTCGTCGCGCCGAAGCCGAAGTTGCGCAGCGCGGCGTCGAGCCGGGCCCCCCCGAGCTTGCGCGCGGTCAGGATCGTCCCCACGTTGGACGACACCCGCAGGACGTCGGTGACCGACAGCACCGGCCCGTGCGGCTCCACGTCGGCGAACTCGGTGCCGTCGACGTTGATCGTGCTCGGCACCGCGAGCTCGGTCTCGGGGGTGACGAGACCGGCCTCGAGCGCGGCCGCCATCGTCACCACCTTGTTGGTGGACCCGGGCTCGAACACGTCGGTCACCGGCCGGTTGCGCTGGCTCGACGGCGCCGGGCGGGCCGGCTCGGTCGCGGTCTCCCCGTCCACGGTCGCCATGGCCAGGATGTCGCCGGTGCGGACGTCGATCACGATCGCCATGCCGCCCTTGGCGTCGGTGTTCCCCACCTGCTCGACCAGCGCCCGCTCGGTCTCCCACTGGATCGACCGGTCGAGCGTGAGCACGAGGTCGACGCCACGGCGCGCGTCGGTCACGGTGTGGGCCGTGCCGGGCAGCTCGGTGCCGGTCGGGTCGCGCTCCACGGCGAGGCGACCCGGTCGCCCGGCGAGCGTGCCCTCGAGCGCCTGCTCCACCCCGCTGAGCCCGTCGTTGTCGAGGCCCACGAAGCCGAGCACCGGCGCCGCCAGCTCCCCGGCCGGGTAGTAGCGCTTCGGCTCCGACAGGAACCCGACGCCCGGGAGGCGCAGCGCGCGCACCGCATCGGCCACGCCGGGCTCGACCTTGCGGGCCACGTAGGCGAACGCCGAGTTCGGCTGCGCGAGCTTGACCCGGAGCGCGACCTCGTCGACCCCGACGATCGGCGCGAGCCGGGCGGCGTACTCCGCCGGCGAGCGCACCACCCGGGGATCGGCGTAGATCGTCGGGCGCTCGATCGAGAGCGCGAGGTCGTAGCCGTTGCGGTCGAAGATCGCGCCCCGCTCGGCGGTGATGGGAACGGTCTGGCGGCGCTGCCCCTCGCCCATCGCGGCGAGACGGTCACGGTCGCGGGTCTGGAGGTCGGCGACCCGCACGGTCAGGACGCTGAAGACGACGGCGACGGCGACGAGGATCGCGATCAGGCGCCGCCGGGCGCTCCCGGCCGCCGGGCGCCAGTCCGCCGGCGATCCGGGGCGTCCCGGTCCGGCCGGTGCGGTCGGTGGTGTCGGTGGGGTCAAGCGGTCGTGCCAGGACCGGGTGGGCGCCGGACGGTGGCCGTGCGGCCGCGACTCGGACGGACGCCGGGTGGTCGGAGGACGTCGCGGCACCGCCGGGGCGGCGCCCCGGGGAACGGGCCGCTCGGGCCCTGCGCCGGTGCGCCGGTCACGGGGCGGCGTCGAGATGGCGCTTCACCTCCGCCCACCCGCCGACCATGACCGACGACTCGCCCCGGCGGGGCACCTCGCCCGCCAGCGGCACTGCGACGGCAGCGACCCCGGAGGTCCCGAGCCCGAGCTCGGCGGCCCGGGTCGTGATACGGGCCGGTGAGGTCAGGCGGCCGTGCTCGAGCCGCAGCATCTCGTAGCGGGTCTCGGCGCGCGCCGTGCGGGCCCGGAGATCCTCGAGGTGCACCTGGTTCTGGGCGAGCACCGCGTGGAACCCGGCGATCGTGAGGACCGTGACGCCCACCATGACCAGGAGCGCGACCAGGCGGCGACGGGACCGGGCGGGCGCCGCGGTCCGGACGGGCGGGCGTCCGGCCGTGGTGCGACCCGTAGTGGTGCGACCCGTAGTGGTGCGACCCGTAGTGGTGCGACCCGTGGCGGTGCGACCCGTGGCGGTGCGACCCGTGGTGGGACGGGCCGGGCGCGCGGGGCGCGCCGGGACCACCGGCCGGGTCGGCCGGACAGGACGGGCGGGGGCGGTCCGACCTGCAGGTCGGGCCGGGGCCCGACGGGGCGGGGCGGCGGTGGGGCTCACGGCGCGGGTCAGGACGCCCGGTGCACGACGCCGTGGCGGGCGAGCTTCTCCGCCGCGCGCAACCGGACGCTGCGGGCCCGCGGGTTGGCCGCGACCTCCTCCTCGGTCGGACGCCAGGCCCGACGGGTGAGGAGGCGCACCGACGCCGAGCGGGCGACCGGCTCGGCGGGCAGGCCGGGAAGGGCCGGCTCGTGGGTGGCTGACCAGGCCCGGAACCGCTCCTTGACGATGCGGTCCTCGAGCGAGTGGTACGCGAGCACCAGCACCCGACCCTCGGGAGCGAGCAGGTGCACCGACTCCTCGAGTCCCTCGGTGAGGCACTCGATCTCCCGGTTCACCTCGATGCGCAGGGCCTGGAACGTGCGCCGGGCCGGGTGGGGACCCCGGCGGCGGGCTGGCGCGGGGATCGCGGCGGTGATCGCCTCGACCAGCTCGCCGGTGGTGGCGATGGGCCGGGCCGCCACGATGCGGCGGGCGATCCGGCGGGCGAAGCGCTCCTCGCCGTAGGTGGCGATGATGCCCGCCAGCGCATCCTCGTCGTACTCGTTGACCACCGTGGCGGCGGTCAGCTCCTGGCGGGTGTCCATCCGCATGTCGAGCGGTGCGTCGGCCATGTACGAGAACCCGCGCGCCGCCCGGTCCAGCTGCGGGCTGCTGACCCCCAGATCGAAGAGCACTCCCATGATGTTCCCCTCGCCTTCTCCCGCCACGATCGTGGCGATCTCGTCGAACCCACCCCGGACCACTCGAGCCCGGTCTCCGTACTCCGCCAGACGCTCCCGGGCCGCCGCCACGGCATCCCCGTCCCGATCGATGCCCAGAAGCCGGAGGTCGGGGCGGGCGGCCAACAGCCGTCCGGCGTGCCCGCCGCCTCCCACGGTGGCGTCCACCACCAAGCCGGCCGGCACTCCCCCCAGTAGCTCGCACACCTCCCGGGCCATCACCGGCTGGTGCGCGAACTCCATTCCTGCTCCTGCTCCCGATCTCGGTCTTCGGTCTGGTGGGTCCCCCACCCCGCCGGTGCGGCGGTGCGGTGGACCCCTGCGAACCGGACCCCAGCCCCCCGGACAAGCGATCGTCGTCCGGTTTTCTCTCCAGATCGACTCGGTGGAAGCGGGCGGAGTGGGGGCTTCACCGCGTCGTCCGGGGGGCTGGGGTCAGGTCCGCAGCGTGTGGTGCTGCCTCCTCGTTCGGTCGGTGCCGGTCGTGTCGGTCGTGCTGGTGGTGCTGGTCGTGCTGGTCGTGCTGGTCGCGTGTCGTGTCGTCGGCGTGTGCTGCGCGGAGGGGGCGCCAGCCATCGGTGCCCCTAGATCCCGAACCCGCTCGAGCCCGCTTCGTGCAGCGAGGAGCGGCCGGCGAGCTTGCGGTCCTGCCAGCGCGCGGTGGACCAGATCTCGATCCGGGTCAGCGCGCCGGTGACGGTCACGTCCTTGTCGAGGTCGGCGTAGTCCCGCAGCGACTGCGGGATCGCGACCCGGCCCTGGCGGTCGGGGGTGACCTCCCGGGCGTCGGCGAAGAAGGCCCGGGCCGCGTCGAGCTCGTGGGCCCCCGTGCGCAGCTTCTCCAGGATCTCGCTCGACACCCGCTCGAACTCCTCGGTGGTGTAGACGGCGAGGCAGCCGCCGGGGAACGCGCCGATCACCGCACCCTCGGCGAGCGAGGGGCGGAACTCGGCCGGGAGGATGACCCGGCCCTTGGCGTCCAGGGAGTGCTGGAACTCCCCCAGGAACATGCGCTCCGCTTCCCCTCGTCTCCGGTTGCGGGGCTCGCCGCCGCTCGCCCCGTCGGGGTCCGCCGCCGCTCGCTCCCGGAGTGCACCCGGCGGGCCCGGTCGGCCCACCACGCCATCAGCGCACTCCCTTGCTCTCCACTTGCCACCACTTTATGCCCTCAACGCGCCACCGTCAACCCCACTCCCTCCACTCCCACCCCACGGGCGTACTCGCACCCCGGGAGGGGCCTGCGCCTCGGGGCCAGGGGGCCGGTGGGGCCGGGGAGCCCGGTCGGGTGCCCGGAGGCTCGGGGCGGGATGATGGGGTGTGGGCCGGATGATCTATGCCGCTGCCACGAGCCTCGACGGCTTCATCGCCGACGGGCACGGCAACCTCGATTGGCTGTTCGGGCACCTGATCGACCCGGACGGGCCGGGCGGGTTCGGGGAGATCGACGCGCGGGCAGGCGCGCTGCTCATGGGGCGGATGACCTCCGACTGGGTCGCCGCCGACCCACAGTGCGGGCGAGCGAAGGGCATCGTCATGTCGACGCTGCGGTGCAGCGGCGACCAAGCGTTCCGTCTCCTGCGGGAGCGGTCGCGGCACGAGAACCACACGATGGTGGACAGACCCGCGCGGCACGCGATTTGCGTGGAGCCCCGGGAGGCCCGGGTGGACCCGGATGCGTGTCGTACCCGGGGTGGATGATCGGGATGTGTTCGACCTGACCGAGACGCTCGACGACCTGCGGTGCCGGCCCCTCGCCTGGCTCCACGCCGAGCGCATCCGCCTGCGTGACGAACGACGTCGCCTCCACCTCCGCGAGCTCGCAGTCACCCGCATCCTCGACGAGCGCGGCGCGATCGACGACACCCTCGCCGCCGCCGACGGCATCGACCCGCGCGACGTGCGCGCCACCCTCGAGACCGCCCGGGCCCTCGAGTCGCTCCCCCACCTCGCCGCGGCCGCCGCCGACGGTCGCCTCAGCCCCGGCCAGCTCCACGCCGCTGCGCAGCTCGCCGACCCCACCACCGACGCCGAGTGGGCCGAACGCGCCCCCCGCTGCGCTCCCGCCGACCTCGCCTGCGAAGCCCGAACCCGACGGGTGCCCACCGCCGACGACACCCGACGACGGTTCGAAGCCCGCTCACTGCGCTACTGGTGGAGCGACCGCACCGGCATGCTCGAGGGCCGCTTCGCCCTCCCCGACCTCCTCGGCGCCGAGTTCGAATCCGTCGTCCAGCAGATCACCGAACGCATGCGCCCCGCCCGGGGCCAGCCCTGGGAGCCCCACGACCGGCGCGCCGCCGACGCCCTGGTCGCCCTCGCCCGACGCGCCCGCGGCGACAGCACCACCCTCGCCGAGGGGATCGTCCCCAAGGTGCTCGTCACCGTCGCCCTCAGCCGCAGCACCCGCACGATCAGCCCCCGCCTCCGCAACGCGGTGCTCGCCCGCACCGGCCGCTGCGCCTGGCCCGGCTGCCCCGTCCGCCACGGCCTCGAGCTCCACCATCTCGTCCCCGTCTCCCACGGCGGCCCCACCGTCGCCGCCAACCTCGCCCCGGTCTGCGCCCCCCACCACCGCCGCCTCGTCCCCCACGGCACCCTCGCCCTCGTCGGCAACCCCGCCCGGGTCGACGGCCTGCGCCCCGTCCGGGACACCGAGACCCACCCGGATTCCGGCCCCGCCCCTTGACCCCTGGTGGTCGGCGGAGGGCCCCGGTCGCGGATCCCGATCACGGACCGCGGGTCCCGGCGCATCGTCCGATGCCCTCGGGGAGGATTCCGACATTTCGCGACGAGGGCTTGGTACGGTGGAAGTGGTTGAGCAGCCAGCCGAGACACACCGATGCTTCCGTGCGTCGGTGTCCGGGGGCAGCGGGGCCTCGGGCACCGATGCGCGACACCGATGCGCGACACCGCTGCGGCCCCCGCCGTGGTGCTCGGAGGCCCCGCCGACCCGGACGCTCGTCGACGAGCAGTTGCGACGGATCACCCGCCTCGCGGTCGCCGCCGTCCCGGCCGGCCACATGGCCGAGGTGGTGGTCATGTGCGACCACGGCCCGGTCTCGCGCGGTGCCACCGACCCGGTGTCGGAGGCGATCGCCGCCCTCCGTCGGCGGATCGGTCGGGGCCCGAGCATCGAGGCCTGGGTCCGGGGCGAGGCCGTCCACGCCGACACCGCCGCCATCGCCGCCCGGTGGCCCGAGCGCGCCGCGCAGGCCGAGGAGTTCGGTGTGGCCGCGACCCTCGCCGTCCCCGTCGCCGCCGGCGACGCCCCGGTGGGCACGCTCACGCTCTACGCGCCGATCGGCCGGGGCTTCTCGCGCGACGACGAACGCGCCGCCGGGGCTATCGCCGAGAAGGTGGCGGTCGTCCTCGCCGGGCTCGGCCTGCGGGCGGCGAGCACCGAGGTCCGCCAGCTCCAGGAAGCGCTGCGCAGTCGCGCCACGATCGAGCAGGCCAAGGGCATCCTCATCGCCCTGCACCACTGCAACCCCGACGAGGCGTTCGCGCGACTCACCACCCGGTCCCAGCACGAGAACCGCAAGCTCCGCGACGTCGCCGCCGACCTCGTGGCCGACCTCGTGGCCGAGCACGTCGCCGAGCACGTCGCCCCGGGCTCGTTGCGCCCGCGGCGACGCCCCCCCCCTTTCGGCGGTCGACGGGTGACCCCGCTCGGCTGACGGACTGAGCGGCGGGGCCCGCGGTGCCGGACGGCGCGCGGGTCAGGCCGAGCGCGCGGTGGCCGGCAGGAACGGGGTCCAGGCCGGGTCGAGCGTGCCCGCGGTCGCGACGAGCCACAGGCTCGCGTGCGGCGCGCGCGGGGCCCGGTGCAGGCGGAACCCCGCCTCGGACGGGAGGCGGTCCTCCTTGCGCGAGTTGCAGGCCCGGCACGACGCGACCACGTTCTCCCAGGTGTGGGGGCCACCGCGGGACCGGGGCACCACGTGGTCGATGTTCTCGGCCGCCCGGTTGCAGTACTGGCACCGGTGCCCGTCGCGGGCGAACACCGCCCGGCGCGACAAGGGGACCCGGCTGCGGTGCGGCACCCGGGCGTAGTGGGTGAGCCGGATCACCGACGGTATGGGCAGCGCGAGCCGCTCGGCCCGCAGCTCGTCGGCGGTGCGGCTGACGATCTCGGCCTTCTCCTTGAGCACGAGGATCACCGCCCGTCGGAGCGGCACGACGCACAGCGGCTCGAAACTCGCGTTGAGCATCAGCGTGCGGTCCAACCCGGCCTCCGCGATCGGTGCGCCGCCGGAAATGTTACCGACGACGGCGCCGCCGGGCCGTCCGCACCCGTCGGTCCTCCGCCCGGCACCACTCGAGGTAGGTCACGAGGTCGGCCGGGGCGAAGGGCCGGGTGCCGTCACCGGAGTGGGTCTCGACCCGGAAGGCCAGGTAGCGCCGCTCGGGCCGGGGCACGAACGGAGGCCGGTGCCACCACCCGGGTGCGGCGAGGCGCACCGCCTGGCGCAGGGCCGTGGCCCAGAGGCGGGGCCGGGCGAGCACCGCGCCGAGCGCGCCCGCCCCACCGGTGTTGCCGACGCCCATGCGGGGCGCTGCGCCCGTCATCGTCCGCACGCTACGCGACGCGGTGCGCCGGGAGCGCGCTGGTACGGTGCGGGCACCGTCGGCGCCAGGAGGGTCCCGTGGTGCAACCGACCGCTGCGCCCCGCCGCGACGTGGTCGCCCCGCTGTTCCACACGCTCAGGCACAACGTCGAGCGGGTGATCCAGGGCAAGCCCGACCAGGTCCGCCTCGCCCTCCTCTGCCTCCTCGCCGAGGGCCACCTCCTCATCGAGGACGTCCCCGGGGTGGGCAAGACCTCGCTCGCGAAGGCCATCTCGCGCTCGATCGCGGGCACCTGCCACCGCATCCAGTTCACCCCCGACCTGCTCCCGTCCGACGTGCTCGGGGTGTCGGTGTGGAACCGCTCCACGAGCACGTTCGAGTTCCGCCCCGGGGGCGTGTTCGCCAACGTCGTCCTCGCCGACGAGATCAACCGGGCGTCCCCGAAGACCCAATCGGCCCTGCTCGAGGCGATGGAGGAACGTCAGGTCACCGCCGACGCGCGCACCTACGCGCTCCCCCGGCCCTTCGTGGTCGTCGCGACCCAGAACCCGGTGGAGCTCGAGGGCACCTACCCGCTGCCCGAGGCCCAGCTCGACCGGTTCCTCATGCGCATCCCCATGGGCTATCCCGACCGCGCCGCCGAGGTCGGGATCCTCGAGTCCCAGGGCCGCGGCCAGCGCCGCCCCGAGGACCTCGACCCGGTGGCGTCGGCCGAGGACGTCGTCGCCGCCACCGCCGCCATCGCCCAGGTGCACGTGGCCCCTGCCCTGGCCGAGTACATCGTCGATCTCGTCGGCGCCACCCGACGCCGACGCGACCTGCTCCTCGGGGTCAGCCCCCGCGGCGCGCTCGCGCTGCAGCGGGCGGCCCGCGCCCTCGCCGCGAGCGAAGGGCGCGACTACGCGACGCCCGACGACGTGCGCTGGCTCGCGCCGGCCGTGCTCGAGCACCGGCTCGTCCTCGGACCCGACGCCGACCTGCGCGGCACCACCCAGGCCGACGTCGTGGGCGAGGTCCTCGCCGGCGTGCCGGTGCCCCGGGCCGGGGGATGACCGGCCGACCCGGCCGCCCCCCCCGGCCCCTCCGGCCGACCCGTCGGGGCTGGACCGTCGTCGGCGCCGGCGTCGGGCTCCTCGTCGCCGGCCGCATCCTCGGGGCGGTGCCCCTCGACGTGATCGGCGTCGCTGCGCTCGCGGCCGTGGCCGCCGCCGCGCTCGCAGTGGGACTGGCCCGGCCCGGCCTCACCGTGACCCGCCGGGTGACACCCACCCGCCTGCACGTCGGCGACGCCGCCCGCGTCGAGCTGCACGTCCGGGCCGACCGGGCCGTGCCCACGTTCGACCTCAGCGACCGCATCGACCACGGTCGGCTCCGGGCCGGGTTCGTGGGCGCGCCCCTCGCCGCCGGTGCGGTCGCCGAGCCCGCCTACCGGCTGCCGACCGAGCGCCGGGGCCCGGTGGAGCTCGGCCCCGCCCTGCTGGAGACGACCGACCCGCTCGGCCTGGTGGTGCGCCTGCGGGTGGTCGCCCCGACCGAGTCGGTCCTGGTCCGTCCCCGGGTCCACGCGGTCGACCCGCCGGGTCCGGGGGCCGGGGGTCGGCGCGTCGCGACCGACGGCACCGCCCGGCCCGCCGTGGCCGACGACGACGCCGGCGAGTTCCTGGCGGTCCGGCCCTACGAGACCGGCGACGACCCCCGGCGGGTGCACTGGCGCTCGAGCGCCCGCGCCGACGACCTCATGGTGCGCCAGTTCGCCGCCCCGCGCCTCGGCACCACGCTCCTCGTCCTCGACACCCGGGCCGGGACCCCCGACGCGGGGGGCGCCGCGTTCGAGCGCGCGGTCGAGGTGGTGGCGTCGCTCGCCGTCGCGCTCGGACGGGCCCGGCGGCCGTTCGCGTGCACCACGACGTCCGGGACCGCGCTGGCCGACCGGACCACCGACC
>Ga0194129_10002342_pt1 | contig 28707 bp, 26 predicted proteins | sample TA2KigCa35mmetaG_FD_150862 | JGI IMG/M metagenome (GOLD analysis project Ga0194129, IMG submission 150862) | Freshwater microbial communities from Lake Tanganyika, Tanzania - TA2015038 Kigoma Deep Cast 35m | ecosystem: Environmental > Aquatic > Freshwater > Lake | place: Tanzania: Lake...
AAGGCGTCTTCCGTGATGTGGCTGCCGAGCGAGGTGTGCAAAATCCTGGCAGTTTCAGTCGAGGCGCCGTGTTTTGCGATTTCGATAACGACGGCGATCTCGATCTGCTGTCGGCCAATATGCCGCCGGGGCAGCGACAACGACACGTGCCGACTACGCTTTATCGCAACGACTTGCGCGAGAGCGGTAAGGCGAGGTTCATCGATGTCACGCGTGCGGCTGGCTTGATGCGAGCGGATAACGAGAACGATCAAAAAATTGGCGGGATCGGTGACACGGCAGGCGGCGTTGGCTGTGCCGATTATGATCGTGACGGCGATCTCGACATCTATTGGAAGAACACCGACGGCGATATCGACAACGCGCTTTTTCGCAACGAGGGGAACTGGCGCTTTATCGATGTGACGACGGCGGCGGGCGCTGCCGTGCAGACCAAGCTTAAAGATTCCAATTCGCAGGGTTCGCCCAACTGGGTCGACTTCGATCAGGACGGCTGGCCAGATCTGCTGGTCACCAACGAGCGGGACAGCAAACTCCTGCTGCGCAATCGGGGCGACGGCAGTTTCGTCGACATCACCCGCGAACGCCGGCCGCCCAATGCCTCGCCGCTGATCAATCCGGGTTACGCGCAGGGCGCCTGTATCGCCGACTTCGACCATGACGGTGACATGGATATCTTTTTACCGATGGCTGATCAGGCCAGTCGGATGCTGCTGAACCGCCTCAAAGAAAAAGGTGCGCTGAGTTTTGAAGATGTGACGGCGAGGAGCGGTGCAGGGGTGATCCGTGGTGCCCGCGGCTGTGTCGCGGCCGACTTCGACAACGACGGACATGTTGATCTTTACTTGAATAATGGTGGCCCGTCGAATGTGCTCATCAACGATGTCATTGCCGATTTTCCGCCGTTCGTACAGTTTTATATTGCGTGGGAGCAGGCCGAGAACACCTTACTGCGCAATCGCGGCGATGGGAGTTTCGCCGAGGTGACGCGCGGTTCGGGTGCTGAGGGGCTTGGCATCGGTTCAGGAGTCGGCGCAGCGGACATCAACGACGACGGCTTCGTCGATCTCTTCGTTACCAATCGCACGTACTATGCGATGGGTAAGCAGGTAAGTCCAGCGGCAGGTCAAAACCGATTGTTCATCAATGCTGGTAATCGCAACAGCTGGATCAAAATTGCGTTGCAGGGGACGCGCAGTAATAGCAATGCTTATGGTGCACGAGTACGCGTGGTTGCGGGTGACCTGGTGCAATACCACGAGTTGCAAAGTGCGCATGGGTACAACTCCACCAACGACCCTGTGCTGACATTTGGTCTCGGTACACGCCAGACGGTCGATCGAGTCGAGGTCGTCTGGCCCTCGGGTGCGGTGCAGGTCGTCGAGGCGCCGGCGATTCGGCGTAAACATCTCATCATCGAGCCTGCCCAATGATGTTGATCGATGGTGAACTCACCGCAGGCGAGGGCGGTGCTGCGGGTCAGTGGATCGAGTCGCACGACCCGGCGACGCTCGCGCTGGTAGGGCGCGTGCCCGCCGCGACGGCAGGCGATGTGGACCGCGCGGTACAGGCTGCGGCACGTGCGCAGATCGCCTGGAGAGGGCGGTCGGTATGGGAGCGTGCGGGGCTGCTTCGCGCGCTCGCGGCAGCAATCCGAGCCCGCGGCAAAGAAATCCTTGAACTCGAGACGCGTGATACCGGTAACACGCTCGCCAAAATGCAGGCCGATATTCAGATCGCGGCTGGATATCTCGAATATTTTGCAGGGTTGGGCTCCGAGCTTAAGGGCGAGACGATTCCGGCGACTGCACAAGGCTTGCACATGACACTGCGCGAGCCTTACGGCGTGGTTGCCCGTATCGTGCCCTTCAATCATCCCTTCATGTTTGCGGCGGCGCATCTTGCGGCACCGCTGATGGCGGGTAATGCCGTAGTCGTCAAAACCCCCGAGACGAGTCCGCTGACTGGCGTGATCTTGGGCGAATTGTGCCGTGAGGTCTTACCGCGGGGTCTCGTCAATATCATCCACGGCTATGGACATCCTGCGGGCGATGCGCTCGTGCGTCACCGGCTGGTTCGCCGAATCGGTTTCACGGGCTCGGTTGCTACGGGGCTTGCGATTCAGCGAGCGGCGGCTGAATCCTCCGTGAAGCGCGTCACTCTTGAACTCGGCGGCAAGAATCCATTTATCGTATTCCCCGAGGCCGATCTCGATCGCGTCGTCGACATGGCCGTCGCCGGCATGAATTTTTCTTGGGCGGGGCAGTCATGTGGATCGACGAGTCGTCTGTTGCTGCACGAGTCGGTACACGATGAGATCGTCGAGCATGTCGCCGCCAAATTGTCGGCGCTGCGAATCGGTAATCCGCTGTCACTCGACTCGGAGATGGGTCCGGTCAACTCGGCGCGCCAGTATGAGCGTGTGCAGGGCTTTATTGTCTCGGCAAAGGCGGAGGGTGCGCGACTCGTGAGCGGCGGCGGACGGCCGTCGGGCGAGTCATTCGCTAAAGGATATTGGATACAGCCAACGTTTTTTACTGATGTGCAGCCGACGATGCGTATCGCACGCGAGGAAATCTTTGGCCCGGTGATGTGCGCGCTACGCTTTGCGACTGAGGAGCAGGCGATCGCGCTAGCAAATGATAGCGACTATGGGTTAACTGCAGCGGTTTGGACGCGCGATCTGCCACGGGCGTTGCGGGTAATGCGTACGCTCGATGCTGGCACTGTGTGGATCAATACCGCCGGCCAGCACTACGTGGGCTCGCCGTTCAGTGGCTGGAAAGATAGTGGCTTCGGCGGTGAGGAGTGCCTCGAGGAACTCTTCAGCTATTCGCAGACAAAGGCTGTGCACGCGTTTGCCTAAACGCCTGCCAAAGAAGCCAGGCTGCGAGCGGATTGGCAAGCAATGAGGTCAGCGACATCGAAAGCCCGATTTTTTGTTCATCGGCGAACAGGAAATCAGTCATGAAACCGACCATGAAAGGGCCGATCGTGGCGCCGACCAGAACGAGCGATAGTTGGTACGCCGCGCCGAACTGCGCGCGCATGGGTTCGGGGGTGATCGATTGCACATATGCACCAGCCGGGCCGGTAGCCGCCGAGCCAAAGAAAAACATGAAGAAGATCACACCCGCGTGGGCGTGCATGCTCGGCATGAAGGGCGCGACGATGCCCGGGAATAACAGACCGAGACCGCAGCCGCAGAGCACACGCAGTTTGGCGTGGGTATCGCCGCGTGATTCAAGTCGATCAGAAAGCCACCCGCCCGAGAAAGCGCCGAGCAGGCCGCCGAGTAAAGCCACGGTGCCGAGGACGGTCGCGGCTTCGGGGATACTTGCGCCGTACTGTCGCTGGTAGAGCGCCGGGGTCCAGGTCATCACGGCAAACGCCGTGATCGAGGTCGTGCCGTAGCCCGCAAATACATAGGCGTAGCGCGGCAGGTGTTTGCGGAAATATCTCCAGACCTCGCTTCTCGAAGTGCGAGCGAAGCCAGCGGCGCGCGGGGGTTCGCGAACCAGCAACATCAGCAGTGCGACCGGCAGACCCAAAAGGCCAATCAACACCATCACCAATCGCCAGCCGGCAAACTCGCCAAGCTCGGGTACGGCAACCTCACCCTGTGCGAACACCCAACCGATGACCGCACCGCCGAGCAGATAGGCGATGCCGGTGCCAGCGGTGACCCCTGCGCTGAAGAGACCGATCGCGAGTGCGAGTCGACGCGGCGGAAAGTAACCCGCCAACATGGAGTACGCCGAGGGCGATAGCGTGGCTTCGCCCACGCCGACGCCGATGCGGAACAGAAAAAGTTGTGTGTAGGAGCGTGCCGTACCCGACAGGGCCGTCATCACGCACCAGAGGGTTACACCTGAAGTGATGATCCATTTACGACTGTAGCGGTCGGCCCAACGAGCAATGATCAGGCCCATACCGCAGTAAAAAATCGCGAAGGCGGCACCGGCGAGCAGGCTGAAGGCGGTGTCGGAGATACTGAGTTCGGCTTTGATCGGCTGCACGAGCAACGAGAGGATCAAGCGGTCTATGAAAGACACGCAGTTCGCGAGGGCAAGCACCGCAACGACGAACCAGGCATAGGTTGCCTTGAAGCCACCCGTCGCGGGATGGCTGGGTGGCGTGCCAGGAGAACTTGCGGCGGTGGTCGCGGTAGAAGTGGTCACGTGGTTCACGATCTGTTTGATTGGCTGATCCTCCGGAGTATATCTCCGCCTTGAGGCGAGACCTGTCCATGCCTTGGATCAAGAGAATTCTTCGGGCGCTGTTGTGGTTTATCGCGACCGTCGCCGTGCTGCTGCTGCTGGGCGCGGTGATCTATCGCGATATGCCGGCCAGCGAAGTCGAGGCCAAGTGGGCGACGCCGCCCTCGAAGTTTGTGGTGATCGACGGAGTGCGGCTGCATTATCGAGACGAGGGCAGTGGTCCCGCCGTCGTATTGCTGCATGCCAATTACTCGAGCCTTTTTATGTGGGAGCCTTGGGTTGCAACCCTGCGCGATCATTATCGAGTAATTCGCATCGATCTGCCCGCGCATGGGTTGACTGGCCCCGAGCCGAGCGGCAACTATACCCTCGAGCGCATACAAACCTTGTTTGAGCGCTTTATCGATGAGCGCGGACTACAAAGATTTACGGTCGTGGGCACCTCCATCGGGGGTACGGTCGCCATGCGTTACACGGCGGCTCATCCCAAGCGTGTCGAGCGATTGGTATTGATCAGTCCGGGGTCACTCGAGGCCCGTGTTCGCGGGCGGACAACGCCTACCAACGTACCTCGCGCCGCTGACATACTGGGGTATGTTACCCCGAAAGCCTTCACGCGATTTTTGCTGACCAATGACTACGGCGATCCGGCGCGATTGACCGATGCGGTGACGGACGAGTGGTATGAGATGTGGATGCGCGAAGGTAATCGTCTTGCCATGATCAACCTGCTGCGTCAGTATGTCTCTGGTGGAGTCGAGGACAAGATCCGCGCGGTCAAGGTGCCGGTGCTGCTGATCTGGGGCGAGAAAAACAAGCGTGTGCCGCTTGCGCTCGCGTACGAGACGCAAAAGCTGCTGAAAAATTCGCCCGAAGTGAAGCTCGAACTCTTGCCGGGCATCGGCCACATGCTGGTGCAGGAGGCCCCCGTGGCGAGTGCGCAACTGATTCGGCGCTATCTCGATGAGCGTCAGCCGGTCAAAACCGTGGCCGACGCTTCTCCATGAACGCACGCACGCCTTCGAGAAATTCGGGCGACGAGAAACTCTCGTCGTAATAGCGGCGTGACTCCGCGGTTTCGGTCAGCACCCCAGCCATAATCATGTTGACCACGGCTTTGGCGGCGCGCACCGAGTTGTCGGCATTGCCGGAAATCTCGCGGGCGAGAGTAACGACACGCTCGTCGAGCGCTTCGGCCGCCACAATTTCATTGATGAGTCCGAGTGACAGCGCTTCTTCAGCCAAGATTCGGCGGCCGGTATACAGTATTTCTTTAGTGAACGAGGGTCCGACGAGATCGTGAAGGCGTTTGGTATCGGCCAGACTGTAGGCTAGCCCAAGCTTGGCCGGAGGTATGGCAAAGAAAGCGTCTGGTGTCGCGACGCGCAGGTCGCAGGAAAGAGCGAGTCCGCAGCCACCGCCCGTGCAGGCACCACGGATGACCGCGAGCGTAGGCATGGGCAGGCGTTCCCAGGCCACTTGCGCATCAAGCACCGCTTGCTGCATCACCTTCATGCGTGGCGGGTCGGCAAGAACCTGCTGCATTTCTCGGATATCGGCGCCGGCGCTGAACGCGGCGTGACCCGCGCCGGTGATGATGGCGATCTTGATCGTCCGGTCACCATGGAGCCGTGCGGCAATGTCTTCGAGTTCTTGCCACATGGCACTCGAGATCGCGTTGCGCTGGTCGGGGCGATTGATGGTTACCCGCGCGATGGGCGGGTGGATGTCCGTGACGAGGTCGTTCATGTGATCATGTTAACAGCGGTCCGGCAGGATGCGCTCGACAGCTACATCGCGGAGGACTGAGTACACCATGGCTATGTATGCGGATTTGGCGGGTAAGGTCGCCATCGTGACGGGATCGGGTCGTCCCAAAGGCCTCGGCGAGGCCATGGTCAAGCGACTCGCCGCCGAAGGTTGCAAGGTGGTAGTGAGTGATCTCGGCGCCCCGCAGGGCGAGGCGATGCCAGCCTCGGCTATTGGTTCGACCACCGAGATGGGAAAAATTGCCGCAGAGATTCGGGCGAGTGGTGGCGACGCCATCGCCCTCACCTGTAATGTGCTCGAAGAATCGGCGGTCGCAGCGCTGGTGGCGCGCACCGTAGAGCACTTTGGTCGGCTCGACATCATGGTCAACAATGCGGGCATCGGCTATCTCATGAAGCCGATCGTCGAAATGAGTCACGCTGAATGGGACACCGTGCTTGGGGTAAATTTGCGCGGTGTATTCTTTGGCATTAAGCATGCGGGGCTGCAGATGCTCAAGCAGAAGCAGGGGGGTCGCGTCATAAACATTGGCAGTCAGGCTTCGAAATCGGGCTTTCCGTTTGCCTCAGCCTATACCGCTTCGAAGCATGGCATGGTGGGGCTTACGCGCAGCGCAGCGATCGAGTTCGGTTCTCATGGCATTACCGTCAACACGATTTGTCCCAACCACGTCACTACCGGGCTTGGCGCCTGGCAGAACCAGTTCTTCAGCGCGGCGACCGGTCGCAGCGAAGAAAAGTATCTCGCCGACATGCGGGCGCGCATCCCGCTTGGTCGCCCGGGCTTGCAAGATGACGTCGCCAAAGCTTGCGCTTTTTTGGCCTCGAACGAAGCTGCGTACATCACCGGCGAGGCGATGAATGTCTCGGGCGGCGAGGAGTATCACTAATGGGCTATGCATGGCCGGGCGGCGCACGCCTCGCGTTATCGATCGTCGTCAATGTCGAGGAAGGCGCGGAGTTCAATATTCAGGATGGGGATCGCGGCCCGGAGCCTGTCGATGAACTCGGCATCACTCTCAAAAAGCCGGTACGCAATTTCGGTAACGAGAGCAATTACGCCTACGGCATCCACGAAGGCGCACCACGGGTCTTGGGTTTGCTCGCGCGGCACGGCGTGCCCGCGACATTCACGGCCGCGGCGGTAGCGCTCGAGCGTGCCCCGCAGGTCGCACGGGGCATCATGTCGGGTGGGCATGAAGTCTGCGCGCATGGTTATCGCTGGGCGCATCAGCTCGGCATGAGTGAAGACGCGGAGCGCGAGTTCATTCGCAATGCGACGGCGAGTATCGCGCACACGACGGGCGCGCGGCCCGTCGGTTGGTTGTCGCGTTATCTGCACACGGCCGAGACACGACGCTTGCTGCTTGAGGAGGGCTATCTCTATCACATGGACGACTACAGTCGTGACGAGCCGTTCATGGATCGCACGCTGGCGAAGCCCATGGTGGTACTGCCCTACGCACTCGACTCCAACGACATGAAAATGTGGAACGCGCCGTCGCTGACACCGCGCGATTGGTTGGCCTACGCCGTCGACAGCTTCGATTGGCTGCTCGCCGAGTCCGACTCACGCCCGCGCATGATGTCGCTCGGCGTACATTTGCGAATCATCGGCAGGCCCGGGCGTATCGGTGCGCTCGAAAAATTTCTGCAGCATGTACGGGCGCGGGATAGGCAGAAGGTGTGGGCGGCGCGGCGCCGGGATATCGCTGAGTACTACACGGGTCTCGTATGCGGCGGTCTCGACTAACGCGCGCCGATCTCAAAGGCTGCAGCGAGTCTGCAGGCGAAAGAATCCTCGCCCATAGGCGCGACGATCTGCAAGCCGACGGGCAAGTGATCGCCGGTCGGCAAGGGAACAGAGGCGGCGGGCAGGCCGGCAGCGGTGGCAATCGCCGTGAGATCTGCGTTATCGAGCGGCGTGGGTCCCTCAAAATCGAAGGCCTGTCCCGGTGAGGTCGGCATCACGAGTGCTTGTAGACCCTGCATTCGCGCCTGTAGCTGATGTGCGAAATCTTTGATTTGGGTCATAAGGGTGGCAACCTTGCTGTCGCTCAAGGAACCGCCGTAGTGCAGCATCGCCGTGAGCACTGGCGAATACTTTTGGGGTTCGAGCTGCAATGATTGTCGATGCTGCAGCCATATGGCGCGCTCGCAGAGCGCAAAGATGGCGCGCCGCACTTTACCTGGATCGAGAGGGACGATCGCCACCGATTCGAGTTGTGCACCCAGCGTACGCAGCCGCTGCAAGCCGCACTCATAGTGATGAAGTACCGCGCTCGTGGCACGGAGCGCCGCCGCATCGCTCACGAAACCTATTCGCAAGCCTCGCCAAGGCTCGCTGAGGGAGGCTGGGTCGCTAAGGCTGTCGTCCGCGAGCACGCGCCACAAGGTTTCGAGTTGCTGGGCGCGCGCTGTGATCGGGCCGACGTGATCGAAATGCTCATGCAAAGGCAGTACCCCAGCCAAGCTGATTCGACTCGCCGAGGGTTTGAGGCTGCTGACACCACAGTAGGCCGCCGGAATACGTACTGAGCCGATGGTGTCGGTGCCGAGCGCGAAATCGACATGACCCGCGGCCACGGCCGCGGCAGAGCCCCCGCTTGAGCCACCGGCCGAGTGTGTGGGACGCCGCGGATTACGGATCGGTCCGTCGGTCGAGCGACCCTCGGCACCGAGTGCGCCGGCATCCATGCACGTCTGCCCGAGAAGGATCGCCCCAGCGGCGCGCAATCGAGTAATGACCGCCGCGTCTTCGTCGGCAAAGATTCCGCGTCGCACGGGCAAACCGCCGTCATACGGCCAGCCACGAACCGCGATATTGGCCTTGATGGCGATGAGCTCGCCTTCGAGTGCGCGCGGCGCCTGACCGGCCGCGAGCCAAGCTGTCGATTCTTTGGCCGCTGAGAGTGCACCCTCACGATCGAGGTGTGACCAGGCGTTGAAGTGCCGATCGCGTTCGATGTGTGCGAGGGCTGCGCTGACCGCAGCGCTGCGGTCGCTCAGGATTTGGCTCATGACTTGGCCTTGGGGCGCTCATCGAGCAGGCGTACAGGTTTTTGACGGCTTTCGATTTGCGTGAGGGCGCCGGTATCGCCTGAGGCCACGAGTTCGGTTTTGAGGTCGACGCCCACGCGGCGAGTGAGGAGTTCGGCGAACGCTTGCTGTAACTCGGGCGTTCGAGTGCTCGCTGCACCGCAAGTTTCGATGATTATGGTCATCTCATCGCGCCCCGAGGCATCGCGTGTTACGCGGCAGATGTATTCGCCGGCGAACTCAGGCCGATCGTTCAGGATGGCGGCGAGCGCTAGCGGATAAACGTTGATACCCCGCAACTTAACCATGTTGTCACTGCGGCCGAGAACGCCGACTGTTCGCCGTAGAGTGTATTTGAGTGCGGAGTTGCCGAACTTCCACGCCGAAAGATCATGCGTATTGAAGCGGATTAGGGGATAGACGTCATCGCGGTAAAGCGAGGTGACGACCATGTCGCCCGGTCGTTCATCGTCGATGGGACGACCGGTGTCTTTATCGACGAGTTCGAGATATTGCGCATCTTCCATAACGTACATGCCGTCGCGGTCGGGACCTTCGGCGGCGATGGGGCCGGTGTCGGCAACACCGTACCAGTCGTAGACGTGGGCGCCTCCCCAGGCGCGCGAGAGCGCCGCCCGCGACTCGCGACCGACGTGCCCGAGGATCGCGCGCACCGGCAGATCGCGCCCCGGTTCGAGGCCGAGTTCACGCGCGGTCTCGGCGAGCTGTCGAATGTAATCGACGAAGCCCACCAGCACGGTCACGCGCAGGTCACGCATCAATTCGATCTGCGTGACCGAGCGGGTTTCTTTGCCGGTGCCGGCCGACAGAAACAGACAGTTGGTGTAATGCAGGGCCGCTTCACGCACGAAATGCCCGCCGTTGATCATACCGTGACCATAGACCGAATGGATGACATCACTCGGCTGCAGGCCCTGCATGCGCCAAATGCGCGCGACGAGCAGCGCCTGCACTTCGCGCGACTTGGGACTGAAGAGTACGACCTGCGGTCGGCCGGTCGTGCCGCTCGTCGTATGCACGACGGTGATCGGTCGATTTTCGATGGGCCATTTGTCCCAGCCGTGGTAGTCGCCGTAGGGCGGATGCTCGGCGAGGCTCTGCATGAGATCGCTTTTACCAAAGATCGGCAGTTGGTTGATGTCATCGAGACTGCGAATGTCGCCCGCTTCTACGCCGTGGTTTTTCCAGAGTCGCTGATAGAAGGGGATTTTGGCGGCGCGCGCGACGCAGCCCAGGAAAAGTCGATTTTGATGTTCACGAATCTGCTCGCGGGAGGCGCGTGCAAAGCCCGCGGTGAAGGAATCGCCAAGCGGAAAGTCGCGCAGCATCTGCGCGTAATCGAAGGACTTAAAATAATATGGGAAGCTCATAGGGTATCCGGGTCGAACACGAGGGCATCGACGAGTTGACACAGTTCGTCGAGCTGCTCGAGGTCATCGACGAGTTGCTGCAGATGATCCATCGCGCGCGCACTCATCGGTCGCAGACCGGAGGTCGCAGCGCGACGAAATTTTGCGCAATGTCGTTCGTGGCCGAGTGGTCTGCCGGGTGCGCCGAGCACTGCAGGCAGATCGAGCGCCAGCTCACGACCATCCAACAAAGAAATCTCTACTCGCTGTGGCGCCAGTGCATTGCGCGAGGCGTTTTCATTGAGCTCTACGCGGATCCGCGTGGCGAGCGCCTGACGATGCGGATCGGATAACGCGGTAGGCTCGAAGTCATCGACACCGACGCTGCCGGTCAGCAACGCGGTCGCCGCCACATAGGGCAGACAGAGTCGCGCGTATGAAGGTACCATGTCGGGCAAGGGCGCGCGATCGGCTAGCTGTATGACGAGCGGTGGTGCGCGTACCCTGATCTCGCCGATGTGCTCTAGCGCAAAGCCATGCTGTTCGCGCAGTGTGAGGACGCCATCGATACCGCCGTGAGTGGCGCGCCCGCTCGGGAAGGGTTTGTGCGACAACTCGGTGATGGCCTCGCGAGTTTCGAGTTGTGCGAACTCTGCGGGCTCCCACTCCGGATCCATCAGTGTGAAATAGCCGAACGGGCCTTCAAGGAAATCGACGGGACCGCGAATGCCGCAGCGCGCAAGACGCACGGCGTCGAAGGCGACACGGGTATTGAAGCCGATCTGCATCGGCAGTACGGGCGAGCCTTCGATGTGGGCCTGCATGGTCCCGGAGAGTTGGCTATAGGCGAGTCCGAGCGCACTACGCGTAGTGGCGGCATCGAGACCCTCGATATTCGCCAGACCAGCCGTCGCACCGAGAGCACCACACATGGCCGGCCGGAAAAAGCGCATCTTGTTGAGTGCAGCGCGGCCGATGCCGGTTGCGACGTCGACGGCAACACTGCAGCCTGTGATCAATTGGCGACCGCTGACGCCACCCTGCGCCTCGGACCACGCCAGCAGCGTCGGGAGCACGACCGCCATCGGGTGGACGACAGCGGGCTCGTGCACGCAATCCCACTCCTGGTTGTGGATTTGATAGCCATTGATGAAAGCGGCGGTTGCGGCGGGGACGCGACGACCGCTGCCCCAGATGCGTGCTGCATTGCCGCTGCCCCATTCCGCAGCGACGGTCTCGAGTTCGCGCACCATGGGGACTCGGGTGCCCGAGAGCGCGACCCCTAGTGAATCGAGGATGAAGATTTTTGTCGATTCGACCGCTGCCTTAGAGAGCCGCTCGTAAGTCTGCTGCCTCACATGTTTCACGAGGCGGTAGGTGATATTGCTGGGCGACGCTTTTGAACTGTTCATCATAAGCGCGATGCTACAATTTCGGGTATGACAGGTGCCACACGACTTGACGCTGCACCGCCTTGGTCCGAGGTGGGTGAGCACGCAATGTCGCCCGAGGCGACGCACGACGAGATCGCGCGTTTTAACTTCCTCGCCAACTTTAACAAGTACATGTCGAATGTCGTGGTAGCCGGTATTGCCGTCGCCTATGAGCGACGCGTCGCACCACATTGGCGGGCGCAGCACGGCGTCGACCCGGCTGACCGGCGCGAGATCCGCGCAGCGATGAGCGCTGACGCGTACTACCAATTGTGGAGTGCGCTGCGTCGCAGTGGCATGGAGATCCGTCAGCAGGCGGGCCGTTCACTGGTGTTGCGCCAGATGCAAGCGCTGAGAGACCGCGCCCGCGAGCTCAATGCTGCCTGTGCAGCGACCCTGCGTCTCGATGATTCGATCACGATTCCGCGTTATCAAAGCGAGCTCGATAATCACTGCATGCCAGGCAGTTATTACGCCGAATACATTGATGACGATGTGTCGGCGGCAGCGAATTATGACGCGGGAATGTTTGCAACCACGACGGGACTCTTCGGTCGCTACCTCGATGGCGCGGGGCGCGGAACGGCGCACTGGCTGCGCCGCTATCGTCCGGGCTGGCAGCCGCGACGCATCCTCGATCTCGGCTGCGGACTCGGCCATAACCTCTTGCCGCTCGCCCGTGCGTACCTTGAGGCCGAGGTAATTGGCGTCGATATCGCGGCGCCGATGCTGCGCTACGGTCATGCGCGGGCCGTCGGCATGGGGCTCGGTCGAGTGATTTTTCAGCAGGCGAATGCCGAGCGGCTGCCATTCGAAGACGCATCCTTCGACTTCATTTACAGCACGATGTTTTTGCACGAGACCTCGCATGCGGCGCTGCGCAACATTCTCGGCGAGGTACATCGCCTGCTGGCCCCGGGCGGCGTGCAGCTGCACCTCGAGCAACCGCCGTATCGTGGCATGAGCGACTTCGAGCAGTTCTTGCGCGACTGGGATTGTCACTACAACAACGAGCCGTTCTGGAGCGCGCTGCACGAAACGCATCTGCCCACGTTGCTCGCCGAAAAAGGTTTCGCCCAGACGGATATCTTCGAGACCGAGATCCACGCCATAGTCGAGGACGAAATGCCCAAAGTGGCGGCGGAGATCGAAGATTTCGGGCGCGGTGGCCTGTGGTATGCATGCGGCGCTGCAGCATGAACAAGCCCGATCTGCAAAAGTTGATCAACGCGGCAGCGAGTGGCAAGCGACCCCATTTCTTTAGCGATCATGATGTAGATCGGCTACTCAGCATCGTATGGGCGATGGCGGCAGAGCTCGCTGTGACGCGCGAGCGGCTCGACACGGTCGAGCGGCTACTCGCCAAGCGCGCGCTGCTCGATCGCGCGGCCATCGACGCCTATCGGCCCGATGGGGCAGCGGCCGCGGAGCGTGGACAGTGGCAGATGGAATACCTATCGCGCTTGCTGCGCGTGCTGCAGCAAGAGGTCGACGCGCTGCAGCGCGAGGTGCGCTGATTACCGTCGCCAATCCACGTTAAAGACTCCAGACCCAAAATTTCCAGTCGAGTACGAGCGTCTCTTGCTCGGCTTGGCCGCGTGCGGCGTAGCAATCCGCTTCGAGGCGCAGCAGAGCGCCGCCGCCCTCGGCCGTGCTGAGCGGCACGATGTCGGTAACGGTGAATTCGCTACGCAGCCGATCGCCTTCGATGACGGGCGCGAGGTGATCACAGCTCTCCCAGGCTAGTATCGACAGCAGGTTCGGCAGGGCGCGAGTGATTTGCGCAAAACCCATGAAAATGGTGTGACCTCCGTACACGAGTCGCTCGCCGAGATGCGAGAGCTTCGAGTCGGTATGCGCCATGGCCATATTTAGCGACAGCCGTACCAGTTCCGGTGCTGCGGTGACGGTATCGCGTGCTTCGATCCGAAATCTTTGACCGACCTGGAGATCGGCTGCGCGTCGTCCACTCCAAGCAGCGGTTGCCTCTAGCGTCCAGCCGCGTGGTACGCCTTGACGGATCACGGTGGCGTCGACGGCTCTACCGATCGCATCGAGCTCATCGGTATGGCCGGTGCACGTTTCGGGATCGCGGCAAGGAAGCATTGGGCAGCGCCAGAAATGGAGTACGGTCGCGCCGCGCTGGTTGGTCGTGGTCATTTCGAGGGCGACAATGCCTGTGGCAGCCCGACCCGCTTGCGCACGGTTCTGGCGCAGGCCCACCACGCGGGTGCGCGTGTGCAAGGTATCGCCCGTGAAGACGGGTTGTTGCATCGCGAGACCACGGTAGAAGAGATTACCCTTGACGCGCTGCGAGGCCCACGTCGACTGCCCGATCGCGATATTGATGGCGAGCAGCGGATGGCAGAGCGGCTGCTCGGCGCCGGTCACGCGCGCAGCAGTGGCCGCATCGAGCGGCAGGCGCAGACGATCACCAAACAGCGCTTGATGAAGGGCGCTATGGCCGGCGTTCAAAGTGATCGCCGGCGCATCGAACTCGAGCCCCGGATAGAGATCCTCGAACCATGGGCCGCCGATATCGATCACCTCGGTCGGGCTCATGCGAAGGTTCTAAAGAGCATGCGTAGGGCTACCAAAGAAAGAAATCCACCAAATATTTTGGATAGCGTGCGCTTGTCCAGCGAGTGTGCGAGGCGCGCGCCAGCGGGGGCGGTAAGCATCGAGAGGGGTGCGACCAGAGTCAGCACAAGCAGGCTGACGAGGCCCACGGTAGCTCCCGGTAGCGCGACGCCCGGACTCGCCAGCAGGTAGCCCACAGTGCCGGGAACCGACAGCAACAGGCCAAAGAAAGCGGCGGTTCCCACAGCCTGGTGAATGGCGCCACCGGTCAAGGTCATGGCGGGCACCGACAACGTGCCTCCGCCTACCCCCATCATCGAGGACACACCACCAATCACGGTGGCGATGAGCTTGCCAGCGAGGCCTTTTGGCACGCGCTCAGCGAGGCGCAGATGATCGAGTGGCAAAAACATTTTTAAGGAAATTAGCGCGGCGACCGCGCCGAAGACGCCCGTTAGCACCTCATCGCTGGCCCGCGAGGCTAGCAGGCTGCCGACAAGACCCCCGAGGATGATCCCGGGGGCCCAGCCGCGGACAATATCCCAATCGATTCCGCCGCGCCGGTGGTGGGCACGTGAGGAGGATATCGAGGTCGGTACGATGGCCGCGAGCGAGGTGGCCACTGCCACGTGCATGCACCACTCGCGCGGGAAACCGGCGTAGGGCAGGGCGAGCTCGAGGACTGGGACCATGACGATACCGCCGCCCACGCCGAGCAAGCCGGCGAGCAGCCCCGCACCCAGGCCCGTTACCACGAGCAACAGTGCCAGCAGCCAGAGCGTGGAAGGGTCGAAGGCCAAAGCCATGCGGGCGGAGAGTGTACGGGAAGTTTCGTCCGTGCGTGGCAACACGTAGAGTGCAAGCGATGCAGTGGCATAACGGCACCGATCGTCGTCAGTTCATGATTTGCGCGGCCGGCGCTGCGAGCGGCGCGTGGCTCGCCTTGGAACTGCCGGAGGCGGAGGCCATCGAACGGCAGGATGCGGGGCTGCCTTTGCCGCCGACGGCTTGGCGCAGTTCCGCGTGGCTCACGATGCAGTCCGACGGCTCGATCCTCGTCACCGTCCACAAAGCCGAGATGGGGTAGGGCGTCCTGACTGCGTTACCGATGCTGATTGCCGAGGAGTTGGCACTGCCGATGTCTCGGGTCGCGGCCGTGCTCGCGCCTGCCGCCGATGAATTTCGTGACGAGCGGGGTAATCAATCGACGGGTTACTCGAGCAGTATTCGCACCAGCTATCTGCCGTTCAGAACTTTGGGTGCTACGGCTCGCGAGCTTTTGCTCGCGGCGGCTGCGCGCCGGTGGCAAGCCGACCCGACGCGGCTGCGGGTGCAGGATGGCCACGTGGTCGACCCGGCGAACAGTGCCTGTCGGGTGCCATTTTCGGCGTTGCTCGAGACCGCGCGCACACTGGCCCTACCCGATAAGCCGACTCTCAAAGATTCCTTGCAGTTTCGGTTGCTCGGCACGCGTCCGATGCGACTCGATACGCCATCAAAGATTGACGGCAGTGCCGTGTTCGGCATCGATTTCAAACTGCCCGGGATGAAGGTGGCCGTGCTCGAGCGCGCGCCCACGTTCGACGGTGTCTTGAGCGATGTCGACGATGCCGCAGCGCTCGCCATTCCAGGGGTGATGTCGGTGCGAGTGCTGCCGATAGGCGTTGCGGTGATCGCGGATTCTTTCTGGGCAGCACAGCGTGGGCGAGTCGCGCTCAAAATCGATTGGGATCCGGGGGCTAACGAGGCGCACAACTCGGCGCAGCACGAACGCGAGCTGACAGGACCCATGACCGATCAAGGTCTGCCGGCGCGCGCACGCGGTGATGTCGATCGTTTGCGTCGCGATCCTGAAAACCGTTGGCTCGGGGCCCATTATTTTGCGCCATTCCTCGCCCATGCTGCGCTCGAGCCGATCGCCACTACGGTCTGGTTACATGATGATCTGTGTGAAATCGGGGTGGGTGCCCAAGCCCCCTCGCGTGCGCAGGATGCGGCGATGAAAGTCACTGGTTCGCCGGCTGAGCGGGTCAAGGTGAACTGCCTGCAGATCGGCGGCTCCTTCGGTCGTCGCGGCGAGCGCGATTACATCACCGAGGCGGTGACGGTTGCCCGCAGCATGCCGGCGACGCCGATTAAGCTGATGTGGAGTCGCGAGGACGATATGCGCGCGGACTTCTACCGTCCCGCGAGCGCGCATCGGGTGGCGGGCTGTGTCAATCCACGGGGCGAGCTCATTGGTCTTGCTCATCGCGTGGTCGCGCCGTCGATCGCGCGCCGTCGCGCACCCCAGATGCTGACCACTGGCCATGATTTTTTGCTGACGCAGGGCAGCGATGACTCGCTCTACGACATCCCGCATGTCCGCGTCGATTACCACGAACTCGATCTTGGCGTACCGGTCGGTTTTTGGCGCTCGGTTGGGCACTCGTATAACGTATTCGTGATCGAAAGTTTCATCGACGAGATGGCGGCCTTGGCCAAGCGCGATCCCTTGGCCTTGCGGCTCGAATTGCTGCGCAACGATCCGCGGATTCGGCGCGTGTTGCGGGCCGCCGCCACGGCAGCGGGTTGGGGGCGCAAGCTTGGCGCGGGAATGGGTCTCGGCATTGCGTGCTCGAAGAGCTATGAAACACGGGTTGCAGTAGTCGTCGAGATTAAAGTCGAGGGCGCGAGTTGGCGTGCGACTCGCATTTGGTGCGCGGTCGATTGCGGCAGTGTGGTCCACCCGGGTCAGGTAGAGCAGCAGATTCAGGGTGGTCTCGTATTCGGGCTCACGGCAGCGATGTACGGCGAGATCACCTTCGACAAGGGCGCCGTCCAGCAGGCCAACTTTGATGCTTACCCGTTGCTCGCGATGTCGGCGATGCCGCACATCGAGGTGCAGTTGATCGCGAGTGATGAGTCGCCGACCGGTGTTGGCGAGCCGGCGACGCCGGTCATCGTGCCCGCCGTGGCCAACGCTTTGTTTGCCACCTCCGGTCAACGTCTGCGGCGCATGCCGTTCAAGCTCAAAGAACCGCCGAAAGAGACTGCAAAATCGCCGTCAACCTTGCGTCGTCCGGTCACCGACCGATAAAGTTCAGAAGTTTTACTCAGCGCAGGTCGACATTGCATGTCGCTTTCTCCGTGGTTCGTTCACAAGTTCGGTGGTTCCAGCGTTGCCGACGCCGCCTGTTTCGAGCGGGTGGCCGCCATTCTGGACATGCAACCCGCCGGCCGGCTCGGCGTGGTGCTCTCGGCGTGTAAGGGTGTTACCGATGGGTTGCTTGCGCTAGTCGCTCAGGCGGAGCGCCAAGATGCGACCTACAAGGCCGGGCTTGATGCGTTGCGCGAACGGCACGACAAAATTGCCGTGTCGCTGCTCTCGGCCGAAACCGCGCAGCGCTACATGGCGGGGTTCGATAGTGACCGGCAGGACATCGACGGCATCTTGCAGGCCGTTCGGCTGACGCGCTCGGCGGGCCGGCATATCACCGATCTAATCGCTGGTTTTGGCGAGATCTGGTCGACGCGGCTCTTTCGCGAGTTCTACGCCGCCCGTGCGCAGACCGGTAGAGCGCGCGCGGGCGCCGTGCGTTGGCTCGATGCGCGCGAGGTCGTGGTCATCGAGTGGGGCCCGCTGGGGCCGGCTGTGCAGTGGGAAGAGTCGCATCGTCGCCTGCAGGCGACGGTGAACGCAGACTTCTCCGGCACGCTGATCATAACGGGGTTCATTGCCGTCGATCAGCGCGGCGTGCAGACCACGCTCGGACGCAACGGCAGCGATTTCTCCGCTTCGATTTTCGGCTCGTTGCTCGATGCCGCTGAGATCCATATCTGGACCGACGTCGACGGCGTGCTGTCGGCTGATCCGCGTCGCGTACCCGACGCTCAGGTCATCGATTCTTTGTCGTATAACGAAGCGATGGAGCTCGCCTATTTCGGCGCCAAAGTTATTCACCCGCAAACTATGGCACCGGCGGTCGGTCGCGAGATTCCGATCTGGATCCGCAACACCTTCGCGCCGGATCATGCGGCGACACTGATTTGCGCGCATCCGCAGTCGGCGTTGCCGGTCAAGGGCATCACCTCCATCGAGAACATCGCCCTGCTGAATCTCGAGGGTGCGGGCATGATCGGTGTGCCGGGTACGGCCTCGCGACTTTTCGGGGCGCTGCGCGAGGAGGGAATCTCGGTGGTGCTCATTTCGCAGGGCAGCTCCGAACACTCGATTTGCTGCGCCGTGCCGCGTGATCAGGCGGATCGTGCCGTCGCCACAGTCCGCACGGCCTTTGCCCGCGAACTGGACGAGGGGCAAATTCAATCGGTGGAAGTCGATCGCGAGCTCGCGATCCTGGCCGTGGTCGGTGATGGGATGGCAGGCATCCCGGGTATCGCGGCCAAAGTATTCAACGCCTTGGGGACCGCAGGCGTCAACGTTCGTGCCATTGCGCAGGGCGCCTCGGAGCGCAACATCTCTGTGGTCGTGCCCGCCAAGGCGGCAACGCGCGCACTACGTGCCGTGCACTCCAGCTTTTATCTCTCGGCACACACCGTGTCCGTCGGCGTGATCGGCCCCGGGACGGTCGGTCGTGTCTTGCTCGGGCAGATCGCCTCGCAAAGCGAACGCCTACGTCGTGACTTCAAGCTCGATCTGCGCGTGCGTGGACTGATGTCCTCGAAGCGGATGCTGCTGTCGGACCGGGGGGTTTCCTTGAGCCAGTGGCAGGATGAGCTGGCCGCAGCCACGGTCGTGCCCGATCTGCAGGCCTTCGCCAACCATGTTGGTGTCGACTATCTGCCGAATCGCGTGATCATCGATTGCACAGCGAGTGGGGAGGTGGCCAAGCATTATCCCGCGTGGCTCGCCGCTGGCATCCACATCGTGACTCCTAACAAAAAAGCCAATAGCGCGCCCATGGCGTTCTATCGCGGTTTGCGTGATGCGCGCCGCGATGGCGGTACGCACTATCTTTACGAGGCGACGGTCGGTGCCGGTTTGCCGGTGATTCAGACGCTGCGTGATCTGTGCGAGACCGGCGATCAAGTCACGAGCATCGAGGGGATTTTCTCCGGTACGCTCGCATATCTGTTCAATGTTTACGACGAGTCGCGCAGTTTCAGCGAGATCGTGCTCGACGCCAAGCAGCGTGGCTACACCGAGCCCGATCCGCGCGATGATCTGTCCGGCTTAGATGTGGCGCGCAAGCTGATCATTCTTGGTCGCGAGATGGGCTTGTCGCTGGAGATGTCCGAGGTCAAGGTAGAAAGTCTTGTCCCAGCGGGTCTCGAACAAGGATCGATCGAAGAATTCTTGACGCGATTACCACAGCATGACGGCACCATGAAGACCCGTTTCGAGGCGGCTCGTGCCCGCGGCAAAGTGTTGCGTTATGTCGGCCGGCTGACGGCTAGCGGCACAGCAACCGTCGGCGTGGTCGAGTTCGACGTCAAGCATGCGTTCGCCAACATTGCGCTGACCGATAACGTCGTGCGTTTCGCGACGGCGCGGTATCACAATAATCCGCTCATCGTGCAGGGCCCGGGGGCGGGACCCGAGGTCACGGCTGGTGGAATCTTTGCTGATCTCTTGCGACTGTCTGCTTATCTGGGAGCGCGACTATGAGTGCCTGGCAGGGTCCGCGCGGTCTTGAGCGGGCGACCGCCTTCGCACCGGCCTCAGTTGGCAATGTGGGGATCGGTTTTGACATTCTGGGATTTGCCGTCGATGCCTTGGGTGATCGCATTACGGTGGCTCGTAGCGCAAAGCTGGGCGTGCGCGTAACCGGTTGCACCGGCGTGACTGCAGACTTGCCGCTCGAGGCCGAAAAAAACACGGCTGGCCGCGCTTTGCTCGCGCTCAACGTGGCGGCGAGGCCCGCCTTCGGATTCGAGATGCACATCGAGAAGGGGATCCCGCTGGGTTCGGGGCTCGGTGGCTCCGCAGCGTCAGCCGTCGGCGCGGTGGTGGCGGCCAATGCGTTGCTCGACACGCCGTTCGATAAGCTGGCCTTGCTCAAGTTCGCCATGCAGGGCGAGGCGGTGGCGAGCGGTTCGCCGCATGTCGATAACATCGCGCCGTCGCTGTTCGGTGGCTTGGTATTGACCGTCGGGATCGACAATCCGCGCGTCAAACGGATTCCGGTACCGGCGGGTATTTGCGCTGTGATCGCGCATCCGCACATGTTTTTGTCGACTAAGCAAGCCCGCGCGATTCTCAGGCGCGAGGTGGCTATGGCCGACTTCGTTTGGCAGACCGCGAATCTCGCCGGTTTCATTTCAGGTTGCTATACCGATGACCTCGATCTGATCCGCGAGGGTCTCAATGATGTCGTGATCGAGCCGCAACGACGCCAGCTAATCCCCGGCTTTTCGGCAGTCCGCGCCGCGTCGATCGCCGCGGGTGCGCTGGGCTGCTCAATCTCGGGTGCCGGTCCTACCATGTTTGCCTGGGCACAACGCACAGTCGCCGAGGCGGTTCGTGATCGTATGGTCAAGGAATTCGGTAACAACGGTATCGAGACCGATCACTGGATCGTCACCGTCGAATCCGACGGGGCGCGCGTCGTCGCTCAGTGAGATTGCCGATGGAATTTCGCAGCACGCGTGGGGCGCCAGAGCGGGTGGGGTTTTCGACGGCGCTGCTGCAGGGGCTTGCTCCCGACGGCGGCCTTTATGTGCCGGTCGAGTGGCCCGCGTTCACGATTAAAGATTTTGATGGTGCGACGTCCTTGCCGGAAGTTGGCGAGCGACTGCTGGCGCCGTTTGCGGTCGGTGATCGTCTCGAGTCGCAGCTGGCGGCCATCCTGCGCGATGCCTTCAGTTTTCCTGCGCCACGACATCTGGTGCCGGGTAGCGAGGCCGACGGCGGCTTGGAGGTTCTCGAGCTCTTCCACGGGCCGACCGCGGCCTTCAAGGATTTTGGTGCACGATTCTTGGCGGCCTGTTTTGAGTGGCTACGCGATTCCCGAGAACCCACGCTGAATATTTTGGTAGCGACCTCCGGTGACACCGGCGGTGCAGTGGCGGCGGCCTTTCATCGGCGGGCGGGTCTGGCGGTGACCGTGCTGTTCCCGAAGGGACTGGTCTCGCCTACACAGCAACGGCAGCTGACTTGCTGGGGCGATAATGTGCGCAGCTTCGCCGTACGCGGCACCTTCGATGACTGTCAGCGAATGGTCAAAGAGGCGTTCGTGGATGAGGTGCTGCGCGCGCATCAGCAGCTGTCGTCGGCGAATAGCATCAATCTTGGTCGGCTGTTGCCGCAGGCGGTGTATTACGCGACGAGCGGCCTCGAGTGGTGGCGCACGCGAGGCTCGAAGCTGTCGTTCATCATTCCAAGTGGCAACCTCGGTAATGCCGTCGCCTGCATCTGGGCGCGCCACATGGGGCTGCCGATTGGCGATGTGCTGTTGGCGCACAACGCGAATCAAACAGTGCCCGATTACCTGGCAACCGGGACGTGGCAGCCGCGTGCGAGCAAGGCGACGCTGGCCTCGGCGATGGATGTCGGTCATCCCTCTAATATGGAGCGACTGCGTGACCTCTACCCCGAGATTGATACGCTGCATGGTGCGGTGACGGCAGTTAGCATCGACGATGCAGCGATCGAGGCGCGCGTACGCACCGATTACGCGCGCTTCGGCGAGATTTGGTGCCCACACACGGCCGTGGGGGTCGAGGCGTGGGCGCGGCTCACACCCGAGGCGCGTCGCTCGCAAAAATGGTGCGTGGTGTCGACGGCGTCACCGGCCAAATTTCCGGAAACGGTCGAACCTTTGATCGGTGGCAAAGTAACCGTGCCGCCCTCGCTGGCGGCACTGCTCGATCGCCCGAGCCACCACGAAGAAATCGGCAGCACGCTTACTCATTTGCGAAGTGCGCTTGGTTGATGATCATGAGTTCCAATGTTTCTGAGAGTTGGTTGATCGTCGGCATTGCCGTAGCAGTAGGAGTACTGCTTGGCGTCGCGGTCTCGCTTGGCTGGCGTTGGTATCGGCAGTTTCGCGAGCGACAACGACGCAGGCGACGCATCGAGGCGGTGGCAGTCGATCATTTGCGCGATGTCGCCTTGCCTGATGGCAGCGGGGGCCTCCTGCATGTCGATTATCTGCTGTTGACCGCCCACGGACTTATAATCCTCGACGTGCGCGATATCGTCGGTAACGTGTTCGGCTCCGATCCCATGGTCGAGTGGATCGTCATGCAGGGCGCACGCCGTTTCACTTTTGCCAATCCGCAAGGTGCCATGTACGACCGCATTGCCGCACTCAAGACCCTGGCCGATGATGTACCCATCGATGGCCGCATCGTCTTCGGGCCGGGAGCCAAATTCCCCAAGGGTTCACCGCGACTTACCTTGCGCGAGGAATCTTTGGAGGCAGAGTTTCCGCTTGGTGAGCGTTCTCAGGCCGAGCAGTTGGTGGAGATTTGGCGCGGTGTGTGGGACCGACTTCGGGTGCAGCTCGCGCCCAGTTAATTGAGCGCACGCAGTTGAGCGCGCTCACGCCGGGGAGCAGCTGTGCTCGACCCGCCACCTCGGCGCCGAGCGTCGCAGCGGGGACTCGCGTCTGGGCGATGCGATCTTTCGGGATCGAGCATCACAGTTTCGCCAATCAAATATCGCGGTTGAAGGGGTTTTGGAGGCGCCTGAGCAATCGCATAGCGATGCGCATGAGTGTGGTCACAATGCCTGTGCCCATGCCGCTGTGCACGCCATCGTGCAGTGCTTCGACCTGCAGCGTATCAGTGAGATTGTCGCGCAGTGAGGTGTTGCACCAGAGCTGTGGGTAGTTACCGCATTCGGCATCGAGGCAGATGACGAGCGAAGGCGCCCCGAGTCACGGGTCGAGCGCCTCGAGATGTGCGGGCAGGTTGGCGCTGCCGTTTTCATCGGAGGCTTCGATGAGCACGATGTGGCGCGCAAGCAGTATGCCGCGATTTTTGAGTGCGCGGATCGCGATCAGCGGACTGAAGACGGCATAGCCGTCGTCAGCACCGCCGTGGCTAGAGAGCTTGCCGTCACGGGTGACCTGCTCCCAAGGCGAGAGGCTGGACTTCCAGCTAGTGAACTCCGGCTGCTTATCGAGGTGACCGAAGAGCAGCACGTAATCGGGCAGTTCGCCCGGAACATCGCAGAGCAGCACTGACGTACGGACCGGCAAGGTCAAAAGCTCCACGGTCATGCCGGCGATCGATGGTGGCCGACACCAGTCGGCAAGCAAATGCACGGCGTGTGGCATATGTCCCGCGCCCTGCCAGTGCGACGCGCAGGCCGGCGATTCAATTGAAATCCGTACGCACTCGCAGAGCGCGGTCACGTTCTAGTCACGCCAAGTATCGCGGGTCAGGATTTGCGTGTACTCGTCGATGGCATTCATGCGCGAAGATTATCGCAGGGCAGGTTAAAGAATTTACGCGCTGTGGACGTTGTGTGCGCCGCTAGTTCCTCGAGGGATTCTTTGCGGCAGTCGGCGATGCGGCGCGCGATGTGCGGCAGATACATCGGCTCGTTGCGTCTTGAGGTAGGCCTGCGATCGAGGTCTCGCGGCAATAGATATGGCCCATCGGTTTCAATCATCAAGCGGCCTCGCGGTACGCGATGGACGATCTCGCGCAAATGCACACCGCGACGCTCATCGCAGATCCAACCGGTGATACCTATATGCAGCCCGAACTCGAGACAGGCCTCGAGTTGTGCCGCGTTACCGGTGAAGCAATGCAACACCGCCGCAGGCAATGTCGCGCGGTACTCGCGCAGCACGGCGAGAAAATCCTCGTGAGCGTCCCGTTCGTGCAAAAAAAGTGGCTTGCCCAAGCGACAGGCGAGCTGCACCTGGCGCTCGAAGGCGCTACGTTGTTCGCGGGGTGCAGAAAAATTGCGGTGGTAATCGAGACCCGTTTCGCCCACTGCCGCCACTAGCGGCTCCAAGGCCAGTACGCTTAAGCTCGCGTAAGCCTGATCATCGAGATCGACGGCATGATGCGGGTGACAACCCGCGGTGGCGCGCAGCAGGCTCGGCGCTGCTCTGGCAAGCGCCAGCGCTGCGCGACTGTCCTCGGGCGAAGCGCTGGTAACCACGAACTGCTCCACGCCCGCCGCCAGCGCATGACGCAGCACTTGTTCGCGATCGTGGTCGTAGCTGTCGTGCGTGAGATTGATGCCGATGTCGACGAGCGCTACGGGCACCGCGATGAGGCTCCTGCCGTTAGTTTCGCGAGTGCAGCGCAAAGCGCATCGACATCTTCTTCGGGTTGGTTCCACGAGACGACAAGACGGACCTCGCCAGAGCCGCTCGCACCCCAGTCATAGAACTCGAAACCACTGGCTCGCAGCGCGGCAGCCCCGGCATCGCCGACGCGCAGAAAGAGTTCGTTGGCCTGCACCGGGTGCATCAGCAGTGGAGCGGCGGCGGCCGCGAGCCGCTGTGCCAGCGTGTTGGCTCGTCCAGCGAGACGCAGCCACAGTCCCTGATTGAGATAGGCCAGTAACTGCGCGGAGACAAAGCGCATCTTCGAGAGCAGATGCGCCGCTCGTTTGCGCCTGAATTCGAAGTCGGCTATCCGCTCGCAATCAAAAAATACGACCGCTTCGGCCGTCAGCGCGCCGTTTTTGGTCGCACCGAACGACAGTATATCGATACCGGCTCGCCAGGTGATTTCGGCGGGCGAGCAACCCAGGCCGACGACCGCGTTGGCAAAACGTGCACCATCCATGTGTACCGCAAGTCCGCGCGCGTGGGCGAGCGTGCAGAGCGCCTGCAGTTCCGCCGGGGAATACACGGTGCCAAGTTCAGTCGCCTGCGTCAGCGACAGCGCCCGCGGTTGCATGGTGTGCACCGAGGTCGGATTCGCCGCGAGCGTAGCCGCGAGTGCCTCGGGTGTGACCTTGGCGCCTGCGCCCTGCATCAATACAAGTCGCGCGCCGCCGCTCATGAATTCGGGTGCGCCACACTCGTCGCGGACGATATGACCCTCCTCGTGGGTCAGAATCGCTCCATAGGGCGGGACGAGGGTGGCGAGGGCGAGCGAGTTGGCGGCTGTGCCCGTTGACACTGGAAACACCTTAACCCGGCGCTCGAAGATTTCGCTGAAGCGATCATCGAGTTGCAGCGACCAGTCGTCATCGCCATAGCCGCGCGCAAAGCCGGTATTTGCGGCGCTGATGGCAGCAATAATTTCGGGGGCTACGGGGGCTGTGTTGTCGCTCTTGAAGTATCTGGCCATGGGGCGCAGATGCTACTGCAAAATGCCGCGCAGTGGCCCATCATCACGTCACGACTTGCTGCGTACCGCATGACCCAAGAACTTGTCACCAGCGACTACACTGCACTGCCGCTGGCCTGGACCTTGCGGCGCAGCGCGCGTGCGCGGCGTCTTGCGCTGCGCGTGCACCACGATGGCCGAGTCGAAGTGGTTGCACCACGCGGTGTGGGCGAGGCGATGATCGGTCATTTCGTGCATCGGCATCGCGAGTGGATCCTGCATCGGCTCGCCGAGCGGTCTGCGCCACCTGGGCCACAGGCTTTTCCGCCCGCCACCCTCGAGTTTCCTGCCTTGGGCGAGGGTTATCGCATTCACCTGACCGGTGAGAGCGGACGAGTGAAGGTGCGCAGGCTAGGCCACGGGCTGCTGTCGATCGACGGTCATGCTGGGGGCGGTTCTCCCGAGGCTGAGCGCCACGCCATCCAATGCGCCTTGCTTGCCTGGTTGCTCGAGCATACGCAGACGGCCTTCGAGCCGCGGCTGCGCGATCTCGCCGTATGGGGCGGTTTCAGTTACCGCCGTTTGCAGTTGCGACTTCAGCGTACGCGGTGGGGCTCCTGCTCGTCGTGTGGCGTAATCAGTCTCAATGTCTGCAGCGTATTCCAGTCGCCCGCGGTACTGAATTATTTGATGATCCACGAGCTCGTACATACACGATACATGAACCATTCGGCAGCCTATTGGCGTGAGGTCGCCGCGCACTGCAAAGATTGGCGCGTGCTCGATCGCGAGCTCAGTCGCGGTTGGCGGCACGTGCCACCCTGGATCTTTGCAGTACCCTGAAGCCGAGCAGTATGGCGAGTGCTGCCGCGTAGAGCAGTGGCTCGGTCAAAGCGGCTTTGACCTGCCAATAGTAGTGCCAGACGCCAAGCAGTGCGATCGGATACATGAGTTTGTGCAGCGAACTCCAGCGGCGTCCGAGGCGGCGCATCATGCGGTCGGTCGAGGTCGCCGCCAGCGGAACCATGGCGAGCAAGGCGGCCGTTCCAACGATGATGAACGGTCGACGGCTGATTTCGCGCGCGAGATCTCTGAAATCGAGATCAAGCTCAAGAAGAGCGTACACCAAAAAGTGCAGTAGCGCATAGGCGAAGGCAAAGAGTCCGAGCATCCGCCGCGGTCGCTGCCAGCGCAGTTGTCGGGTGATTTCCCGCAGCGGGCTCGCCATTAGTGTGATCATCAGCAGGTTAAGCGCCGTCTTGCCGGTTACATGCAGCATCTCGCGGATGGGGTTCGGGCCTAGTGATTGCCCTGCCACGCCGAAAGCGCCGGCAAGCAGCAGCAGCACAGGCAGGCTCGCCAATAAAAAAATGACGGGTTTCAGTGCGCGCTCGAGCATGGGCTGCAGCCGGGGTGTTGCACGAGCGTCAGTAGTAGCGCCGCAGATCCATGCCGCGATAGAGCGCTACCACGTCGTTGGCGTAGCCGTTGAAGGGCAGGGTGTCGATACGCGAGGTCAAAAAATTACCACCGATCCGCCGCTCTTTGGCCTGGCTCCAGCGCGGATGATCGACCGCGGGGTTCACGTTGGCGAAGAAGCCATACTCGTCGGGCGCCGCCAGGTTCCAACTGGTGGCAGGTTGACGTTCGGTGAACCGAATCTTGACGATGGACTTGATGCCCTTGAAGCCGTACTTCCAAGGTACAATCAGGCGCAGCGGTGCGCCGCTTTGGTTCGGCAACCACTTGCCGTAAACACCCACCACCATCAACGTCAGTGGATGCATCGCCTCATCGATGCGCAGTGCCTCGCGGTAGGGCCAGTCGAGAACGCCGGAGCGCTGGCCCGGCATCTGCTTGGGGTCAAGCAAGGTGGTGAATTCGACGAACTTCGCTTTGGAGGTCGGCTTGAATCGCGCGAGTAAGTCGGCAAGTGGAAAGCCGAGCCAGGGCACGATGCGTGACCAGGCCTCAACGCAACGAAACCGATAAATACGCTCCTCGAGAGCGTGCGGCTTGAGGATATCTTCGAGCGTGAATTTGCCACGCAGCTCGGCCTCGCCGGCGATCTCGAGCGTCCAAGGTCGACTGCGAAACTCCTGCCCACGCTCGTAGGGGTCGCTCTTGTCGAGACCGAATTCGTAGAAGTTATTGTAGGTTGTGATGTCTTCCCAGGAGTTCGGTGCCTCGCGCGCCGAGAGCTTGGTGTTGCGCGTGTAGCGCGGTGGCGCCGGCGTGGCGGCTAGGCCGCTGCTTACGCTGTCGCAAACTGTGGCAACACCGGCGGCGAGCGCCACCAACAGTCGGCGACGATCAAAATACTCATACTCGGGGGTGATCGCCGACGGCGGGATGCTGGGGTCAGAATATCGCTTCATTTTAAATCCTTTCGAAACAGCGAGTTAAAGCCACGTCTTAAAGTCGACAGGAAGTGTTGCGGCTGCTCGGCGCAGGCCGGCTCCCGGATTCACCAACACGGCCTGATCCACCAGTCGCAGGTGGGGTAGATCGGGACGCGAGTTTCCGTACCCCACGATACGCCTTCCAGGGAAGCGCGCTGCGACGATACGCAACTGTCGGGCCTTTTCTTCGGCGCGGACGTTGGCGCCGATAAGCCTGCCCTCGAGGCGCTCGTCACGCCAGGCGACGCGACTACAGACGACGTTGTCGAAGCCGAGACTGGCAGCGATCTCCGGCACGTACAGATCGACGGTCGCCGACATCAACACGAGGTGATCGCCGACCGCGCGGTGATGGGCGATGCAGTTCAGTGCTTCGCGAAAGCAGCCCCGCTCGATGAGTCGTGGGACGAAGACCGTTGTCCACGCGACGACCTGCTCGCGGCTTGCGCCGCCCATGACGGCGTGCAGCAGCTCGCCTTTCAATTGGCCGCGGTCACGATCAACCGCGAGAAAACGCAGTAACGCCGGCAGCGATGCCAGAAAGCCGAACAACCGCAGTGGATGGCGCAGGGCAAACCCCACCACGTAGGTGATCAGGGTATCGCGGCGGGTGATGGTACCGTCGAGATCAAAGAAAACTAACCTTGGAGCGGGCTCGCGTGGATGCTCGAGGTCGTCCACAAGAGCCGCCGATCACTAACCCGCGA
>Ga0194129_10002344_pt1 | contig 28692 bp, 18 predicted proteins | sample TA2KigCa35mmetaG_FD_150862 | JGI IMG/M metagenome (GOLD analysis project Ga0194129, IMG submission 150862) | Freshwater microbial communities from Lake Tanganyika, Tanzania - TA2015038 Kigoma Deep Cast 35m | ecosystem: Environmental > Aquatic > Freshwater > Lake | place: Tanzania: Lake...
CAGGCCCTGAAATACGCGGCTCGGGGCTTCCGCTCATTCCCGAATTACCGCACCCGAATCCTGTTCTTTTGCGGCAAACTGGATCTCAGGCCCCGGCTGCAGTGCCACTAAAAGTCCCGAAGAACCTAAGGAACAGCAAGGCACTCCCTGCTCTGCGGTCTTTCTGCATCGCTTTTGGTTCTTCCGGGAATTTCGTGGCAAGGGGGCCTGGATCCCGGAAAATCGTCGGTTTTACTCCAGGGAACGTGCTGGTCCCGGCCCCCGCGGCGCCCCCTCTCCTCCAAGCTGGGCCCAAAAGCCCGATGGTCGGAAAACACAGGGGAAAAGGCAGCCTTTGAAGGTGAATGCAGTGGGTTTCGGCCCCACTGATCACGCCGTCCGCCATGCACTTCCCCATTCTTGAACCTGTACGCCCGTCGACACTCTGCAGCCACGGAAATCCCCGAAGAGCCTCGCTTTTGGGCAGAAGATGCCTGTCGGGAGTGCACCGGCAGCACCGCCTTTGACCTGAGCGATGGTCACCCCGTGGCGTTCGCCAATGCGGCAGGCCCGCAAACAAAATGGCGGATCTTCCACTTCCTCAGGCATGAGTGGCGCGCCGTTTGCTGACTTAGTTCCGGAAGGTGACTTTTCGTGATCGTCGTGTCTAATCGCCGCGGGTTTGGGATGGGTGACGTGCTCACGAAACGCTCACGCACGCGTGGCATGGTGATGCCCTCGCGGCCGCTGGGCTGCGGAGCGTGAACGATCGGCCCGCATGGATCGCAGGGCTTGGAAATGGGGTTCTCTGTCGTGGAATCGACGGGGGATCGCTCCTGCGGAGGGCTGGCACATGAAGTGGCATACGCCGAGATGTTGGTTCGGCCGAGCGGGTGGATCCAAGCAGCAACAGCAAAATCCGTCGGCGTCACCCTACAGCGTTGGATTCCCCAGCGCCTTGGCGAGCGCTGCGATCGGATTTTTGCTCGCGGCCTCGCAGTCTTTGTACGGACAGAACTACACGACGACGTCCGTTACGACGGCGTGGAACACATCCAGGTGGTCGACGTCGTCGTCGGGCCCATTTACGTCTGCATACACGGCTAATTCAGCCGTTTCTTTCACGTCCGGTTCGTATCAGTTTGCTGGCATGGGGGCGTTGATCAATGTTGGTAATGTCACCGTATCAAATAACGTCAACGTCTTTTTTGCTTCGCCGGTCAGTACCTATGCAACGGGCGGTGCCGTGCAGACCGTCGATGTTGGAACCGGAGGTGTCTACGACCTCAATACGCAATCCGTTTCGACTGCCGCGGGTACGGGATTTCTCAAGACGGGGGCCGGTGTCTTCGCCCTTTCGGCAGGCGGAAATAACTACACGGGCGGTTTCACGCTGAATGAGGGCACCGTCATCCTGCGGGGTATCAACGCGATCGGCAATGGTGGAGCGTTGACGCTCAACGGGGGCGTGGTCGCGGGCAGTGCAACCCGCGATCTGACCGGAAAATATGGGGGCGGTATCACGGTCGGCGGCAATGTTCAGTTCGGCGAGTTCTCGACGAATGTCGCGATCGCGAGTGACTCGGGAAACCTGACTTTTTCAAACAACATGTCGCTCGGTGCGGCGACCCGTACGCTGACGCTCGGCAACCGCGGAATCGTCACGTACGGCGGGGTGATCGCAAACACGAGCGGCGGCATCACCTTCGCTGCCGCGTCCGGGGCGGAAGCTTCGGCGTCAAATAATGGTCGGTTCGATGTCACGAACCTGGCGAACACCTTCACGGGAAATCTCACCTTCACCGGCGCTGAGGTTCGCTTCTACGGCGATGGAAGCCTCGGCAACGCGAACAACGACATCGTCATTGATGGCGGCCGCTTCACCATCGCGAGCGGGTCCAACATCTCGCTCGGCGGAAGCCGTGATATCCAGATCGGAAACGCTGCCGGGACATCGATCAGTGTTCCGGGAACGTCCGGCACATTGACGTACAACAACGCGATTGTCAACATTGGCGGCAAGACGGGGTCATGGGCAAAACAGGGAAGTGGTGTCCTGAAACTGGGCGGCGTGAGTTCGTACACGGGAACAACCACGATCGCCAGTGGTACGATCCAACTCACGACGGGCAACGACCGACTGCCGACGAGCACGGTTCTTTCTTTCGGCGCGGCTTCCAACGCAAACCTTGGAACTCTCGACCTTGGCGGATTCAACCAGACGGTGGCCGGCCTCTCGTCGATCGTGGGAACGAACTCCGGGGCGTCTACGAATCTGGTGACCACGTCATCGGGGAGCAGCGAACTCTCCATCAGCGTCACGACCGGCTCAACCCATGTCTTCAGCGATGGATCGGCTGCCAACTCCGGCGCGATCACCGGCCCCGTCAGGATCACCAAACTCGGTGACGGCACGCAGATTTTCGGCGGCTCCAACTCCTACACCGGACCCACCACGCTCTCGGCCGGCACGCTCCGCGGAGGTAACGACTCGGCCTTCGGCACGGGCTTGCTCACCCTCAACGGCGGCGTGATCACGGGCACGGGGGCGGTGGCCCGCTCCTTTGCCAATGGGGTCGCCATCGTCGGCGACATCTCGTTTGGCGACGGCACCGGCACCGGCCCGCTGGCTTTCAGCGGCACCGTGGGGCTCGGCGGTGCGGCGCGGCAACTTACCACGGCCGTCTCGACGACCTTCTCGGGTGCCGTCACCAACGGCAGCCTCACGAAGGCCGGCGCGGCCACCCTGTCACTCACGAACGCGTCGAACAGCTTCGGTACGCTCACGGTCAACGATGGCACGGCATCGATCGGCGCCAACACCACGATCACGGGCCTCGGCGGGTCGTCCGGGGCGTTGAACCTTGCCGCCGGCACGCTCACGTTCAACCCGGCCGCCGACGCGAGCGTATCGCTGCCGTTCAGCGGGGCCGGTGGCTTCACGAAGACCGGCAACAACGTGCTCACGTTCACCGGAAACAGCAGCACTCACTCCGGCCCGTTCACCGTCTCCGCCGGCAGGCTGAAGGTCGACGGAGTCGTCGGCACGGGCACCCTCTCCGTGGCGGCGACCGCGTGGCTGATGGGCACCGGCACCGTGCTCGGGCCGGTCACCGTCGGCGGCACGCTCGCCCCGGGATCGAGCCCGGGAGTACTGACCCTCGGCTCGCTCACCCTGACGAGCACCAGCACCACCGTCATCGAACTCACGTCGGGCACCTTGCGGGGCACCGATTACGACGGCGTCACGATCTCCTCCGCCGGCGGCCTCACCTACGGCGGTGTCCTGCAGTTCGCCTTCGGCGGCTCCGCGGTGCCCGACGGCACCTACGACATCTTCGACTTCTCGGGCGGGTCGACCGCGTCACTGGCCTCGGTGGAGTCGACGGGCTTCTACGCCGGTACCTGGCAGACCGTCGGCAGCGGCACATACCGGTTGGTCTCCGGGACGCAGACGCTCACCTTCTCCGAGTCTTCGGGGGACATCATCGTGGTGCCCGAACCGGCGGCGCTCACGCTGGCGGCGATCGGCATCGGCGCGATGGGCTGCTGCCGCCTCCGCCGCCGACAATGACCGGCGGCCCCCGCGGTCCCGGGAACGTCGGTTGACCTTGCGGGCTGACGAAGCCGCGGCCTTGGCGGCGGGCCTGCCTGCCCCGTCACGACCGGTCAAGTCGCGGCCTTCCGTGCGTCGATCGCCCTCCGGCGGGCCTCATTCTCCGGCCCGATCCAGGGGGCGGACGGATGGCCGTCACGGCAGCGCTGCGGGGCACGACTCCTTTCACCGCCGGGGCCGGGGTGCGGCGGCGGCCGGCCATGTTCCGGGCACTCGGCCCCGCCGACCCGCCTCCGGCCATCACGCTCGCCGGGGAGACCTTCCGCCGCGCGGAGATCCTCAAGCACGACTCCTGGGCGGCAACGGCCGTCTACCGCTCCCCCAGCCGCGTCGCCAAGTGCAAGTTCAACCGTACGCAGCCCGTCGGCATCCTGCCCATGCGGTGGCTCGGCAAGCTTCTCGCCCGCCGCGAGCGCTGGTTCATGAGCCGCCTGGCGGGCATCGAGGGGGTGCCGAAGTCGCTCGGCGTCATCCACCTCGACGGCAGAGCCGTGAAGACCGCGATCGCCCACGAGTGGATTCCCGGCCACGCCCTCGCCGAGCGGGAACGGGTCGCCGACGCCTTCTTCCCGCAGCTGCTCGGAATCCTCGAAGCCGTCCACCGCCGCGGCGTGGCCCACGTCGACCTCCACAAGCGGGAAAACATCCTCGTCGACGAAGCCGGCCGGCCGTGCCTGATCGACTACCAGATCTCCTTCGGGATTCCCACGGAGAGCCGCGTGAGCCAACTCTTGTTCGGCGGCGTGCTGCGGCTTCTCCAGCGGAGCGACGACTACCACCTGCTCAAGCACCGCCTGAAGCACCGCCCGGACCAGGTCGGTCTCTCGCCGGCCGAGTTCGAGCGGCTGCGACCGTGGTGGATCCGGGCCCACCGCTGCGTGGCCGTGCCGTTCCGAACCGTCCGCCGCCGGCTGCTCACCGCCCTTGGCATCCGCTCGAAGACGGGTCACGCCTTCAGCGAGGCCTTCCCCGAAGTCGCCCACCGCCGGGCCGCCTGAGCGGCGCCCCCCCGGGGAGCCGGCCTCCGCCCCAGCCCCCTGCGACCGCCGCTCAGCGGCCCGTCGCGGCGGCCTCGATCTGCTTCTGGATCTTCTCGAGGTTGAAGGAACCGGGCGTCTGGCTCGGCGGATAGTCCTTCATCGTCATCAGGAACCTCCCCGCGATCTGCTGCAGCGGCACCGCCACGAAGGCGTGGTCGATGAACCAGTCGTTGTAGATCGTGGCGTTGTGCTGCGCCTTCTCGAACGGGTCGCGGCGGAGATTGAAGAGCAGCGGCACGCGGAGCTCGGTGAACGGCTCCCGCCAGACCTCGAAGGCCTCGGCGCGGTTCTCGAGGAACACGGCCTTCCAGTCGCTGTACCGGATGGCGACGATCTGCCCGTCGTCGTTGACGTAGAAGAACTCGTCGCGGGGCGACTCCTTCGCCGTGCCGGAGAGGTAGGCGAGCTGGTCGTAGCCGTCGATGCAGTTGCGGAACTGCCGCCCCCCCAGCGACACGCCCTTGGCGAGCTTCTCCTTGATGCCGGGATCGCCCGCGGCGGCCGCGAAGGTCGGCAGCCAGTCCTCGTGCGAGACGAGGCCGTTGAGAGTCACGCCCGCCGGAAACTTCCCCGGCCAGCGGACGAAGGCGGGCACGCGGTAGGCGCCCTCCCAGTTGGAGTTCTTCTCGCTGCGGAAGGGCGTGGTGCCCGCGTCGGGCCAGGTGTTGTAGTGGGGGCCGTTGTCGGTGGAGTAGAGGACGATCGTGTCGTCGGCGATGCCCAGCTCGTCGAGCGCGGCCAACAGCACGCCCACGTGCCCGTCGTGCTCCAGCATGCCGTCGGAATACTCGTCCTGGCCGCTCTTCCCCTGGCTCTCGGGCTTGACGTGCGTGCGGAAGTGCATCCGCGTGGCGTTCCACCAGCAGAAGAAGGGCTTGCCGTCCTTCACCTGCCGCTGGATGTAGTCCTTGGCGGCGGCGAGCGTCTCCTCGTCGATCGTCTCCATCCGCTTGCGGTTCAGCGGGCCGGTGTTCTCGATCGTCTGGCCCCCCTTGCCGTCGGCCTTGCACTTGAGCACGCCGCGGGGCCCGTAGGTCTCGCGGAAGGTCTTGCCGTTGGCCAGCTTCCGGTCGCCCGGGTAGTCGCGGTGCTCCGGCTCCTCCTCGGCATTGAGGTGGTAGAGGTTGCCGAAGAACTCGTCGAAGCCGTGCATCGTCGGCAGGTGCTCGTCGCGGTCGCCCTGGTGGTTCTTGCCGAACTGGCCCGTGGCGTAGCCGAGGCTCTTGAGCACGGTGGCGATCGTGACGTCGGTCTTCTGCCAGCCCTCCTTCGCCCCCGGCAGCCCCACCTTCGTCATTCCGGTGCGCACCGGGCAGTTGCCGCCGAGAAACGCCGCCCGGCCGGCGGTGCAGCTCTGCTGGCCGTAGTAATCGGTGAACGACAGCCCCTCGCGGGCGATCCGGTCGATGTTGGGCGTGCGGTAGCCCATCATTCCGCGGCTGTTGTGGCTGACGTTCCAGGTGCCGATGTCGTCCCCCCAGATCACGAGGATGTTGGGCTTCTTCGCGGCCGCCGGTTGCTGGGCGGCGGCGGGCAGGACGACGGCCGCCATGCAGGCGGCGACACAGCAGATGGTGCGGATCGACATCGGAGTCTCCCTGGTTGACCTTCCCACCGGGCTCGGGCGGTGCCGAGCAGCACGCGGTTGAAGATTCATAACTGCCCCATGCCGGCAGTTATCGCAAGCCCCTCGGACTGCCGCGCGCCGCGAGCGCCGTGCGTTTTTTCGGTCAAATCGGCCTGCCCTGTGAGCGGCCGACGCCGCTACACTCCCGCCGCCATGCGGATCATCTCTCGCTACGTGCTCTGGGATCTCCTCCAGGTGTTCCTGGTGGCGCTCACCGCGCTGACGCTGTTCATGCTCGTGGTGGGCCTCGTCCGCGAGGCCCAGCAGCAGGGCCTCGGGCTCGTGCAGATCCTGATGCTCGTGCCCTACGTGCTGCCCGAGGCGATGCGCTTCGCCGTGCCGGGCACGATGCTGTTCGCCGTGGCCAGCGTCTTCGGCCGGATGTCGGCGGCCAACGAGGTTATCGCCCTGAAGGCGGCGGGCGTGTCGCCGATGGCGATCGTCTGGCCGGCCGCGATGCTGGCCCTGGTGGTGAGCTTCGTCTCCGTCTGGCTCAACGACGTCGCCGTGTCGTGGGGCCGCGACGGCGTCCGCCGCGTGGTGGTCAACAGCGTGGAGCAGATCATCTACGGCCGACTCCGCCAGCAGCGGTCGTACAGCACCGCGCAGATGTCGATCAACGTGAAGTCGGTCGACGGCAAGCGGCTCATCCGGCCCACGCTCTCGTTTCAGACCGGCGGCAACGGGACCGCCACGGTGTCGGCCGCGGAGGCGGAACTGCGGGCCGACGCCGCCCGCAGCGCGCTGGTGGTGGCGTTCAAGGATGGCACGATCCACATGGGCGACTACACCGCCTCGTTCCCCGACACGATCGAGCGGGAGATCCCGCTCGACGCGGTGAGCCGCAAGAGCACGGTCTCCACGAGCCCGTCGGAGATCGCGATGGCCCGCTTCGCGACGGAGCGGGCCGAGCAGGTCGCCCGGATCGACCGCGTGGAGCAGACGGCCGCCGGCAAGACCGCGGTCGCCATCCTCTCCGGCCGGATGGAGCTCACCGTTCCCGGGCACGTCGGCTACGAGCGCGAGCTGCTCAAGGCGGAGCACAACCGGCTGCACCGGGTCGTGATGGAGCCCTGGCGGCGGTGGGCCAACGGCTTCAGCTGCCTGTGCTTCGTGCTGGTGGGGGCGCCGATGGCGATCCGGATGCGAAACGCCGACTTCCTGACGAGCTTCTTTCTCTGCTTCCTGCCGATCCTGGTGGTCTACTACCCGGTGTTCATGCTGGGCGTCGACCTGGCGAAGCGGGGCAGCGTGCCCCCCACGGCGGTGTGGCTGGGCAACGTGCTGATCACGCTCTGGGGCTGGTGGCTGCTCCGCCGCGTGGTCCGGCAGTAGCGCAGCCGACGCAAGTGCGCCGCGGGTTGAAAACCCGCGCTACCGTGGAGCAAGGTTTCACCCGTGCGGCACAGCGGAGCGCGGCACGCGCCGCTTGAACACCCCATGGGATGTGTCACAATCTCGGCGTCCCGTCCGGGAACGTTCCTCGTCGTCGCCAGGGAGTCACGCCGCATGCCCCGTCCCGTCACGCTGTTCACCGGCCAGTGGGCCGACCTGCCGCTCGAGAGCCTCGCCCGCAAGGCCCGCGACTTCGGCTACCAGGGCCTGGAGCTCGCCTGCTGGGGCGACCACTTCGACGTCACCAAGGCGGTCAAGGAGAGCGGCTACTGCGCGGTCAAGCGCGACGTCCTGGAACGCCACGACCTCTCGGTCTACGCCATCTCCAACCATCTCGTCGGCCAGGCCGTCTGCGACCGGATCGACGAGCGGCACAAGTCGATCCTGCCGCCGCACGTCTGGGGCGACGGCAAGCCCGACGGCGTCAACAAGCGGGCCGCCGAGGAGATGATGAACACCGCCCGTGCCGCCCAGAAGCTCGGCGTGTCGGTCGTTAACGGCTTCACGGGATCCTCGATCTGGCACCTGCTCTACTCCTTTCCCCCCGTGCCCGACTCGATGATCGAGGCCGGCTTCGCGGAGTTCGCGGAGCGGTGGCACCCGATCCTCGACGTGTTCGCGGAGTGCGGCGTGCGGTTCGCCCTCGAGGTGCATCCCACCGAGATCGCGTTCGACATCTTCACCGCGCAGCGGGCGCTCGACGCCCTGGGCCGCCGCGAGGAGTTCGGCTTCAACTTCGACCCCAGCCACCTCCACTGGCAGGGAGTGAGCTCGGTCGAGTTCATCCGCAGCTTCAACGACCGCATCTACCACGTGCACGTGAAGGACGCGATCGTCACGCTCAACGGCCGCACGGGCATCCTCGGCAGCCACATCAACTTCGGCGATCCCCGCCGGGGCTGGGACTTCCGCTCCCCCGGCCGCGGCGGCGTCGACTTCGAGGAGATCATCCGGGCCCTCAACCAGGCCGGCTACGAGGGGCCGCTGTCGGTCGAGTGGGAGGATTGCGGCATGGACCGGGAGCACGGCGCGGCGGAGGCGGCGCGGTTCGTGAAGAACCTCGACTTCTCCCCCAGCGGCCGACAGTTCGACGCCGCGTTCGCCGAGTCGTGAGAGCCGTTTCGCTCCTCGCCGTGACGATCGCCGTCTGCTGGTCGCCTGGGGCAGAGGCCGCGCCCCCAGCCGCTCCGGCCCGCACGCTGGCCGAACTCGACGCGGCATTCGCCGCGTCGGCCCGCGATCTCGCCCGCCGGGCGACGGCGGCGGGCGCTGCACAGCTCGCCACGCTGATCGACCAGTGGGATCCGCCCCGGCCCCCGGGCCGCCAGATGGCGTTCGCGATCCCCCCGCGGCTCGAGAAGCCGGCCACGATCGCGGGCGCGGCGGAGGAGTCGATCTGGTCCGACTTCGTCGCGGCACGGCGGGCCCGGGCAGCCGGTCTCTTCGAGCATGCGGTGTTCGCGGCCGGGGCGCACGATCGCCAGCCCACGCGGGACGAGCTCGCGGATCCCCCCGAGGGGCCCAGGCCGCCGCTTCCGCAGCGATCCTGCGCGGCACTGGAGCTGGTCCAGCGGACGCTCCGCGACGACCCCGAACATGAGCGGGCCCGGCTCGCCGGCGGCTGGGTGAAGCGCGGCGACGCGTGGGTCTCGGCCGCGGCGGTCCGTCACCTGGATCGCGGCGAGGTCTTCGATCCCGAGTTCGGCTGGCTCCCCGCCGCGCGGCTGGAGCGCTATCGGGCCGGGGAGCGCTACGACGCCGGTCGCTGGGTTCCCGCCGCCGAAGACGAGGCGAAGCACCGCGACCTCAAGCACGCCCGCGAGTTCCACGGCGACCACTGGGAGATCGTCACCGCGGTGCCGCTGGAGCGGGCGGGGCGGCTGTCGGCGCAGCTCGAGCAGACCCGCGCGGTCTGGCGGCAGGTGTTCGGGGCGTTCGCCTGGGAGCCGGCCGACCTCGAGCGCTTGCTCGCGGGCCGCGTGCGTGCGGTGGCCCGCACGCCCCATGCGGCGATCCTGTGCCGCGACCGCGACCACTACGTGTCCGAACTGGCCCGCCTCGAGCCGCGGGCCGAAGGCTCCGAAGGCCTCTACTGGCTGCCCACCAAGACGATCTGGTTTCACGCCGGACAGGATGGTTCGGGTGCGGCGGGCCCCGATCCCGTCACGGTCCATCACGAGGGCACGCATCAGCTGTTCGCCGAAGCCCGTCCAGAGCTCGACCGCGTGCGGCACCTGGCCGGCGAGCGGTGCGGCTTCTGGGCGATCGAGGCCGCCGGCTGCTACATGGAGTCGATCGAGCCGGCGTCGTTCGGCTGGACCGTGGGGGGCCGGGAGACGGGCCGTGTTCCGGACGCACGGGCACGGCTCGCCGAGGGCTTCTTCGTGCCCCTCGACGAACTCAGCGGCATGGGTCGCGAGGCCTTCCAGAACTTCGATCGCCTGGCCGACCTCTACGCACAGGTCGCCGGCCTCGCCGACTTCTTGATGAACGGCGCGGACGGCGCGCTCCGCGAGCCGTTCGTGGAATACCTCGTGCGCGTCTATTCCGGCACCGCCGATCCCGACACGCTCGCACGGCTCTGCAAGCAGAGTTACGCCGAGCTCGACGACGCCTACCGCCGCCACCTCGCCGGCGAGTAGGCGGGTCGCGGCCGCGGTGTGCCGCGTTTGACGCCCGTTTCCGGCCGCTCCTACACTCCCCGCCGTCGCTCCCCAGCCCGCAGGAAACCTCCATGTCCGCCCCCCTCGACCGCCTCGCCATCGACACGATCCGCACCCTCTCGATGGACGCCGTCGAGGCCGCCAAGAGCGGGCATCCGGGCACGCCGATGGCCCTGGCCCCGGTCGCCTTCACGATCTGGAAAGACTTCCTCCGCTACGACCCGGCCGATCCCGTCTGGCCCAACCGCGACCGCTTCGTGCTCTCCTGCGGCCACGCGTCGATGCTCCTCTACTCGCTGATCCACCTGGCGGGCATCCGCCGCCAGGATGGGAAGCCCGCCGTGTCGCTCGACGAGATCAAGAAGTTCCGCCAGCTCGACAGCGTCTGCGCCGGCCATCCCGAGCATCACATGACCGCCGGCATCGAAACCACCACCGGCCCGCTGGGCCAGGGCTGCGGCAATTCGGTCGGCATGGCGATCGCCTCGAAGTGGCTCGCTGCCCGCTACAACCGCCCCGGCCACACCGTGTTCGACTACGACACCTACGTGCTGTGCAGCGACGGCGACCTGATGGAGGGCGTGGCCTGCGAGGCCGCGTCGATCGCCGGGCACCTCGGGCTCTCGAACCTCTGCTGGCTCTACGACGACAACCAGATCACGATCGAGGGGGAGACCGAACTCGCCTTCACCGAGGACGTGGGCCGGAAGTTCGAGGGGCTTGGCTGGCGGGTGGAGCGGGTGGCCGACGCCAACGACACCGCGGCGGTGAAGCAGGCGCTCGCGGCGTTTCAGTCGGAGCAGGAGAAGCCCACGCTCGTGATCGTGAAGAGCGTGATCGGCTACGGGGCCCCGAAGAAGGCGGGCTCGCACGAGTCGCACGGCGCGCCGCTGGGCGCCGAGGAGATCAAGGGCGCGAAGGCCGCCTACGGCTGGCCGGTGGACGAGTCGTTCCGCGTGCCGGCCGAGGTGCCGAAGCACTTCGCCGGCTCGCTCGGCGCGCGGGGCGCCGCCGCCAACGCCGCCTGGAAGCAGACGGTCGCCGGCCTCGGCTCGGCCGACGCCGCCTGTGCCGCCGAGCTGGCCGACTTTCTCGCGGGCCGGCTGCCAGCCGGCTGGGAGCAGGCGATCCCCTGCTTCCCGGCCGACGCCAAGGGCGTGGCCAGCCGGGTGTCGAGCGGCAAGGTGATCCAGGCCCTGAGCGGCTCAGTGCCCTGGTTCCTCGGCGGCTCGGCCGACCTCGCTCCATCCACCATGACGCTCGTGCCCGGTGCCGGCGACTTCGGCCACGGCAGCCCTGGCGGCCGCAACTTCCACTTCGGCATCCGCGAGCACGGCATGGCCTCGGCCTGCAACGGCATGGCCCTCTCCGGCCTGCGCCCCTACTGCGCCACCTTCTTCGTGTTTCTCGACTACCTCAAGCCGGCGCTGCGGCTTTCCGCGCTCGGCCACCTCGGCGTGATCTACGTGCTCACCCACGACTCGATCGGCCTCGGCGAGGACGGCCCCACCCACCAGCCGATCGAGCAGCTCGCCACGGCCCGCGCGGTGCCCGGGCTCTCGGTGTTCCGGCCGGCCGACGCCAACGAGGTGGCCGAAACGTATCGCGTGGTGATGCAGCGGCCGAGCCGGCCGGCGGTGATCGTGCTCTCACGGCAGAATCTCCCCACCCTCGACCGCGCCGCCGGCCTCGGCTCGGCGGCCGGCACGGCGCGGGGCGCCTACGTCCTCAAGGAGGCCGCCGGCGGCCGGCCCGACTGCATCCTGATCGGCACGGGGAGCGAGGTGCAGATCTGCCTCGAGGCCGCCGACAAGCTCGCGGCCGAGGGAGTGAAGGCGCGCGTGGTGAGCATGCCGAGCTGGGACCTCTTCGAGGAGCAGGACTCGGCCTACCGCGAGAGCGTGCTGCCGAAGGCGGTCACGGCCCGCGTGGCCTGCGAGGCGGCGTGCGGCTTCGGCTGGGAGCGGTGGACCGGCACGCGGGGCGAGTTCGTGGGGATGCGGAGCTTCGGCGCCTCGGCCCCGTTCGCTGCGCTTTACAAGCACTTCGGGATCACGTCCGAGGGCGTCGCCGCCGCGGCCCAGCGGTCACTGGCCGCGACCTGATGCCCGCGGTCCGCTGACGACGCGTGATGAAGGCGAGGGGCTGCCGGCACCCCGTCGCCGGACGTTCACCACCGCCGCTCAGGGCTGGTGGTGCGAGTCGCCGATCACGGCGTCCTCGGGGTCCTTGCCGGCGCGGATCTCGCCGTCGTGATTGCGGTAGAGATGGTCGCGGTCACGATGCAGGGCTTCATGCTGCACCCGCTCCACGTGGCCGTCCTCGAAGAGGATGAAGTGGACGCCCTCGGGATGGTTGTCGCTCCGCTCGCCGCTCTCGTCGGGAGCGTCGGCCATCAGCGGATGATGGCTCCGCCGCCGGTCGAGGATCGGCTGCAACACGCCGTCGCCGTCGCGATGCCCGAGCGTGTAGCCGAAGTCGCCCCCCATCGACTTCACCAGTTCCTCGAACCTCGGCGTGCCCACGGCGTCACGCAGTTCCTCGAGCGAGGGCACGCGGAAGTTGCCCCGCCGCGACTGCTCCGAATCGGGCACGAGCAACGTCCCATCGCCTGCCACGAGCCGGTGCTCCGAGACCAGCGTCGGGGCGTAGAGGCCCGCCCGCGAGAGCGGTCCCTCCCCGGGAGGCGTCGGCAGCATGCGGTGGGCGTCGCCGTAGCCGTGGAGCGAGCCGGCGAGCGTCTGGAGGTTCCGCTGGGTCCGCCTGGCCCGCGCGTCGGCGATCGACTCGAGCAACAGCGGCGCCACCAGCACGCAGGCCGCCAGCGCCGAGGCGGCGATGATGATCCGGTCGACCCACCGCCGGGACGACGCTCCCTGCCAGGCAGCCTCGTCCGTCCGCGGCTCGGCCGCGAGCCGCGGCATCGGCCTGGTCGCCGCCGGGGCGGCGGTCTGTGCCGACACGAACGCCAGGGTCCGTTGGGCCAGCCCGGCGGGGGCGGGCAGCATGCCCCGGTCGGCCTCCAGCGGGCCGAGAGCCCGGCGGATCAGGTCCATGTTCTTCTTCAGCCCGGGCCCCTCGACGGGGTCGGCGAGCGCCACCTCGACCCGCCGCGTTTCGGCATCGTCGAGCACGCCCAGGCAGTACCCGACCAGTTCGTCCTCACGCATGACACGACTCCTCGTCGCGGACTGGATGACGGTCGAATCGCGGATCAATCATGGCCGCCTCCGGCACAGCCATCGGGGATGGCGCGGCCGCTTCGCTGCCACGACTCGTTGAGTTTCAGGAGCGCCGAATGCAGCCGGCTCTTCACGGTGCCCACGGGAATGCCGAGCACGTCGGCGGCCTCGCGGTATTTCATGCCTTGGTGATAGACCAGCATCAGAGCGCTCTTGAGCGGGTCGGGGAGGTCGTCGACGGCCGAGCGGACCCATTCGCGGGCCTCCTCCACCTCGAACTGCGCGTCGGCGGTCTGGCCGCTCCCGGCGAGCATCTCGACCAGCGAACCCACCTCGTTCTCCCCGCCCGTGCGGTTGTCGAGGCTGACCATCCGATGCCGGCGGTTTCGCCGCTGGGCGTCGATGGCCTGGTTGGTCGCGATCGTGTACAGCCAGGGTCGGAAACGCCGGCCCTCCTCGAACTGCTCCTTCTTGAGGTGTACCTGCAAAAACGTCGCTTGAAACACGTCCTCCGCCATCTCGGCGCTGCCGAGATAGCGGCGGAGATAACTGAACAACTCCTGCTCGTACCGGTGCACAAGCGACTCGAAGGCCGCCCCATCCCCGCTCCGACAGCAGCGCCGCAGCAGTTCTTCGTCGGAAACGACGCCGGACGCGCCCCCCGATGCGGGAGACGCAGCCGCCTGGCCGCCGCCGGAACGTGAATCGTGCAAATCCATCTCTGCTACGGAGCCGCCTGACGAAGGGTTCGCTGGGCGTCGGCGGCCTCGAGGAAGCGTCTTTTTGCGGGCATTCGGCGGGCCTCGCGGCAACCACCCCAAGTCCGGAGTATAGCCGGGGAAGCCGCCCGGGGGCCCCTTGGGCGTGGGCGGGCCCGGACCTGCGGATTGACTTTTTCCCCCGCGCGGCTGACATTCCGCGGCACGCATGGACCGCCACCGCTACCGCTGGGCCGCCCCGGGCGATCTCAACGCCTTCTTCGGCCTTTCGATCGACAATCTTGCGGTCCTGGTGCTGACGGTCTCGATCCTGGGGACCGTGTTCGGCTACCCGGCCCAGTTCGCCCTCTCGCACCTGGTGCCCGGCACGGCCGTGGGGGTGGTGATCGGCGACCTGCTGTTCACCTGGATGGCCTTCACGCTCGCCCGCCGCACCGGCCGCACCGACGTCACCGCCATGCCCCTGGGCCTCGACACCCCGAGCACCTTCGGCATGGTGTTCTTCGTGATCGGGCCGGCCTTCGCCGAGGCCGTGGCGGGAGGCCTCGACCAGGAAGCCGCCGCCCGCCGGGCCTGGCACGTCGGGATGTGCTCGATCGTCGCCAGCGGGATCTTCAAGATGGCGTGTGCCTTCGTGGCCGGGCCGGTCCGCCGGCTCGTGCCGCGGGCGGCGCTGCTCGGGAGCCTGACGGCCATCGCGCTGGCCCTGATCACCTTCCTGCCCCTGCTCGAAATCTTCACGTCGCCGGTCGCCGGCCTGGTGGCCCTCGGCATCGTGCTGACCACGCTCACCGCCCACGTCCCCTTCCCCCTCAGGATCCCGGGGGCGCTGGCGGGCCTGCTCGTCGGTGGGCTGATCCAGTTCGTCGGCCTGCGATTCGGCTGGATTCCCGAGGCCGCGCACATGGCGATCGACCCCGCCGCCGCCCTCTGGCCCACGGAATGGCTTTCCGCCTTCCGCTGCGAGTGGCTCGAGGCCTGGCCGCACACCATCAAGTATCTGCCGATCGTGATCCCGTTCGCCCTCGGCACGGTCGTGGGGGGCATCGACTGCACCGAGAGCGCCGCGGCGGCCGGCGACGAATACGACACCGGCCGGGTGATCGCCGTGGAGGCGATCGCCACCGTGATCGCCGGCGCCTGCGGCGGCGTGATCCAGACCACGCCCTACATCGGCCAGCCCGCCTACAAGGCGATGGGGGGCCGGGCGGCCTACACGCTCATGACCGCGATCTTCATCGGCATCGCGGGCCTGACCGGCACCTTCGCCTACCTCTACGAGATGCTGCCCGGCCCGGCGCTGGTGCCGATCCTGGTGTTCGTGGGCCTCGAGATCACGTCGCAGAGCTTTCATGCCACGCCGCAGAAGCACTATCCGGCGGTGGCCATGGCCTGCGTGCCGGCGCTGGCGGCTCTGGCCAAGATCGAGACCGACAAGGTGGTCGCGGCGGGGGCCAGCCCCGATGCCGGCCTGGCCCGCGAGCTGTTTTCGCTGCAGGTCATCTCGGCCGGCTTCATCGTCACCAGCGTGCTCTGGTCGGGCATGCTCACCGCCCTGATCGACCGCCGGCTGCGGCAGGCGGCCGGCTGGTGCCTCGCCGCGGCGGCCTTCACGATCTGCGGCGTGATCCACTCGCCGTTCAAGGACGGCCGCCTGTTCGTGCCCTGGGCGATCGGGGCGCTGCCCCCGGAGGCGGCCGGCCGCGGACCGCTGCACCTGGCCACCGCCTACGGCCTGCTGGCCCTGCTGTTCCTCGGCTGGTCGCTGCAGCTCCCACGTTCCGAATCATCCCGGAACGTCCGCGACTGACGACCTGCAACACGCGGCCGCCACGCCTCGATCATGCCGCCCAGAGCGATGCCTGCCGCGACCGGCGGATGCGAACGTCGTGCGTGGCCAGCAGCAGCTTGCGGGCGCGGGCCGTGGCCACGATGAGTCGATCGGCTGGGTCTTGGTGAAAGTTCGCCGGAAGTCGATTCATCTCCGACACAATGGCAGACGTGATCGGGATCACCTCGACCGTGGCCGGCGAAGCGGCAATCCGCAGCCAATCCTCGAGGCTGTCGTCGAGTTTCAGCCGCCCGAGTTGCACGAGCATCGCAACTTCCCACTGGCTGATGTCGCAGACCCGGGGGCGATGACCGCCCGGCAGGTCATCCAACACCGCACGCTCCCGGGCAGGGAGCCGGGCATCGCCCAGCATCCACCATACCCAGACGTGCGTGTCGAGAAGCGGCGACTTCGTCATCGCAAGACTTCTATCTCAGACTCCTCGACAACCGCCGCACACGGATCTCCCGTCAAGCAGCCGCGACCGCGAAGGGCCAGCCACGGCTTGTCATCCCGTGCCGGCATCAGACGGGCCACCGGCCGCCCGCGCTTGAGAATGACGAGTTCCTCGCCCGTGCGGTTGACTTCGTCAAGGATTCGTAGGCACCGCGCCTTGAACTGAGAGGCTGAAAATCTCACCAAGACCTCTGTACATGACCAGTGTACATCTCGTCAAGTGCGTCGCCCTGGGCGGACGCGCACGCTCCAGCGAACCCCACCACGATGGTACGATGCTGCGCATTTCTTGTTCGGACAGGGTGGCGGCCCTGGCCCGGGAGAGCCCGCGCGAGTCGGCATCTCATGACCCCAGCTCTCCCCGCCCTGCCCCGCCTGGCCTTCGGAAACGCGTTCGCGCACGCCAGCAGCGACCTCGATGCCTTCACGGCCGCACAGCAAGACGGAATGCAGGCGCCGCTGCGGTACGAGCTCCTGTCCGGCAGCAGGGCGTTCCGGCATCTCTCGGCCACGGTTCGCATCAGCGACATCCGGCTCGTCGCCAGCGCATCGACGCCGTTGGCGATGGCGGCCGGCGACTCGCCGGAGCCCGCGCTGCTGATTCCCTTGCACGGCTGGAGCACGTCGGTCATCGACGGACGTGAATACCGCTGGCACTCGGGGAGCTCCGCGATGCTCGTCCCTGGCTCGGCAAGGACGGGCAAGAGCGGCGTCCGCTCGAAGCTCGCCATCACCTTCAACCCTCGGCGACTCCAGGCTGTGGCCCACTCGATGCTCGGGCCGCCCATCCACCGCCGGCCCGAATTGGGCATGAACCAGGCCCGCCTGATTCCGCTGACCGCGCCGCGATCGCCGGCCCTGGCCCTGCTCAAGCAGGTACTCCCGCTGATCGACCTCGGCGGCGTCGATGAGGCGGCTCTCGCATGCTCAGCCTTGACGACACGCTCTACCGGATCCTCGCCGTGATGCTCGCACCGGAGGCGCTGGCGCCGGCATTCGCGCGGGGCTCCACGAGCGGATCCTCGGCCGCCATCGGGAGCGTGACGGAGTACATCGTCGGCCACCTCGATCAGCCCATCACGCTGAGCGACCTGGAGCGGGTGAGCGGGCTCGCCGCCCGCACGCTGCAGATTGCATTCCGGAGGGCCCATGGCTGCTCGCCCCGCGAGTGGATGCGACGGCGGCGGCTCGTCATGGCCCGCGACCGGCTGCTGGCCGCCGACGAGACCACGACGGTCGCCCGGGTTGCCCTGGCCTGCGGATTCTCGCGGCTCAATGGCTTTGCCGCCGCCTACGAACAGCGGTTCGGCGAACTGCCTTCGGCCACGCTCACCCGCGCCCGGCGGGGCTGACGGCCCAACCGGTGCACTGCCCCGGCTGGCAACTGAGCGACGGCACGTTGATTCCCCCGTCCTCATCGTGACGCACGCCGTGGCGGCCTGCTACTCGAGCCCGTAGGCGCCGGCGACCGGGATGTCGATGCCCGAGCGGCTGGCGAACTGCGTCCGCGAGAGGAACCGCGGCTCGAGGTTGAACGTCACGCCCACGTTGTTGCGGCTGTAGTCGACGTTGAATCCGAAGGTCATCAGGAACGACTCGCCGATCCGCACGAGCTGGAAGTTCTGGCCGATGTTCCGCCCGGTGAGGTCGATCGCCGAACCGAACGAACTCGCCCACTTGGGGCTCATGCGGTAGGTGTAGGAGCCCATCAGCACCGAGGCGTTGATCGGCCCGCCGAACTGGTTGAAGCCGATGAAGAAGCTGCCCCGCGGCGTGCGGTTGAGCAGGGCGCCCACCGTGTAGAGCTGCTGGCCGCCGGAGAAGAAGTCGACGTCCGCCGTGGAGAGCACGGTCGTGCGGTCTCCCACGTGCCAGCGGAAGTCGTATTGCCAGAGGCCCATCACCTGGCCGAAGTTCTGGCTCGTCGTCGGGAAGAACTCGCCGTCGACGTCGAACGTGATCCAGTCGATGATCCGCCGATTGCCGATCGGGCCCCGCTTCGTCTGCCACCGCTGGCGGGCCGCCACGCGGAAGGCGGTGAGGTCGTTGGCGATCTCGGTGGGCCCGGTCACCCAGCTCGCCAGGCCGCGACGGACGGCGTAGGAGCGGGGGTCGTACTTGCCGTCCTGCCCGAAGATGAAGGGCTGCCCCAGCGGCGTGGCCTGGCCGGGCACCGCGCCGTAGTCCCAGTAGGGGATGTTGCGGCGGTACTGGTTGATCGTGTCGTCGTCGATCTGGTCGTAGAGCGGCAGCGCGTCGATGTTCTGCGTGGCGTTGGCGTAGGAGAACTCGGCCTCGAACACCACCTTGTGGGCGAGGCCGTGCAGGTTCCAGAGCTGGCTCTCGACCGAGTTGTCGGCGGTCCACATCGGCAGGCTCGAGCGGATGCCCGCCTGGCCGTAGGCCCGGTCGAGCGGCGAGCCGTCGAGCGCCTCGCCCCAGTGCGCCAGTTCACCGAGCGCGTAGGGCACGATCTTCACCGCCCCGGCCTGGAAGGGCAGGTCGAGCTCCTGACGGGTGGCCAGCCGCTCGCCGATCACGTCGGCCTCGTAGGGCAGCAGCGTCCAGATGTCGCGGCCCTGCCCCTTGCTCGGGGTCTGCGGCAGTGCCTGGCGGGCGTAGGAGACGCCCGAGTGCTCGTACCAGCTGACCGCGTCGTAGAGCAGCGGCTGGCCCATGAAGTAGTGGTCGAGCCTCGGCCACCACTCGGTCTGCGTGAAGAAGGGATCGAGGCGGACGCTCGTCAGCAGCCGCAACTCGCGATTCTCGACCGGCCGCCGCAGGTCGAGCCACGTCCGCTGCTCGTAGCCTTCCTCCCACTCCGCCTCGTAGTATTCCTCGAGGAAGTTCATGTCGCTGATCCAGCCGGCGGTGCCGCGGGCCTGCCAGCCGCCGAAGAAGTTCTCCGTCGTACCGCCGAGATCCTGCCGGTGCCGCCAGAAGGAGCGGCCGCGGAAGGTACGGTCGGGATAGCCGGGGTAGGTGAAGTCGCGGCGATAGAGGCCGAGGTTGTCCTTGCCGACGTCGCCGATGAACCAGGCGTCGAGGTCGCCGCTGGCGGGCGTCTGGATGCCGAAGAACGAGGGGCGGTTGTAGAGCAGCGACGTGCCGCCGCCGGGGCCGCGGAGGCTCAGGTAGTCGACGTCGAAGTCCCAGTCGACGCCGTCCGGCGGCCGCCGCCAGCCGAACACCTGGAAGGCGTCCCAGCCGGTGAGGATCTGCGTGCCGAAGATCTGGTCGTTCTTGACCTGCAGGTCGTTGATGTAGAAGGTCGGCTTCTTGGCGTTGGTCGCCAGGATCGGCCACCAGAGCACCGGCACGCCGAGGAGCGTGGCCGTGTTGCCCCGGCTGGTGATGAACTGCTGGTGCTCCACCTGCGGCTCGCCGGTGGCCGGGTCGATCGCCGGCTGGCCGTAGGGCCCCGCGAGCGGCACCTGCTCGTCGGTGAACTCGAGCTCGCGGGAGCGGAACTCCCAGGTCGGCACCCCGAGCCGGCTCGACGTCAGCCCGGTCCGCTGGGCCACGAACCGGCTGCGGTCGACCTGCCGGAGCACGTCGGCCCGCAGCCGCACGGCACCGGAGTAGTTGTCGACGGGGGTGAGCACCGTGGCCCCGGTGATCACGCCGCTCGACCGCGGCACGTCGTAGAACATGTTCTCGGCTTCCACCACCCGCTGGCCCTGGCGGAAGACGACGTTGCCCTCCATGTAGAGCTCCAGCGGCACGTCGGCCGATTGGGCCGCCGCGCCTCCCAGGTCGGGCTGGGCCGAGCCCTGGGTCCAGATCACGAGCCGGTCGGCGGAGATGTCGAGCGGGCCGGCGGGATCGACGCCGTCGATCACGAGGTTCACGCCCGAGGTGATGACGGCGATCCATTCGCTGCCCGACGGACTGGGCAGCCACTTGATCGCCAGCGGGACGCTCGACCGCGGAAACGCCCGCAGCCGCCGGGCCGGCGCGACCGCGGCCACCTGGGGCGCGGCCGGCGCCCCGAACTCGCTGAACTGCGCCTGCTCGATCGGCTCCTCCGCCGCGGCCAATCGCACCTCGGACCCGTCGTCGCCCGCGCCGCCGGCGGCGATCGCGGCGGCGGCAGGCTCCTCGTAGAGCGGCGGCGGAGCGGCGCTGCCGACCACGCTGGCGAACTCGAGCTGCGGGTCCCGGAGCGTCCAGAACCGGCCGGTCCAGCGGGGCCCGCGCACCGTCGCCGCCGACTGCTCCGCCCGGCTTGCGATCTTCACGTCGCCGGACATCCGGACGAGCATGCTCCGCACCCGTGGCTCGGCCCCCGGCTCTTCGGCGGACCTCTCCGCGGAAGGTGCCTGCTCGATCCACACGACCGCCTCGTGGGCCGAGGCCTCGGTCGACCCCTGCACGATCCGCACACCGCCGGTCAGGTGCCAGACGTCATACGCCCCTTCGGTCCACCGCGCCGCCTGCGTGGCGGCGACGGTCACGGGCTCCGACGGATCCGCCGACGGCACCTCAATGCGGCCGGCTTCGGCGATCGCGGCGGCGAGCCCGCGCGCCGGCACGCCGGCCAGCGCACCGGCGCTCGCTTCGGGCGTCATCACGGAGTCGGCGGCGCGGCTTCGACCGGCGCCGAGAACCGCGCCGATCACGAGCGCGACGGCGAGCGCGGACCCCGATCCGGGCCCGGCGCGCAGGCGAAGGGCGCGGTTGCGCGGAGGCGGCGGCGGGTGACGGTGCTGCACTCGGGAAGTCCGCTCGGAGACAAAAACCGGCCTGGCGACTGGCAAAATCGCGGGTTTATAGGAGCGGCCGCGCGCACGGGTCAAGGCATCGCGGGGCCCGCATGCCCGCCCTTAAGTCGCGGTGGCGCGGGGGTTTATCGCCGCCCTGGGGCGGTGGCGGAGGCGGGAGCCGGCGGCGCCCCGAGCGCCGCGCTCCGTGCGCGAACGTCGGTGGTCGACGCAGCCTCGGCGTCTTGGGGCGTGGCAGCCTCGGCAAACTGGCCGGCCGATCCGGCAGCGTCGGTAAGATGTCGGTAGGTTCTTCTCCGGCATCGCATTCCCCGCCGATCGAGCGAGTCGCCGCCCTTGTCCGCCCCACCGCCGACCGGCGACCTTGCCCAACCCTCCCGGGGCTCGTCGTTCGCCTCCCGTGTCGCCACGCTCCTGGTCGGGCGGCGGATGCAGCTGGTGGTGCTCGCGGCCCTGCTCACCGGCCTGGGTGTCTGGCAGTCCCGGCGGCTGGAGTTCTCGAAGTCGATCGACGCGATGTTCGACCGCTCCGACCCGGCCCTCGTGCCCTACGCCCGGATGACGCGAACCTTCGGCTCGAACGAGGCGGTGCTCGCCGCCTACGACGACCCCGAACTGTTCACGACCGCCGGCATTCGCAGGCTCCGCGGCGTGGCCGCCGAGCTCGCGGGCGTCCCCGGGGTGGCCTCCACCACGAGCCTGGCGAGCACCCCGCTCGGCGAATCGATCGTCGATCTCGACCGCGGACTCACCTCCGGGTGGGCCAGGCGGCTGGTCTCGCTGCTCGAGGGCTACGTCGTCGGCCCCGACCATCGCACCGCGGCGGTCGTCTGCGTGCTCGAACCGCTCCCCACGTCGACGGCCACGCAGCGGGAGCAGGCCGTCTCGCGGGCCGGGACGATCGACGAACTGCGGACGCGGATGGCCGCCCTGCCCGCGGGCACCATCGCCGGCGAGCCCGCGATGCTCCGCGACGGCTTCGACATGCTCCAGCGGGACGGCAACCTGCTCGGCACGGGCAGCGGCCTGTTGGCCGGCGGCGTGCTGCTGCTCTGCTTCCGCAGCCTCCGCTGGCTGGTGGTGCCGCTGGCCGTCGTGCTCTTCGCCCTCTGGACGACCCGCGGGCTGCTGGCGGCCGCCGGGCTCAAGCTCACGATGGTCTCGACCATGCTCTCGGCGATGGTCACGGTGGTGGGCATCGGCACCGTGACCCACGTGATCGTCGAGTTCCGCCGGCTCCGGGGGCTCGGACACGCCCCGGACGACGCGCTGCGGACGGCCTTCACGACCCTCTTCTGGCCCGTCGCCGGAGCGATCGCCACCGACGTGATCGGCTTCGGGTCCCTGGTGGCCAGCGCCGTCGGTCCCGTGCACGACTTCGGCATCATGACCTCCGTCGGCGCGGTGATGGTGCTCGTCGCGGCCGGCCTGGTCGTGCCGTTTCTCGCCCTGGCGGGCCGGTTCGACGCCGATCCGCAGATGGCCTGGGGCGAGGGGACGCTCGAGCGCGGCCTCCAGGCGCTCGTCCGGCGGATCGTCAGCCATCCGCTCCCCATCCTGGCGGCGGTGACGGCCCTGACGGTCGCCTGCACGGCCGGCATGAGCCGGCTCACCGTGGAGACCGACTTCACCAAGAACTTTCGCGAGTCGAGCCCCACCGTGAAGGCCTACGACATGGTCGAAGCGCGGCTCGGCGGGGCGGGCGTCTGGGACGTGCTCGTGCCCGCCGTCGAGCCGATCGACGACGATCAACTCGACGCCATCGACCACCTCGCGGACCGCCTGCGGAAGGAGGTCGCGATTCCGGGCCCCGACGGCACGCCGGCGCCGGCGCTGACCAAGGTGATGAGCATCGCCGACGTGCTCTCGGCGGCCCCGCTGCTGCCCCGCAAGGGGCAGGCCCTGATCGTCAATGCGATGCTCCGGCAGGAGGGGAACGATCAGCCCGCGTTCGTGCGGTCGCTGGTGGGGCGCGATCCCCGGGACGGCGGCACCTGGCTGCGGGTCATGCTGCGGGCCCGGGAACGGCAGCCGGCGGCGGCCAAACAGTCGATCATCGACCAGGTGCGGCGGATCGCCACGGAGGAGTATCCCACCGCCGCCACGCGGCCCGGCGCGGAGGTGACCGGCTTCTTCGTGCTGCTGGCGCAGCTCGTCGACCGGCTGCTCGCGGATCAGTGGCTCACCTTCCTGATCGCGGCGGTCGGCATCTTCGTGCTCCTCGCCGTCGCCTTCCGCAGCCCGCTGGTCGCCGCGATCGCGCTGGTGCCCAACGGGCTGCCGATCTTCGTCGTGCTGGGCCTGCTCGGCTGGATCGGCGAGCCGATCAACATGGGCACCGCGATGATCGCGGCGGTGTCGATGGGGCTGTCGGTCGACAGTTCGATCCACTACATCGCTGCCTTCCGCCGCAGGCTCGCCGAAGGCACCCATGCCGCGGCCCTCGAGGCCGCCCATCAGACGGCCGGGCGGGCGATGATCTTTTCGACGCTCGCCCTCGCGATCGGCTTTCTGGCACTGACGACCAGCGGCTTCATGCCGACGGTGTCGTTCGGCTGGCTGTCGGCGCTCACCCTGCTGGGCGGCCTGGCCGGCAACCTGGTCGTGTTGCCGGTGCTGTTGGCCCTCGCCGCCCCGTGGATCCGCGGCGGCTCGCCCACCGCGTGAAAACGGGTACAACACGGCGTCGCCCCGGCCCCGACTGAGGGCCGGCGGTGCCCTCCTCAGGAGCGTCTCCATGTCCAGCGAGTTCCTGCCGACGTCGGGCCCCGGCACCGTGGTCTGCGAGCCGTCCACCCGACCCGAGACGGTCGAGGCCGAGGCCCTCGTCGTGTTCCTGGCCGAGGGGGGCGTGGGCGCGGGTTCGGCCGCCCCGCTCGACGCGGCGACCGGCGGCCTGCTGACGCGGCTGGCGGCCGCGGGTGAACTGAGCGGCCGCCGTTACGAGTGCGTGCCGCTCCTGGCCGCGCCCGGCGTGCGGGCGGGGCAGTTGCTCGTCGTCGGCGTCGGCAAGCGCGAAGACGTGACGGCCGGCGTGCTCTACCGCGCCGCCGCCACCGCGGCCCGGCACCTCGCCGGACGGCCGCGGGGCCGCGTCGCCTTCGTCGCCGACGGCTCCTGGACCACCACGCAGGTCGAGCAGGCCGTCGCCGGCGCAGCCGTCGGCATGGTCGGCCAGGACCTCTACCGCGCGGAACGGAAGCGGACCCGGTTCGGCACGACGATCTGGATCGCCGCCCCCGCCGAGGCCGTCGAGCGGGGCGCACTGATCGCCGACGGTGTCAACCTCACCCGCCGGCTGGTCAACATGGCCCCCGACGACATCTACCCGCAGTCCTTCGCCGACGAGTGCGCCACGATCGCCGGCCGGACCGGGCTGGACATCGAGATCTGGGACGAGGATCGCCTCGTCCGCGAGCGCTGCAACGCCATCCTCGCGGTGGGCCGCGGCAGCTCGCGGCCGCCGCGCCTCGTGCTCCTCCGCCATCGCGGCGCGGGCCGCACGGGGCCGGGACGGTCGCCGGCCGCCGCCGCGCCGCCGCTGGCACTGGTCGGCAAGGGCGTCACCTTCGATTCCGGCGGCCTGTCGCTCAAGCCGTCCGAAGGGATGCTGACCATGAAGTGCGACATGTCGGGCGCCGCCGCGGTGCTCGCCGCCGCCGCCACGATCGCCAGCCTCGAGCTGCCCCTCGACGTGACCGTGGGCATCGGGCTCGTCGAGAACATGACCGGTCCGGCCGCCTACAAGCTCGGCGACGTGATCACCGCCCGCAGCGGCACCACGATCGAGGTCCACAACACCGACGCCGAGGGCCGCATCGTGCTGGCCGACGTGCTCGACGTGATCCGGGGGGAGAAGCCGGCCCGGATCGTCGATCTCGCCACGCTGACGGGTGCCTGCGTGGTGGCCCTCGGCCAGGACGTGGCCGGCCTGTTCACCAACGACCAGGCCTGCTGCGACGCCGTGGCCGCCGCGGCCCGCGAGGTGGGCGAGCCCGTCTGGCAGCTGCCGATGTTTCCCGACTACGACGAGCAGATCAAGAGCGAGGTGGCCGACATCAAGAACGTGGGAGACGGCCGCTGGGGGGGGGCGATCACCGCCGCGAAGTTCCTGGAGCGGTTCGTGGGGGGCATTCCCTGGACCCACGTCGACATCGCCGGCCCGGCATTCTCGGAGAAGAGCCGTCCCTGGACCGACGGCGGGGCGTCGGGCTGCATGGTGAGGACGCTCGTCGAACTCGCCCGTGCCTGAGAGGATCGCGGGTTTCCAAACCGCGGCTGGGTTCCTGCCCCTCGGAGCGCGGGTTTTCAACCCGCGGCGCACCCCCCGCAGACCCCGCACCGGAAGCCCCAATCGCGTGAGCGATGGGGACGGAGCCGCGCGTGGCACCGGCTCGGGGCCGCCCGTCTCGCTCAGAGGAGCGTGGCGAGTTCGTCGACGAGCTCCGCGAAGTGCCCCAGCGCGATGGCGACCGGCTCGGGCCGCTCGAGGTCCACGCCCGCGTCGCGGAGCAGATCCAACGGCCACTTCGACGAGCCCCCCTTCAGGAAGCCGAGGTAGCGGTCGAGGGCGCCGGGCTCCCGGTCGCCCACCTGCTTGGCCAGCGTGATCGCGGCGGCCAGGCCGGTGGCGTACTTGTAGACGTAGAACGCGTTGTAGAAGTGCGGGATCCGCAGGCACTCCAACTCCAGCTGCGGATCGATCGTGAACTCCGGGCCGAAGTAGGCGTCGAGGAGTTCGCGATACAGGCCCCGGATCCGCTCGAGCGTCAGCGGCTCACCCGCTTCCGCCGAGGCGTGGCTCCGCCTCTCAAACTCCGCGAACATCGTCTGCCGCACGATCGTGGCCCGGATCGAGTCGATCTCCCGCGAGATGATCGCGGCCCGTTCCTTGGCCGACCTGGCCCGCTCGATCAACAGCCGCGTCAGGAGCTGCTCGTTGAACGTGCTCGCGACCTCGGCCACGAAGATCGTGTATCCGGAATAGTGGTAGGGCTGGGCCTCCGCCGAATAGCGGGTGTGCATCGAGTGGCCCGCCTCGTGGGTCAGGGTGAAGACGTGCTCGATCACGTCCTCCTGGAAGTTCATGAGGATGTACGGATCGGAATCGTAGGTCCCCGAACTGAAGGCGCCCGATCGCTTGCCGGCGTTCGGGTAGCGGTCGCACCACCGGCCACGGAGCCCCTGCTCCAGCCTCCGGCCATAGTCGCCGCCCAGCGGGGCGAGCGACTCCAGGATCACCGCCACCGCCTCGTCCCAGGTGTGCCGCTGCTCGAGTTCGGGCACCAGGGGTACGTAGCAGTCGTAGTGGTGGATCTCGTCGAGGCCCAGCACCCTCCGGCGGAGCTCGTAGTAGCGATGCACCGCCGGCAGGCTCGCCCGCACGGCAGCGATCAGCCGGTCGTAGACCGCCAGCGGCACGTTGTCGGCGAACAGCGCCGCCTCGACGGCGCTGGGGTACTTCCGCACCCGGGCGGAGTAGACGTCGCGCTCGTTGGAGCCGGAGAGCGTCGCGGACAGCGTGTTGGCGTGGGCCTCGTACTGCGCGTAGTACTGGTGGAAGGCGGCGCGGCGGACGTCCGGCACCGGGTCGTGAAGGAGCGTGGTGAAGGTGGCGTTGGAGAGTTCGATCCGCTCCCCCGTGCCCGTCGTCACACTGCCGAACTTTAAGTCGGCGTCGGTCAGCTGCCGGAAGACCTTGCCGGCCGTGCCGGCGAAGGTGCCCTGCATCGCCAGCAGCCGCTCCTCGGACTCCGAGAGGGTGTGGGACCGGGTGCGGACGACCCGCTCGAGCAGCAGGCGATACGGCGCGAGGACGGGCAGTTCCATCCAGGCGGCGAGCGTGGCGTGGGGAATCGCCATGATCTCCGGGCGGATGAAGCTCGCCGCCTCGCCGGCCCGCGTCGCCACGTGCTGGAACCGCCCCACCATCCGCTGGGCGTCGGCCGACGCGAGATCCTCGCTGGCCCGCAGCTGGGCGTAGGTTCCGAGCCGGTCTCCCTCGCGGTCGAAGGCGAGGTCGTGCGCCAGGCACTCCGCGAGCCGCTCCGCCGACGTGCCCAGGGTGCCCGCGAACGACGCGAACTCGGGAATCCGCTCCTCCCACGCCCGCAGGGCCGGCTCCCACTCCGCGTCGGACGCGCAGAGGCTGGCGAGATTCCAGGTGTCGCCGACGGGCACGTCCTTCCGCGCCGGCAACGACTTCACGGCCGCTTCGTTCATACCGCTAGAGCCTCCAGACCGCCGTGCCCCACGCCAAGCCGCCACCGAAGCCGCAGATCACGACGGTGCTCCCCGCTCCCACGCGTCCGATCCGCCACGCCTCTTCGAGGGCGAGCGGAATCGAGCCACTCGACGTGTTGCCGTAGCGGTCGAGATTCATGAACACCTTGTCCGCCGGCAGGCCGAGCGATTCGCGGACGCCGTCGACGATCCGCGCGTTGGCCTGATGCAGCACGAACAGGTCGACGTGATCCAGCGGCAGGCCTGCCCGGTCGGCGACCGCGCGGATGTTCTCCTCGGCCAGCCGGATGGCCCACTTGAACACCGCCCTGCCGTCCATCTTCATGAACTGGTCGCGGCGGGCGAGCCCCTCGGTGGACGGCGGCTGCCGCGAGCCGCTCATGGGGCAGGCGAGCAGCCCCGCCCCCCGCCCGTCGGAACCGAGTGCAAAGGCGAGCAGGCCGTGCTCCCGGCCGGACTCGTCCGGAGCGCACGGCTCGAGGAGCACCGCCCCCGCCCCGTCGCCGAACAGCGGCCAGGTCTTGATGTCCTCCGGATCGACCACGCGGGAGTTCGCGTCGGCCCCGATCACCAGCGGCAGCCGGCTCGTGCCCGCGGCCACGAACTGGGAAGCCGTGACCAGGGCGTAGGCGAAGCCGGCGCAGGCGGCGGTCACGTCGAGCGCCGGCGCCTCGAGGCCGAGACGCTCCTGGACGATGCACGCCGTCGACGGGATGCACATGTCGGGCGTGAACGTCCCGACCACGAGCAGGTCGACGTCGGCCCGCGGCCGCCCCGCCTGGGCGATCGCCGCCTCACCCGCGGCCGCGGCGAGGTCGCTGGTCGCCGTGTCGGGATCGACGTGCCGCCGCTCGTGGATGCCCGACCGGGCCACGATCCAGTCCGGATCGCAGCCGAGGCCGGCGAGGTCGGCGTTGGTCACGACCCGCGGCGGAACCGCGGCCCCGATGCCCGCCAGCCGGAACCCCACGGCCCTGCCGAACCGTGACGGCCGCGGCGAGGTGAGGATGTCTGACATCGGAGACCGCGAAGGGAGCTCGAACGCCGGTATCGTACGACCGGGCGGCGGGGCTGAACAGTTCGCGGGGCGCTAGCAGGCCGTGGACAAAGTGAGTTTTTGCGAAGGCGCGAGAACGATCAGACTGCCAGGGTCGATTGGCCAGCGGCGTTCCCGTCACCGATCGCGCGGCCCAATAGGTGTTCCAGCGCCGATATGA
>Ga0194129_10002346_pt1 | contig 28684 bp, 13 predicted proteins | sample TA2KigCa35mmetaG_FD_150862 | JGI IMG/M metagenome (GOLD analysis project Ga0194129, IMG submission 150862) | Freshwater microbial communities from Lake Tanganyika, Tanzania - TA2015038 Kigoma Deep Cast 35m | ecosystem: Environmental > Aquatic > Freshwater > Lake | place: Tanzania: Lake...
TTACTAGTTCCTTCAACAAGGTTGATTCCACTACCAACCGTTGTTGTTTCTTTTCTCCAATATCGATGAGATCCAAAAAACTTGTTATTATTTGTTGTGCTGTCAATACCCACAAAAAGATCAAATGTATCTGTGGTTAAAGCAGGTTCACCTGCTCTAAGCCCAGGAACATTAGAAAGGACACCTCTTTTAAACTGAAGAACTGGTGCAGGCATTTTTTTTACCCTACAAATTTTATCTTAGTAAATATTTATAGATTAAAAACTCCCTGCATCGAGATCAATTCGATTATCTAAATCAACATCAAGTTTATCTTCAAATTCTGTTGGTAATGTAAAAGTAGTTCTATTTGCATCCGGTTGAACAGTAGCCCCATAAAGAACTTCATCTGGGTTTCTGTCTCGCCATTTTCCTGATGCTGCATCGTAAACAAGAACATATTGATCGTAATTATTTCCACTCAATTCAACATCTGTTAATTGGTCTAAACTTTGAGACATTTCTACAGGACCTGTTAGTTGTACCTTTACGTTGTAATTGTTACTTGAAACATAGGTAACTTTGTAAGTCATACCGACATACTCTCTGCTACTAATATTGTTCCTTTAACAACTTTTGTTTTTTTACTACTAAGTGTTAAAACAACATCAAAATAATTTCTTCCAACAGATAAATTATCTGTTTGAGATGCAGTCAAAGAAAGGACAATAATCCCAGTGCCAGCAGTGATTGTTTTTCCAAATTCTTCATAAACTGATGATTCTGGATACTTTCGAATTCTTGCATAAGTTGTGGTAAGTCCAGAAAGAACTGCAGCTGCAGAATCGGTGTCATTAAAAAGATTAAGGGTAACTTCAAAGTCAGTTCCCTTTTCAATCACAATGTTATTAATTTCTGCAACTGCCATTTTACAACTGTGATTTTTTAATTATTTATCATTTGAGTTCAATCCATTCTTAAGTAGTTTGGAAAGTTCTGCAGTTGATCCAACAAAGAGAGCGTTTGTAACATTTGTTGGTCCACGAGATTGTTTTGTTTCATCAATATCTTTAAGTTTCTTTTGAAGATCCATCAATTTATCTGTAGCATCAGCAACGTTTTTTATCAATTGTCCAGCGACTTCATATGCCCTAGGCATCTCACTTTCTTGAGCCAACTCAAGAATACCATTAATTGCTTCTTGTCCTTTTTCTATAATAGAATATAAATTACCCCTCGTATATTCATAATCTTTTTTTATGTCATCTGAAACTTCAGCAATTTTTTCAACTTTTTGTTCGATTGTTTCAACTGCTGCTGGAATAATTTCTCCAGAAACATTGAAAGATTCATTTAACTTATCAAATTTTTTTGTCATTTTCATGATCCACTAAAACCAAAGTCATCGCCCATTTCTATCAATGCATTATCCGCTGTTGTAATTAATCCAACAGCAGCTCCAGAAACGTGTTCCGCAACAACTGTGTTGTCAGCACCACGAACAACAGTCAGTGTATTACCCGACTTGGATTCTACATACATGTTTTCCATGTCAACTACAATGTACGTATTTGCTATAATTCCTGAGGCATCTAAAACCTTAACAACATTTGATTCATCATCCAAGTCTTGACTTAAATTTGTTTGAACATCATTTGTATAGTTCTTTGTTGCTCTTGGTTCTACTGTGTAAGTAAGATCTCTAGTTGGGGTAGAGTTTGCATCTCCAGCAATATAACCAATAGATACCTTTTTGATAATGTCTTTGGAAACATCTGCAACAGGACCAAACAGATAAGTCTTGGCAGTAAATCTTAATGTGTATATTAATGCTCTTCTAGTTTCAAAATTTCCTTCATAGTCATCGTTCATTGTAATATTTTCTAAAACAATAGGAATATCCCTTTTTTCTCCAATGACATTCACTAAATCAACTGACAATGTATAGGCAGGTTGGAAGTATGGTAAAATTTGCTCCACAATTTGAAGCATGTCATCATTTAATTTTGTAAATATTGATAACTCGAATGCCATGTTATATGGAACAGGCATATAAATTTTTCTTACTTTAGTTTTATCACTTTCTAATCCACTTAAAAATGTTTGCGTAGTCGTCACTTTTCTTGTTGCATCATAAGTTAATCCCACAAATTCAAATGACATTCTGGGCAATGAAATTTGAACTGGTTTGTTCAAATTAGGAACTTGCTCAAGTCTAGCCAAAAACTTTTGAGTTGGTCCATATGCAAGAGGAACTTTGATAACACTTTTTATAGTATCAGAGTCGTCTGTATGTTTAACTGATATTTCATTAAACAAAGAACCAAATCCAATAACAGTTCTTCTCAAAATTTCGTGATAAAAATATTCAAACATGTTAGGATACGCTTATAGTTACTATTTAACCAATACAATATTTATGGTATGCCAAAAGGATTTGTTTCACTAAAGTCTAAAATATCGTCTGCTTCAGATTCAATAATGTCATTTTGTGCGTATGAATCAACTAAATTGTATTCCTGATATGTTCTGAGTTTATAAACAGCAGCAGACTCCGATCCAGTAATCAAATCTCCATCGACAAATTTTCCATCTATCTTGTAAACATCTAACTTACCAGTGACAACATTCCAAGTTTTAACAAGTGCTGTTGTTCCACTAATGTTTCCAGTGACTGTTTCGTTTGCAAGATATGTTCCAACTCCAACCATGTATGGAGATCCAATTGTGATTGTTGGAGCAACAGTATATCCAGAACCTGCATTCGTAATTGTAATTTGAGTTACAATGCCAACACTATTAATTTTTGCTTTTGCTGCGGCGTTGATTCCACCAAATGGTGCTGTACTGATGGATACAATTGGTGCTGTCGCATATCCACCACCAGAATTTGTAATTGAGACAACTCCAACAACTCCATTTGCAATTACTGTTGTTGCAGCTGCGCCAGATCCGCCACCACCAATGAACACAACAGATGGTGCAACAGTGTATCCAAATCCAGGATTTGTAAGTTCAACTCCTTGAACTTTAAGTGCGGTTGTTCCATTGCAATCGATTAATCCGCCAATCATCGTTGCAATACCAGTGGCAGTTCTTCCACCACTTGGAGCTGATGATATTGCAACTATTGGAGTAGATGTGTATCCACTTCCTCTGTTTGTAACAGATATGAGTCTAATGCCACCATTTACAATTCCAGTAATTGCTGTTGCGGTAGTTCCAACTCCAACCAGATTAAGAGTTTGTATATAACCATCAGTCTCGACATTATCATCAATCTCATCAATACCAGTATCAATAACCTCATCTTCATATCTAAAGAGTTCACATTTCAATTCATAAACGTATGTTTTTTGAAGTTGATAAAATGGTTGTTCGTGCTCGACAAATTTAATTTCAAATAAACGATCTCCAAGAGGAAAATAAATTAAATCTCCTTCTTTTGGTCTTGTTGATAATTCAATATCTGGTAAATTTTGTATTAGTGGTGTAATATAATTTTCGAATCTTTCTTTAGAAATTGTAATTGTTAAATCAGTAAGTGGTTGAATACCAAATTTTGATAATATTGTTCCTTGTCCTTCATATCCATCATATGTATTTACATAAGCTTCTAATGGATATCCATGATCAAACTTAGATTCAATGACTTCCTTAAGAACAGTTTTACTTGTAACATACTTTCTTGGAAGATAATGAACATCAACTCCATACATGCGAAGTTGTTCATTGATCAGATCCTGAATCAACCCTTGTTCTGCTTTTGAACCTTGAAGAAAAAATGGATTAAGCATATTATCCGATCATGTCCAATGGTGGTAACTCATAAGTATTGGACATTCTTTCCATAATAATATCAAGTTCTTTTTGAGCATCATCGTACATTTGTCTTCCGTTTAACTCCACGCCACCAGGAAGTTTAACACCAGTAAATTTCATCATATTTTGACCCCACTGACGTTTGATCAATGCAGTCAAGTATGGCTTAAGGAATGAATCATTCCAAACTCTTGAATAGTCATTTGGATCCAGTGTTCTAAAGCAATCAATGATAATATAGTTTCCTACAGCCGCACTTCCCCAATCAATATCCAAATATAATCTATCTTGTCTCTTATTAAATCTAATTTGTTTTTCTGTAGTCAAAAGAAAATCAATATCTTCAAGATATGTCTTAACCATCGCATACGTTAACAGTTCAGTTGATCCCCAATAGTAAATATCATTTAAGAATAACTGATATTTGACGCTGAACATGTTATGGGTAATACTATTTGTCCCATCAAACTTGTAGATTTTATTAACTCCAATCACCGATGGCGGAACTGGCAAATAGTTACCATTTTCTTCAAATTTAAATGAAGTAGTAAGTCCAACAGTTTCATTGACTGTTGTTGTAGTTATACCAACGCCACCTGCAGATCCTCCTCTTGCTCTTCCCCTATTAATATCATCTTGAGTGATCTGATACTTCATGTAGGTTTGATAGACACCATCAAAATGTCTTTCTTGAAAATACTGAACCGCATCATCGACAAGATCTTCAATTTGCTCATCAGCAACGTTGATCTCCAAAACTGGATAACCCAGTTTTCTTTTGCAATAATCAATCAGTTCTTGTCTTGTGCTGGGTTGGGCCATTTGAGTTCAGATAAAACTTCTGCTTGCTTAAGATATAATTTTAAAAACGATTTAGCTACATTTTTTAATTCATCAATATCGCTTATACTATCTATATCACGAGCAACCCTTTCATATTCAAAGGACTTATTTAAATTTGTTAATTCAATTTCATTTGGATTCATTTGCTAATGCCCTCAAAAGGTTTTTAATTTCATTTAAATCATTTTTCATTTCGTTTACATCATTTTCAAGAGATTCCATTCTTTCTTTTTCTGTATCCTTAATTTTTTTAAGGGACTTATAGTTTTCATATTCATTTATGTTTGTATTTACAATGGCATTAGTGTTAATATCACGTACAAGATTGCTATGTCCTTCAACTTTATAATGATGTAAGTTCATAGTTTTATGCTAAAGCAATTACTCTAAGATCTCTTACTCTTGGCGGATTGGCCATATTTGTAGAAGATCCAACTAATTTAAGGCTAAAATATCTAAAATCTGGAAGATTGTTTTTGGTAAACACATAGTCTACAAATTCTAAATCTTGAGACAAGAAGTTGTAATTGTCAGACTTAGCAATTAGTTTGTCTGATGATCCATCACTTGCAGATATGTTGATAACTTCGCCAATTCCATTTAAATTACTATATCCTGGGAAAGGATAGTAAATTGGAGTTTCATTTGGATCTTTCATAACTGCATAGAATGCTCTTAAATCACTGTCTCTATTTACATATGCTGCAGCAACCACTTTAATTGATGAAGCAGGGACCTCAAGTGCAATTGAAGTTGTAGCATAAACAAATGCCGATGGATCTTCAATCAGACTAGAAGTTCTAGAATCGGTTGCATAATTTGAAATTGCACTATTGATTCTATTACTTACAAAAACCACGTTTACTCTGTCAAGATCAATTACTGGAGAAATATTAGAATTGTTTGTAGATAGATTTAAATTTAAAGTAAATGATTTATTGCCAGGTAAAGATCCAAGGTTTGTTGTTTCGTTTACATGCGATGCAACAATTCTAGTTGAAGATAGATAATTATTTTGATCCAATGCAATCTGTTCAAATCCTTTATTTGCAAATGATATCTCAGTTCCATCAACACTTGTTCCACTAACAGTTTTTACACTTGCAGAAATTGAAGTTCCTGTCAGAGTTAATGTTTGAAGATTTGGTCTTACAATTTCAAAAGGAATATTTTGTGTAGCATAGATGTTTGAACCACCAGTAGATTTTGTTTCTTTGATATACAAGAGTGGGAAACTGGTTCCAACACTTCGATCAATTCCAGAAGTGCTAGGATCAATCTTAATGTAATAATAATCAAGATCCTTAGATCTGACTGTAGTAAATCCAACATCATCTAATGAATGTGTCTTGTTGATTCTTCTTAAAGAAATCCCATCCAGTTCATATTTAAATACTGGAGTTCCAAAGGTATAAGAGAATTTTGGTGTTTGGTCAATCTGTCTTGTAATTCCGGTTAAAGTATTGCCGCTTACTCCTTCATAAGAAATAATTTCATTTTCAATCTTAATGTATCCTGGATTTGTTGAACTTACGCTTACATTTTCAAAGGTGTTAAAAGTACTCAATGAAGTGGATGGATCAACAATCATATCAGAAAGAGTAATAACTCCACTATCCTGATTTGAATATGCTACAGAAAGTTTGGTCGAAGTAATATCAGAATATGCATCAGTAATTGTAACTGAATTATTTGAAGAATACATTCCATGATTCTTATGATTAACCTTGATGAATAATCCTTCGGTTTCTTCAGAGATAACTCCAACAGACGAAACTTTTACATCTCCTCCAGTTACGTTTAGATCAGTGGTTCCAACTCCAGTTCCAATAAACGCGATTGTACTTCCAGCTCCAGTGGTAAATGTTCCTTGAACATTGTCAAGGATTAATTGATTAACACCAGCAATTTGCTGTACAGAAAGTTGTAAATTTTTTCCAATAGTGCTTCCATTAAAGTTGGTAATTGTCAATACATCACCAACACTATATCCAGAACCACCAGCATTTATTGTTGCTCCAACAGCAACACCACCAGTGATGGTAATATTTGCCGTCGCATTAATTCCAGACCCAGTAACATTTGTTAGTGCAAGGTTGGTAAATGCTCCGTTTGAATATCCAATGCCAGTATTAATGAGATTTAGTGTTCCTGTTGCAGATCCAGCAGCTCCAACATATTTTCCAGTTGCATTTGAATTTCTTTGAATGATTGTATTACCTAAAGCTAAATTTACATCAGTTACAGTTGTTCCAAGTCCAACTGCAATTTTTCTTGAATTGAATTCAAGTGAATTGTTTAAAAGATTTGCAACTTGTCTATTTCCAACATCAAGTTTCGGATTGTAGAAATTAACATCACCAGAAGTGGTGATAAAGTTAGCTTTATAAATTGTAAATTTCAAATCTTCATATTGACTTGGATCCCAAGTTGATCCATTTTGAGATTTAAACAACGATCCTAAATTTGGTTGCTGAGTCACAACAACTCTTTGAGATTCTGCAAGATTTGCTGTGCTAATTTCAGTTTCTCCTAATCTAGAAATCCAAACATTATATGTGCTTGCTTCAGATAGAAGAACAATTGAATGTTCTTGTCCACCTTGCAGATAAATTGGAGATGGAAAAGTAACAGTCGTTGCTACAGAACCATCTTCGGAAACATTAATATCTTTTGGTTGAACTACAACTTCACTGAATGGATAAATCGATGCCTTAGGAATTCCCAATTCCATGGGTCTTAATTGTACAATCAGAGGTAAAGTATCATCTTTTGTTTTAACAAATATATCAGCCTTAGTAACAAAAATACCAGTTTCATCAGTAACAAGGAAAGATTGTGCTAATGGATCAAATGGTTGTCCTACAGGGACTTTAGGACCTACTATTGATCTGGTATCAGTTACAGTTCTTGGAGTTACTATTGCCTCCCTTGTAGATTGTATTGTTTCCTGAACACTATTTAAATATCCAGATGCAAAATAATTTACTTCACCTAAAGAATCTACAGTTCCTTGTACAAGAGAATTAACTGAACTACTTGTCAATTTAAATGTTTTAGTTCCCGTTTCAAAAGATGGATTTGATGGTACGTTTGGATTTGGAATATAGAAAGATCCAATGACAGTTCCAACATTATCTGCAACCAATCTTACATTATTAATAACTGCCTGAGCTTGACTGGTTTGTCCTTTTAAGACAAGACCGTTTAAAACTCTACCATAGAATTGACCAGATACTTCTGATGACAGACTCGATGTATCAACATTTAAAATCGTTGATGTTGATGAATAAACAGATGGAATTGCTGCAGTGTTTTGTTGATCATAAGGATTTCTTATATAGATATCAACTGGTGTATTATATGGTCCATACTTATGATTTGCTGTTGCAACTCTAAACGAAATTTCTGTCGTTGTTTGTCCAGGAGTTGAGTTTACATTAGTAAAAGAAGATGCAAAAGTTCCAATTACAGTTTCGCCAACTTGGAATATTCCAGATTGCATTGTAATTTCAAGAAGTTTTGGAACAATGTAATTGTTTACATCTTCTCCATCAAAGAAAGAATAGACTCTTGTAAATGGTCTGAATCTATTTGCAGTAAATTCAACATTCCTAGATCTCATGAACTTAACAAGTTCAGTCGAAACAACTCTATCACCCAAAGATACTGTTTTGAGATTTTCAGTTACTTGGAATGCGATTCCAGTTCTTTTTTCAACGCCAGTTTGTTGTGCAAATCTTTGCAGATGCCCCATCCCGCGACGGAAGTCGGGGTTGCGTTCTATTGTTTCATTTGTACCAGTCCAAGTGGTTTCCCAAGAACCCCAGAATGGTGCTGTGGATCCTGATTGTGGATCAAACCCTGAAGATGCAAGTTGCTGAACTGTGCTTGCATAGGTATCAACGCTAATTGTTTTTGGATCAAGTCTAACTTGATCTGTCCAAGTATCAGATGAGGGATACAGTTGAATTGATCCAACATACTTTGTTACCAAATATGGTGTTACATTTTCAACCCTGGTAGCATAAGGTTGAATAATATAAGAATCATCAACATAATCTAATGTGATTAATTGTCCAGTTCTTCTAACATTATTTGCAACTAAATCAGTGACAAATTTTGGATCTGCTGCAGGATCTACAGATTGTCCAATTCCAACTAAAGATTTGGATCCAATCATCAAATCTAAAGATGTGCAATATGGCGATGGTCTTAATTCAGACTTTGCAACATCAATAGAATTTTTAATTGATATTGTTTTGTTTTGGAATTGTGTTGATCTAAAATTATCTACAAAAAATCCAGATTTAAATCTATCTAACCCATTGGCATCCTTTACTTTAAAGTTATTTGTATCTATTTCCAGAAGGTTCAGTACAGTGTGATTTTCAAGTCTTGTTAATCTAGTTTCAAGTTTTGCAATATCCTTCATCTGATATCGCTTATGTTCAAACAATTCAATAGAAGTTTTAGTTACATCTGCAAGATATGGTGGTAAAACTATAGATGCTACTTCTAATGCATCATCCACTGTAGCTGGAAGTTGAGGATTTTCTGATGGTTCACCCTTAATTAATTGGAACTGACTGTTTTTATTCAAGAAAATTCTATCAATTCTTCCCAAGTAATTTTCATATGATAAAGTGATTGATTCATCCGACGCAAGAATATTTTTTCCACTGTTTGAAACTTGTGAGAATGATCTTGACAAAAATTCAAACGGAGAACGAGATCCTGTAGAAACAGTGTAGTTTGAAACTACTGGTCTAATATCCAAGATATCAGAAACTGCTCTTACATCATCTACAAGTGAAAGATTGCCATAATCAAATTGACTATAAGAATTTACAGTGGTAATATCACCAGAATCAGAAGATAAGAAACTTGCCGCTTCAAAAATAATTTTGAGTTGTCTTACTGGTTCCTTCACATTTGATTTTCTGACTATTTTTGCATAGTCAAGAATAGTATCTTTTCTAGCAGCATCTAAAGCATAACTGTCAGTTACATCTTTATCAGAAAGTGAAACTACCGAAATAACGGCCGTTATTCCAGAATCACTGAACTTAACATTTTCTGTTTCTAAAAATGCAATATCATTGAGATAGATAAAATCAATTTGAAAATCATTATTTTTTGCAACATATACACCAACTGCTCCACTAGTTTGACCAATAAATTGCTCACCAATCAATAAATCTGTAGTTTTATTTGTTGGGCCGTCCAAACTACTAAAAGTTATTTTTGGTAACGCAGCAGCAGAAGTTCCGCTCGATTCAAAAATACCATATATTTTTGTAACATCGGCTCTGTTTAATGAAATTTCTTTATCTTGAACTCTAGTTCCATACGCATAAGAACCATAAGTTAATCCATCATTGATTGTTGTGGATCCAATACCAGAAGAACTGTATTTTGATTTGTCCACAATTAAGGATACAATTCTATTTTTATTCTTAACTTTTGAAGTTACATTTGACTTTCTTAAAGTAGCAATTAATCTTGAACCAGCGTCATTTGCACCTAAACCGTAAATTGTGAGTTGTTTTGCTTGCTCATCAAATACAAGTTTATCAGAACTTAGAGATTCAAAAGATCCGTCAGAACGAACTAAAGCATATCTTTCTTCATCAAACGGTAAGAAAACTTCATTTGATGAAGAAGTCAAAGTATTAGATTGTTCACTTGTAATAGTAACTGCAAATTCTTTTTTGATGGTTAAAGAAGAATCAGTAAGATCTACAGACTTTACAAATGGTTTTTTGAAGAATGTGTATAAAGTATTATCTGCAGATGATTGAAAATTTGATCCTAAGATTTTTAAATCGGATAATGTCTGAGCCGTTGCAGGTGCTGTTCCTTCACATATTCCAGTTACGGTGGTTACACCAGTTACAGTAATTGATCTATCAGAAACTGATTGTACACTACAGTATGTTGGAACTGTTGATCCAGATATTGAAAATGCTACTAAACCACCTACTTTTACATTATTTGTAAATATAAAATTAGTGTCTGATGCAATAGAAATACTACTAATTCCAGTTGCAGATCTTGCAGTAATTGAAGATAATCCAACAAAATACTGAGTTGATAGAATAATATCTGCCGTAAAAATAGTTGCTCCAACTCCAGTCACATATTGGGAGACTGATAAAACATCTTTTGTAGTATATGCAGTGACGGCAGTTGATACTCTACTTGTTGTTTCTACACCATTAAAGATGAATTTTTCACCAGAAACAAATGATCCCTGAACTCCATATGCAGTTAAAATTCCTACGTTATTAACATCATATCTTAAATGTGCGGTGGCCCCACTAGATTTTCCTTGAATATGAGTTGGAACTGTCAGCGTAGTATTTTGATTCAAAGAAATTTCTGTATAAGTATCAATATCAAATAACGCAAGGTCCCATTGGTTTAAATTTTGATTTAAAGTATTGTAAGATCCAGACTCCAGTGCAAAATCATAAACTCTTGCCAGACCAATTTCTTTTCCCGCTCCTGTTGTTGAAGAAATTCCTACTCTAGAGTTTCTTAAACTTACGATAAAAGGACTTGCAAGATTTAAGTTTGGAGATCCTGCAACTCTGTTTAAAGTAAAAGTTGGTCCAGTTAAATATGTAAGATTTACATCCGTATTTGTATTGGTTGTTCTTGGTTTTTCAAAATCTACATATGTTGCAGAAATATTTTCAACTTCAAATCCTTGAACATATGCTTTTCCTGCAGAAATTCTATATGTTCCTAAATCTTCTCTTGGAGTGTTATTATTGTAAGTTAATTGATTTTGATTAAAAATACCATTATTTCCTAATCTGTTGTTCAATGTTTCTTTAGATGAAACATCAAGTGGTCTTACATAATAATCACCAGATTCTTCTGAAGTTCTTCTAGCTAATTCTGTTGCTAAAACATTTAAAGTTGGATTTGTAGCAACATTTTTAATTAACTCTCCATTTCTAATTTCTAAAAGACCTACAAAATTTTCAGTATTTGTTGTGGTAATATCTCTTTTACTTAAAATTGCTTTAATTTTAAATCTATCAGCACCCGGAGCTGCATAATTTGAGAATCCTTGTGCATTATCATTTAATGAATCATCATCATCTGATGTTACAATTTCTTCAATAACATCAAATCCAACTTTGTATGATGATTTATTTGAATATGGATCAAGAACTAAAATTTGATCCTTAACATTTACAAAAATTCCTCTTAAAAAATATACTCCAGAAGATAAAATAACAGCAGATCCCACTGCTGTTGAATCTATTGTTGTATTTGCAAATCCTTCTCCTGCTTGGATAATAATATTATTTTTAGTGAACGATTCTTCAAGAACTAATTTTTCTTGATCAGAAAAAGTTGACTGGTCATTATTTACTCCAGAAGCCAAATATGATACGTATAAAGTTGTATATTCATTATCATCTTCATTTTCACTCAAAACATATGCAATTTTAGCTTCAACTTTTGATGTATCTCCTTTAATTGTTTTTCCAACTAAGTCATTTACATATAATCCAACATTTACACCCAAATACGAATTTTCAATTTTTACCGCATTAAATCTGGTATTATAATTGATTTGCCCCGGTATTACAATAGACCCTTCTTTAAAAGTAAAATTTCCAAATTGTTCAATTTGATTTTGTAAAATTGACTGTAATGTTGTTAATTCTCTAGCTTGAACAGGATATCCTGGTTTAAATAAGACTCTATAATAGTTTTTATCTGCATTAAAGTCATCAAAATATGGAGAAACATTGAGATTAGTTTGCTGGGGCATGACTCGTTAGAATTGCAAAATTACTTTGATATCTTCTTTTTGATTAGACGATCTTGTAATAGATGGTCTATTGTCAACATAAATTGTATTTCCAGAATACTTTTTAACTTCTGGATCAGAAATTCCACCTGTAAAAGATTGTCCAAAATAATATGTCTTACTATTTATTGTGGTTGAAAAACCAGTAAAGTTAGTATCGATAGAAAGACTTACACTTCCACCAGAAATAAATATTGTTCCACCAACTCCAGGATTTGATGTGAACCTATTTAATTTAAATCCATAAGTTGGTGATGTATTTTGTGTTCCGTCTGTATTGAATCCAACAAGACTTCTATCTTGCCAATATTTAAGAACACCTGTTGATTGATCGTAAGAAATAACTCTACCTACGGCGGTGGAACCAACACCGACAGTTTGAGTAAATCTACTGTCAGCAGTAAAAGTAGCTGAGGTATATCCAATGCCAGTTAATTTCAAAGCATAAACAGCACTTGCCTTTGGCAAATCTAGTAAAGATGTTGAGGCATATGCTTGAGGATTTTCAATTATACCAACTCTTGCAATTTCATTACCAGTGATAAAGTCTGGATTTTGATTGTCATTTTCTATACGGGAATATATTAAAACATTGTCAGCTCCCAATTCTCTATAGATATCAGCGCCATGCCCGCCTTTAGGTGGAATGATGACATTAAAGACTGGATCTGTTGTTGCTGTTGGAACATTTCCGGCAACCAAATCAACTGTTCCATATGTATATCCTGATCCACCTTTGGATATTGTAATTGACTGAACCTTTGAATCATTGTTAATAACAATGGTTGCTTCAGCTCCAGATCCATCACCTTTAATGGGAACTTTAGTATATGTTTTATTGGCAGTTCCAATCCCAACTCCGCGACTGATAACTGTAGCAATTTTTAATTGGCCACTTGTTGCTGCATTATTTCTAACTGCAGCATCTGCTGTATTTGTATACCAGTCATTAGGAACTGGCATAAAATTAATAGAATCAAACTTTACAATATTACTTGGTTTGATTGTGTATAGATATTTCCAAATATATCCATCGCCACTGTTTCCTGCTGATCTTGGCTCTAAATCTGTAAATGTTGGTTCGTCTAAAGATGGTTTTCCTTCTGGATTTTCTGGATCAGTTCCATTTTGGAGACAAATATAGACTTTATAATCGCTATTTACAACGTAATAATTTGCAGAATACAAACTTACTGCACCAGATGGTTTTGCTATGTTAGTGACACTAATATCATGACGATACATATCATATGTTGTTCCAGATTCCCAAGTAATTTTTCTAATTACTTGTTGAACATCACTGGAATTTAATTTTTTCAATGCTATTGTTGTATCCCAATAATCATTCTCTTGATCAAAATTATCTTTAGGTGCTGGTGGATTTGTATTCCAAGTTGAACTATAATCAGTTGCATTGGGTAAACCAACAAACACATAGTAAGAATTTGAAGAAGAAGTTGCCACAGAGACAAAATTCTTAGCATTCAGAATTCTTAATTGGTCAGTTATAATTGCAGCCATTTTGCCGTTTTTTTATCTATTTATGTAGTGTAATTGCGAGACTTGAGTGGTTGTATTCTTTGAACAACCGGTGAAGTTGTAATTCCAGATAATCCTGTATTATAAATTGTAAACGATTCTGGATTAGATCTAGTAAGATTTGTAATCCTACCCCAACTAAATTCACCATAGAAATTGCTAAATCCAATTCCAGTTATACCATTGTAGTTTTGCAAACTTACAGTAACTTTTGTCACATAAGTAATTCCAATCCCCAGAACACTTGTTTGAGCAATTGAAACTGCAGCAGCCTCATAGATGTTGTCGATAAACTGAGTTCCATATCCAACTACTGTTCCATCTTGACGAATAGAAGTAACTGCAGATCCAACATTAGAATTAAACACGACGAAGTAATAACCAGTTTGAATACCACTAATTCCTGTTGTTGCAACTCCAACGTTATTTACAGAGGTGTTTCTTAAGAATGAGTTTGTTGGAACAAACAAATCTAAAACAAGTCCTGTAGATGCTACACCTACAGAAGTTGTAGAAATACCAGTGATAACTCCAAAGTCTCCACTGTAATTTACTTTCGTAATTTTTTCTGTTTTTGAACTTGGAGATTCGATAAGAACAACTGGTGGATTTGATGATGTATATCCAGTTCCTGGCGATGTGATTGAAATTGTTGTAACAGACCCTCCAGTCAAGGAAGAGACTGCAGATGCTCTCTGAGTCGATCCTAAACCAACAGGGGACTCGATTGTTACTGATGGTGCAGAAACATAACCACTACCACCGTCACTGATTACAATAGAACTAATTGTTCCAGCAACTGAAACAACAGCTGTTGCAGCTGCTGCTACTATAGTATCTTGTGATGTGATAATAATTCTTTTTGGTTGTTGATCTGAAGATGTATATTCGCTTGAATTATCAAAGAAAGTTTTTACACTTTCGACAAATATCACATCAGAAGTTACACCAACGTTTTGAATAATATTAGTTGTTGGTTGAATCAGTGCTTCATAACTTTCTCTATCTTTTCCCACTCTTTGAGCATTAATAATTTTGTCCTCAGTTTGTCTGCATAATGTAACTGGTCTGAGCAGAGTCGTATCAAAAGAAAGACCAGCACCATTATAAAGACTTGTTAGAACTGCATCAGATGACTTAATTTCAGTAACTAGTCTTTCAGTTTCAGTTAAATCTTGATTATCTGAATGCAATGTTAATTCGTCACCAATCTTTACTGTTTCCAAAACATCAACAAATTCAACGTCAACATCAGCATTTCCCTTATAGAAAATAATTTTTGAAACACTATCAATCTTAGGAGGCTCTGGGAATATAATTGTACTTCCCCCATTAAATTCATATCCAATTCCAGGAACTTGAAGTATGTCGTTTATAAATATCAATAAAGTTGCTTGAATGTCAATATTTGAACCTTTTTTAGATCTAATCGTGGTTTGAACACCATCAATACTTAATGGGAAGTCTTTTCTTTCACCATCAAATAATGAATCAATAGTATCAAATACTTGTAAATCTCCAATCACCCACCCAGAAAAACTATCTTTAAATGTTCTATCAATAGAAACCTGGAACTCTTTAAACGTTAAAGAAGTATCTGTGGGTATACCAGTTGAACCACCAACTTCAACAGTTAATATTTCTCCTTGACCATATGAACGACCAATATTTTTAATTTCAAAATTGATAACACTAGAACCTTGGCCAACAATAATATCAGCTGTTGCCTCTGTACCAAATCCAGTTCGTGATGCAGAACTGTAAATTAATGGAATATTTGAATAAGAAAGTGGATCATCAAAAACAACAATTGGTGGATTGGTTGAAGTATATCCTACTCCAGGATTTGTGATTGCAATACTCACAATATGTCCACCACTAATAGCTGCTGTTCCAATAAATTCAATATTTGGTGTTTCGACACTTGAAGTTTGGACGCCAACATTAACAATGGTTTGAATCCCTGCTCTATATCCAGACCCACTATTTCCAATGCTAATTGAAGAAATTGTTCCTGCTATGGATACAATTGCAGTGCCTCCAGCAGAAACAAGTGGTTGATATCCAAATCCAGCAGTAGATCCAACGGAAATAATTACACCTCCACGAGGAATAGACGCAGTGTTTACATCATGTGAAGTAGAGGAGGCAGTACCAGTAAATGATATTGAGGTAATACCAGAATTTTCTGTTAAAGTATAGTCTCCAATTATATTAACTAATCCAGATCTCTTTGGTTGTTGGAATATTGAATTAATTAATACAATAGCATTTGATGTTGATATTCCAGTGATATTTTGCGAATTGGATCTTAAAGTAAAATCTTTTGTAGTCGCATCAAATAGATCTGATATATCATCAAAAATATAATTATCATGATAAGATTCTTGTAATGAATTTGGATCGCCCGATTTTAGAAAAACTCTTCCACTGAATGTTGTACTAGTTGACAGTCCAATATAATCTTGTTCATCTGGTCTCGATGATGGATTTGGGAATGGAACTTCACCATATGGTGCCTCTGCAAAATAAACATAATTATTTGCAATATTAAAATTACCAAAAACTTTTCTAACCGTAGTTCCAGAAGCATGTGTTGATAGTCCTGTTCCCATCCATCCTCGGTCAACAAGAACGTTGTTAGTAGATCCAAATCCAACGGATGTCAACCTCATAAATTCATTATTAATTTTTACAATGTCACCAGCAAAAAACGAAGTAATACCAGAAATATGAATTGAATTATCAATTAACTCAACACCAAGAGATAGTGTTGTTGTCACTGCAGTAGATACTATTGGTGATTGAATTACATTATCAAGACCAATGATAACTTTTGAATTTTCGTTATTAACTCTTAAAACATGAGAAGTGCCAATACCAACACTTGAAAGTGTTAGGACTGAAGGTGGAATTCTAAGTGCTTCTGATGCTGAAGCAGCAACTTGAATGTGTAGATCACTTGACTTAACAACATATAAAGTTGCTGGAAGTTTATCAGTTGATCCAACTCCTGTTATCGTTGTAGTTGCAATTCCAATTGCTTGTGTCGTGCCAGCTCCAGAGTGTGCGTATGATAATTCTTGTCCAGTTACAAAGAAATGCTCTGGAATTTTTATTCTATTATTGCTTATGTCAATAATGTTTGGATCATCACCAAGAATATATCTTTCAAAAATTGGTTTGTCTTTATGAGTTAAATAGAAAGATTTTTTAACATCAATTAGCGTTCCCTCATAATCTCCATAACCAGATTCTATGGATCCATTTATAAAATCAACAGATGAGGTTAGTGATGAGTCGTGTATGTTTGTAATTGCATGTTGATAGACTCTAACTTCTACATTTGCGTTTGCAATTGGAGTAAAGGATAGATTTACATCAGATGGATTATCAATTGTAAAAGATCCTATAGAAGATCCAGTTTCAAGAACTGCAAATTCAGTTAAACAGGTGTTCCCGCTATTTGATACCGAAACAAGTTCTGAAACCTGATATTGATTATTTGTTTTATCTTCAACAACAGCAATATAATATGCACCAAACGAAGTATTTGGATATTGTGATACAATGTTAGCTGTTGGTGCTATCGATGATGCAATTGACGTTATTGTAGATTTTATAGTGGAGTCAGTAATAGTTTGCGATCCTGTAGTCGTCGAAGAAGTATTTCCAATAGAAACTATAAATGCATTAATATTGTAGTTAGTTGTTAATCCAGAATTTGGAGTGATATCAATATTCAAATTAGATCCAGAAAGATAAGCATTATAAGTTCCCAGTCCACTTATAGCAGTTGGAGTTATATCATTTGCGGTCATTTGACCATATTCTATTAATGATACTGATGTCCCATCATGAATTACAGTAACTTCATCAACTTCAAAATAAGATTTGTCAGATGCTTCAATTTGAATTAAAAGTTTAGATGCTCTATAAGTAGATGCAATTCCAACAATGGTTGAAGCTGTTGTGGTTCCAACCGAAATATTTTGTGTAGATGTTTTTACTACTACAGAGTTTCCAAGAGAAACCGTTCCAATTCCAGTTGTAATATCTCTTAAATTATAGGATGCTAAACTTACATCATAGTTATTAACTAAGAAATAATTTGGATAGAAGAGAAGATTTGCCTCTGTGCCAAAAATTCCAAAATCAAATGATCCAAGATCATGTATTGTTTCTACACGTCCATATTGATTTAAATATCCATTTGTACTGTCATGAAGAAGTGAAACAAGTAATACTTGTTGATCAGTTATTGTAAATCTATCAGTTATTAATGTAATATATTTTCTAAATCTATATGCATTCAAATCAAATTCGTCAACTGAAAAAGTATCAACAACACTAAATTCTGTTAATCTGGCAGTGCTATTAAATTGAGGACTTAAGTCATCAATCATCAAAACTCTATTTCCAATCGATTCAATATAATCTTGTACCAACTTTGAGTTGAATGTTATTTGATTTGAGTTAATTTTGTTATTTAAATTAATATTGTTTTCTTTTGCCAAATCAAAATCAAAAATGCAGTTAGTATCAATTACTGCATCAATATCTACAATTGCTTGGAAGTCTCCATTATCTTGACTTGTTGCAATACCAGAATAATCTGATGAAGACTCCAATATTAAATCGCTGAATTTTTTAAATCCTGATGTGTGATTTAAATCGCTAACAACATCATTCCATGTATCTAAAGAAACTTCGGATTTAAGAGCGTATGAAAAATATTGATAATAATCATTATCATGCATTCTTTGTAAAGCATTATTTAAAAATCCAGTTTCAGTGTTCCATCCTTTTTTAACAATAGAAGATGATTTTACATCATAAACAGAATCAAAGTTAATAACTTCCTCTATTCTACCTTGAGAATTAGATGATTCACCAAATATAATTTGATTTGGCAAGAAGTCCAATTCTGTGGCTATTTTCAAATAACTACTTTCCTCTTCCCAACTGAGAACAAATCCTGAAGAAGTTTCTGAATAAACATTTTCTCCAACATAAAATTGATTTTTTTGAAGTTCTACATTAAAAATTGGGAAATATTTTTGAGGAACAATTCTACCGTAAGAATTAACAGGATCATAAGTTCCTGGGATTTCATCAGTAGATATGTATTGTGATAAATTATATGAAACTGTAGCTCCAACTCCACCAATGTTTGGATCAGTATTTACGATAGTAAACAGGGTATAATTATAATTTTCTGAGTTATATCCTTTTGCTGTAGATCCTACTCCAACACTAATACTCTCTATTAAAACTTTATCGCCAATATCAAATGGAAAATCTGAAGCATTGCTAAAACTTGCTCCGAGAGTCACAACAACATCTTTTGAAGACTGGATAAATTTTATAGTGCTAATTCCCACTCCATTAATGTTATTAACTGGAATAATGGTAGGAGTTACATTATTAATTCCCTTAGTATTTTTTAAAATTGCAACTTGAGAATCTCCAATGCTGTATGACAAGTCAACGTCAGAAATTACTTTATTAGTCAAACCATCAATTACTACCAGATTGGGAGCTATTGTATAATTTTTACCAACTGAAGCAATACCTATTGATTTAAATGACGTTAAGGACTCAATCTTTAATATTTCTGGTAGTTTAGCAAAAGGTCTTAAACTTAAATCTGAAGGATAATCAAATCCAATGTCTTCTATTTCAACTTTAGTAACGGAACCAATTCCTGAGCTGGATGCAATTAAAACTGCTCCAGTTCCATATGTTGATGAAACTTCAGTTATTCTTGGTGTTTTTTGATAGTTTCTACCCTTTGATGTAACTGAAACGGAATTTATTTTACCAAAAGCTGTAGTTGAATTTGTATAATATTCTAACAGTCCACTAGTGTCTGTATAAGAACTAGCTTCGAGATTTTTTAAAATAGTATATGAAAATTCAGTATCAGATTCTCTAATCACATTGAATTTTCCAGAGTATACACTATTTTCTAATACTACTTGATTGTAAGATGATATTTCATCATCAATAATAATTTCTTTCTTAATATTATTGTTTGCGTTTAAATCTATTGGAACCAAAGAATAATATAAAATTGAAGGAACGTTATCGGTTGTTTTTAACGCAACCGTTGCGGTAGAAGTTACACCAATAGATCCAGTTTTTACAACTTCAAATGAAGATGAAGATGAAGTTGAATCAAAAACATTTTTAAATTTAGAATCAGTGTAGAAGTTTAAATCAAATGCTGAATATTGAACTCCATTATTGAAGAATGACAAAGAAGAATCCGAAACATCAAATACTAAAGTATAGTTTTTAATTAAAGTAATTTGAGGATTTACTTGTGAAATTGTTCCAGAGGAAGCTGTGCTAATCCCAACAACAGTTGGAATAGGTTGCACTGCGCTATAATAAGTTTCCGATAATTTGATTCTATTTTCATCTACAGGGACTGCATAATAAATTGACTCATTTGATAATCCACCAGAAGGAGCAGTGGAAGTGTGAATAATTTTTTCTCCAACTTTGTATTTGTGATTTGGTATTGTAATCGTATCATTTTCAATATTGACATCTCCAGAAACAAAAGATCTTGGATTAGCAACTAATCTTCTGTTGTAATTATCATACTTTACTGCCACTGTAGTCGTTAATCCTGGATTTACATTAACATAAACATCATCATTTACTGTTAAACCATGAGAAGATGCTGTTGATACTGTAACTTTATTTCTACTGACTTGTGCGCTCAAGATATTGGAATAACTCGTTTTAAAACTATGACTATTTCCAACTCCAATACTTGTAAAGTAAAGTATATCTGTTACAGTGCTGCCAATTCCTACAAAAGATCCTGTGCTTCCAAGTCCAACTCTAAATGTAGATATGCCAATCAAATCATCGGAAATTTTAGCCGCATATACGACGGAGTTTTCTGCAAGTTGAAAATTAGAAATTCCATCAGTAGAAATTGACACTGAAGTTCCACCATTAGACTTATAAATTAATGGTATTCCAGTTGTTAATTGATGACCCGGTAAATATACTGCTCTAGTTGGAATATTAATTTGAGTAATTCCAGCTCCTGGATTTGTGAATGATAATGTGTATCCAATTCCAGGTCCTGAGGTTGTTCCAAGACCCACAGATTCGCTAGGATCAAAATAAAACTCTTTATTTAAATTATATTGATATGACGTAGAAATTCCAAAATTAAGTTGTAATTTTCTAGTTACTTCAGTTAATGCTATACCCGCAGAATATGTGTTAACCCCAGCTGCACCATTAGTATTTCTTAAAACTCTTATTCTAGATGATAAGGTGTCAATATTTAAAATCTTTACTTGTTCGTTTATAATTTGATAAATGTCATTTTCTTTAATATTTGGATAATTTAATAGTCCATCTACTTGTAGATATACTACATTCCCAGTTGCACTTATTGATCCAATACCATTAGTAAGTGTTAAAGTATTTGATCTAATTGAAATTTTTCCTGACTTTTGATAATCTAATGATGAAGAAACTGTAACAACTTCATTACTTAAAAAAGCATGTGGTTGTGTTGCGAACCCAATAAAATTATTTCCGCCAGATAAAGGAACAAACTCAACATTATATACTGTTGAGTTGGCTGCACTTACTTGTGATATTTGTTTTCCACCTATAGTAGAAACTCTTGCATTGAGTCCAAAACCACCGGTTCCATTGCTATTGAAAACAAGTTGATCGCCAACTTGATATCCAGTTCCTCCAGTAACAATTCCTATTGATTCTATGCTTCCTTTTGATGTACTTTTTATTGACGATAGTTGTTTTTTAATTTTATTAGGATCGATTATATAATCGTAATAATTTCTTTGTTTTGTTAACCCATACGGAGTTGTGTTACGTAACCACTTGGTTTCATTAATATCAATTTCATCTTGATTTGATAATTTTTCAAAATTAAATCCAATTGGTTTTGATTTATATTCGTGCCCAATCACATATGGGAATAAAGGTCTTCTGTAATTGTTAAAAACGCCGCCAGTATCGGATGATACTGAATTTATTGTACAAAAATATGCATAAACTCCGTTAGGATATTCTGGCGTAACACAAAATCTTCCATTGTATTCATCTAAATCTCCAGATTTTGTAAATTCATAATCCTCAATAAAAAATCCAGATGGATATAATGAGGTACTTGGTCTATTTGATTTAATTGATAGTGAATATCCAGATTCTAAACATTTTACAACTCCACCAGCTGGGTCATTATATCCATAAGGTCCATAAATTGGATTTCCATCATATGCATATCCGATAATTGACGAGTGTGCATTTGATAATACCTCAACTCCAGACAAAATTTGTAAATCAGGAACAAATGTAACACTTTCATTTAAAAATTTAGTTGATAATAATAAAGATCTAAGACTTCTTGGCGCATATGCGTGCGAATATTTAAGTCCAAAATTTTCATTCAAGGATTTATTTAATATTCCATCATCGTTAGGAATTTGTCCAGCGTTAATTAATCTTTCAACTAAATTAATTCTCCAAGATTTTACTTCTGCATTGAATTTAGCTTCAGATCCAGCAGCGGTTACAGTTATAAAAGTAGAGGACGAGTAGTCATTTCCACTAGAAATGACTTTGACTTCAACTAAAGATCCATTAGATATAATAGGAGTTAGCCGCGCTCCACTACCAGTTCCATTAATTGTTAGATTTGGTGGAGAGTTATAACCAGATCCTTCATTTACAACAAGAACTTCTGAAATTTTTCCATTGAGAACTATTACTATAACTTCGGCTGCCGTGCCACTACTTAAATTAAAAGATGGTTGTCTGTCAAAATTCAGAATATCTTCTGATCCATAATTTACTCCACCCGACTCAACAAAAACAGAGTTAATGGACCCCCTAAAAATTGGTTGAAGAATGGCATCAAAGTTTTGGCCTGATAGAGTTGATACTCCTATTGAACCTTTAATATTGATTTGAATTTCTGGATAATTAAATGTATGGGATCCACTTCCAGTGGAAGTAAAATCAATATATTGTTTTGTGTTATAATAAAAATCTGTAATTTCTGTTCCAATTCCCACAGTTCCCAAACCAACTTTTGATAATTTAAATTCATCATTAGTTACTTTTGTAACGTAATAATTTAATGATGTAGACAGTCCACCAATGACAGATCCTGTTGTTTGATATGATATTAATTCACCACTCTTAAATCCGTGGTTTTTAATATTGACTATATTGGAAGACGTAATAATTCCTACAGTTGTTGTCGTTACTTTTTTATTTTGATATCCGTCTCCAGGTGAAATTACTGATATAGATCCAAGTTTTTTCTTCTTGATTATAGATGAAAGTTTATGTATTCCTGTCCCAAAAGATGTTAAATCAATGGTATTAATACCAACCACTGAGTCATTAAGTGTTTTGTGAAGTTTTACAGTAAATCCATCTTGAACCGCAACATAATAGAAAGCGCCATTTGACAATCCACCAATACTTGTTCCACCCTGAGAATTATAAATTATTTTTTCAGAATTTCTAAACCTATGATAACTTGAAAATCCTACTGTGTTATTGGTAAGATTTATATGACCAGCTGGAGAAGTTGAATTGAATTCAACAAAATGATCAAAATTAATTAAATTTGATTTGACTGATGCACCAGATCCATTACCACCAGAAACTGTGATGATTGGATTTTCTAGATAATCAAATCCAGGATCAATTATTTCAACACGATCAAGAGATCCTATTACAGAGCAATATCCAGATGCTCCACTTCCAATATCATCAGATATTGTTAAGATTGGTGGATTTATAATATCATATCCATCACCAGGCCCTAAAACGTCAATACTTTCAATTTTGCCATAATATACCAAATCCTCAGATTTGTAATTTAACAGTTCTACACCATTAACAAAAATTCCCGTAGATCCAGGCACGGTCTCATAAGTTTCAACCGTATTTTCTGGACTAGAAAGTTTTCTGATTAATTTTTGATTTTCGACTAAATTAAGATTTAAACCACTATCAGCAAAATCATAAAAATAAAATTTATTATTTGATACTGTTCCAGATATTGAAATAAAATTATTTGTAAAAATGCTTTCTTTGCTTTTAGCTAATTTTATTGTTACATCATCAACTTTCTTTACAAAATAAATTCCTTTGAGTAAATCTAATTTATTATTTGCATCTTCTGGATTATAAACAATTATATCACCAGTATAAAAATTATGATTTCCAATATTTAATTCTGTTCCTGCAAATGTGCCAGAAAAAACAACCGAACGATCATTAATGCTTAATGGTTGATTTGAATAATTTGGTAAAGATGGTGATGCAATGTAAAGAGAACCATCTAAATCAGTGTATACATTTTGAACATTTGAAGTATAATTTATTAAACTTGGATATGTTGGAGTATTTACTTTTAAAATATTTTTTCTAATAGTGTAGAATTTTGATGTATCTAATTGCCCTTGACCACGGATATTGAAAGAAGTTTTATTTTGCAATAAAACTATATTAGATTCCGAAGTATCAATAATTTCTTCATTAACAATTGTGGATAAAAATTCTTCATTATCAACTCCTATTAATGTAATCGAGTCTCCAATAGAAAAATTATGATCATCATATAAATTTATTTTATAAGTAAAATCTGAAATATCAAGAAGTTCAAGGGTTTTGACATCATATCGTGTTGCAATATTGAAAAACCAATTGTTTGATTTATAATCAGTTAAATTTACGCCCAAAGATTTTATCTTAATTAAATCATTCTTTTGATAAAAACTAGTTTCATCTAAAATATTAAGATCAGATAATACTCCACTGACTCTGACTTTTACAACATCAGTTGTTGTTATTCCACTATAACCGTATGAATACGCATTGATTCTAATCTCTTGGCCACTTAAAAAGGATTGTGCAATTCCAAAACATCCATAAAATTGATTTAAAGATTTTTCTGTATAAGTTACAGTCAGAGATGTTCCATTTGCCAAATCTACAATCAATTTACCTGAAGATGGAAATCCTACTGTAGAATCAACATCTAAGGTTGTTGCATTAATCGCAGTGTTTGTGACTGTTTGCGTTGTTGGATGAATACTGAATTCACCTAAAACAGTTCCGGAAACATTAATATCTTTATCATAATCATAATCAAGACTTATTACGTAATATTCTTTTTCGCCGCGAACAATTTTTTCAACTTTAGATATTGTTCCCTCTGCTTTTTTAAAAAATCCATCAAAATCTTGATAAAGAGTTTTATTTTGGAGATCTATAGGATCCCCTTCAATTGCTTCAACTACTAAATCTTTTGTAATTCTATATTGAGCATCTGATGGTTGAATTAAATAATCTCTTGGGCGTACAACTTCTACATTTTTTCCGTAAAGAGCTCCAAATAAAATTTTAAAAGATGCATCGGTTCCTTTTGAAGAATAAAAATCTTTTGATTGTTTGACAAAAAGACTTTCATTTAAACCAGAATACAGTTCTCTACTTTCAAATCCTGGGCTAACTTGTTTTTTAACCTTATTAAAAAATTCTTTTAAAAAGAGAATACTTAAATTTGTTACAACAGACTCGGAGGTATGTTCTGCAATTTCCGAGTTAGAAAATACAAGTTGATCTGTAGTTGCTGGATCATCATAAGATGTTACGCCACTAAACCCTCTTACACAACCTTGAAATTGAGTTGAAGTTTTGGATGTATATGTGATAATCTCATTATCAATTTTGATGAGACCATATGAATCTGGAAATCCATAAGTAGAGTCTACAAAAATAGTATCATCAGTAAACGAAACGTTAGAAGTAAGAGTAGTACTTTCTGTAAGATTTGTCAGTTCATCAACTTTGATATATTGATCAATATTTTGTAAAAGATCTGATGCTCCACTTTGAAATTCAAAGGAGCGATAATACTGCTTTAAGAATTCCGAAACAAGAGGAAATTCTTCTCTTACAAATCTTGGAAGTTGATTTTCAACAACTTGACTAATCTTAACTCTTACTTCTGACATATCTTATAATCTTACGAGGGCTCCGTTTGTGTAACTTGAAGTCACGATATAGGTTGAACCTGAAATATTTGCTCCAGATGAGATGTCATCTGACTGCATGTTCAACACACTGTTATTAATATCTAGTTGCAAATAAAGATCCTCTTTTCCAATGACATCATTTGATTGAGGACTTACTGAAATTTGTATGATTGGGATTCCAGAATCCGTTTTAGATGTATTGGTAAATTTAATTGCAGATAATCTAACTTCTCCACGTTCATAATCAACTACACCAACATTACTTCTTTTTATAATTGGTTCAGTTGGCGATTTGAGTGAGAAGAAAAATATTGTTCCAGTTTTTTCATCAGCATTTGGAGAATCTGACAAATATAATGTTTCAGATACACCATCAATTGTAAATCCAGAAGACTTGATATTATAACCATTCTTCAAGTCTTTAATATGAAATTGATTACCAAAACAAATTTCATAATCTGCAGGTTTGTTTAAAGCAGGTTTTGCATCACGACGCATTGTAATTTTTGTAATATTTGAAGTAATAGACGCATGACTATCATCAATTATTTTTTGAAATTTACTATACTTAAATCTTGCACCATACTTATTTAATTCTGTTGAGTCAGCATATTTTTCAATATTTGATGATGCTATAGATTTAACCGTGCTAGCTCCAGGAGAAGTATTTGCGTTATAATAAACTGTTGAATCATATTCAACGTAGATATATTTCAAATCAAGAATTTCTGGGACAATTCCTGCAACTGTATATTTTCTTAGGCCTGCTTTGATATTATCTTTGATTGGATTTGGAACAAATGAACCATTATAAGGTTTGATTGAAATAAACACTTTTCCATACTTTGGAGGACTTAAAGTTTCGCCGCCAAATACTGAAATTGACTCAGCTTCTGGATAAAGAGATGGAATAATTGCTTCATAGTCAGCTGCCGTTACTGCGCGGTTTTGAGATGCGTATATTCTTGGTGCATAATTCTTAATTGAATTGACAGACTCAATTTCTGCACCATATTGTGATGCAGAATCAGTTGTAACTAAAGAAATATCTTCTGTAACGACAGATCCATTATTATCAAGTAATCTTCCACTATAATTGAATGCATTAATTCGATTTCCTGCTTCTCCGTTTGTTATAACATAAGAAACTTCAATATAATTCAAATTATCAAGTTTTTTACCAAAAACATCATCACCAAAAATTAATTCATATCTTTGATCTTCAATTTCTTGAATGAAAAAGACTTTAGATTCGGAGTTGATATCAATTAAATTTTCTGCAAGCGTAAATTTACGAGTTACAGTGCTATTTTGAGTATTTCTTACGACTACACGAATTAAATTAGTATCAATATTTGGATTTGTTAGAATGAAACGTTGATTGGGATCATTTGCATTAACAGTAAAGGTTTGAGTTACATAAGTTCCTTCAAAAACTTGAATATTATCAAATGAAGCAATTCCATTCACAACAGGAACGGTAATTGAATCCTGAATTGTAAAAGTATAACTCTCATTTCCAAATGCAACCGCACTTGTACAAACAATTCCTTTCTGTAGAGTTAAAGAAATTGGATTTGTGTCTAAATTTGTAGTATCTACAAAAAATGATACTCTTGCTTCTGCAGCTCGTCTTGACTTAGGCACATAACCAATTGCTCTTGCAAGAGATACCACATTTTCTCTTAAAGTTGCACTATCAATGAATACTTCGTTACTAACCATGTTAGCGTTGTACGAAGTAATGTAAGTATTATATGCTAATACATCAATAATCGATGAAAGGTTAGATCCTTCAAAATCATAGTCAGTAAAATTAGAGTTCGCTCTCAAATACTCCTTGAGCGAACTCTTAATTTGATCAAAATCTAGATTGCTAAAGTTAACTAGTGCCATTTATCGTGTCTGCTGTAATGCAAATGACAATTGTTGTGGTAATACGTCAATCCCAACAATTTCATATTTAACTGTTACGTTAAAACTATTATTATCATAGTCTGGAGAAACATCAGTACTTATCAAATTAACTCTTGGTTCATAATTTGTGATTGTATTTTCAATTTCGTCCTTAATTACTGATGCCGAAATAGCATTGATGTTCTCAAAAAGTGATTTTGTTACGTTTGAACCAAGGTTTTGATTGAAAAATCGCTCTCCAGGAAGAGTAGTGACAAGATTTCTCACTGAGCGAGCGATTGCAGTTTCATTTTTAATCGCAAGTATGTCATAATTCAGAGGGCTAATCTGAAATGACATACTGAGATCCTTAAAACCCTTACTTACACGCTCTGAAGGCATGAAAAAATAATAAATCTGTCTTATTTATGACGGATTTTAAAGATTATTCATGCCATCTTTCAACAAAATCGTCAAAACCGCCAGCACCACCACATGGTCTTGAGTAACGATTCTCTGGAATGTCGTAATTTTTTAGTTTTTTTGATTTTTTTAAGTATTTTTCCGAAGAAATTTCAGTAATAAGGGTCATTCCCGATTTAATAAAGTCAGTTCCCTTATCCGTTGGATGGATTGCCATCGTTTTTAGCTCCTGATTCGTTAAAATCAGAACTTTTTACGGGGTTGCTATCCCGTTCTTGTGCGG
>Ga0194129_10002347_pt1 | contig 28677 bp, 24 predicted proteins | sample TA2KigCa35mmetaG_FD_150862 | JGI IMG/M metagenome (GOLD analysis project Ga0194129, IMG submission 150862) | Freshwater microbial communities from Lake Tanganyika, Tanzania - TA2015038 Kigoma Deep Cast 35m | ecosystem: Environmental > Aquatic > Freshwater > Lake | place: Tanzania: Lake...
CCGTACACTGCTCGGGCGACATGTAGTGCGGCGTCCCCATCGCGATCCCGATGCGCGTCTGATGACGGACATTCGCCCGCCCCAGCAGCTTTGCGAGCCCGAAGTCGAGGAGCTTCGCGACCTGACGACCCGCGTGATCCGGCACGAGGAAGACGTTGTCGGGCTTGAGGTCGCGATGCACCACCCCGCGCGCGTGAGCATGGTCGAGCGCTCGGGCGATCCCCTCGAGGAGTGGACGAGCCTCATCGAAGGCGAGGCGCCCCTCACGTTCGAGGCACGACTCGAGGCTCTCGCCCGCGAGCAACTCCATCACGTAATACTGCCGGCCATCGGGGAGCGCGCCGTATCCGAAGATGTCGACGATGTGCGCGCTGGCGATGTCGTTGACGACCCGTGCCTCGCTGATGAACCGCGAGAGCATTTCCTCGTCGTCCGAGAGCTCGCGTGCGAGCACCTTGATGGCCACCCGCTTGCCGATCAGCGGATGAATGGCGCGGTAAACGGTCCCAAAGCCGCCGGCGCCGAGCTTCGCCTCGACGCGATAGTCACCCACGAGCTCGCCGGGGACAATCTCACGCTCGACGAGCGGCGACGAACCCTTCGGCCGCAGCGTCACGTGGTGCACGGGGCAGGAGCCGTTCGGAGCGGCGGCGCACTCGGGGCAGACCGGACGGGGTTTCATGCAAGGCCGTTCGACGTCGCGCTCAGTTTACCATCGGACCTGCAAGCTCGCGCTCCCGGGAGACACGCGAGCCTCGAGCGTGACGCGGTCGGGGTCACGAGGCGCATCGACGACCGCGGCCGAGGCGGGCTTGGCCTTCGCCTCGCCCCCACGCGGCGCGGTCACGACGAGGACGATGCCTGCCGCGACGGCCGCGCCCCCCACGGCAAAAGCCAGCGTGGAAGCCAGCGCCTCCCGGTTGGCACGCGCCAAGAGTCGCCCCCCTCAGCGTCACAAAGCGCCGAGGTCGTGCAATGCTCTCCGGCGAACGCATTGCTGCCGCGCGCGACGAGACCGAGCACGCCGCCAGCCCCGACCGCGGCGAGCCCGAAGCCACCGATGCCGAAGCCGAGGAGCCGCTGGACCGAGCGATGCGGTCGGGGATGTCGAAGAACTGGCCACACGCCGCCAGCCCGACCATCCAGGCGCCGATGAGTCCGCCCACGCTCGTCGGGCTCGATGATGGCTCGCGCACCCCAAAGAGATGCGCGATTGCTAGCATGACGGCCCGCGTCGACCAATCGCGCACCGGGCATTCTTTTCCGCCGTGCGGCCGCGAGGGCCGCAGGGCCTTCACGCGCCGGCCGAGAGCCGATGCCAGAGCATCGCGTCACCATCGAAAACGAACCAGCCCCGCACCGACTCGCGCGCGAGCACGCGCGGCAACCAGAGCTTGTCGTCCTGCCACATCTCGTCGAACGGCAGCTCTTCGATCGGAAACCAGTGCGGCGTCGCCTCGTCCGTCTCGGTCGGGCGGCCTTCGTACGCGTCGGCGCGAAAGAGATGCGCGTGGAGCGCGTAGCCGTCAACGAACTGAAACGAGAGCTCGCCGCATGGCTCGACCTCGCGCGGCGTGATGCACAGCTCCTCTTCGACCTCGCGGATCGCGCAAGCGAGGGGCGTCTCGCCAGGCTCGAGCCTGCCGCCCGGCCCGTTGAACTTGCCAGCCCCGAGCCCACGCTTCTTGCGAATGAGCAAGACCTCGTCTCCGCGCACCACGAAGAGCAGCGTCGCCACGTCCTTCGGCGTCCAGCACGACCAGTCGATCGATTCGGGGTTCATCGTCGGATCGAGCCTAGGCGAGCACGCGCGACGAGGCGAGTCGCCCGGTCATGGATTCGCCGCGCGGAAGGCTGTTTCGAACTCACGCATCCGATCGACCTGGTATGCGGTGTCGTCGACTGCCTGCAGATAGAGCGCCGTCGCGCGGGACCCCTCGAGAAACTGAAGGAGCGAGCGCGAGGCGTAGGCCTCCGGGTTCGTCGTCGTCGAGCCGACCGCCTTCTCGAGTTTGTTGCAGGTGATGTTGTCGTTCGGGCCCTCTTCGTCCTGGCGGCATCGATCGAGCAGATCGATCGGGCCGGGCGCGTTGGCGATGACGCCATCCGTCGTGACGAGCGCGTTGAGACGGTGCGCGAGGTAGGCCCCCTGCGAGTGACCGAAGAGGAAGGTGCGTCCCAACGCTGCCTGCGGCGCCGCCGTCGCCAGCCACGACGGAAGCCCGTCACGAACCCAGGCGACCGCCGCGCGCGCGTGGAGGATGTTGTCACCGAAGAGGAGCCCACCGACGTCGCCGAATGCCGTCTGGTTCGCGAGCGGGATGGCATCTTGCGGATAGGCGACGGCCACGAGCACTTTGTCGGACACCTTCACAGCACCCCGCATGGCCTCGAGGTACTTCGCGGCGCCATCCTGCGGCTTCGCCGTGGCGCTCTCGATCGTGCCGTGGAAGAGGACGACTGCGTCCGTGGGTCCGCTCGCGCCGTCCGGCACGTAGACCTGCACCTCGACGGGGACCGTGGCGCCGTCGAGCGCGAGGGTGGTCGACACCGGCGTCACCTTCCCGGTGGTGGGCGCCCCCGACGAACCGACGAACGCGCGGATCCGCTCTTGTGCGACGGCGTTGGTGACGAACGCCGAATGCCCGCCGGAGTCGAGCGAGACGAACTCGTACGGGACCGAGCCCGTCTCGGGCGCCGGGGCGGGCTCCTCTTCGCTGCAACCGACCGAAGCCGCGGCAACCACCAAGGCCACGACCGCGCTTGGCATCGCCGCGTGGATGCGGGGACCGAACGAACTCACGGACCGGAACATGACCGCGGAGCTTACACGAGCCCGGCTTGCGGCGTCATCGCGATTCACGGCGGCGGATTCAACCACGGCGGGCACGGTGGCCTCGACGAGTGGGCGCTCACTCGCCGCGGCGCGGGCCGACACGCGGCACCACACCCTCACGTGCCGGCGCTTCATCAATCGAGCGCAGCTCGCATCACCGCCGAGCAGGTGATGACCGACGTCATGTCGTGGTAATTGCCGACGTCATGGCGATTGCGTCTCGGAAAGGTCGCTTCATCGCAACGCTGCTGCCTCTTCTTGCCCTCTCCGGCGGGTGCGGCTCGAGCTCGGGACCGAACGCCGGCCTGTGCCCCGCCACGGACGACCCAACCCTCTGGACCGCCGGCACGCTTCACTCGGGCGCCATCGATGCGGCCGAGACCTGGACCGCTGCGGCGAGCCCACACCGGGTCCTCGGCACCCTCGACGTCAACGCCGTGCTCACGGTGGATCCGTGCGCGGTCGTCTTGCTCGCTCCGACCGAGGGCGGGGGCGCAACACACCTCGACCTGCACGAGGGCGGAAAGCTCGTCGCGGAGGGGAGCGCCGACAAGCCCATCCTCATCCGGGGGTTGAAGCGCGCGGACGGCTCGGCCGAGTAGAACGCGATCGCGGCTCTCGAGGCCACAGGCGAGGTCGTGCGGCTCGCTCATGTCACGCTGGAGGGAAGCGCCGCGTCGACGAACTCGAACGGCAGCTACCTCCTCCGCCTCGCCGGGATCGGCGAGCGCGCAAGCCAGCTGCTCCACGTCGACCACGTCACGCTGCGCGATGGCCACGGCGGTGGGATCTTCGTGTCCGGCGCCGGGCTGTTCACGAAGGATTCGACGGACCTCACGGTGACGGGGATGCGGGCCCTCGAGGGGCTCCGCGAAGACACCAACATGCCGCTCACCGCGCCGATTCACTTCGACGACGCGCAGGCAGCTTCGACGCTTCCGAGCGGTCAATTCACGGGCAATGCGATCGACCACGTCGCCGTTGGGGTCTTCGGCAGCGGGGGCACGCAAATCGATGAGGGCACCCACACCTGGCGATACCTCGGGGTGCCCTACTACATGATCAGCATGCTCTTCCTTGGCGGACCCAGCGGACCGACGCTGACGATCGAGGCGGGCACGACGCTGAAGTGGACGACGGGCGAGGGAAATTCGAATCGAGGCGGAATCGACGTCGGTTACGGTGACGACGCCGGGCCCCTGCTGGTCAAGGGAACAGCAGACCGAAAGGTCACGATGGAGGGCGTGACGGAAGATCCTGGCGCCTGGGAGGGCATCGAGTTCTTCCCGAACGGCGCGGCGAGCCGCCTCGACCATCTCGTCGTCCGACACACCGGAAACGGGAGCAGCACGAGCGTCGACAATTGTGCAAACCCCACGGTCCAGTGGGCGCGCTTCGCTGTCGGGGTCAACTTCACCGACGAGCCCGGCAAGGTCCCCGATGCCTCGATGATCCGGAACACGACGATCAAGGATGCCCTCCCCGACACCGCGGGGATCGCGCGTGGCTGGGTCGCGGACCTCGCCGCGTGCGACTCGGTGGATTTTCTTGCGGGGCAAGGCAACGAGGTGGTCGGGCTCGCGACGCCGCAATCCGCTTACGCGATCGACCCACCGAACGCGGCGCCGATGTGCTGCGAGTGAGCGCGCGGGGCTGCGGGACGTTGGTCCATCGGCGGGACTCGGCCTAGCCTCGCGGCCCATGCGCATCGCGGTTCCCCTCGCTCTCTCGCTCCTCGTTGGTTGTGGCTCGAAGCAGGCAGACGGCCCCGGGCCGACCGATCCGCCGACTGGCCTTTAGACCCCGGAGACGCTGTTCGAGAGCGACCTCGACGGCGTCGCCATGCCGCTCACCTACTCGACGGCCGACAAGGTGACGCCCGAGCGTAAGCTCAACCTCCGAGTGCGCTTCCCGAAGGACGCGCCAGGTCCGCTGCCTGCCGTCGTCGTCATTCATGGGGGTGGTTTCAACAACGGCGGGCACAACAGCCTCGAGGACTGGGGGCGTGCGCTGGCGAAGGCAGGCTACGTCGCCATCCACTTCGCCAACATCGAGGACGAGCCGACGTCGCCTTGCGCAGCGCTCGGAATTCCCGCGTCCGAATGTACGGCCGAGTACCTGACGAAAGAGGTCTCCGAAGGCGGGACGATCTTTGCGTCGATGTACTCGCGCCCCCAGGATGCCGCCGCCATCCTTGACCAGCTCGACGCGATCGAGGCGAAGGTCGGCGTGACCATCGACCGCGATCGCATTGGCGCGCTGGGGCACTCGGGGGGGGCGCACGCGACGATGTCGCTCGCCGGCCTCTCGGTCGACGTGTCGCCCTCGGTACGCGACGTCGTCTGGGGCGAGGATCCACGCTTCAAGGCGGTCGTGGCGAACTCGCCGCAAGGCATCGGCCGCGTCGGTGTTCACGCCAAGTCTTGGGACGGCATCACGCGTCCCGTCCTGATTCAGACGGGCTCCGGTGACGCCACCGCCGACGAAGAGCCAGCAGGTCGACGGGACCCCTTCAAGTATCTGAAGGGACCCGACGTGTTCGAGCACTTCCTCGACGACGTCAGCGCCAAGCACCCGCAGTTCGCGCTCGAACAAGATCCCGGAGTCACCGGCAACGAGCTCGCCTTGGCGACGACGGCAGGCGCGTTCCTCGACGCCTACCTGAAGGGCCGGAAGGAGGCGATCGACTGGCTCGCCTCGGAGGCCCTGTCCGGGGCGACAGGCGGCGTCTCCACGCTCGCGCGGAAGTGACCTCGACGTCGGAGTGAGGGGCCGCCCGCCATCCTTGCCCGTGCACGGCGAAACCTCACTTTTGCATTCGCTTTTGCAAAGCCTTTGCGTATGCTTCCTCCACGATGAGCTTGTCGTGGACGTCCCAGCGCTGGCCGCGCCCCTCGCACCGGAGGCCTCGATGACCGACGACCTCGCGACCGGCCAGCGCATCGGTGAGCGCTACGTGCTCGATCGGCTGCTCGGTGAAGGCGGGATGGGCGCGGTGTGGTCCGCCCACCACGAGGTCACCGGCAAGGGCGTCGCGCTCAAGTTCCTGAAGGGCTCCGGCACGGAGGAGCGGCGACGCTTCGTCCAGGAAGCGCGTGTCGCTGCGGCGATCCGTCACCCCAACGTGACGGAGGTTCACGATGTGCTCGAGCTCGATGGCGGTCGCCCGGTGATGGTGATGGACCTGCTCGAGGGCACGCCGCTCTCGGACGTGCTCGTGCATCGCGGCGCGATACCGGTCGACGAGCTGATGCCGATCGCCCTCCAGGTGCTCGCGGGACTCGGCGCGGCACATGCCGTCGGCGTCGTGCACCGCGACATGAAGCCGGACAACATCTTTCTCGCGCGCTCGGCCTCGGGCGAGCTGACCGTGAAGGTGCTCGACTTCGGCATCGCGAAGCTGACCGCGCTCGCCGGCGCGATCCGCCACACCAACGCGATGACCCAGACGGGCAGCGTCCTCGGGACGCCCCACTACATGGCGCCCGAACAAGTCTACGGAGAGAAGGAACTCGACCACCGCGCGGACTTCTGGTCGCTCGGCGTCGTCCTCTACGAGTGTCTGACCGGCAAGTGCCCCATCGAGGGCGCGAACATCGGACAGCTCTTCAAGGCGATCTGCCAGCACAACTTCCCTCCCCTCGCCGAGCGGATGCCATCGCTCGACCGAGGACTCGCCACGCTCGTCGACACGATGATGGCGGCACAGCCCGAGGCTCGCCCCGAGAGCGCGCGCGACATCGCCGCCGTGATCGCACGCCGCACGGGCCTCCCGCTCCCCGCGATCGCCGAACCGCGCTGGTCACCGGAGGCGCGGCGACTCTCGCAGTCACCGCTCGCTGCCTTCGCGACGACCGAGCGCCATCGTGCCCCGCTTGCGAGTCGCTCGCGCGCCGTGCTCGCGCTGGCGACGGCCTCCCTCGCCGCGGTCGGCCTGCTCGTGTGGCGCGTCAACGCCGAGGGCGATGCGGGCGCCGTGCCGCGAGGCGTGGCGGGCGCTCCAACGGGTGAGCCCAGCAGCGCCGCAGACTCCCTCGGTGCGCGCTCCGCGGATCCGGTCCCGGTGCTGGCCGCCTCGTCGGCACCATCGACCACGGAGGGTGATCCGGTCGCTCCGGTGGCCACGCCGCGACCGCGCGAGGCCATCCGTCCCTCCCCGCCGTCGCCGCCGACCACCGCCCGACCCACGACGTCGGCACCGAGCGTCGCGCCCGAACCACCCAAGTCACCCGCGAGAACCGGAGGCATCTATGAGGTCTCGCCTTACTGAGATCCCCTCGACCCGAAGCGGCGCCGCGCTCGCGCTGACGCTCGCCGTCGCGACGGTGGCCAACCCCACGATGGCGACGTCCCCACCGCGCGCCGGGACGACGTCCTTCCGCACCTCGTCCACGTCTCCGCGAGACGACGCGACCCGGGCGTTTCAGCGCGGGACGCGCCTCGTCACCGAGACCAAGTGGGCCGAGGCGCTCGCCGCCTTCGAAGAAGCGCAGACGCTCGTCCCGCATTCCGTCACGATGTTCAACCTCGGCGTGTGCGAACGCGCGCTCGGTCGCTACACGGCAGCCCGCGCCACCTTCGAGGCTGCGCTCGCCGAGGACGCGTCGAAGCGGACGACCCTCCCGCAGCGCCTGCGCCAAGACGCCGGCGGTTATTTGACTGAAATCAACAGGCTCTTGGCGCGCGTCAAGGTCGACATCACGCCATCGAGCGCGAACCTCACGGTCGACGGTCGCCCCGTCAAGCTCGCACCCAAAACCGGCGCGAAGAGCCCCCTCCTCGTCGCGGGACTCCTCCCGCCCGGGAAGGGCGAGGCGCTGCCGAGCGGAACGTTCGAGCTCGAGATGGACTCGGGGCGCCACGTCCTCACCTTTTCGCGTCCGGGTCACACCGACGCCGTCGTCGCCAAGGATTTCGCCCCCGGCCGGGCCCCGGCCCTCAAGCTGACGCTCGACGAGATCCCCGCGACGATCGACATCTCGGCCGACCAGCCCGACGCGATCGTGACCGTAGGTGGGCGGGACTTCGGGCCCGCGCCCGTCACCGTTCAGCGTCCGGCGGGGCAATACCGCGTCGTGGTCGAGAAGGACGGCTTCGTCACCTCGGACACGCTGCTCGACGTCCGCGCTGGCGAGGCTGCGGCGTTCAAGGCGACCCTGCCACCCGAGAAGCCGTCGGTCGTGAAGACCTGGTGGTTCTGGACGATCGCGGCGGGCGTCGTCGCGGGGGCCGGCGTCGGGACGTACTTCCTGACGCGGGAGCCACCGGAGCCCGTGCGAGCCACGGTCGGTGAGGGCACCCTCGGTTGGAAGGTCCCGGTGCCGTGAGCCGCCGCAATTCCTCCGCGCTCGCCGTCCTCGGTGCCGTGGCGCTCCTTACCAACGCTTGCGAGCTCGTGCCGGAGCAGTTGCCACCGTTCGCCGAGGTGAAGCTCGTCGTCGACACCGACCTCGAGGTCGACGCCTTCGTCCCCACCTTGCAGCTCGACCTCTACGACGCGAGCGAGACCTGGTTCTTCTCGCGCGAGATCCAGCGCGAGGACCCGCGCGTCTGGCCGGTGAGCTTCATCTTGACCGGGCCCAAGGCAGACGACCCCGGTGCGGAGACCACCGAGCTGCTCGTGCGGCTCCGGCTCTACCCCGACGGCAAGATCCGCGACTACCGCGGCGAGCGCTTCTTCCCCGAGGGCTATCTCGACGACGCGCCCGCGGGCGCCTGCCTGCCGCTCCTGCCGGAGTCGTATGGCGAGCGTGAAGCCAAGCAGTTGGTGCAGCGTGACGTGAGCGGCGACTCGATGCCTGGCTTCTCACCTCAGAACGAGCCGCTGCCCGACCTCACGATCGACCGCCTCGTGCCCGTGCGCATCGTGCCGGGAAAACAAGGGGAAATCGGGATCCGCCTGACGGGCAGCTGCCTGGGCAAGCAGGCCGGTTTCGGCGCCACGACCAAGCCCGGCGACGAGACCGTGTGCATCGACGGCGCGTACGCGACGCCGCCGACCCTCGAGCCTGAGCCCCTCGACCCAGCGGGCGAGGCGTCGGTGGTCGGCACCTTCCCGGGAGCGAGGCCCTGCACGGCCGAGCCGCGCGTCGGCGGATTCGACAGCTTCGAAGATGAGGTGTGTGTGCCGGGGGGGCTGTTTTTCCTCGGCGATCCGGCGGTGTTTGCCTACGGCGAGTTCGACGCGGTACCGGAGCAGATCGCGATCGCCCCTGCGCTCCGCGTCGACCGCTTCGAGGTCACCGTGGGGCGGTTCCGCAAGGCGCTCGAAGCTGGGCTGCTCGATGGCGTGCCTTTGCCCACGGTGAACGACGCGGGTCTCGACCTCGCCTCGGCGGACGCTACGCGCCACTGCACGTTCACCTCGAAGCCTCACAACTTCGATCGGCACCCGCTGAACTGCGTGACCTGGGACACTGCGCGAGCCTTCTGCAAAGCGATGGGCGGCGACCTCCCCACCGAGGCGCAGTGGGAGTACGTCGCGGCAGCGTCGGGTCGCGAGGGCCGCGAGACCCGGTACCCGTGGGGCTCCGAGGAGCCGAGCTGCAGCCGCGCGGTCTTCGCCCGGGCCCGCACCCTAGCGGAGGGCGCCACCGCGTGTGCCATCGATGAGGCCGACCGGGGGCCTCAAGCCCTGCGCGAGAACGAGGCCGACACGGGCGACGTGACCCCCACCGGGGTGGTCGGCATGGGTGGCAACGTCCGTGAGTTCACCCTCGACGATTACCGACCTTACTGTTCACGCTGTTGGTTCGGCGCGCCCCTCGATGACCCGCGCTGCACGGTCGACACTTCCGCCTTGCGCACTGTGCGAGGCGGCGACTGGGCCGGGAACGAAGACGCCCTGCTCGCCGGCCTACGCAACGAGGGGCTCGCGCGTGATGCTTGGTCTCCGCGCGTCGGCTTCCGCTGCGTGCGCCCTGGCAACCCCGAAAAATGAGACGACACCTCGCCGCTCCCACACGTTGACTCGGAGAACATGATGACCCTGACCGTCCGCACCTCGCTCGCGTCTCTGTCCCTCGCCTCGCTCGTCGCGCTCGCCGCCGCCTGTGAAGGGGAGACGGCGCCGTTGCTCCCGCCGCCCGGGCATCATGTCGTCACCATCGACACCGACGCCATCGTGCCCCCCGAACCCATGGCGGCGCTCGACCCGCTCGCGCCCATCCCGCTCTTCGACCGGCTGGAGCTCGCCGTCTTGCGCGGCTCGGAGGCGACGCCCCGGCCCGACGATGTGCGCGACTTCCCGGTCAACGCCGCCACGTTCGCGCCGAGGGGCGCAAGCTTCACCGTCGAGGGTGTTCCGGGGGAGGTCGTGCGCGTGCGGGCCCGGCTCTTCCGCGACGCGAGCTCCTTCGCGGGCGTGCCGCGACCGGAGACGACGATCGAGGTGACGGCCGAGCTGCCGCCGACCCCGCCCGAGGGTGCCATCGCGACGACGCTGGTGCTCCGGACCGAGAACGTCGGTGTGCCGCGGGGCTCGGCGACGAAGCCCGTTGCTCCGGACGACGGCGAAGACTCGGTCGCGCGGCCAGGCGGACTGGAAGCGACCGCGGTCGGCTCATGGTCCGGCGCGCGACGCATTCCCTGCGCGAACGCGCCGAAGAAGGGCGAGGCGTGCATCGATGGCGGTGCCTACTGGATGGGTAACCCGCTCGTGAAGGGCGATGACTTCGTCGAATCGGACCGCCAGCGCCTCGTCGTCCTCTCACCGTATTTCCTCGACACCCGCGAGGTGCGGGTCGGTGAGCTTCGGGAGTGGCTCGCGACGCAAGCGCCAGCGATGGATTCCGTCGCACGCCGCTCGGGCGACAAGACCTCCAACAATTTCTTTTGCACTTACACCGACACGCCCGACGCCGAGAGTGAGCTGCGCCCGGCCAACTGTGTACCGTGGGATCTTGCGGATGCCTACTGCAAGGCCAAGGGTGGCGCGCTCCCCTCGGAGGCTCAGTTCGAGTACGCCTCGAGCGAGCTTCGCTCGGCCCTCTTCGTGTGGGGTGCGGACGAAGCGCCGCTCTGCGAGGCTGCGGTCTGGGGGCGGAGTGGCCTCGCCGGCAGCACGATCGAGAAGGTCGGCGAGCGCGAGTGCCTCGACAAGCTCGCGAGCTCGGCGACCGATCCGACCTCGGCGGCCCTCCTCGTCGCCGGCGCGCAGACGCTCCCCGACGACGACCTCGCGGCGCTCGGCAAGACGCGCTTGACCGATCGCATCACGATCGGTGGCGTCGAGGTGTTCGACCTCGCGGGCAACCTGCAGGAGTGGGTCCAGGATCGCTACAACAAGCAGGACGAGACGTGCTGGAGCGTCGCCTCGACCAATTTGTTCGTCGATCCCGTCTGCACGACGCCGGGCACGGTCGCAGGGCGCTCCGTCCGCGGCGGCTCCTGGATCCAGAGCCGAGAGTTCCTCCGCGCCGCGTACCGCGCGAACCGGGCCGACGACGGGGCGTTCGTGATCGGGTTTCGCTGCGCGCGCCCCGCGGGTTGAGCCGCGGTCACGACGTCACATGCTTGCCGGGACGGTGGCGCAAAACCCGTTCACGCAGGCGGCGACGATGTCCGGGGGTGGCGTGGGCTCACACTCGGCGCACACCTCGTCCGCTTTGCAGAGAACCTTGGAGATCTCGCCGAGCTGGGACTTCGCGACCCCCACCCAGTTGCCCGCTTGCACGCAGGTGCAGCAGCCGAGCCCGAGCCTGAGGGTGCAATCGTCGCTCGTCTTGCAGGCCGCGTAAGGAGTCTCGGGCAGATCGGCCTCCTTGCACGTCCCCTCCGCGAGGTCGCAGAACGCGAAGAGGTTGGGGTTCGGCATCTGCGGGCAGTTCGGGCAGGGCGTCGGGACCGGGCACACCGCGTCGAAGTGCGCGGACACCTGCGCCTCGTTCACGGGCTCGACATCACCGAGCATCGGGGTGCCGCAGACGCCGCAGCAGGTGTTGGCGCTCAGCACGCACGTTCCGGGAGCCGAGCACTTCCCGAAGTCCCCACCTCCTCCGCTCGTCGTCGCAGCCGTCGACGTCATCGAGCCCGTCGTCATGCTCGTCCCCGTCGAGCCGCCCGCGCTCGTCGTCGTGCTCGTCCCCGTCGAGCCGCCCGCGCTCGTCGTCGTGCTCGTCCCCGTCGAGCCGCCCGCGCTCGTCGTCGCCGTTGAGCCGCCGCCTCCGGTGGCATCCCCCGTGATCACCTCACCGCCGCACACGGCGAGCCCGAAGATCAAGGAAACCATCGCAGCGAAGCGGCTGCCTGGGAGACGACGCATCATCGCTTCAGCTGAGCAGGCCCCTTCCCTCGCCGCAAGGCCCGGACGAACCACGCCGACCATTGTCACCCCGCGCGAACCGGCGCACGCTCGTCCGCACGCGATGGGACTCTTCTTCCTCGACCTGCGCCGCTGGCTCGTCCGCCTCCTCGCCGAGCAGCCACCTCGGCTCCCGCCGTCCTCCGGCGCGACGCACGATGACCCCGCCCCATGTCCCCGGTGCGCGGACCATCGCGCCGAGGTCGCGACCGAACGAGGCCTCCGGGAGCAGGGTGCGCGCGAGCTCGCCGAGGCGGCCCAGGCACGCGAGAAGGCAGCAGCGGACCTCGAGGCGAAGACGCGGGAGCTCGCGGCGATGGAAACGACGCTCGACGAGGTGAGGGAGCGGCACGTCGAGGCGGTGCGAAAGCAGCACGCCGCCGAGATCGCGCTCGCCGCCACGACGAAGCTCGCGACGCAGCCCGCATCAAGCTTGACGCCCGTCAATGTCGATGCAGGACCCAGCGAGGACCGCGCGGAGCCGGGCGAGGCGAAGCGAAGCGCCCCCGATGGGCGCGGACGGCGGATCTCGGAGCTCGAGCGGCTGCTTTCGGAAGCGGACGATCGCTGCGAGCGGTACCGCCACCGCGCGGAGGACGCCGAGCGCGACCTCGAGGCGCGCGGGGACGACCATGCCCGCGAGCTCGCATCGATCCGCGAGGACATGGCGCGCGAGCGGGAGAAGCTCCAGCGCTCCTTGCGCGAGGCGGAGAAGCGCGCCCGCGGGGCTTCGCAGCGCGCCGTCGACCAACCCGAGACCCTCGGCAAGACGCCGCGCCCGCGGGAGGTCGCGAGCAGGATGGCCGAGGTCCGCTGGAGCCCCGGTGAGGAGTGTTTCGAGGCAATCGCAAGCGAGCTCGAGCGCGCGGACCGGACGATCGACGTGTGCGTCTTCACCATCACCGACGACCGCCTCGCGAACGCGCTGCTCGCGGCGCACCGTCGCGGGGTGAAGGTTCGCGTGCTGACCGACAACGACAAGGCCGAGGACGAGGGCTCCGACGTGCGGCGCATCGAGCGCGGCGGGGTCCCGGTGCGCGTGGACCGCACCGAGTACCACATGCACCACAAATTCGCGGTATTCGACGGTCGACGCGCGATCACGGGGAGCTACAACTGGACGCGCGGTGCCGCCCGGAACAACGAGGAGCACATCGTGCTGACCGACGAGCCGCGCATCGTGAAGGAGCTCGCCCGCGGCTTCCAGAGGCTCTGGGAGCGCCTCGCACCCCCGGCGGATTGAGGCAGCGCCGACGAAGTGGGCCTCGAGGCAGCGCCGACGAAGTGGGCAGAGCGGGGCCCTCACCCGCAGTTTGAGGTCAACGCCGACGGCGCGTGCGCCGCACCGCGGCCATCGACAGCATCGTCGCAGCGACCAGCGTACCGAGCGCGTTCGCCGGGGGGGCGTTCGACGCCACGCTGACCGCACAGCCGCGCGCCAGCGTGCTCTGGGACGCGCCATCCTCCCCTGGCAACACCTCGCCTTGCGGAGGACCGCTGCTCCCCGAACCGAGGACGACGCACTGCCCGCTTCCATCGCATTCCTCGCCGTCGCCGCACACGCCGCACGAGCCGCCGCATCCGTCGTCGCCGCAGGCGCGCCCCTCGCATGCGAGCGCGCACGCACACGCGACCTCCGCGCGGCACTGAAGCACGCCGAAGCGGACATCGACGCAGCCCGCGCCGGCGGGACAATCGGTCGCCTCGCACGCCCGACCGCAGGTTCCTCCGACGCAGAGGCCACCATCCCGGCAGTCGGCGTCGAACGTGCACACCTCGCAGAAGCCGGCGATGGGGGCGACCGGCGCGGCGTCCATGCCGAAATCATCGAGCTGCGCCGCGTAGCTGTTGGCCGCCGGTGCGCAGCCCGCGCGCGCGTCGCCTGGCGGCCGCTGCCACCCGCAGAACGGCACGTCGTCCCAGTACCACTCGGTCGTGCTCGCGTAGTCGTACGACGCTCGGATCGGCGTGGAGCGCACCCCGAGGTCGCGCCCGGGCAGGATGCCGACCTTGCCTCGGAGCATGTCCCCGCAATGGTCCTGATAACAGCCCCCGGCGTCGCAGCTCGCGGCGTCGACGTAGTTCGCGTGTTTTCCCTCGGCGACGTGAACGATGGGGCGCCCGCCCTCGAAGTCCGCGTAGGTGAACTCGTCGGCCGAGAACCATCCGCCGGCATCGCAGACGGTCGCGTAGTGCGCGGAGAGGTAGCCCTCGACGAGGGTCCAGGAACCGGCCCCCTCGTACCGCACCCGCAAGACGATGAACTCCGAGTCGCCATCGTGCGCGGAGACCCCGCCGAGCGTCGGATCTCCGGCGTCGACGAGGTACGAGAGCGCGTAGAAGATGCGGAGGGTCTCCGAGGTCTCGGGGCGCGCCGACCAGAACGGGATCCGCGCCGGCGCCGTCTCGAGCGGCCCGAAGACGAGCTCCGGCTCGAAGCCCTTCACGACCGCGAGCTCGCACGCGTCATCGAGGCCATCGCGATCCGCGTCGACGTTCGGCGCGACGACGCAGTCGGTCCAGGTGACCTCGAGGGGCGTGCCTGCGCGCGCGTCCACGGCGACCCCGGCGGCGACGAGCGCGGTCGCGAGGGCGAACGCGCGAGGGGCTGCGCGCCCCCGCGAGGCGAGCGCCGGCGTGCCCCTGGGTGCTCGGATGGTCACCATCGGGGGCAAGGTGCCACGCGTTGACGCGCAAATGTAGTCAATTGTGCACAGCAGTCTTTTGCCTTCTCGAATGTCAGACCGGTTCCATCGAGGCCCCCACCGCGGTAATCGTGGAGCGTGAGCAAGTCAGCCCAGCCCCGCATCGAATACCTCGTCGCACAGGCGCAGAAGAACCGCGTCGCGTACCTCAACGGCGCGTGGCAAGGGACCGCCGAGCCGAAGGATGAGAAGGCGATCGACTCGTGCCCACGGATCTGGGACTGGCTGAACGAGGTCGGTTCCGAAGGGTGGCAGCTGACCTCGACGCAGTGGGTCGGCGCTGCGACCGGCTACCAGCTGCTCTTCCTCAGCCGAAACGCCTCCGTCGAGGATGAGGGCGGTTTCGCGGGTGACTCCGAGGCCGCCGACGAAGAATGACGCTGCGCGGAGCCCTGCTTCGACTCAGCGGCCAGCGACGTGTGCGACGGTGCGCTCGACGAGGCGGAGGAACGCCTTCACCGACTTGTCGAGGTGCGGGATCGGCGTGTCCTCGAGCCGAGTGTGCGAGATCCCGGGCGACGACTGCGCGAACACCATCACGGTCGGCATGATGCCGGCCATCTCGGCGGCGTCGTGAAGCGGGCCGGACGGTAGCTCCGGCGCGCTGCCGGTGAACTCCTTCACGGCCTCCGAGCAGAAGCCGAGCAGCGTCGGATCGAACGGACGCGGCTCGATCGCGAGCAGCGGGCTCCACTCGACGGTGCAGCGATTCTTCTTGGCGGCGACGCGCGAAGCCTTCTCCGCAGCCTGCTGCATCTTCGCGAGGACCTTCGCGTCGAGCGCCCGCAGGTCGAGCGAGATCTCCGTCGCCCCCGACACCGCCGTCACGAAACCCGGCTCGACCTTAACCACGCCGCAGGTCGCGACGACCCGCGTCTTCGGCGTCTTCCCGGAGAACGACAGGCCGATGTCACGGCACGCGAGCGCGAACTCGGCCGCGGCGAGAAAGGCATCCTGGCGGAGGGGGATCGGGGTCGCGCCCGCGTGGACGGCTTGCCCCTTGAAGCGCACCATGTGGCGCTCGACGCCCATCGTGCCGAGCACGACGCCCACGGGCTTCTTCATCGCCTCGAGCACCGGGCCTTGCTCGATGTGGAGCTCGAGGTACGCCTTGGGATCGCGCGCCTTCAGGTAGGCGTTCGCCTCGTGCATGCGCGACAGCTCGATGGCGTTCTCGCGCAGCGCATCCGGGAGCTTGACGCCGCTGCGGTCGACGAGATGTCCGAGCTCCTTCTCGGCGTCGAGCGTCCCCGCCGAGGCGGCCGACCCGGTCAGGCTGCGTCCGTAGCGCGCGCCCTCCTCGTCGGCCCAGTCGACGAGGTGCAACGTGACGGGCGGCGTCCCGGCGGCCTGGTGACGGCGCAGCGCCTCGATGCCCGCGACGACCCCGAGCACGCCGTCGAGCCATCCGCCGCTCGGCACCGAGTCGAGGTGACTCCCGAACACGACGCTGTTCTTGGTCGCGCCGGGGAGCGTCACCCAGGCATTGCCCGCCGGATCGACGTCGACGGGCAGATCGAGGTCGGCCCTCACCTTCTCGGTGAACCACGCGCGCGCTTCGCGCCACACCGGCCCCCACGCCACACGCTGCGCGCCGCGCTCGTTCGAGGTCCGCTTCGCGAGCTCGCGCAGGTCGGCGATCACGCGCTTCGAGGTCGGTGCGGCGAGCTTCTTCGTTCGTCGGGTCGTCATGGCTGGGTTGGCGGTCACGCTATCGTGGTTCGACGGCGTGCGCGACGTTGCCGACCCGGCCTCGTGCCATCGTTCGGGTCGCACGGCGCCCCGGACGCGAGCGCTTCACCGCGGACGCATGCGATTTCTGCTCCCCGCCGGAGCGAGAGCGAAGTACCGAAGGTGCCATGGCCTCACTCCACCTCAAGCCGGGCATCGTCACCGGGAGCGCGCTCCGCGAGCTCCTTGATTTCTGCAAGTCGGAGCAGTGTGCGCTCCCTGCCGTCAACGTGATCGGCAGCAGCTCGTCGAACGCGGCGATCGAGGCCGCGCGGCAAGCGAAGGCGCCGATCGTCATCCAGTACTCCCAAGGCGGCGCGCAGTTCAACGCCGGTAAGTTCCTCGACAATGCGCAGCAGGCCGCGTCGATCGCGGGCTCGATCGCAGGCGCGCATCACATCCGGCTGATCGCCGAGGCTTACGGCGTGCCCGTGGTGCTCCACACCGATCATTGCGCGCGCAAGCTCTTGCCGTGGATCGACGGCGTCCTCGCCGCGGGCGAGGCGCACCACAAGGCGACGGGCGCCCCGCTCTACAGCTCTCACATGCTCGACCTCTCGGAGGACTCGCTCCACGAGAACCTCGACACCTGCGCGAAGTACCTCGAGCGCATGGCGAAGATCGACATGACCCTCGAGATCGAGCTCGGCGTGACGGGCGGCGAGGAGGACGGCGTCGACAACTCGGGGATCGACAACTCGAAGCTCTACACCCAGCCTGCCGACGTCCTCGCGGCCTACGACAAGCTGTCGCCGCTCGGCTCGTTCACCGTGGCAGCGTCGTTCGGCAACACCCACGGCGTGTACGCCCCGGGCAACGTCAAGCTCACACCCGTGATCTTGAAGAACAGCCAGGAGCACATCCAGGCGCAGCGCAAGACCTCGGAAAAGCCGGTCCACTTCGTGTTCCACGGCGGCTCGGGCTCGACCCAGGAAGAGATCCGCGAGGCGGTCTCCTACGGCGTCGTGAAGATGAACATCGATACCGACACCCAGTGGGCCTACCTCGCGCCGATCAAGAAATACATGGACGAGAAGGACGCCTACCTGAAGTCGCAGCTCGGCAACCCCGAGGGGCCGACGAAGCCCAACAAGAAGCACATCGACCCGCGCGCATGGCTCGCCCTCGGCGAGAAGGGCATGGTCGCGCGACTCGTCCAGGCGTTCGAAGACCTGGGAGCGAAGGGCAAGTTCGGCGGCTGAGGGGCATCACGCGCGACGGCGCCTAGTCAGGTCGACCACGCCTCCTCTCGGGGCTCGGTGAGCCGGGTACGTGAACCATGTTCATGAACATGGTTCACCAATGAATCCCAATGGATTAGGTTTCGCGCCCAGAGGCTGGCGGACGCCCCCTATCCGGGTCGCGGCTCGCCTCCTCGAGGGGCGACGAGACCATGGCACGAGGCGACGGGACAGCACGGGCACGAGAACCGCGGGGCAGCCGCAACGAACCCCAGCTCGAGGCTGGCCGGGCCTTCTGTGAGGCGATGCTGCCGCGCGTGTCGCGCACCTTCGCCCTGTCGATCGCGTCGCTCGGGGAGGCGCTCCGCGAACCGATCCGGGTCGCCTACCTGCTCTGCCGGATCGTCGACACCGTCGAGGACGACAGCGCCCTCCCGGTGCACGAGCGGCGCGCGCTCTTCGACGCCTTCGATGACCTCGTGCGCGACGACCTCCGTAGCGCCGACGCCTTCGTGGCCCGATCCCTCGCGACCGAGGTCGGTGGCATTGGCAAGGCCGACCACGAGCTGTGCGTGGAGGCCAGGCAGGTCTTCCTGGTCTTCCGTGCGCTCCCGATCGAGCGTCGCGCGGCGCTCCGACCCCACATCCTCGAGATGTCGCGGGGCATGCGGGAATACGCTGGACGAGCCGATGTCGTGGGCAAGCTTCGCCTCGCGGATCTCCACGACCTCGAGCGCTATTGCTACTTCGTCGCCGGGACGGTCGGGAAGCTCCTCACCGCGCTCTTCGAGCCCGAGGTGCCGTCCATGGCTCACCACGCGAGGAACGAGGCGCGCGCCCGCGCCGTGAGCTTCGGGGTCGCGCTCCAGCTCGTCAACATCGTCAAGGACGTCGCCGAGGACTTCACGCGCGGTGACTGCTTCTTGCCCGAGGCGCTGGCCGCCGAGCACGGCCTCGCACTCGACTCGCTGTTCCTCCCCGACCACCGCGAGGCCGGCCTCGCCGTCATCCGCGCCGTGTGCACGCGCGCTCGGGAGCACCTGCGCCGCGCCCGCGAGTACACCCTGCTCTGGCCCGCCGACGAGGGCGCCGAGGTTCGCCTCTTCTGCTCGGTGCCCCTCGCCCTGGCGCTCGCGACGCTCCACGAGGTCGAGCACGGCAGAGACACACTCGTTCCAGGGCGGACCCCGAAGGTCTCGCGCGACGTCGTCTTTCAGATCTTCGGCGATGCCCAGCAAGCCATCCCGTCGAACGACGCGCTCGCCTCGATGCTCGCCAGCTACGGCTCGGGCGCGCATCGCGGCGCGAGCCCGGCGGAGGTGGGAGCGAGCGCATGACGTCCTCCTACGACGTCGTGGTCATCGGGGCGGGCCCGGTGGGTTGCGTGGCCGCGCTCGCGCACGCGCAGCGGGGAGCCAGCGTCTTGCTCCTCGAGGCGAACCCGCGTGCCGCGCACCGCCTCGCCGGCGAGTGGCTTCATCCGCCGGCCGTGTCGATCCTCCGCGAGCATGGCCTCGAGCCCGTGGCCGAGCCGGCGTACGACCACGGTCGCGGCTTCGTCGTGTTCCCCGACGATGGGAGCGACGCGATCACCCTCCCCTACCGCGCAGGCTCGCGCGGCTTCAGCTGCGAGCACGCCGTCCTCGTCGGACGCCTGCGAGAGCGCTGCGACGCGACGCCGAACATCGACCATCTCCCGTACGCACGCGCGACGGCGATTGACGGTCAGCGGGTCGCGATCGAGCGGCGGGATGGCGGCGCGTCGAACGTCAGCGCCGGCACCATCGTCGGTGCCGGAGGCCGCTCCTCGGTCGCCCACGCCGCGCTCGGGATCGAGGCACGGTCGGCGACGTACTCGCGGATGGCGGGACTGCTGCTCGAGGACGTCGAGCTTCCGAGCGAGGGTTTCGGCCACCTCTTCCTCGGCGGGCCCGGCCCGGTGCTCGCGTATCGAATTGACGCTCGTCATGTTCGCATGTGCCTCGACGTTCCGAGCCACCTTCCGTTCGCGCGGAACAAGGAGGCCGCCCTCTGGGATGGCTTCCACGCGGTGCTTCCCGAGCGTATCCGGCGCTCCTTCTGGCACGCGCTCCACCGCGGCGACGTGTCGTTCGCCTCGAACCAGACGCGCCCGCGCGTGACGATGGGTCGCCCGGGGCTCGCGCTGGTGGGCGATGGCGCGGGGCACCACCATCCACTGACAGCCCTCGGCATGACGCTGGGCTTCAAGGATGCCGTCGCGCTCGCGAAGGCGCACTCCTTCGCCGAGTTCGAGACGGAGCGGCTCCGTGAGAGCCGCGTCCCCGAGATGCTGGCCGTTGCCCTCTACGAAGTTTTTGCCGATACGAGCGACGAGTGCGTCGCGCTCCGGAAGGCCGTGTACGAGCTGTGGCGTGAGGACCCCATCGAGCGCGAGCGGACGATGGGCTATCTCGCTTGCGAGCAGATGAATCCCGTCCGTTTCGGCGGCTCGTTCGTCAAGGCGGTCACGATGGGCGCGCGCGCGCTCCTCGCGGAGGGGCTCGCGAGCGGCAACCTCCGCCACGTCGGTCGAATCACCGGCGAGCTCACCTCGCGCGTGCGGTGGCTCCTCGCGGGGGCGCTGCGCTTCACCGAGCCACGTCCCTACGCCCTCAGCGCCGATGGAGCGTACGGCGCCGCGCTGAAGGCCAGCGGTGCGAAGGCCGACCTGCTCGAGCACCCGACGTCCGCCCGCAAGGCCGCCGAGCGTGCGGCGAACGACGCGGCCCCGTGCCGTGCCCTCGAGCGTGGGCTCCGTTCCCTCGAGCGTCAGCAAGGGCCGGACGGGTCCTGGGAAGGCGAGAATGTTTGGTGCCCGCTGCTCGCCGCGCAGTACGCGATCGCCGCTCGGGTCATGGGCGTTCCGCTGTCGGAGACCCGCCGCCGCCGCCTGCTCATCGCCTTCGAGCGCGAGGAGCTCCCGGCGGGCGGATGGGGACTGCACGCCTTGTCGCAGCCCTACCTCTTCGTCACGACGCTCGTGTACGTGGCCGCGCGGCTCCTCGGCGTGAGCGCGGACGCACCGCTCCTCGTCCGCGCACGCAGCTTCATCCACCGCGAGGGTGGCGCCGTCGCGATCCCGACGTGGGGCAAGTTCTGGCTCGCGCTCGTCGGGCTGTACCGCTGGGAGGGGGTGAACCCGGTGCTCCCGGAGCTGTGGCGCCTCCCGAGCGCGCTGCCGCTGCATCCGTCGCGGTACTACTGCCACACGCGGCTCATCTACCTGCCGATGGCATGCCTGCACGGCGAGACGCTCCGACTTGACTCACATCAAATGGTCGAAGAGCTCCGGGGCGAGCTCTACCCCAACGGGTTCGACGCCGTCGACTTCGCGCAGGCGCGGACGTCGCTGCGCGAGGCGGAGGTCGTCACGCCGCCGTCGCCGCCGCTCGAGCTCGCCTATCGGGCCCTCCGCGCGTTCGATGGCCATGCGAACGCGGAGCGTCGTGAAGGGCTGAGGGCCGAGCTGCGCGAGCGGATCCGCTTCGAGCTTCGCTCCACCGACCACACCGGGATTTCGCCCGTCAGTGGCCTGCTCGACCTCCTCGCGCTGTGGCGCAACGATCCTTCCGACCCGGACCTCGCACGCGGGCTCGCGCGCTTCGACGCCTGGATCTGGGAGGACGACGACGCCGGCCTCCGCGTCGCCGGCGCCCGCAGCGCGACCTGGGACACGTCCTTTGCGCTTCAGTCGCTCGCGGCTGCAGCCCCCCACTTCGACGTGACGGGCATGCTCGAGCGCGGGCAGTCGTTCCTGCGCAGCCAGCAGATCCGCGTCCCTCAGACGACGGGCTACCTCGAGCAGGACCGGCTCGATCCGACCGGCGGCTTCTGCTTCGCGGGCGTGTGGCATGGCTGGCCCGTGAGCGACTGCACGGCCGAGGCGATGTGTGCGCTGCTCGAGGCGCCCGCATCGTCCGCCACCGAAGACGAGCTGACTGCGGCGCTGCGGTTCCTGCTCACCTGCCAGAACCCGGACGGCGGCTTCGGCAGCTACGAAGCGCGCAAGAGCCGCGTTCCGCTCGAGTGGCTCAATCCCGCGGAGATGTTCGGTGACTCGATGACCGAGCACTCCTACGTCGAGTGCACCGCGTCGAGCATCGCTGCGCTCGAGGCGTACCGACGGCGCTTCCCCGGCACCCTGCGCGAGTGCATCGCGACCACGATCGCGCGGGCCGCCCGGAGCATTCGCCGTCAGCAGCGCCCCGACGGGGCATGGAGCGGCAACTGGGGCGTGCACTTCACCTACGGCACGATGTTCGGGATCCGGGGCTTGCTCGCCGGAGGAGCCGCCCCCTACGACCCGGCGATCCGCAAGGCTTGCCGCTTTCTCAAGCAGCACCAGCGCCGCGACGGTGGCTGGGGTGAGCACCACACGAGCTGCCTCGACGACACCTACCGCGAGCATGCCGAGAGCCAGGTGATTCACACCGCGTGGGCGCTCACCGCGCTGCTCGAAGCGCGCGACCCCGACTGGGACGCGCTCGAGCGCGCCGCCCACTTCCTCGCCGAGAAGCAAGCCGACGACGGCACCTGGCCGCAGCAAGACCCGGCCGGGGTATTCTTCCACACGGCGCTGCTCGACTACCGGTCCTACCGGTTCATCTTCCCGGTCACGGCGCTCGGGCTCTTCGAGACGCGGAGGCTCGAGCGGCTCGAGCTCGCCCTTCGAGCACGGCACCGCGGCGCGTCGAGCGACCTGAGACGCGCGCCCTCGGCGTGAGGGACGCAGGGGAGCCGGGTACGAGCACCTCGGCGCCGACGTGCGGCTCAGTTGCCCTTGCGCGCGCGCTTCTTCAGCGAGAGCAGCAGCGTGAACTCGGCCACCGGCTCATCGCCGCACTTCGATGGCACCTTCGCGACGACCCGCACCGGCAGGCTCTCACGCTCGCCCGTGGCGATCGCCTTCGCGACGACCTCGGCCACCGCTGGGCCGTCCTCGCAGATGAAGTGCACGTCCCCTTCGGCACGCTTCAAGAACTTCGCGTTGAACTCACCGAAGATGAGCGAGACGTCCTCGCCGGCCTCCTCGATGAGCTTCATCGCGATGACCCCGCCCGCGCAGTCGGCACCGATCGCGAGCACCCCGAAGTACATCGAACGGAGGTGGTTCCGGGTCATCCGGTTCAGCGGGATGACGACCTCGGCGCGCTGGCTCGTCAGCTCGACGACGCGCGGGCTCGCGAGGTAGAGCATCGGGATCTTCGCGAGCCCGAAGAGCCGCAGGATCGCGGTCTCGCGCATCGACTCGGGGAGCACGTTGACGAGCTTGCGGGGGTTCAGATCGAGCATGGCGTGTGACTAGCGCATCCGGCGGCAGGCGGTGCAGGAAACCGTGGTTGCTCACTCGAGCCGGCAGCGGCTGCGCACTCGAGTGAGCACCTCGCGACGACCGGCGCCGGCCCTCACGGTCGGGGCCTCGGGCCTCAGGGCTTGTTGCACGCCCCCGAGGGCTTGCCGTCGAGCGGGTTCAGGCAGGGTGCGCACACGAAGCCCTCGCCGTTGCAGCTCCCCTGTCCGAGCAGCGAGTCACCGACCTCGGGGATGCACATCGGGAGGCACACGCCGGGCTTGTATTGCGCGCCGAGCAGGCCCCACAAGAACCAATCCGTCTCGCAGGCGTCGTTGGCCTCGTCGAACGGATTCGTCTTCACGTGGTTCGGCATGAAGGCGTCCGGAGTGCAGCGGGCCATCGGACCGCAGGTGTCGGTGCCGAGCTTGTCCTAGTCCTGGGGGGAATCTGCTCGAGGGGGATGCAGGTGCCGATGCCGCCGCAGCACTTCGGGAACGTCTTCGGCGGCTTGGTCGGCCCCTTGTCGCAGGGCAGGCTCGTGCATGCGCCGGTCGGCTTTCCAGTGAGGGGGTCGAAGCAGGGGAGGCAGGCTTCGTCCTCGGCACAGCCGGCCGAGGGCCCCTTCGGGAGGGAGCCAGCCTGCTTGCCGACCTCGGCGAGGCACGTCGACATGCAGCGCCCCTCGTTGCCGCCGATCGAGGCGCACGTCTTGACCTTGATCATATCTCCTCCGGCAATGAGGAACGGATCCGGCACGCAGAACGAGCTGCCGTCGCAGGCCGCAAGCTGCCCCGCCATCTCGGGCGGAACCTGTGCGCTCGGCACGCAATGCCCCCCCCGAGCCGCACACCGACTTGGGGCACGCGGGCAGCGCGGACGGATCGAGGATCGGAGCGCCGTCGTACTCGCACGTCGAAGGGTCGTCGCCACTTCCCGGCGCAGCGCCACCGGCGCCGCTCGTCCCCGAGCCGGCCGAACCGGTGGTCCCGGAAGGCGCGTCGGGACACGCAAACTTCAGCGCGCAGGCCCCTGTCTCTGTCTGGTCGAGCGGGCTCACGCACGGCACGCAGCGCTCGTCGGTGGCGCACACGTCCTGCGGCATGAACGCCTTGTTCTTGTCGATCTCGGGGAACACCGTCGAGAGGCATGCGCCCGAGGCCCCGCCGATCGACGCACACGACTTCGGGGTAAAAATCCCGCCATTTTGGATCAGGGCATCGGGTACGCAGTAGCCGCCACTCGCACACGCGCCCGCGAAGATGGCAAGCTCCGGCCAGCTCGTGACCGAGGCGATGCAGTGAGCCTCCGGTCCGCACGAAGGCAACGCATCCGGCTCGGTCGGCTCGCCGAGGGGTCCGATGCAGGGCCCGCCCGACGTGGTGCTCGGACCGCCCGTCGTCGGCGCGACGCCGTCGTCGGCGAGGTCCTCCGAGTTGAAGCCCGGCGGCGGCCCCTCGATGCCGCACGCGCCGGAGACCAAAGCCACGATGCCGAGGACGTGAATGCCGTGTCCGCTGGTACGCATGCCCGAGGCCCGAGCACGATGCGGGCCAACCGCCTCGCAGGCCTTCGCTCACACCGGAGCCCCGGCACGTTCACCGAGGTCGTCCGGAGCATCGTGGACCGGCAGGCGCACCGTGAACGTGGAGCCAAGGCCGACTTCGCTCGTCACGGCGAGCGTTCCACCGTGGGCCACGACGAGCGCCTGGGCGATCGACAAGCCGAGTCCCGCGCCGCGGCGCTCCTCCGACGAGCTCGTCCAGTACGGCTCGAAGACCCGGGCGAGATCAACGGCCGCGATCCCCGGTCCGCTGTCGGCGACCTCGACGGTCCCCTCGCCAGCGCGCCGCGCGACGGCAATCGCCACGCCTCCCGCCGCGATGAACTTGAGCGCGTTGCCGAGGAGGTTGTCGAACACCTGTGCGAGCCGCCGCGCATCGCCGAGAACCAGGCGAGCGGCCGCGTCTGTGTTGACCTCGAGCGTGAGCCCTCGGCTCGTCGCGGACGCACGGTGAAGCGCCACGGTCGCCTCGAGGAGCGCGCCCACGTCGAGCGGAGCCATCGCAAGCGCGAGCGTCCCTGCGTCGAGCATGGCCGTGTCGAGCAGGTCGTCGATGAGGCGGGCCGCGCGCGTCGCGACCTCCCGGATCGCGCTGGCCGCGTCGAGGATTCGCGGCTCGGTCGACGGGCTCCGTCGCGCAAGGACCTGCGCGTGAAGCGAGATCGTTCGGAGGTGTCCGCGGAGGTCGTGCGTAACGACGGCGAGGGTCGCGTCCCGCGCCCGCACGACCATGCGCTCCGCGCGACGCAGCCGATGGTTCTCGAGAAAGACGGCGAGGCGGCGCGCGACCTCCTCGGCGATCGCAGCGTCGGCCGCGACGAAGGGGGCTTCGCACCGCGCGATCAGCAACACGCCGAGGACGGCGCCCCCGAACATCATCGGCGTCGCCAGCGCATGCCGCGGTCGCGCTGCGTGAATGGCCTCGAGGAGCCGCGGGGCTGAGACGACGTCGGTGTACGTCTCGCTTGTGAGCGGCACCATGACCGTCTTGCGCTCCCGCCGCGCGAGCACGACGCCGCGCGGGGGCGCCGCGTCGAAGCCACCCTCGCGCATCCGGTCGACGGCCCACTGCAGGGCCGCCTCGCGGCTCGAAGCGCCCTCGCAAACGAGCCCGCCGGCCTCGTTCTCCGAGAAGACGAACGCGAAATCCGACAGTGCGGTCGACGCGATCTCGGCGATTCGTTGCAAGGGCGCGTCGCGCTCGAGCGATGCCAAGGCCTCCCCCGCCTCGGCGAGGATTCGGTGTGCCACCGTTACTTCAGGCATCGTCTCCTCCGGGGTCGCGAGACGCACACTCCGTTCATCTTGACTTGACACTTAGCATCGCATGAAGACCGGGGGCACGCGATGGGTTCGCCGGGATGGACATCATCGGTCGACGGGCGAATGCTTGGCCCGAGCACCGCATGCTGCGCGCCGGTTCCACGCCCACCCTCGCCTTCGGCTGCGCGCTGCTCTTCGGCTTCACGCGGCTCTCCGGCTGCACGCCGCGCGAGGCCGCTCCGAACCGCGAAGGTGCCCCGCCAGCGAGCGCCCCGGGCACGCCACCACGAGCGAGTCCCACGACCGACTCTCCCCGCACGCGCGCCATCGCGCTCGCGCCGCGCGAGGCGGGAACGACGCACCTCGTCGTGTTCCTTCACGGGGTCGGCGCCGAGGCCGGCAACTTCGTCGACCTCGCCCGATCGCTTGCGCCCGCCATTCCGCACGCCGAGCTGCTCGTCCCGGATGGCTTCGAGCCCTTCGATCGCGGCAAGTCCGGGCGGCAATGGTTCAGCCTCCGTGACCGGAGGGACGACGTCGTCGCGCAGCGCCTCGGCGACGGCTCGCGCGCGGTGTCGACGTGGCTCGATGGCGAGCTTCGCGCACGGGGCCTCGACGGCACGCGACTCGCCCTCGTCGGGTTCTCCCAGGGCGCGATGGTGGCCGGCTGGCTCGCGGTGCATCGCGAGCCGCGGCCTGCCGCGGTGGTGATGCTGTCGGGCATGCTCGCCTTCGACGACGCACCCGTCACAGGGTCGGGTCCGCCCGTGCTGCTGACCCACGGCGATCGCGACGAAGTGATTTCCATCAATCGCATGGCCCCGGCCGCCGTTCTGCTCGAGGCGCGGGGAGCCCGACCGACGACGAGGCGCTATCCCGGTCTGGCCCATCGCGTCGATGAGCGCGTCCTCGCCGACGTCGGCGCGTTCCTCGCGGAGAGCCTTCGGTGAGGACGGGGCGACGTCGGGCGACGAATTGCCGTGTCGCGCCCGCGGTGATGTGATCTCCTTCCTCCACGGAGCCCGAACGATGCCGCCCGAACCGGAGGCCCTGCCGCACCCGTCCTCAACCGAACCGCCGCGCGTCGGGGTGATCATGGGAAGCGAGTCCGATCACGGGGTGCTCCTCGAGGCGGAGCAGGTGCTCCGCGAGCTGGGCATCCCCTTCGAGGTGGCCGTCGTCAGCGCGCACCGCACCCCCGAGCGCATGGTCGCCTACGCGCGGTCGGCGGAGGCACGTGGGCTCGCCGTGATCATCGCCGCTGCGGGTGGCGCGGCACACCTGCCGGGGATGGTCAGCGCGCTCACGGTCCTGCCCGTGCTCGGCGTCCCGGTCCCGAGCAAGGCGCTCGCGGGCGTCGACAGCCTCTTGTCGATCGTCCAGATGCCAGCGGGCGTTCCGACGGCCACGTTCGCGATCGGCACGGCCGGCGCCGTCAACGCAGCCCTGTTCGCGGCTCAGATCCTCGCCGTGTCGGACGCCTCGCTCCGGGCCAAGCTCGGGGCGCGCCGCGAAGCCCTGGCCGCTGCCGCGCTCGAGGGGCACGCGCGGGTCGTCGAGGCGATCGCTCGCTCCGCGGAGTCGCGCTGATGGATCGACGGGTTCGCGTCGGCATCCTCGGCGGTGGCCAGCTCGGCATGATGCTGGCCGAAGCCCTGCTCGACCTCGACGCCGACGTCGCCGTGTACGACCCCCACGCCGACGCGCCCGCGCGCCGTCGCGTGCCCGACTTCGTCACCGCACGATGGGACGATCGCGAGGCGCTGACGCGCTTTCTCTCACGGTGCGACGCCGTCACCTACGAGTTCGAGCACATCGAGACGCGCGGACTCCACGACGTGCTCGCGAGCCTCGACCCCGCGCCGCCAGTGCATCCACGCCTCGACGTGCTCGACGTCCTGCGCGACCGGCTCGTCGAGAAGTCCTTTCTGCGCGACGCGGGCCTTCCCCACGCGGCCTTCGCGCACGCCGTCGGTCGGGCTTCCCTCCGCAGCGAGGCGCGCGCCTTCGGCTATCCGTTCATGTTGAAGACCGCGCGCGGCGGCTACGACGGCAAGGGGCAGTTCACCATCCGCAGCGACGAGGCCCTCGAAATCGCGTGCGACGCGCTCGAGAGCAGCCTCGGTCCGAACTTCGGCGTGGTGCTCGAGGACCCCTTGCCCCTCGAGCTCGAGGCGAGCGCGATCGCGGTGGGCGACCAGGCGGGCGGTTTCGAATGCTTTCCCGTATTCGAAAACGTGCATCGAGCGAACATCCTCGATTTCACCGTCGTTCCGGCGCGCGTCCCGATGGAACTCCACGACGCGCTCACCGCGCTCGCGGTCGAGGCTGCCCGGCGACTCGGGGTCGTCGGCCTCCTCACCACCGAGTTCTTCGTGACGCGGGAGCCAGGTGAGCGCGGCGGCGGTCGCGTCGTGACCGCCGGCTCCGAGAGTTTCCACGTCTACGTCAACGAGCTCGCTCCGAGGCCGCACAACAGCGGTCACGTCACCCGCTCTGCCTGTGACGTCAGCCAGTTCGATGCCCTCGCGCGGGTGCTGCTCGGCCTCCCGGCACCGGCCGCGCGCCTGATCTCGGACGACGGCTACTGCATGGTGAACCTGCTCGGCGACGTCTGGCTCGCTCAGGGTCGAAGCGCCCTCGACGTCTCCGCCCTCACGGCCCACCCCGCCGTGCTCGAGCTCGTCCTCTACGGCAAGGAGGGCGCCAAGCCCCGCCGCAAGATGGGCCACGTCACGACCCACGGCGCGACGGTCGACGAAGCGCTCGCGGATGCCCGGGCCTT
>Ga0194129_10002348_pt1 | contig 28676 bp, 33 predicted proteins | sample TA2KigCa35mmetaG_FD_150862 | JGI IMG/M metagenome (GOLD analysis project Ga0194129, IMG submission 150862) | Freshwater microbial communities from Lake Tanganyika, Tanzania - TA2015038 Kigoma Deep Cast 35m | ecosystem: Environmental > Aquatic > Freshwater > Lake | place: Tanzania: Lake...
CATTAGTAATAATATATTTATTATTTTTAAATTTAAATTGGTCATAACAAGAGAAAGTATTAAGTTTTTTAGGAATAGAGTTGTGTTTAGGAAACCATATCATCCATTATATAAAAATTAAAATAAGTAAATCTTTAAATAAAGAATAAAGTAAATTATGTTTTTATTATAAAAATTATCAAGAAATATCAAGTTTTATGCTGCTAGTTGCATCCCTGAATTCCCTACCAGAATAGTTGGGTTTTGCCGTACCACGACTTCTGATTGCTCCATAACCCTTCCAGTAACCATCCCACATTTTGCCATAGACGACTTTCAGTAAATCGTCATCTGGATTGTGTTTGGAACTACCTTCTTCTGCATACAACTTGCTCTTGATGTTGATATCTGCTAGAGACTCAATTTCCTCCAGAACAGTGTCGCGACAATCGGCCACGAATCCATCCTTGATACCAGGGATTTTGTAGACCACGCTATTGTCCTTTAAGAGACGCATGCGGTAACAATAACCCTTTTGGAAGACACCAGAATACGCTTTGTCTTTGACTTTGATAGACACCGCGTCAAAAACAGCAGTTGGATGACTGTCCTTGAACGACACAACAAATTTTGGAGCATCGTCAGGACATTCACCAAACTTGACGTTCAAGGGCAACCATTGCGAAAGAAAATCGCGCAGCTGTCTTGCTTGGTAACAAAACTTACGAAAGTCGTCCCTAATTGCGAAACTCATGATGAGGTGATTGCAGAATGTTTCAGTATTTTTTTATTTTTAATATAAAGCTTTTCAATTTATTATTTTTTTTCAATTTTTTTACATATATTAATTTAGAAAACTAATTTCATTTAAAAATTGACGTTACTAAATTTCATTATAACTACACTGATTTCAAACTTAATTATAGTTATCTAATTTTTAAGATAATGTTTACAATGTGTAACTAACCAAAATAAAAAAAATTTATGAATGTGTTGAAATACACGGACGCAACAAAATTCTAACTAATTTTTGTTTCCATGTTAGTTTTGTCTTTACTGGGACAACTGGATCTGAACTTCGAACTTCTCTCACTTCTTTCTCATGAACAGTCATGAATGTAGAATTTTTGGTTTTGTTTTCAACTTCCATGCTGTCAGTTTTGCTTTCAACATCAATGCCCTCCATACTTTCATCATTCAATGTCAGTTTAGCATCATCATAATTTAATTGATTTAATGTTCCACGCTTGTGTGCACGTACAATCAATTCAACTTGGTCTAAAAAGTCTTCTTGTGATTTACACAATTGAACGGAAAGATAATTTACAAGATTTAGTTTTATCATTTCTAATAAAAATGTCGGACAGATTTGGTCATCCCACCATGTGTTATGATAAAATAGGTAAAATACACTTTTTCCCATTTTCTGCGCTTCTCTGTTCTGCGGAGACAAACGAATGGCAATTTCCAGCCGTCTAACAATTTTTTTGTTAACTAAATCATAATCCAATGCATATATTTGTTTTGAATTTTTCATCTCAATGATTGTTTGAACTTGTTCAATGAAATCTTCCATAGTTTCACAAAAATCTAAACGAACAAATTCGTCAAGATGTTGATTGACCAGAATCATCATGTGTGAAGGACAAATGTCATCGTCCCACCAATTTTTTGCAGAACATGATAAATACAAATTCGGTTTGTATTTTATCAGTTCTTTGTTCTTTTGTGATAACTTGTCGATACGTTGACTCATGATTAAAAATGTGCAATTATCGATAATTAATGTTTAATAATAATATATTATTAATATATTTTTTTTCAATTTTTTTTAATTTTTTTAACATATATAATTATGAGTATAACTTATAGTATATAATACGACTATATTATTTATAAAGAATGTACATTGGTAGTGTATCTATATTATACTTTTTTCCACTGAAAAATAAGACATTCATTTAACTATTTTTATTTATAAAATAATTTGCTTATGTAAATAAATTATTAAATTACACCTTAAGTAATAAGTAGCCTTTCATAGGCGCAATTATATTTTTTTCATTTTAAGTTGGACGTGTCCCGACTTTCATTGAAAAAGGTGTAATATGGAATGATAATATTGATATTTTTGAAAAATAAAAATAGTTAAAATTGTAAATGTTAATAACTTTATTTAATTTGCATATGCATATATATAAAGTATAGTAATTACACCTTTTTCATTGAAAAATGGGACAGCTAAAACTATTTAAAGTTTTGTTAGTTTATAATATCAGTTATAATATGGTTTATATATTTCCTATTAACTCCTACCGAAATTCCTAAGCTTTCAAAGCAAAATTATAAGGCTTTTCATATAGTAGTTTTAAATATAAAAGTATCTAACCCCTTTTAAAGGTGTCAAATAGATACATGCCCGTTAAAAAGATTCGGTTCAAGGGTGCAATTACTACTTCTTTTTACTGTCCCATTTTTCAGTGAAAAAGGTGTAATATTAATTTTTTAAAATTTCAAAAATGGTTTGTTTATAATAGATTTTTGGTATATTAACTATTTAATTATTAGATAAATCTAATGTTTCTAAATTGATTCTAGTTATTTTATTACCACATAAATATATTTTTTGTAAATTGATTAATGAATTAATAAACTTAGATATACTAGTTATTTGATTATTAGATAAATATAACTCTTGTAAATTAATTAATGACCCAATAGAATCTGGTATACTGGTTATTTTATTATTAGATAAATCTAATTCTTGTGAATTAATTAATAAATAAATAGACTCTGGTATAATAGTTATTTGATTACTACATAAATACAATAGTTTTAAATTGATTAATGAATTAATAGACTTAGATATACTAGTTATTTGATTATTAGATAAATCTAATTTTTGTAAATTAATTAATGACCCAATAGAATTTGGTATACTGGTTATTTTATTATTAGATAAATCTAATTCTTGTGAATTAATTAATAAATAAATAGACTCTGGCATAATAGTTATTTGATTACTACATAAATACAATAGTTTTAAATTGATTAATGAATTAATAGACTTAGGTATACTAGTTATTTGATTATTAGATAAATCTAATTCTTGTAAATTAATTAATGACCAAATAGAATCTGGTATACTGGTTATTTGATTAACACTTAAATATAATCCTTTTAAATTGACTAATGAATAAATAGAATCTGGTATACTGGTTGTTTTATTATTAGATAAACTTAATTTTTGTAAATTAACTAATGAACAAATAGATTCTGGTATAGTGGTTATTTGATTATTATGTAAATATAATTTTTGTAAATTAACTAATGAACAAATAGACTATGGTATAGTGATTATTTGATAATTATTTAAATATAATTCAGTAATATCGAAATAATCTTCTTCTTTCATATTATTTAAAATATCAATATTATTAATTGTAATATTTTCAATAATTAACTTACAATTATATGGAATTTTATTTTGTTTTCTATAAATAGTTATACTTTTTTTAATAGTTGGAGGTAAATTATTTAATGGGTAAAATAATTCATCTATAATAACTTCTTCAATATCATTTTCTATAATTGTAGTACTATTATATTCTTTAATATGTAACATTTTTAATAATAAAAGTATGATAATCAATGTTTTATTTATCAATTTTTTTAAAGTATCAAATATGGTTTATTTTCAATAGATTCTGGTATAATAGTTATTTGATTATTAGATAAATTCAATGTTTCCAAATTTATTAATGAATTAATAGATTCTGGTATAATGGTTATTTGATTATTAAATAAATATAATTCTTGTAAATTGACTAATGAACTGATAAATTTTGGTATGTAAGTTATTTGATTATTAGATAGATATAATTTTTGTAAATTAACTAATGAAGTAATGGACTCTGGTATACTAGTTATTTGATTATTAGATAAATTTAATACTTGTAAATTAATTAATGAACCAATAGATTTTGGTATAATAGTTATTTGATTATTAGATAAATATAATTCTCGTAAATTAACTAATGATTTAATAGACTCTGGTATACTTGTTATTTTATTATGATATAAATACAATATTTTTAAATTAATTAATGAACTAATAGACTCAAGTATACTTGTTATTTCATTATCACATAAATATAATTCTTGTAAATTAACCAATGAACAAATAGATTCTGATATATTGGTTATTTTATTAATATTTAAGGCCAATGTTTGTAAATTGATCAATGAACTAATAAAATCGGGAATACTAGTTATTTGATTATCACATAAATATAATTCTTTTAAATTAATTAATGAACTAATAGACTCTGGTATACTGGTTATTTGATTATTATTTAAAAATAATATTTGTAAATTAACCAATGAACTAATAGAATCTGGTATACTTGTTATTTGATTATAAGATAAACTTAATTCTTGTAAATTAACCAATGAACTAATAGAATCTGGTATACTTGTTATTTTATTATTATATAAATATAATATTTGTAAATTGACTAATAAACCAATAGATTCTGGTATAGTGGTTATTTGATTATTATTTAAATATAATTCAGTAATATCGAGATAATCTTCTTCTTTCATATTATTGAAAATATCAATATTATTAATTGTAATATTTTCAATAATTAGCTCACAATTAAATGGAATTTTATTTTGTCTTCTATAAATATTTATACTTTTTTTAATAGTTATTTTATTAATAGTTGGAGGTAGATTATCTAATGGATGAATTAATTTATCTATAATTACCTTTTCAATATCATTCTCTATAATTATAGTATCATTATAATGTTTAATATGTAGCATTTTTTAATAATAAAAGTATAATAATTAATATTTTATTTATCAATTTTTTTCAAAGTATAAAATATGGTTTATCTTTAATAGAATCAGGTATACTGGTTATTTTATTATTATGTAAATATAATTTTTGTAAATTAATTAATAAACTAATAGACTCTGGTATACTTATTATTTTATTATAAGATAAATCTAATTCTTGTAAATTGATTAATAAACTAATAGACTCAGGTATACTTGTTATTTGATTATTATATAAATATAATTCTTGTAAATTAATTAATGAACAAATAGATTCTGGTATACTGGTTATTTGATTATTAGATAAATATAATATTTGTAAATTAATTAATGAACCAATAGACTCTGGTATACTAGTTATTTGATTATAAGATAAAAATAATTTTTTTAAATTAATTAATGAACCAATAGACTCTGGTATAATAGGTATTTGATTAATACTTAAATCTAAAACTTGTAAATTAACTAATGAACCAAAAGAATCTGGTATACTTGTTATTTGATTATAAGATAAACTTAATTCTTGTAAATTAACCAATGAACTAATAGAATCTGGTATACTTGTTATTTTATTATTATATAAATATAATATTTGTAAATTGACTAATAAACCAATAGATTCTGGTATACTGGTTATTTTATTATGAGATAAATTTAAATAAGTAATATCAAGATAATCTTCTTCTTTCATATTATTAAAAACATTAATACTATTAATTATAATATCTTCAATAATCAACTTACAATTATATGGAATTTTGTTTTGTCTTCTGTAGATGTTTATACTTTTTTTGACAGTTATTTTATTGATAGTTGGAGGTAAATTATTTAATGGACTAATTAATTCATCTATAATAACTTCTTCAATATCATTATTTATAATTGTTGTATCATTATATTCTATAATATGTAGCATTTTTTAATAATAAAAGTATAATAATTAATAGTTTATTTTTCATTTTTTTAGGAAAAGACCCCAATGTAATTTATAATGTAATTTATCTTTAATAGAATCAGATATACTGGTTATTTTATTATTATGTAAATGTAATATTTGTAAATTGACCAATGAACTAATAGAATCAGGTATACTGGTTATTTGATTATTATGTAAATATAATTGTTGTAAATTAACTAATGAACTAATAGACTCTGGTATACTGGTTATTTTATTATCATATAAATCTAATATTTGTAAATTGATTAATGATCCAATGGACTCTGGTATACTTGTTATTTTATTAGTAAATAAAAATAATTTTCGTAAATTAACTAATGAACTAATAGACTCTGGTATACTAGTTAATTCATTATTAATTAAATATAATTCGGTAATATCAAGATAATCTTCTTCTTTCATATTATCAAAAACATTAATATTGTTAATTTTAATATTTTCAATAATTAATTTGCAATTATATGGAATTTTATTTTGTCTTTTATACACGTTTATACTTTTTCTAATAGTTATTTTATTAACAGTTGGAGGTAAATTATTTAATGGATGAATTAATTTATCTATAATTACCTCTTCAATATCATTCTCTATAATTATAGTATCATTATAATGTTTAATATGTAGCATTTTTTAATAATAAAAGTATAATAATTAATATTTTATTTATCAATTTTTTTCAAAGTATAAAATATGGTTTATCTTTAATAGAATCAGGTATACTGGTTATTTTATTATTAATTAACTCTAATATTTGTAAATTATTGATAACTTAATAGACTCTGGTATGTTGATTATTTTATTATTATACACCTCTAATTCTTTTAGATTGATAAAAACTCCAAAAGACTAGGATATACTGGTTATTTAATTATTATATAAATATAACTGTTGTAAATTAATTAATGAACAAATAAACTCTACTAGTTATTCTATTACTAATTAAGCATAATTCAGTAATATCAATATAATCTTTTTTTTTTATATTATTAACTTATAATCATATAAAATTTTATTTTGTCTTCTATACATATTTTTACTTTTTAATAATTATTTTACTAACAATTGTATGTAAATTATTGAATGGACTAATTAATTTATCTATAATAATTTTTTCAATATTATTATTGATAATTGCAGTACCATTTTTTAATAATAAAAGTATGGTAAATAATATTTTATTTATTAATTTTTTAAAATATTAAATATGTTTTATTTTTAATAGATGTTAGTTATTTAATTAATATATAAATATAATTCTTGTAAATTAACTAATGAACAAATAAATTCTGGTATACTAACTATTTGATTACCTGATAAATATAATCCTTCTAAATTGATTAATGACTCAATAGATTCAGGTATAATTGTTATGTAATTTCTTGATAAATCTAATATTTTTAAATTAATTAATGACCCAATAACATTAGGTATACTTATTATTTCATTATAAGATAAATATAATTCTTGTAAATTGACTAATGATTTAATAGATTCTGGTATACTAGTTATTTTATTACTAGATAAATATAATCCTTTTAAATTAATCAATGAACCAATAGATTCAGGTATAATGATTATTTGATTATAAGATAGATCTAATATTTGTAAATTAATTAATGACAAAATAGGCTCTGATATACTAATTATTTTATTGTTATCTAAATATAATTCTTGTAAATTAAGTAATAACCCAATAGATTCTGGTATACTAGTTATTTTATTACCTGATAAATATAATTCTTGTAAATTGAGTAATAACCCAATAGATTCTGGTATACTAGTTATTTTATTATAATATAAATATAATTTTTGCAAATTGATTAATGATCCAATAGATTCAGGTATACTAGTTATTTGATTATAATATAAATATAATTCTCGTAAATTAACTAATGAATCAATATACGTTGGTATACTAGTTATTTTATTATTAGATAAATATAATCTTTGTAATTTGATTAATGAATTAATATATGTTGGTATACTTTTTATTTTATTATTAGATAAATTTAATTGTTGTAAATTAATTAATGAACTAATAGACTTTGGTATACTTGTCATTTTATTATTAGATAAATCTAATTTAGTAATATCATGATAATCCTCTTCTTTTATATTATTGAAAACATCAATATTATTAATTATAATATTTTCAATAATTAACTTACTATTATATGGAATTTTATTTTGTCTTCTGTAAATATTTATACTTTTTTTAATAGTTATTTTACTAATAGATATAGGTAAATTATCTAATGGACTAATTAATTCATCTATAATAATCTCTTCTATATTATTATTTATAATTGTTCTATTATTATATTTTTTAATATGTAGCATTTTTTAATAATAAAAGTATAGTATTTAATTATTTGTTTATCAATTTTATTTAAGCCTCAAATATGATTTATTTTTATTATTTTTAATAGACTTTGGAATATAAGTTATTTGATTATTATCTAAATATAATAATATTTTTAGATTGACTAATGAACTGATAGACTCTGGAATATTAGTTATTTGATTATTATTTAAAAATAATACTATTAAATTGACTAATGAACCAATAAACTTTGGTATATTGGTTATTTGATTATTAGATAAATTTAATTCTTGTAAACGAATTAATGATCCAATAGACTCTGGTATAGTAGTTATTTTATTATTACCTAAACATAAGTTTTGTAAATTAATTAATGACCCAATAGACTCTGGTATACTGGTTATTTGATTATAAGATAAATCTAATTCTTGTAGATTAATTAATAAACAAATAAACTCTGGTATACTAGTTATTTGATTATTATGTAAATATAATTTTTGCAAATTAATTAATGAACTAATAGATTCTGGTATACTAGTTATTTTATTATCAGATAAAACTAATAGTTGCAAATTAACTAATGAACTAATAGACTTTGGTATACTGGTTATTTGATTATTAGATAAAACTAATAGTTGCAAATTAACTAATGAACTAATAGACTCTGGTATACTGGTTATTTGATTATCAGATAAATTTAATTTTTGCAACTTGATTAACGAACTAATTGACTCTGGTATATTTATTATTTTATTATTAAATAATTCTAATGTTTGTAAATTAATTAATGAACTAATAAATTTTGCTATACTAGTTATTTGATTGTAAGATAAATTTAATTGTTGTAAATTGATTAATGAACTAATAGACTCTGGTATACTGATTATTTGATTATAACATAAATCTAATTCTTGTAAATTGACTAATAACCCAATAGACTCAGATATACCGGTTATTTGATTATAAGATAAATCTAATTTAGTAATATCATGATAATCCTCTTCTTTTATATTATTAAAAACATCAATATTATTAATTTTAATATTTTCAATAATTAACTTACAACTATATGGAATTTTATTTTGTTTTCTATAAATATTTATACTTTTTTTAATAGTTATTTTATTGATGCTTGGAGGTAAATTATCTAATGGACGAAATAATTTATCTATAATAACTTCTTCAATATCATTCTCTATAATTGTAGTATTATTATATTCTTTAATATGTAGCATTTTTTAATAATAAAAATATAGTAATTAATAGTTTATTTATCAATTTTTTTAAAATTTCAAATATGGTTTATTTTTAATAGACTCTGGTATATTGGTTATTTTATTATCAAATAAATATAATTCTTGTAAATTAATTAATGAACTAATAGATTCTGGTATATTAGTTATTTGATTATTATTTAAATGTAATTCTTGTAAATTGATTAATAACCGAATAGATTCTGGTATAATAGTTATTTTATTATTAGCTAAGTATAATACTTGCAAATTAATTAATGAATATACAGACTCTGGTATATTATTTATTTTATTATTGGATAAATTTAATATTTGTAAATTGACCAATAACCTAATAGAATCTGGTATACTAGTTATTTGATTAAAAGTTAAACTTAATATTTGTAAATTAATCAATGAACTAATAGATTTTGGTATACTAATTATTTGATTATAAGATAAAATTAATTTTTGTAAATTAATTAATGAACAAATAGATTCCGGTATACTTGTTATTTTATTTCTAAATAAATTTAATTCTTGTAGATTAACTAATGAACCAATAGACTTCGGTATACTAGTTATTTGATTATTATATAAATATAATATTTTTAAATTAATTAATGAGCCAATAGATTCTGGTATGCTAGTTATTTGATTATTATTTAAATATAATTCTTGTAAATTAATTAATGAACTAATAGACTCTGGTATACTAGTTATTTGATTATCATATAAATATAATTTTTGTAAATTGACTAATGAACTAATAGACTCTGGTATACTAGTTATTTTAGTACTAGAAAAATTTAATTCTGTAATATCGATATAATCTTCTTCTTTTATATTATTTAAAACATTAATATCATGAATTATAATATTTTCAATAATCAACATGCAATTATATGGAATCTTATTTTGTCTTCTGTAAATATTTATACTTTTTTTGATAGTTATTTTACTAACAGTTGGAGGTAAATTATCTAATGGATGAATTAATTCATCTATAATAACTTCTTCAATATCATTCTTTATAATTGTAGTATTATTATAATGTTTAATATGTAGCATTTTTTAATAATAAAAGTATAGTAATTAATAGTTTATTTATCAATTTTTTTTAAATTTCAAATATGGTTTATCTTTAATAGATTCGGGTATACTGGTTATTTGATTATTAGATAAATATAATATTCCTAAATTGACTAATGATCCAATAGATTCTGGTATATTTATTATTTTATTATATGATAAATTTAATACTTGTAAATTAATTAATGAACCAATAGACTCTGGTATAATAGTTATTTGATTATTAGATAAATATAATATTTGTAAATTAACTAATAGATTCTGGTATATTTATTATTTTATTATATGATAAATTTAATACTTGTAAATTAATTAATGAACCAATAGACTCTGGTATAATAGTTATTTGATTATTAGATAAATATAATATTTGTAAATTAACTAATGAACTAATAGACTCTGGTATACTAGTTATTTGATTCTCACATAAAACTAAAACTTGTAAATTAACTAATAAATTAATTGACTCTGGTATGTAAGTTATTTGATTATTAGCTAGATATAATTTTTGTAAATTGATTAATGACACAATAGATTCTGATATATTGGTTATTTTATTAATATTTAAAGCCAATGTTTGTGAATTGATCAATGAACTAATAAAATCGGGAATACTAGTTATTTGATTATCAGATAAATTTAATTCTCGTAACTTTATTAATGAACAAATAGACTTTGGTATACTGGTTATTTTATTGCTAGATAAATGTAATATTTGTAAATTAATTAATGATCTAATAGATTCTGATATATTGGTTATTTGATTATTATATAAATATAATTTTTGTAAATTGACTAATGACTCAATAGACTCCGGTATATTGGTTATTTTATTATAAGATAAATACAATATTTGTAAATTAATTAATGATTTAATAGACTCTGGTATACTAGTTATTTGATTATTATATAAATTTAATATTTGTAAATTAATTAATGAATAAATAGACTCTGGTATAGTGGTTATTTGATTATTATTTAAATATAATTCAGTAATATCGAGATAATCTTCTTCTTTCATATTATTGAAAATATCAATATTATTAATTGTAATATTTTCAATAATTAGCTCACAATTAAATGGAATTTTATTTTGTCTTCTATAAATATTTATACTTTTTTTAATAGTTATTTTATTAACAGTTGGAGGTAGATTATTTAATGGATGAATTAATTTATCTATAATAACTTCTTCAATGTCATTCTTAATAATTGTAGTATTATTATATTCTTTAATATGTAGCATTTTTAATAATAAAAGTATAGTAATTAATAGTTTATTTTTCAACTTTTCAAAGCTACAAATATGGTTTATCTTTAATAGATTCAGGTATACTTATTATTTGATTATCAAATAAATCTAATTCTCGTAAATTAACTAATGAACTAATAGACTCTGGTATATCGATTATTTGATTGTTAAATATAATTCTTGTAAATTACCTAATGAACTAATAGATTCTGGTATACTAATTATTTTATTATAAGATAAATCTAATAGTTGCAAATTAACTAATGAACTAATAGACTCTGATATACTTGTTATATGATTATTAGATAAATATAATTGTTGCAAATTAATTAACAAACAAATAGACTCTGGTATAATAGTTATTTGATTACTACATAAATATAATTTTTGTAAATTATCTAATGAACTAATAGACTCTGATATACTAGTTATTTGATTATAGGATAAATTTAATATTTGTAAATTAACTAATGAACTAATAGATTCTGGTATATTAGTTATTTGATTATCATATAAATTCAATATTCGTAAATTAACTAATGAACCAATAAACTCAGGTATACTAATTATTTCATTACAAGATAAATATAATTGTTGCAAATTAAATAATGAACTAATATGCTCTGGTATACTGGTTATTCGATTATTATATAAAGATAATATTTGTAAATTAATTAATGAACTAATAGACTCTGGTATACTGGTTATTTGATTATTATTTAAATCCAATTCAGTAATATCAAGATAATCTTCTTCTTTCATATTATTAAAAACATCAATATCATTAATTTTAATATTTTCAATAATTAATTCACAATTATAAGGAATTTTATTTTGTCTTTTATAAATATTTATACTTTTTTTAATAGTTATTTTATTAACAGTTGGAGGTAGATTATCTAATGGACTAATTAATTCATCTATAATAATTTCTTCAATATCATTATTTATAATTGTTGTATTATTATATTTTTTAATATGCAGCATTTTTTTAATAATAAAAATATAGTAATAAAAACTTCATTATTCAACTTTTTTTAATAATAAAAATATAGTAATAAAAACTTCATTATTCAACTTTTTTTAATAATAAAAATATAGTAATAAAAACTTCATTATTCAACTTTTTAAAGTATCAAATATGGTTTATTTTTAATAGAATCAGGTATATTAATTATTTGGTTTTTATATAAAAATAATTCTTTTAAATTAACTAATGAATGAATAGACTCAGGTATACTAGTTATTTGATTATTATCTAAATATAATTCTTGTAAATTAATTAATAACTTAATAGACTCAGGTATACTCGTTATTTGATTATTATCTAAATATAATTCTTGTAAATTAATTAATAACCCAATAGATTCAGGTATACTTGTTATTTGATTATTATATAAATATAATTTTTGTAAATTAATTAATGAACTAATAGAGTTTGGCATACTTATTATTTGATTATTAGATAAATATAATTCTTGTAAATTTATTAATGAACAAATGGACTCTGGTATACTTATTATTTTATTATAAGATAAATTTAATTCTTGTAAATTTATTAATGAACCAATTGATTCTGGTATATTTGTTATTTGATTATCATGTAAATATAATCTTTTCAAATTAATTAATGAATCAATTGACTTAGGTATACTAGTTATTTGATTATAAGATAAACCTAATGCTTGCAAATTAACTAATAAACTAATAGTCTCTGGTATACTAGTTATTTTATTGCCAGATAAATATAATCTTTGTAAATTGATTAATGAACTAATAGATGCTGGCAAACTGGTTATTTTTTTTTTATATAGATCTAATTCAATAATATTGAGATAATCTTCTTCTTTCATATTATTCATTACATTAATGTCAGTAATTCCAACATTTTCAATAATTAATTTGCAATCATATGGAATTTTATTTTGTCTTCTGTAAATATTTATACTTTTTTTAATAGTTACTTTACTGACAGATGGTGGTAAATTATCTAATGGGCTAATTATTTTATCTATAATAATTTCCTCAATATCATTATTAATAATTATAGTATTGTTATATTGTTCAATGTATAGCATTTTTTAATAATAACAGTGTGGCAATTATAGTAATTACAATAATTTATATTTCATTTATCAATTTTTTAAAGTATAGTATATCGTTTATTTTTAATAGACAGTGGTATATTTATTATTTGATTATTATGTAAATATAATATTTGTAAATTAATTAATGAACTAATAAACTTCGGTATATTAGTTATTTTATTATCAGATAAATATAATTCTTGTAAATTAATTACACCTTTTTCACTGAAAAATGGGACAGCTAAAACTATTTAAAGTTTTGTTAGTTTATAATATCAGTTATAATATGGTTTATATATTTCCTATTAACTCCTACTGAAATTCCTAAGCTCTCAAAGCGAAATTATAAGGCTTTTCATATAGTAGTTTTAAATATAAAAGTATCTAATCCCTTTTAAAGGTGTCAAATAGACACATGCCCGTTAAAAAGATTCGTTTCAAGGGTGCAATTACTACTTTTTTTACTGTCCCATTTTTTAGTGAAAAAGGTGTAATGTTCTAATAAATTCTGATAACTTATAAAATATATAAAAAAATCTATCATATATAATGATAAAATTATTGTATATTGTGATAATAATATTTATGACAATATAAAATTTTAGTATAATGATAAATATAATTGCCATAATAGTAAAAGGCACACGATACATAACATAGTGCATACATTTGTAAAATAAAAACCACACAATTTTTTATACTTAAGGGTGTAAATCATTGATAAATATATCAATTGCTAAAATAATTATTTTATCATCAGCTGTAAAAAGATTTTTTTTTATTATAAAATAGAATAATTACCATTTGGATGAGCATATAAAGTAATTGAAGTATAATTATTATTGATGGTAAAGCTAGTGTTTCCCACAATAGTATTAGTTAATTGTGTAGTTAATATTATGTTATTGTTAGAAGCGTTACCAGTTCCATCAACTATAACAAATATTTGGTTATGATTACATGCCTCTATAATTGGCAATGTCACAGTAATATTTGAATTTGCTGCAACTGTATCAACATAGATTAAATAATCTTTGTTATTAATGGGATAAAGATATATGTGAAACAGATGTAACTTTTATTAGTAAAGATGTAAGTGGAACTATAAGATATGATGGTAGTTATAATACCAATTGGCAATCTGGTGGTTTTTCAATTATAAAATCATCAACTGCGCCTACTGAACAATTTATAAAACAATTAAATTGGAATGGTGATAAATTAGATGGTTTTGGCCCATCTGGATTAACTGGACTTTGGCAAAAAGGCAATGTTTTCCAAATAGAAATACAATACTTAGGATTCGGTCATATTAATTTTAAAGTAGAAACAACGGCTCCAAATAGCAATTATCGTAGATGGCTAAATACAAACAATAATTGTCACAGATGGACAACTGTACATACTTTGTTATTGCCCAATACAACAACTGCTTCAAGTTTCAAGATTCCTAGTTTTTCATTTATAATGATTGCAAAAAACCCAACTAATACACCAAAACGAGTTAGTGTCGAATGTGCTTCTTTTGCCGGATTTATAGAAGGAGGTAAATTAACAAATAATTATAACTTTTCTTATATTTGAGAATTAAGTGCTACAGGTAAATTTATCACAAATACCATTAAAAATATATTTACAATATATAATACAAATTTTTATAATGGTATCGTTAATCAGTCTATTGTTAATATAACTTCTCTATATGGTGCATATAGTGCTGCAAATAAAGCAAATCCTATCATAGTATATTTAATTAAAAATAGTGATTTATCAGGAAATCCCAATTTTTACCAATTATATAACAATTCATGTACTTATTATGATCAAAGTGCATCATCTGTAACTTACACATCTACTAGTTCGCAATTATTATGGACTGGTCATATTAGTGCAAATGGTGGACAATTAAATGTTACATTTGACAATATTCAAGAAGAATTTATATTACAACCAGGTGAATGGATTACACTTGGTGCTAAAATAGCAAATGGTGGCACTGTTTATGATGGATTATCTCTTTCTTTGAATGTAACAGAAGATCACTAAATTTTAATAATTAAATAAAAATAATTGAATAAAATATTAAAAATTTAATATACATATAATATATTAAATTATGAATATTTTTCTTTTTCATAGAGACTTACGTATTCAAGATAATACTAGTTTAATTTATCAAATACGAGAATTAAAAGAAGGTATTACACCAATATTTATATTTCCACCAGAACAAATAGATCCCAAAAAAAATAAATATTTTTGCCATAACAGTGTACAATTTATGATTGAATCTCTACATGAATTAGCAGAAGAAATTAAAAAGAAAAATGGCAAATTATATTTTTTCAAAGGTGATAATTTAGAAGTTCTTAAAGCTATTCATAAAAAAGTTATCATAAATTCAATTGCTTATAATATTGATTATACTCCATATGCTAGAAAACGTGATAAAGAGATTCGTGAATGGTGTCAATCTAAAGAAATAATATGTTTTGAACAAGAAGATTATTTACTATATGATATGCTTAATGGACAAACTAAAAAAGCAGATGGGACGCCTTATTTAGTATTCACTCCTTTTAAAAATAACTGTGTAAATAATTTATCTGTAAGACCGGTCGACAATTTCAAAAATTTTAAATTCGAAAAATACAAAGAATTAGAAAAACTAAAATATAATATTGACCAAGAATACATTGATAATTTTTATGAAGAGAATTCTGATATTAATGTACATGGAGGCAGAGAAAATGGACTAAAAATTATTAAAAATATTGCAAAATTTAAGGACTATTCTAAAAAACGCGATTGTCTTACTTATAAGACAACTTTTTTGGGCCCCTATTTAAAATTTGGCGTGATTAGCATTCGCGAGACTTATGAAAAGATGGCAAAATTATTAGGTAAAAACTCTGGCCTTATTGTAGAACTCATATGGCGAGATTTCTATGCTAATATTGCTTATGAATTTCCTAGAGTTTTACAAGGGCAAATTAAAGGAGAAAATAAAAGTTTCAAAGAAGAATATGATAATATAAAATGGTCATATGATAAAAAATTATTTGAAAAATGGTGGAAAGGCGAAACAGGTGTACCTGTATTAGATGCTGCAGCTAAACAAATAATGACCACTGGATATTTACACAATAGAGCGCGCATGTTTTGGGTTTCTGCTCTTATAAAAGATTTGCATATAGATTGGCGATGGGGTGAGAAATATTTTGCTACGCAATTAATAGATTATGACCCTATGAGTAATTCAGGCGGACATCTTTGGGTTAGCTCAGCAGGAACAGATGCACAGCCATGGTTCCGAATATTTAATCCATGGACACAAGGCGAAAAGTTTGACCCTAATTGTGAATATATTAAGAAGTGGTTACCAGAATTAAAAAATATACCTAACAAAGATTTACATAATTGGTGGAAACCAGAAATACACAATAAATGGCTTGATACGGGAATCAAATATTATAAACCAATATTTGAACACGATAAAGAAAGAAAAAAAACTTTAGATTTATATAAGAAAGCATTAAAATAATTTACTAAACAAATACATACTTGAACTACATAATATACCACCCCATATAGTATCCAGTATTGCAATATTAAAATCCCAATTTTTTAATAGTGCGCCATTAGTAAAGTCATATATACCATAACTAGTTATACCAAATACAAATGCCATTTTTATTTTTTCGTGATTAGTTGCATTTTTTGTTAAATATAATAGACCATATGCTATCAAGAAATATACTATAGCTGCCGAATATAAATTGACAGTCAATGGTTCTTTCTGTATGTTTAAAATTTGTTCACTGTATTTGTCTTTAATTAGATATAGCCATATACTATCTACTATGATTAATATTATTACCAAGATTATTATATCTTTCAACATATAATATTCTATATAGAAAAAAATGAATTTGATTATATTAAACTAAATATTTTTTCTAATATCCATTTTTTAATATTTTTAGCCTATATCTAAAAAAAATTGAAATTAAATATATTTATTATTATATTTTAAAATACCTAAATAAGATGTCCTTTAAGAAGTTTTTTACTTGCAAATCATCTGCTTTTATTATGAAGTTCCATAATATTTTTCGTAAGTCATCACGTATTGTACCAATTGATATAGAACCTGCTAAAAACATAAAAAATGGCTATAAACTATCTATTCTTTTCATGGCCATTATTATTATTAGTATTTTAGCCAGTGTTTAAAAAAAAAGTTGAAATTAAAATATATTAGTAAGTATATTTATTATTAACTATTACACTTACACTTTCAAATACCCAAAATAAGATGGCCTTTAAGAATTTCTTTACTCACGAATCACCGGTTTCCACTATGAAAAAAAGTTTTGCTATCACTATTCCCTTCATTGTTTTGATCATTGTAATTATTGTATGTTCACTTTAATAAAATTAATTTAACATACAGGCTATTATTTTTTTTTATTTTTAATAAATCTAATATGAGTTATTCTATTCATGAAACTTATAATAAAATTTTTCATAATTTTGATAAAACATGTTATTTGGTCTAATATAAAGTTATATATGTGTTAAATAATTATATGGATTTATAAAAGTTGAAAAATACTTAAAATACTATATAGTATATAATAAACATATAATATGGAATTATCTAGTATACCTTCAATTAAGTCTATTTTTCAGAATGAGCAAAAATACAATAATATTAACTTATATGAAGCCTCTTTATTTGAACATGCTATTATTACTTATCATGAATTAATAAATTACCCAGAACAAGAATTTACAACACAAATAAAATTAATATTACAGTTTTTGAATATTTATAATAAGTTTGACAAATATGATTTTTGTCAAGCATACTTAAATACAGGGTTTCAAATAGATCTTGAAGAAAATCAAAAGACTCTTCTTATTAAAGATGCTAATTTAACTAAATTACTTACTAGTTTCTATGATAAGTTAAATCTTGTAATAAGTGATTTTATGGAAGTAGTGGATTATGTTCCACATAGAGTATCTTTTAATAACAAAACTTCTGTATTTCTTATTGCATATGCAACTGATTTAAAAGAATTTTGGGAAGCATTTGAAAAAAGTAATACATTAAGTATTATAGATATGAATTTAGAAGATAAAATCTTTCGCGAAGAATATTTTAAAGAAAAACTAAAATTTGTTCCAGTGGCTGGAGCAAAAGGAGCATGGGCAAAAGGGCCTATAAATTTAGCAAAAAATTAAAAGATAATATAATAATATTATGAAACCTTACTTACTTGCTCTTCCTGTTTCTGGCATTTTAATTGGTCTTGCGCTTATTTTTATTTATCTAAATAGAAACTCCGAAGAACTTACAGGTATTAAACTCGTAAATTTATTGTTGTTCTTGTCTACTGCTATTTCCATTCACGGAATATTACACATTTTAGTAAATAATAACAGTATATATAATATATAGATATGGGTAAATATTTTACTGACCAATATTCACTACTCCATTTAGCAAGTGGTATAATAGCCTATTTTTGGGGGGTTTCTTTATGGAACTGGACACTAATACATATTATATTTGAACTATTTGAAAATACTAGTGATGGTATGTATGTAATCAATAATTGGTTCAAAAATATATGGCCTGGTGGAAAGACTCGTAATGATACTTCTGTTAATTCATTTGGTGATATAATATATGGGACTATTGGATGGATTCTTGCTTATTATGTAGATAGATTAAGTGTTAAATACGAGTTATTTCCAAAAGAATATTTTTAATATAATTAATTTAATTTTTAATTATATATATGAGTATTAAAATTACCAGTTTAGCTGATTTAGACAGGGAACTTCAAGTGGCCGATATTCTTGCCAATTTTGAGTTTAATAATATGAATGACATTTATGTTAAGTCGGCGTTTTAAATGTGCAAAGGTGTAAAACTATTACTAATCATGTATCTAATATTGCTATTGATGAACCAATTAATGATTTTAGAACTCGCAAATTACCATTTAAAAATGATTTTGAAAGATTAGAAATGTTATTTAGTAATTTTTTTGAACAATTAAAATCTATAAATATATATAGACCCGATATAAGTGGTGAATTATTAGAATATTCTTCAGGAATTTCAAAAGTAATTAATGGATATTTACTAACTTACAATAAAATGGATTTCTCTGTGTTAAAATGTAGTGGTGATATAAAAACTCAACGAAAACTTGATGAAATTGAAAAAATTAAAAAGTTTATTAGTTTTAATAATATAATTTTAGAAATCTTAAATAACGTTATATCATCAGAATTTTTATTAGAATACTTAAATACATGTGAATTAAGAATTCCTGCAGATTATATGAAAATTAATATGTCAAACATTTCTACAAGTAAACGCCCTGCTATTGAAATAACAGGAACCCTAGGTGGAAATTATCATAAGAAGTACTTAAAGTATAAAGCCAAATATCTCAAATTAAAATCCCAATAAATTTTCCCAATTTCTTATAGTTAAAATAATTTCAAATTTATTATTTTATGAAAAATTTATAGTAAAATCAGAGGAGAATCTTTATATGTTATATTACTTTTATATGTGAATTTTATATGATTTTATGATGTTATAAAACAGTAATATTTATAATTCCTAGGGGGCGCGAGGAAATTTACACACAACGGTAAAACGACTTTGTGTTGAAAAAAACGACTGTTATAAGGGTTTATAAAAATTAAAAAATTACGAGGACATGAAATATTAGGTATAGTTACTTCTAGAGCAGAGGAAAAATTAAAAATTTATAAAAAAATAGAAAATTTAAAAAATGGCATTTTTTCAAAAGTAATATAAACGGCAAAGCTAATTTTGTTAGCCGAGTTAGCCGAAAATGCTAACAAAATAGTCGTTTTTTTTTGACTATAAAAATTTCTTAATTATAATTATAAAAATATAATTATAAATGTCTAATTTTTGCAAAATTTGTAATTATTTTACGGATGATTTATCAAATTTTATACGACATAAAACGACTATAAAACACATGCAAAAAAGTGCAAGAAAAAACAAAAACTACAGCACCGACGCTAACATTAGCATCCAGTTAGCAGTCAAAGCTAACTCAAAAACTATAGTAGATGTTATCTCATGTAAAATTTGCCATAAAAAATTTAATCATAGATCCAGTTTATCAAGACATTCTAAAAAGTGTAATAATAAAGAAAAATTAGAAGAAACCATAGAATCTGAACTTATGGTAAAATATAAATATTTAGAAAAAGAGAAAGAATTATACAAAAATCTAGAAAAAGAAAAAACTGATATGTTAATTATGTTTATAAATAATGCAAATACTCTTCTCAACAAGAGTCAAGATAATAATAAAATTACTACTGAAGCAATGAAGAGTGTTTCTATTAGTGCTCTTAAATTTGCTAATGAAAAATATTCAGAAGCTCCTGTATTAAAGGCAATTGAAGATTTTAATATAAATGACCTTAATTTTGAAGTAGAAAAAGATAGGCGTTCTCTTACTGAGTTACTTATATATAGTGCGAAATTGAAATCTCTTGATAAATTATTAGGCGACCATATAGTAAAAGTTTATAAAAAAGAAAATCCAACTGAACAATCGATACATACTACTGATAGATCGCGCCTTAACTATATAGTAAAAGAATTAATAACAAGTGCAAATAATGGAGAATCTCTTTGGGAAGTCGACAAAAATGGAATTAAAATATGTTCAAGAATTATCAAGCCTTTAATAGATAAATGTATTGAACTATTATTAGAACATCAAAAGTTTTTATTAAAAAAAATGGAAGGAGGTGATTTTTCTAATAGAGATGATATACTTACTGTAATGCATCTTATAAGTACAATAGATAGAGGTTGTTTAGAAAATGATATAAATAAATTTATTGCACCACATTTTAATCTAATTAAAGCTTAGCTAAAACAAATTATTATATATATTTATATATATTTAATAGAAGCTCTAACACTATCAAATTTATTATTAGTATAATCTTCAATGGCTCGCATATAATCGTGAGTAAGAAATGCATAACATGCAATTGAAGTAAGTGCCATAGTACTAATATTAGATAAATTACCAAAATTAATAAAACCCATATAACTAGCACTACTATGGACTAAAATAGCAGAAATAATTCCGGTAATAGTACCAATTACAGGAGTATATTTTTTAATATCTTTAATAGATTTACATTTAGAAAGAGCAAATTTAGAAGCTCCAATATAAGAGCCCATTATAGTAGCTATTACCGTAGGAATAATCATTGGATAAATATTTAACGACAGAGCAATAATTGGAGCATAATTAATACCAGCTGTCATCCAATAGAGAGTAAACCAATCATGTTTTTCTTTTGTTACAATTTCTGTAGGTTGGGACGAATATCTAGTGATATAATTATATGGCAGATTTGTAAGTTTTGTATAAGTATAAACATGAGCTCCTAGATTTAGAGTCCACAACATAGTAATTGGAAGTATACTTGCACTATCAAATACTTGCATTATAATATGTCCCATATATCCATATGTTAGACTTGTTGCAAGTGTTCCTGTAATTCCAATATTACTATATTTATATAAATTATTTAGATAATTTTTTAATTCAGAAAATTTATCAATTGGAACTGGCGCAATTAATAAATTATCGGAAAAATTTTTGCGAATAATAAATTTATTATTTGGAATTCTAGTATTGGCAACTTTATTAAAATAAGACCCAGTGTTGACAACTTTATTAATATAACTTCTAGTATTGGCAACTTTAATAGGGCGAAACATTGTACTATTGTACTAGTGTATGATTTTTAATAATTATTATATTTATTATATATATTATTATATATTCAACTTTTTTTATTTATATAAGTTAATTGATTGAATAAATTTAACAAGTCTAATATAATGCTCAATGAATTAGTAGGATAATCTGCACATTCTAAATGAGTTTTAATACAATTTTTTTCGATATATTTACTTAATTTAATTATTTTTTGTGTATCATAGATTAGAAATCCACTAAATAAAAATATACCAAATATACTGTAATACCAAAATCTTTTATTGATACCACTACTCGAACCAAAGATTAAATCCAATGATTGAAATATTATGAGACCAATTAGACCAAATAATAAATACGGCATATAACTTTCAAAATTATCTATTTGAACATAAGACATTATGATAAATATTATTGCAAGTGTTACTAATACACGATATAATATCTGTTCTTCTTTAGCTATTTTATAAATGGGATATCCTGTCACAGATATAAGTATTACAAAGCCTAACCATAATAAATGCTTAATAGATTGGTTTTCTGATGGCATCATTAATATTCCAAATAATAGTAAAAGAGTAAGAATAAATAAAGGCATTAGTCTTTGGCCAATTGTAAATATATCTATATTTTGTTTTTCTAAATATTCACCAGTAAATAAATAAATTAATAAACCAGTAAATATATATAAATAATTAGTAGCAATAAATCTACTTGTGGTTAATGGTTTTGTAACATTATTTATAATAGCTATTATAAGTACAAGTATACATAACAGTATTAGTAATAATATTTTCATAATTATATATTAAGATTAGAAAAAAACAAGTTATATCATTAAAGTTCATAATATGATTTATTTATCATATCGTACATTTTTTCTTTAACTATTAGAAAATTAGTTAGTTTTTTCTCTTTTGGAAATTTTTAATGAAATAATATACTTAAATTAAAGGTGTAAAGTAAATATATATAATGAAATATAATTATATATTTATTTAATATATATGATAGACTATTATAATAAATATTTAAAATATAAAACTAAATATTTAGAATTAAAAAATAATGAAATGATTGGTGCAAATAAAAAAGTATTAAATAATAATACATTGCAAAATATAACAAAAGATAATTTTTATTATATTATTGAATCAAATTTAGAAAAAGATAATATTGCTTATAATTCTTATATGAAAAAATATAAAATAAGTTCGATAAATCAATTTGGTGGAAATAATTTTTTAAAAATAAGAGAAGATATAAATAATTTTAATGTTTTGAATTTGAAAATATGTAAACGTGAATATCAAAATAGTAATTATATTAAAAAAATTGATAATGGGGCACAAGCTGATATTTTATTATTAAAAACAAAAAAATGCGGAAGTATTATTATAAAAAAATTTTATTCCGAAAAAATAAAAGATTTTAATATTGGAATGAAAAAAGAATTAAATGGATTAATAAAAATAAAAAATTTAATAACAAAAAACATATGCCCTCATTATATTTATATGTATGAATACAATAAAAAAGAAAATATAATTTTTTTAGAATATACTGATGGTAATTTAAAAAAATTATATAAAAATTTTTCTATAGCATTGTCTGATGAATTTATTTATTCTTTTTTTTTTCAAATACTATATGGTATACAATGTCAATACGAATATTATAATTTACTTCATCATGATTTATTACCAAATAATATTTTAAAAAAAACAATTGATGAAGATAAAGTTTTTGTTTATACAATAAATGACAAAAAATATTATATACCATCAATGGGTAATTTGTTTTTAATAAGTGATTATGGTGCATGTTTTGAAGCTAAAACTGATATAAATTATGATTTTCATGATTTTATGACAGGAATAATTTCATTGTTTGCCAAACAATTAATATTAAAAGGCTATGATACATTGGAAAAATTTTATGAAATAATAGATGAAAAAACATTAAAAAGTAATAATATAGATTTAACTTTAAAATTAAGAATTTTGATTACAAAGTGTATTAAAAAAAATTTATTTAATTATAAAGTTTTTTTTGAAAATTATAATATTTTAGATATTGCTCTTGAAATAATAAAATATAAAAATATAATTGATGTTTTTGAAAATATATATAAAATATATAACAAAAAAATAATATCAGAAAAACTAATTAATTTAGAACCAGTAAAATTTATAAAATAAAAGTATTTTATGTAAGTTTTAGTTTTAATATTACATGAAAATTGCAATAATTATAATCAAATGTGAAATTCCTCATAATTCTAATTTATTTATATTTATAGATAAGTTTTTATTAATTTTTTTAATTATTTCGTTATTTTTATAATCGTTAATATAATTAATTTCGCGGATCCCTGAAGCTACTAAAATTTTATAGCAATTAATACAAGGATAATGTGTAATATAAGCAATTGCCTCATCAGTATTAATTCCTCGTTTGGCACAATCTGCTATGCAATTTTGTTCTGCGTGTACTGTGGCCAATTCATGATTATCTATTACTATAGATTCATGTGGAGCATTTGGTAAGAATCCATTATAACCCGTTGCAATGACACGATTTTCTTTTACTAGAATACATCCAACTTTGAGTCGCTGACATGGTGATCTTTTAGACGTTAAAATTGCAAATTCACTAAAATATTTTTTCCACGAAATTCTATTAGACATATAATTTAATATTTATAAACAAACTTTATGTATCTTAATGCATATACATATGCTTAATATACATTTCATCTAATTCGCGTAAATTTTCAGTATAGTTTAAATTTAATTCATTTGTTACTATATCATCATAAATACTCCGTTCTTGTGCATAATTATCTTCTAATTCTTTGGCAAACTCTGCATCTCCACTTGTATCCATTAGTTCAATATCAATATCAAGTTCTAGCACATTAGTAATCTGTGAAATAATTTCCGAAATTTGCTTTACAAAATCAGTATTAGGTCGATTTTGTTTATTTTCAAAAATAGTATTAATAATATTGATTAAATTAATTATGGATGTTTGGATTTCTTTAATTCGATGATATTCTGTTATTAATTCAAGATTACTGAATATAATCGATAATATTTCAGCAGTTTTTATTAAAATATTATCAGCAGAATAATTAATAGCAATATCATCGATTAATACAGTAATTTCATTAATTATAGTGTCAATCATTAAGTTGTCATTAATGATTTTCCTTTCTTGTTCTAATTCTTTGATTTTTTCAGCTTTCAATATTTCTTCTTCTTTGATTTTTTTAGCTTTCAATATTTCTTCTTCTTTTTGGCGATGTTTTTCGTAGCGTAATTTAGCGAGTGTCTTATAGTCTTCCATAGTACCTATTAATAGTTATTTGATAGTTATAATTTATAGTCAAATAATATATAAATTTCAATTTTTTTTTAAATGATAAATTTTATCTTCTGTAGATAAAAATAATTTAATAATATTGTATTTACTATTGACATAAATAGAACCATTACTAATAATAATTTGAGAATCTATTATATTTATTCTTGAATAGTTTCATTATTATTTAGTTTTTTCAAACTCTCCATAAATTTTAATCTATTATGATAACCTTTCTGTTGTTTAATTTCGTATTCTAACTTAGAAGCATTTGAACGGTTTGCAATATTGTCTATAAAATGTGCTATTTCATAGGGCCTTTTAGATTGAGTATATTTAGCTCCTCCACTTAATTTACCATTATGTTGTTGAATTCGACGATTTAAATCAGTAGTTATTCCAACATATGTATAATTTAAAAATTTAATATTTTTAGATATTAGTAAATATACATACCAGTTCATTTTTTATTATTATTATTATATTATAATAAAAAATATTTATATAAACTAATATATATGTCTCTTTATTTATTTGAAATAAAAGAACAAGCTACAGATATGCAAAAACAATTTGATTATATAAATTTTAATTATAAAAAAGTTATGTGTAATAAAGATAATAAATTGATTATTAAATTAGAAAATAATGATGTTTATATTTATGATAATAAGTATAATTTAATTTGTAAAGGAAGAGCTAATCTAAAAGTAAGCAGATTTCTGTTTGATCCAATTATAATTTATGATTTATTTTCAACTATTGATTTTGTTGGAGGTTCTCTATTATTACAAAATAATATTGCTACTTTTAATTATAACGGCGAGGGCCTTCCTTATGTAAATAGTTATCGAGGCAACATAACTCTTGTTCAAAATAGATATCAATTAGTTGGTTATTAAATATATATCACATCATAATCATAATCATAATCATAATAATCTAAATAATCATAATCTGGATAATAATAATCTGAATAATCATAATTTGGATAATAATAATTATACCAACTCCATGGTGAAACATAATCATACCAGCTCCATGGATAATAAGAACTATCGTTGCGACCATAATAAGTGCCGCCTCCTTTATGATGATGTTTTCCATATCGCGCACCATTAGAAGTTGGACGTATTGGACTAGTACTATGGCGTCTTCTATTTGTTCTTATATTTGTTAGACCGCGGCCACCAACTCTATTTCCACCTCTATTTCCACTTCTATTTCCGCTTCTAATTCCACTTCTATTTCTGCGACTTGAAAAATGTTCTGATGTAGCGCATCTAAATAAACTGTGTATAATAATTATTATTATAATAGTAATAAGAATACTTTTTGTATCAAACATTATATATATTCTAAATATATATAATTAAAAAATAAATAATTTATTTAGGAAAGTAGAGGTTGAACTTGTGAATAATCATAAGGTCTTCTCCAATAGTAATACCATGACCACGGTGAGACATAATCATACAAATACCATGGATTATATCTATATCTATAACGGTATTTGTATGGACGATATCTATAATGGTGTCGATAACGATGGCCATATCTGCTTGGATATACGCCAAAATTTTCATATTGTGAATTAAATATAATTGCGATGATGGCGATTATAAGCAAAATAGTAATAAGTCTTTTTATGCAAATCATTATATAGTTATATTAGAAAGTTTAATTATATCGATTTATTTTTTTTTAATTATAATATATAATGAGTACATGAAGAGAACACTTAATAGCAAAAAAAGCACTTGAAGAAACACCATCAAAAATACCAAAAATTTTGATGGTGATACATTTCGAAAAAATTGATATGTTAGCAGATGATGAACCATAATTATTTATTTACACAAGCAAATGATTTTATAAATAAAAATAGTTAATCAATTAACCATTTTTTAGGATGCATATATAAACCTTAAGTTTGGTATATTAAAAAAAATTGAAAAAAATAAATATTTGTAAACCCCATGCAAATATAAAAATTAATGAGAACACGTGAGCGAACTACTTTGAACTCGCAATGTCGTTAATTCGCAGTGGAGATCTGGTTTACGAAGATGGGATTGATATCTCTGAATGGGCATTGCAATATGCGCCCATTTTTCCGCAGTCGGACGAAGATTGTGATGATTGCAGTGGAGATCTGGTTCCCGAAGGTGATGTTGATACATCGCAGTGGGCACCAGTTATTCCTCTGCATTGGGGCAACAAACCGGTTGCGTGCAGTGGAGATCTGGTTCCCGAAGGTGATGTCGATACCTCACAGTGGGCGCCAGTTATTCCTCCGCATTCGGTCAACAAACCAGTTGCGCGCAGTGGAGATCTGGTTTACGAAGGCGGAATTAATTTCTCCGAATGGGCATTGCAAATGGCGCCCGTCATTCCTTTGTGAACAGACGAAGATTGTGTCAATTGAGAGACAGTGCGTTTTTGTTTATTTTTCGTTTGTTTTTGTTTGTTTTGCTTGTTTTGCTTGGTTTTTTATCTGTTTAATTATTATATGTTTATTGCACAGTTTTCACTGAAAAATGGGACAGTAAAAAAAAGTAGTAATTGCACCCTTGAACCGAATCTTTTTAACGGGGATGCAACTAGCAGCATAAAACTTGATATTTCTTGATAATTTTTATAATAAAAACATAATTTACTTTATTCTTTATTTAAAGATTTGCTTATTTTAATTTTTATATAATGGATGATATGGTTTC
>Ga0194129_10002351_pt1 | contig 28638 bp, 23 predicted proteins | sample TA2KigCa35mmetaG_FD_150862 | JGI IMG/M metagenome (GOLD analysis project Ga0194129, IMG submission 150862) | Freshwater microbial communities from Lake Tanganyika, Tanzania - TA2015038 Kigoma Deep Cast 35m | ecosystem: Environmental > Aquatic > Freshwater > Lake | place: Tanzania: Lake...
TGTAAATCTCTTCTGACGGCGTGACGAGAGCCCCGAGTCGTCGCTGCGCCTCGGCCTCGGCACGATCGATTCGCTCGACGGACAAGCTCTTAAAGAAGTTGTAGAGGTACTCGTTGAACGCACCTTCACGCCAGGCAACGAATCGACACGAGAGAAACAGTGAGTTCGACCAGTCGACTGCATATTCGGAAAGCACTGTCTCCAACAGACGAGGGTCGATATCGAAGCGGAATCGGTATGGCTCGTCTTCGTGTGCACGAACGGCACCGTTCACGAAGTCGATCAGTATTGCCTCATCGCCCGTTCGAATGAGGCATGACGCCCCGATACCGCTACGCAGTGTCGGCGCACGAAGCAAGAGCGGCTCCCACCACGCGGCGAGTCGCGGTGCGAACGGCGAGGTGTTCTTCGGCCACGAGGTCTTCTCTCGTGCCAGCCAGTCAACCCAATCGTGCTGATACTCGAGCAGATACTCGCGCTTGTTTCGGAAGGGTCGCTGCGGGTCGGTCACCGTATGGCTAACCGTCAACGCGCCATGTTGAGACTCGATCGTGGTGCCCGGAAGATTCAAGGCGGCCTTCTTGCCAAGTTGTGTGAGTCGATCAATGAAGTGAGTTTGGTCGGGAAAGATCGAGATTTCATCTCCGGTGATCATGTTGAAACCGAAGAGTTCAGGGTCAAGAAAGCAGGGTGGCCCCGCCGACGGCACGACAACGGTGGCATTCACTGAACTGACGTACTGCTCAGCCCGTGAGAATTGGCTGATCACCTTTTCTTTTGCTTGTTGTCGGCGCACGTTCGCAGGTTCGTCATACACCATCGGATACCAAATGGCCCCGCTGAATTGCAGCCAATGCTGATCAACCGCGCCGTGCGACGCGAGCGCTTTCGGATCGTGGGTGCGACAGTCGTTCTGGTTGACGAGTCGCGATTCGCCATCGCTCACGACGAGCGCCGAGTCACCACCAGGGCCATCGGTGATGGAAGATTCGATGTGAATGGCGATTTGTAAACCGCCGCCGAGGTCATGCTGGGTTCCGTCCTTGGTTTCGACGAATCGGGTGAATCCCAGGCGGGTCAGTCGTCGTCGCAACTCATCCGACGGAAAGTCGGGCAACAACACTTGCACCGACTTGTCCATCTTCTCCCCGAGAAACTGTTCATCAAAGTGGTCGCCATGTAAGTGTGAGACATAGAGGTAGTCGGGCGAACAAACTGCCGCCATCGTCTCAGCATCGAGCTGGTCATTACGTGGGAATGGAAACCATGAGCCGAGGAACGCGGGCACGAACCACGGATCGCAGACGATCGTGGCTTGACGACAACGAATGAGTATCCCGGCGTGCCCGAGTGACGTCGCCCGCATGGGCGAATCAGGCGACGGGCGGGTCAGTGAACTGCTGGCCACCTCGTGCGACGTACTCGGTCCACGCAGAGCCGTTCCAATAGCGAAGTTCGTAGCGACCGGACGGGTCTTTGTACCACGCCGCCGGAACACTCGGTGTGCCCGTTGCGCCGGTAGTGGCCGCAGGCGAGGCGGTGGCATAGCCGGCATCGCTCGCCAACATCGTCGAAGTCGGTGTCGATGCGGCACGTTGCGTCACGGGACGGCGCAGGAACACACAGAAACGTCCATCGGTCGTGCTGGTGATCGAGACGACTTCCCAACCTTCCGCCGACTTACGTGTGAGTTCGGCAGCCAAGCCTTCGGGGCTTGCATTGAACGGATTAAATGCCGCGTATTCGAACATGAGTGGCAGGCTATCGCTGGCTCGTAGCCTTGAACGGGTGACGAAAGCACGTCGCATCGGCTATTTCGGCCCAGCGGGAACCTTCACCGAACAAGCGCTTCTCACCCAATCCGACTTGACGAAGTTGGAACACGTTCCATTCCGCACGGTACCCGACGTGCTCGATGCCGTTGATGCAGGAGAAGTAGATCTCGGTTTCGTGCCAATCGAGAATTCGATCGATGGAACCGTCAATTTCACGCAAGACGCACTCGTCTTTGATCACGACTTGTTGATTCAACGCGAGGTCGTGCTTGGAATCGAACATTGTCTCCTAGCACGACCGGGGGTCTCACTCGGCTCAATCAACACGCTGCTCTCGATTCCCGTTGCCACTGCACAGTGTCACGAATTCTTGCGGCGAGAACTACGCAATGTAGATATTCGCGCAGCACACTCCACAGCAGAAGCAGCACGACTCGTGTCCGAGAACGACGACCCGACGTTTGCGGCCATCGCTCCAGAGTCAGCGGCACGTCTCTATGGTCTCGACGTCATCAAACGCAGTATTGCCGATCACGACAACAACCAGACGCGTTTTGTCTTGGTGGGCAAAGACCGCGTTCCTCCCCGCACAGGCAACGACAAGACCGGCATCGTGGTGTTTCAGCGCGCTGACGAGCCTGGCAGTTTGGTGGGGATCTTGCAGGAGTTCGCGGCTCGACGAATCAACTTGTTGCAGTTGCTGAGCAGGCCAACCAAGCAGGGTGTGCTTGGTGAATATTGCTTCATCATCTACGCCGACGGCCATGTGTCTGACGAAGTGGTGGCCGACGCACTCCGAGACCTGCGCACCAAACAGGGTGATGTGAAGTTCCTCGGTTCGTATCCGGCTGCGATGAAGAACGAGCAGTCGGTACGTGAACATGCTGACCAGCGCTGGCGTGACGCCGACGACTGGTTGCGCGATATCCGCTCACGGGTGCAATGACACATCGCGGATAGCGTGATTGTCGGAACGATGGCAGAGCGGACGATTGCACCTGTCTTGAAAACAGGCAGCCCACAAGGCTCGGGGGTTCGAATCCCTCTCGTTCCGCCAAGCGAGTGACTCGGTACACTCACAGAACGGTTTCTCAGGAAATTCGCACGAATTGGAGAGGTGCCAGAGTGGCCGAATGGGGCGCCCTGCTAAGGCGTTGTCCGGGTTCACCGGACCGAGGGTTCAAATCCCTCCCTCTCCGCCAGCGGTCGACCCGTGCACTGGTCGCTGTCTCGATTTCTCTTGCAACGACGCTCGTACCCGTTGGTGCAGCGTCAGCGTCGAGCTGTACGAAATATCACAGAGCCAAGTCAAATGATTCATGGACACGTATTTCCGCGCGATTCGGTGTGGCACTCTCCGACCTCTTGGCGTTGAATGCATCGACAACATCAACCCCGATTTTTATCGGCGATCAAATCTGCATCTCCAATCAATCCTTAATCACTCCACCAACTGAGCGCTACACGCGAAAACAGGTGATTGCCATTATTCGTGAAGTGTGGCCCGATGAACTGGAAGAGACGGCAATCTTCGTTGCGCGACGCGAGAGCAATCTGGTGCCCTCCGTCGTGGGCGGCCGTGGCAACTGCTGTTTGGGCCTCTTTCAGATCTATTGGTCGGTGCACAAGTCATGGCTTGCAAGTGCAGGCATCATCGAGCCCTCTCAGTTGCTTGACCCGCGCACCAATGCGGAAGCCGCGATGAAGTTGTATCGACGCAATGGCAATTCGTGGCGCCCATGGTGGACGAGTTCGTGGCGACTGTGAGTTGACTCTTGGCCATCAGTAACTACAGGCGATAGCCTTGCTTACCACCAGCGCTCGTAGCTTAATGGATAGAGCATCTGACTACGGATCAGAAGGTTGGAAGTTCGAGTCTTCCCGAGCGCGCCAACCAACTCACCAGAAGTGTTGTGCCGTGAATTTGTGCCCCTCAGTTGAATCTACATAGCGGTTGGTCAGGCGTTTCGGCATCGATCGAACAGAATTTCAAGCGACGTATTCATAACTTGGTTGAAGTTTGAAACACTCTCAACCAGACGCGACTGTCTGAGTTATGTCAAGTTCTCAGCCGAAGAGTGTCGGGTGCGGAATTATCGCAGTACTGCTCTCGTGGAGGATAGACACCAGGACCGGAATTACTTGGGTCGGTACTTCGTATGGGTCATAGTCTCCAGGAAGACTGAGAGCTCGCGGCAATAGCTATGGCGGCCGAGTCTTCAAAACACTCCGTCTCGATGCTCCAGGGTCTAGTGCAAGCAGTTAAAGAAATATTCATGTACAGTACCCCCGCGTGTCTTCAAAGGTCACAGGCCTTTATCAGAGATGGAGCCCGGACCGGGCAGTCAACTCCAGATTCCTCTACAGCAGACTGTTAGTACTCGTTGAGTACGTCTTTGCACTGTTGGTGTTTGTACCTTCGGCATTAGTTCAACAGAGAATTCTTCTCGATCAGGACTTTGAGTTTTCTGGAGATGATCAGGGTTTTCGCGAACTAGCGCGTTCACTGGAACCAGGGAGTGCAAATTTTGTACAGTATCTGTTTCAGCCCGCTCCAGGGCACCTGCTTGTGGTTCCCCGCCTTATCTTTTCACAGATCTCGGCCTCGGATGATGCGCGAGTTTCCCTATTTATCTTTGGAGCACTTCCAGGGCTCGTGGCATTACTCTTCTGTGTTACCACATTGAACGCTATTGCACGAGAGCTGGAGATTCAGCCAGTCGTTGCTTATCCGTTAGTTATACTGTTTCTTAACTCGTATCACACCAGACATCACTTCATCGAGTCAACTCAAGTCATGGTGGCTCTGGATCGGTTCACAATACCAGTTTGTCTGTTCTTGTATCTCAAACTCATCAGAAGATCATCAAGATTTGCACTGACGCGGTGGCAGTTCTTTGCAATCATTGTCTACGGAGTCGTATTTACTGAGACTCGACAATTCCTAGTTGTTCTAGTTGGACTGATTGTTGTAAGTGCAACGAGGAACCTATTCTCTAACTACCGATCGATTCAGTTGTTTATCCTTATTGGATCAATAGCTATCGGTCGAGTTGTCTGGACGCCAGTGGGAGTTTTGGCGGGGAATCCTCTTAGCGAGTACTTCCGTAATCCCGAATATGCAGCAGAGTTCAAAAGCACTGGACTTCTTGAGAATGTTGAGAGAGCGATTCTCGGCTTCTCCTTCCATGTATCGTCATGGATCTTCGGTTTTCGCGATCGTTGGGAAAACGAGAACTATGAGTTTCCATCAGTTACTTTCCGATTGGGATGCCTTGTTCTCGGGCTTGTACTGTCCGCCCTGGTCTACATATCAAGTGCAAATCGAAGGTCGTCCGGTTTGTGCAAGGACTTGAATCTATTGGTGGCATTAGTCTTCTGGTCATCATCGGCTCTAGCCAGCTTGGTGGCAACAGTAACGTTCCGCCAGGATGGCTGGGATTGGTCATCTCCTCGTTACTTCGCACTTAACGGTTCATCAATAACAGTTCTAGGACTTGTGATCGCATCATCCTGTGGTTTGAGTAAGCGCGCTGAGGTGGCAAAGATTGTATTTCTGGTGTGTCTTGTAATCGGAGCGGTCTATATGTCAACTGACGGACTGCCGAACGAAATCAGTCAGTTCTTTCCGTTTCAGATGTGGTATGCGTATTTGGTGTTGATGTCTGGAGTTATTCTTACGGGCACCATTGTGTCTGTATCGTTCGCGATTGAGAGGTATAAGCAAAAGACACAAGCACCAGATGAATCCTTAGTGTGATTCATCTGGCTATCGAACGCAACTCACCACTCGGCAGTGTCATGAACCAAGAAATGTTTGGTGAGTTGCAAAGTTTGTGACGTTCAATCAAAATAGTGCTGTTCCTTCACTTGGGTTGTAAGTCACGATAGGTCTCGCCGACTAAGGTACATCACACACTCAGGCTGCCTTTGGTGAAGTAGTCAGAAGCACTTCGTTTATACCAGTAATTCATATAACACAAAAGAGTCAACTCAGCTATCAAGCGACTGACGACACAAGCCCCAGTAATTGCTACGAAACCACTAGTGGTGATCTGATTCGTAGCGATACACACACCCTAAGAAACGAACAGAGAACGATCGCAAGCGCGAGCGAGTTAACAATCTCGAAATTCCAATTTGTTCCAAAGAGTTCCATGGTTGAAGCGGCCAAGATATGCAGTCCCACTCCAAGATCAATTCGTTCCGCCGCGAGCGGACCCATTTGCATTTTGAAGAGATTTACATCAGTGAAGATTTGAAGCGCAAGTGGATAGTGAATTGAATTTGAATCAGGAGAGATATCAGGCACGACCCATCGAAACGCAACCGGGAGCGAGCTGATTACGATAACGACGACACTCCGAAAGGCTGTTGTGAGATTGCTTTGAGATGGCAATGAGCAGGCCCCAACAACGGCGCGGATAGTGACGGCAATCGACATCACCAATAGAACAGCACGAATCTTGAATGAGGATGCATTGAAGTCCAATACCCATGCAATTTGATGCCAAGCAACAATCAGCAGGAGACTTGAACTTGCAAGAAGAGGTAGCAGGGCAGCGTCCGAGTTCCTGTTCACGAGAAGCAATCGGTTTGTCACCTGGAGAACCAGATCCAATTGAGAGTGTTTCAGTGAGTTGGTTGCAAAATCAACCTTCATAAAGGAGATTCAATGGCAGGGATTGCGTCGGAACAGAGAGTCGGATCGTGCTACGCCCGGGAACCGTTCCTCGTAGCCGCTCTTCCTCATCTCTTTACGAATCACCTTCCGAATATGATCTGTTGATGCTTCTATCGATATGAGATCAACCGTATATCCCGCTTCGAGGATGTCCCGCAACATAGAAAGTTCTCCTCCCTCAGTATCAAGTGAGATGAAGGTAATCTCCCTTGGAGCGTCACAGTTTTCGAGAATGACGGAAAGCCGTTTTGACGGAACGATACAGACCGACCGCAAGAACGATTTCGGCGCTCTCAAGGCCCGAACAACTGAAGCAGACCTTTCAGAAGTCCCACTGCCAACACGGCCCAATAAGCGCCAGGGCAGAAGTGAGAATCTTGCAGCTACGGCTATTTGTAGCACCGTGCATTTGCGGACTCTTGCAAGAGTCTCAAATGAAACCGGATCAGGCTCAATAGCGATTCCTTGCCAGCCCATTTCCTCAAGTAACAGAGCATTACTCTTTCGTGAGCCATCACTAGCGCCAACTTCTACGAAGAACCCTCGAGAGCTACAATTTGTTTCATATAGAACCCACAGATCCTGAAAGTCATCTGACTTCGAAAGCGAGAGCTTTTCATCGGCAAATAGAGCAAAGTCCCAGTGATCCTTGTCGGCACCTTTTCTAGTATCGAAGAACCTGACGAAAACTTGCCCAAATGTGAATGTTCCGCCTGGGACTGCCAGTGCGCTCATGATGCGTCTTGTTAACGGAATCTTTGCCATATTGCGATTACCGCCAATCGTTGGCGTACATCTTCCGAATCTACACTGAGCGCGGTATAGTCGCTTTGGCAGTGAATCTTGATAACGAACTCATTTCACCTGTTAGGGCCTTGAGAGTTCCTGAGCGCAAACTGAGTTCACTTGGCATGATCGATCGAGTAAACATGTTGAAAAACTACCTCGTTAACGTGCCACGATCTGTCAATAGAGTCGTGGTCGCAGAATTCAACCCGGAAAGCAAGAGAGGAAGACATCTCCAAGGAGTTTTTCCGACAGTTGAATCACTTAAAGTGTTTTATGAGTCGTGCCTTTCCTCTTTCGAGGTGCTTGACACCAAATTTTCACCGGGGTTTGGTGAGAAGAAGCGCAATGTGTTCTTTGTCTTTGGGAAGAAGCATTAATCTCTCCTGCCTAGCAGAAAGCGGGAAGATTAATGGTTGGACTCTCGATAAGCGAGTCCGTCTTCAAAGTGGACGATTACTAGCAACATGCCACAGGCGCTAGTCGAAATCCCTGCCTCGCTACAGCGCTGATCCCTGTGTGTGAGTGTTCGTCTAATCACAATCAAGACTCATATATGTGGCATCAAAGACGCATCACAACGGACTCAATTGTAGATCTGCCAATCACTGACTTTTGATTCAGGTCGGCCAAGAGTTTGTATTAATCTAGAAGAACGAGTCAATTGTGAAACTTGAAACTCTCATTCGTGAGGCGAGTAAGTCTTACAGACCGAATCGCGACAATCGTCGTGGAAAGGTACTCTTCGCTACTTCAATCTCCGGCAATGCCGATGCTGCCAATCTGGATCGAGTACTTGCATTGGGGGTCGCACTTCGTGGCAGTGAACCCGCCTTTCTACTCTGCGACTCTGACCTCTCTGCTTGTCAAATCATCAAATTTGGTCGAGTTGCGCCAATCGAGCTGATTCAGAGTGAACACACTCCGAGATGTGGCGACTGTGCAAGTCATATTGAGAGCCACTTCGTCCCGCTCGGGATGCCGTATTGGCGGCTTGGTCTCCCTATTGATTCAACTCTCAGTCAGCAGATTGATTCTCTCGATTCGATTAGTCAGATTCGGGAATTCAATGTTATGGATTGCCAAATTGGCGATCATGCCTATGCAGCAACAGTTCGCTATTTTGCATCGACACAGTTGCATCAAGAGGCCTTCGCGATCGAAATCGCGAAGCGCTATCTCAAATCAGCGGCAAGAGGCTTCTATTCAGCCCTCTCCGTATTTGACAACTGGAATCCGGATGTAGTTGTGGCTCATCACGGCATTTATGTTCCTCAGGGACCAATCGTGCAAGCTGCAAGACTCCGCGGTATTCGTGTTCTGACCTGGACGCCTTCGTATCGTCGGGGAACCTTCATCTTCAGCGAGGGTGACTCATATCATCACACGATGCTTGAGGAGCCATCAGAGAGCTGGGCTAACACCGATTATCCGGTTCAAATTCAGTCAGCAGTTGATGAATATATGACTCGCCGAGAGAGAGGCGAGGATGATTGGATTACGTTCAGTGATTCTCGTCCAAGCGAAAATCAAGGCAATGTGAAGGAAAGGTCACCAAATTTTGTTCTCGCCCTAACGAGTGTTACGTGGGATGCGGAAGTGCACTATCAAGCGAGAGCATTTAGATCTATGCGGGATTGGTTAGCTGCAACAGTCGCGTTTTATCAGCAAAACAAGGAATTGCGTTTAGTTATTCGAATTCACCCGGCTGAACTTACTTCACCAAATAGGTCTCGGGAACCGATGCATGAGTATCTAGAGCAGCTTGGTACTGCATATTGTTCCAATATTGAAGTCGTAGGACCCGAGTCGAAGGAGTCCACCTACGATCTCATCCGTTCTGCACAGGGGGTGGTGGTGTTCAATACGAAAGCGGGAATTGAAGCTGCATATCGGGAGAAGCCAGTTGTCGTGGCCGGTGAGGCATGGATTAAGCATAAAGGCTTCACCATTGACGTTGATGATTCAGAGGAATATTGGAGTGCACTAAGTGAACTGCACAGGATGGGATCGCTTTCGCCGGAACGAGTTCAGCTGGCAAAAAGGTATGCCACTCACTTTTTCTTTAGCCGAATGGTCCGATTGAACTTATTCTCACATGAGGGCTGGCCCGCACCAGCAAACATTGAGTCGCTATTTGATGGAAGCCTAGATCCGAATCTTCTCGAAGTCTTGAAAGCCGTGGAGTGTGGAGGTACACCATGCTCGAGAGTTTGGTAACTGTGTGAGCAAGAGCCTCGATGTGATGGTAGTTCTTGGAACGCGACCAGAAGTAGTCAAACTTGCGAGTGTTGTGCGCGCGTTGCGCCGTCAAGAAGTGACTGTCTCGGTGCTGACCACCGGGCAACATGGCGCACTATTGGATGACGCACTACAAGATTCGAGTTTAGTTCCACAATACAAGTTGCATCACACAGAACCTGATCGGTCTCTCGCTGCATCGATGTCAAGAATTCTCAAAGACATCTCAGGTGTTTTTGAGGAAACAAGACCCAGAGTGGTGGTCGTTCAGGGAGATACGACATCTACCTTCTGTGGTGCCATGGCAGCATTTTTGAATCTGATTCCGGTAGCACATGTCGAGGCAGGACTACGCACTCACAACTTGGATGCACCATACCCAGAAGAAGGATACCGACAACTGATCTCCCGAATCACGAGATGGCACTTTGCTCCAACTTCACTAGCGGTCGAGAATCTTATCAGTGAGGGAGTTCCATCTGACAGAATCTTCCATGTTGGGAATACGTTTGTTGATGATTTGAGAGTTGAACCTAGAAAAGTGGAGAACTCTTCCACATCCACGATTCTCGTTACGCTTCACCGCAGAGAAAACGTTGCGGACAGGCTCGTTGAAATCTGCAGAGGAATCACAAGCTTTCTTAATGAAAACAAGCAGTACCGTGCAGTGGTTATTCTTCACCCAAATCCAGCCAGCTCCTTGGTGATAAGCAAAGTTCTTGGTGAACACCCTCAGGTCAATCTTGTAAATGCGCTCTCGCGCTCTGACTTCATCTCGCTCTTGCAACAGTCTGCTTGTGTTATAACTGATTCAGGGGGCGTCCAAGAAGAGGCATTCGTCTTTGACATCCCCCTTGTCATTGCTCGTGAAACAACCGAACGACCAGAAGTACTAAAGGGTCATGCTCGCCTTGCTGGTTGGAACGAGTCTGAGATAAAGACCTCTATTGAGGAAAGCCTCTATGAACAAGCTACGAGAAGGTCACCCATGGAGCGGGAAGATTATGGTTCGGGCAAAGCGTCACAACGGATCGCATCAGTTCTCCAAGCTTTTCTACGATGAGAATTCTTTGGCTTCATGACGAGAAACTATTGGAGCACCCGGTTGCATCACTCGCAATCAAGAGTCTTCGTGAGCAGCATATTGAAGTTGTTCTCGCCACCGGAGATTCGTCAACAAAACACTGCTCTTCGAGATATTTTCAGGACGAGCCGATTGCAGTCAGCAGGTTCCATGCACGAATTGCTGGGATGTATAAGCCAATTCGGCATAAGCACCTTCGTTTTGCATCAATTATCAATGGAGTCAAGAATCTGGATAAGCGATTGAGTCGATGGCGAGGACGAATACAGGCCAGCCGATTTGCGGCCGCAATACAGCTCGCACAAGAAGATTCCAACGTTGTGATTGTTTCCCGCGGAAGATTGTTGATTTGTGTGTTGCCATGGGTTGCGATCCGAAGAATTCAAAGAAGAAGTACCAAATTGGTCTACTATCCCTTTGAACTCTTCGGTCAACAGGGATTTCGAGAACCACGTTGGGAGACGGCTCTGGAGAGAGCGGTAATCAAGCGAATTGTTTGTTCTGTAATCACTCAGAATTCAGCACGCCGAGAGTACTACTTACGAATCAACAAGAACATTCCCGTAACAGTCGTGCAGAATTTCGGCCCGGCGGATTTGTATCCGACCGAAATGACATCGTCAGAAAGCGACACACAGAAAGTTAAAGTCATTTATGCCGGACTCTTGACAAAGAAGCGAGATATCAAGACACTCGTTGATGCATTCTTGGAGCTTGAGCCTAAGTTCGAGTTGACGTTACTTGGACCACAACAGCCTGACTTTTTGCCCCAAACAAAGAGCAGCGTGAGAGAACTAGTGGCGAGTGGTCGTCTTCAGATTCTTGAAGCCATTCCGCGAGTACAGCTTGGTCACATCTTCGGTAGGCATCAGATTGGAGTACTTAGTTACGACGACTCCTGTTTGAATAATCGGCTCTGTGCGCCGACCAAATTTACCGACTACCTGCACTGTGGGTTATCGGTGATTGCCCCAAATGTTGTTACTCTTCGTGACTTCTCAACCGACTTCCCCTGGATACACCATTTCAATCAAGGATCAGCCACCTCCATCGCTGAAGCCATTCAAGATGCGGCAGAGTATCGAAGTCTTAACTTTGGTCCACATTTCGTGACTAGAAGTAGAGTTTTAAACTGGGAAAGTGAATGCACAAAACTCATTGATGAACTTCGTCGTGTTGTGTCATCGATTCAGTCGTGTTGTGTCATCGATTCAGAGGTAAGTCAAGAGAAAAACGTCGAGATAAAGAAACGAGGCCAATTAGTGATTGACAAATCTGATCAACCGCAGGCCGGAGCAGACTTTTCAGGTGCAGATCTACAAGGCGTCAGATGGCCGAATGCCGACTTGTGGGGCGCAAACCTAAAGGGCGCAAATCTGAAAGGCGCAAACTTACGAGAGGCAAACCTTGTCGGCGCGAATCTGAAAGGCGCGAATCTGAAGGGCGCGAATCTGAAGGGCGCGAATCTTATGAACGCAAACCTTAAGAATGCAAATTGCAAAGGCGCCAATTTCTCCGGAGCCAATCTTGAACGGACCGAACGATCAGGTGCCAACTTTGAGGGAGCCGATCTGACAGACGCCCAACTTTATTAGGGCTGAGATTTTCTTACTTGTACCGAAATCACTGTGATCAAGTTCAGATTCCAGCTTGGGCTGCGCCAGGGCCACCATCGCGTATTGATTTTGTCGTTCTTGAACGTTTCAGAAATGTAAGTGCGCAGAGCCATGAAGTGCGAGTGATGCTCAAGGGAGTGAAAGAGTTGAGGATTCACTACTACAAGTCTTCGCAGTCGACGGCCAGATGTCAATGCCCACGAGATTCTGTATGCCAAACCAGGGTCGCAGGAGAGAAGAATTGAGATGATGCCGTTTGGCTTAGTACCGCGGCGAATCTCTGATAATGACATCAGGGGATCTCGGAGATGGTGTAGGACACAAGTAAGGACTGCCCGGTCAAAGGATTCGGAAAGAAACGGCAACAGCTCGGCACTTCACGCCGCTTGGCTTACCTTCGAGTCTTTCGCACCAAGATCTAGATCGGTAACTCGGTAGTCGGTTGCGACAGAGAGATCGAACGGGTGCTTCACGAATGTGAGATGTTCACCGCGATTGATGCCAACCTCAAGTATCGATTTGCCGAAAAATTCGTCTAGACCGCTTTCAGGATTTTATAGGTGAGACGATGAAACCACCCAAGATGGCCTTGTGCAGCCACAGACGTGTGGAGACTGCGATAAAAACATTTGGGATGGCGACTTGAATCCACTGACGGATACTACTTGTACTCAGTGATTGGGACCGTAAGCGTTCGAACTTTCTTGCCCTTGACAAATTAGTGTGCATCAAATGATTGGTTTTGTAATTCCTACTATGGGAACCCGAGAAGCAAACCTAATGGTGTGCATCCAATCGCTTAAAGTAAACGACGTCTCCAACATTTGTGTTGTGGCGCCTGCCTATGCAGTGGACGACATTGTAGCAAGGCACCCCGAGGTTCGGATCGTTGTGGATTCGCGTCGAGGCCTGGCAGCAGCAATCAACGATGGAATGCGTACATTTCCCCGCCAAGTAAGGTATGTGAATTGGTTGGGCGATGATGACCAACTCGTTGGTGGAAGCATGGCAGAACTACGGCGTGCCTTAGAAGATGATTCAGATGCTGTTCTTGCATACGGAATGTGTGAGTATGTCAACAGCAAGGGTGAAAAACTGTTTCTCAACCGCAGCATAAAATGGTCGGAAGGATTGATGCGATTCGGTCCTCAGTTGGTGTCACAGCCTGCAGTTCTCGTTGCGAGGGAGAGCTTCGACCATGTTGGAGGTCTAGATGAGTCACTTTCATTTGCGTTTGATCTCGATCTATTCTTGAAACTGCGAGAAGTGGGAAGGTTTGTCCGAGTGCCAATAACTGCAGCTCGGTATTGCTGGCACGAAGAAGCCTTAACTGTTGCATCACGTCGAAGTTCGGTCATTGAAGCGAGCAAGGTTCGAATGTGGTTCGTCCCACGCGAGTTGAGATGGCTGGCGAGAGTTTGGGAATATCTGATTAGGCCGTTAATCTTCGTAGCTGGTCAAATCCTGAGTACGTTCGCCAAACACAAGTCCAAACCATGACACGAAGCATTAGAGGCGCACTGCTCTTTATAGCAATATCGGTTGGATTTTCTCTGTACTTCTTCGGATGGGCTCTTAGCAGCCCAGTGGGTTCGTCGGCCGACGAGTCACGACACCTCACTTCAATCTTGTGTGGAGACGCAGGCGGTAGGGAACTCTGCGAAAAGACTGGCGGCCAAACGCTGAATGTTCGGATTCCAACCTTGGTTGCTGAGGGTCTGCAGTGTATGGAGGGTCAATTGGATAATGCAGCCAACTGCCAGTCTGCGATTGACGATCGTGAGTTCACCGAGGTCAAATATCCGGGCTACGACAATTATCCGGGGACTTTCTACGAGGTTCTTCGACTCTTGGTTGGGGAAGATGTGACCCGCTCGGTGGTACTCATCCGAGTGATGAATGGACTTGTTTCATCGCTTCTCTTTGCAGCCATTGTCACTCTCGCGAGGACTAAACGACACTTCATAGCTATCTCAGTAATCATGGTGTTGTGGTCGCCAGTGAGCTTCTTGATTCCCTCAGTGAATCCATCATCGTGGAGCATCACTGGTGCGATACTTCTTCCGATCTCAATGGTTCTCTTGCTTGATGCGGCTAGGGCGAAGGCAGCACGTTCCATGATCGTCCCGGCAGTTATCGGAGCGCTCTCAATCGGGATAATGGTGTCATCGCGATTTGATGCACTTCTCGCGGTTCCGATTCTGCTAGCGACCACGATTCTGTATTACAAATTGTCGCCAATACCCACATCAACTCAGAGTCATTGGGTACGCACCATGTGGTTCATCGGACTACCAGTCATAAGTTTCTTCTTGTTTACAGTCATATTTCGGTTACTTGGGATCTTTGATGACCCTTTCGAAGGACCGCCTCGTCATCACCAGACGGTGCTTGCACATAACTTGGCAGAACTACCCAATTATCTTCTCGGCTTTGTTGGTGCAGATCCTTGGAACGTTTCTGCCCAACAGGGGATGCGGGTACCTGCGATCACCCAAATGACATCAGTTGCAGTGGTGATACTTGTTGTGGTTACGGCTTGGAGTCGACATTCAGTCTTGTCACGACGAGTGTTTGTGTCGGCGACCATGACCGTGATTAGTGCGGTGCTCGCACTCCATCAGTCAGCCATGTTCTATATGCCAAAACTGATTCAGCCTCGCTACTTTATGCCGATCATGATCGGATGTCTCGTCGCCTTCGTGGTGACGGCGTTAGGTCATGTATCGAAGTCAACTCTTCAGTGGTGTGTCAGCCTCACATTTGTGGGGCAGTCGCTCGTTCTCTACCAGAATTTTCGGCGCTACGTAATTGGCTTGAGGGAAGTCGGCAACGATGATCTCGGCTGCATGGCGTGTTCAATGGAAGATATTGGCTGGTGGTGGGCAAACTTCAGGATTATGCCCGTGGTGATTTGGGGCGTCGCTGTTATTGGTTTTGGTGTGGCAATGGGTGCGGTATATCTGTTGCATAGCGACACGACCAGTGCGCCTCGCTCATCTTCAGTAGTAGATGCTCCGCCGGCGGCCTGAAGGTCAATCGGCGAGGTTGTGTTGACATATTCCAATGTCGTCGCCGAGCCAGTACACCCGAGTTGATGTGTCAGGGTTACACGAGAGTTCAACCATTACCGCTCGCCCTTCTGGGGTTTGAGAAGGGAGGTAACGGCGAAATCCCCATTTTCCGCCAGTAACGATGCTGTATTTGACAGTTGAGGGTGCCTCATCAACTCTGTCGACATAGTTGTCAATCAGTTCCAAGGTCAATCGTCGGTTTTCAATTGCAACATTTGCAGCTCCGTACCATGCAAATAGCGAATTTGCGATAAGAAAAGCCAGAGACGCGACACAAAGTACCCTCGCGACTAGCGCGTATCGGTTCTTGGAATGACGAGACATCAAGCTGATTGCAATTAGTAGCAAAAGAAGAACATAGAGCTGCACGACATACCGAGAGTTGAAACGAAACGGAGTGAGCAAAAAGCCCACTATCATCACCAAAGCAAGCCACCAATAGATCCCGAGGTCACGCGTGCGTCTCTGGTTCTGGGCCCGACCGTACGCGTTTTTGCTGTCTACACCAGAAATTCTTCGAAGTGCAACCGTGGCAGTTACTGCAGCAAGTAGTGCGAAGACAAAAGCTTCGCCGAACCATGGACCGAAGCCAGCCAACCGAGGGTCTGGCCTTCCACTCACAATTAGCTCCGTAGCAGAGGGGAACTGGAACGGAAGACTCCAAGTAATGTCGGGAGGATTTGCTTGACTAATTCCAAACATCAAGGTTCCGAATTCTTGAATCACATTCATCTGAAGTAGTCGTTCAGAAGAGCCACTCCAAGTAGTTGTAATCGCTTCAGCTGAGAGCAGACTCCGACTCGTCTCATTACTAGTGAAAAGAGCAAAAATTACTGGAAACGCCCACAATAGCGCCACTAGTACAGCGACTACCAACGTACGAATCCTGAACACGTAGTTGATGCCGTTGCTTGAGATGAGTCCGACGACACATGTAGCACCAAGCAGCAGCGCTGTGGGTACCAGAGGAAGTTTGATGCTTGGAAGACATGCAGAGAATACGAGGGCAATCAGAAGCGTGCTTGTATCACGGAATCGGTGAACCCATCCGTGAATGATCAACACTGCGCATGTGAGAACCGCCAAGCCCGAATAGCCGTCTCGATAGCCCGTGAGGAGTTGCTGAGCGAGTGTGGGGAACGCAAAGATCGTGATACACGCTGCGATCCAGACGTGTTGACGCGATACGTAGTTTCTTCCCCAAGAAATCAGCGCACTTGTCGCGAGTAGAACCATGTGAAGATAGGGAAAAATGAAGGGATTTCTGGTAAATCCCAAATTGAAGCCGATTCCCGCCAACATGTGAAACGACACGCCAAATACCGAGTACTCATCTAGCGATCCCTCTACCCACGACTCAAAGTAAGGATTGACGCCCAGCGCGGTTGAATGAGTCAGTTCAAAGTGGCTTGTCAGCGTGTCTGGTGAAAGGTCAAATAAGTATCGATTGACGACAAGCGAACTGGTGACAAGGCCGAGGAGTATGACAGCCGAAAACACAAGTCGGGGTATCCGGCGTTCACCAACAAGTTCTGATGACGCCCAAACAAGAGAGATCAGACTCAAGAGAAACACGACCTCTCGAAGTCCGGTAAAGATCGGCCCAATTTTGAACAACCATTGGATGTGAGACAGTGCAATCGTGGACAGGAACAACGATGCGCCAATCTCGAACGGTCGTTCCCTCGCAGCTGTCAGCAGTCTGTGATGTGGTGCGTTTATCATGGCTTCATGACCCAAGAACAAGTCCAAGCCCTACAAATTGGAATTGCTGCGATCGTATATCTATTGATTGTCCTTCGGCTAGCCCGCCGCGGCGCTATTTCATTTAAGTACTCAATGGGCTGGCTCGGGCTATTTGCGGCACTACTTGTGGTAACTCTGGCAATCCCAGTCACGCGTCCTCTTGCTTCTTTTCTTCGAGTTGCACCCTTTACGGTAGTTGGCGGTGGAGCGATGCTCGTGCTCATGGGGATTTGTCTTCAGCTTTCCATCAGTATCTCTGGTCTACAGCGGCAGATTCATAGACTCAACGAAGAAATTGCCTTTCTGAGGCAGGAAAAGTCGAGTTCGTAACGATGTCGGTGGACAATGAAGTTCTCGTTCTCATACCCGCGTTAAACGAAGCACCAACGATTACCCGAATCGTACGTCAGGTCATCGACTCTGGGTTCACGCCTGTTGTAATCGATGACGCGTCGTCGGACCAGACTGCGAAGCTCGCAGAAAGCGCAGGGGCTTTGGTGCTGCGTTCATCGTTTCATTTGGGTGTGGGTGGTGCCTTGCGACTTGGCTTGAGATTTGCAGCTGAGCGGGGGATTACGACAGTCGCGCAATGCGACGCTGACGGGCAACATTTGCCTGGTCAGTTGCAGCAATTAGTTGACAATGCTGAGCGACTGTCCGCCGACGTGACTGTTGGGGCGAGGAAGACAGAAAGTACCCAGCTCTCTCGAGACACGCTGTCTCGGCGCATAGCCAAGGGCCTGCTTGCCCGCTATGCATCTCGGGTCGTTGGCGCAAGACTCACCGACACGACCTCGGGATTCCGAGTGTTCCGTGGGCAGATCATCCAGGAATTGGCAAAAAACATGCCCAATCATTTTCTAGGCGACACGTTCGAAGTGATGATCGTTGCGAGTCGTTCGGGCTACAAAGTTGCTGAAGTCAATGTAGAGATGCGGGACAGAGAATTTGGAAGCTCGCGAGCCTCAAGGTATTACGCCTTCGCGATGACACTACGTGTTCTGATTTCAGCAATATTGCGTCTTGACTATCGCATTCGTCCAAAGACGTCTTAGTGCTTTACGGAAAAATTGCACTGCAGCAGACGTCGTTCGCCTCTCCTAACGAAACCTCCACGATGGATACCGTCAAGGTCGAACAGAATCGCCGTTCCTGCATCACCAACCACACTCACTTCGTCAGAGAGGAAGGGGCCAACCGATCTATCCGTGCTTGTCATGTGTTCTCCAAACAGCGCGTGAAGTTGTAATGACGGTGGCAGTGATACGAATTCTTTCGGACTTAGTCGAAGATGGTCATTAGTCTTCCGAACTGCTAGCTCTTCTATCGCGGGAAGGCGGTGAGAGCCGGGCACGTACATGAATGGACCCTGTTCCTGCCGTACATCGTTCATATACACCAGCAATTTGGTACGGATACTTGTGCTGCTGTCTATATGCCAATACGCACTCTTGTGAATTGGTAGTCCGTCATCTTCGATCGGACCGTATTCTCCCAACGTTCTTTCTCTATCCGAGAACTGCAGCGCCACCTGTGACAACTCGACTGGTCGCGCTTCCCGACTATCAACAAGTGCGAATACCCCAGCCTCAATGAGCAAGTTTTGAATTTCCCGAAACGCATCAGACTTGGGGTCAAGATCCACTACATAGTCGGGGAATTTAAGTTTTTGATTGTTCTCTCGCTTTACCTTGACCGAGGTCATCAAATCGGAGAAGACAGGTTCGAGAAGATGCTGGATCACCGCAAAACGTCTAGAGGGGAGCGAGAAAGTTGAGAGTCCAGATTTTTCAAAAGAACCGTCTTGTAGGTGGCCACGGTCTGACTTTGAGGATTGATTGGTGCCGCGTGCCACGAGATCGGCATACGACCTCGCCAAGGCGGGGAGAAATGCACGCTGAACAGCTTCTCGTTGTTCGCCGGAGGGCGTGAAGCCTGAAAGTTGACGACCGCAGTTCGGAGAGTCGAAGTAGTTGGGTCTGGGTAGTGCTGGGGTGCAACTTTCAAGATTTCTGATAATTTCCGATACGTCCGAGTCATCACCTCGTGAGCGAAGTAGTAGTCGGGCAACTAAACGCCGCATTAGGTTAGATTACCTTGCGCAAAGATATGTTGCTTGACTGCAGGTTTGTAAGACAACGCCAGCCGGTATGTCATCCGTGAGGACGAAGATACGTGAGACCGTCAATCAGTCTGCAATACTCCGCAAGTGGGCAAAGATTGTTATTTATCTACGCGGAACCTCTAAGTTCAGAAAGAAGACCGCAGGAAGTCAGCTTGTAAAGCACGCGCTCGATCCCGAACGACCGCGTCTTGGGGTCGCTCTCGTACTCAATCCGCTTGAGAAGCCAGCGATGGAGTGGGCAGGAAGCGGTGATGCCGCGAAATTCCATAATCTCGCTGGGAGTAAGCACTTTCATGGGAGCGCAAAGGACGTTGACGCGAACGTGGAGAGCCTCGTAACCCAGGGCTGGGAGGTGTGGCAACTCAAGATTGAACGAGATGTTAGAGCGCTTCTCTACATTCATTCTCTTCATCGATATTTCAAAGCAATTCGGAAATTCGACATCGTGATTTATGACATTCCAGGATCTCCACTCTTACAGATCGTGGTCCTTCGGCTTCTTGGTGCCAAACGCTTAACTTTCAGAAGTCATAATGCGGAGGCTCTCCACAGGATCGACTACGCGCGAGCCATGAAGAAGAAGCGGGAGCGATTGAGTACGTATGCCCTCGTAATCAGGCGGTTTGTGACCGACTGGTTGGTGGCAAAACTCTGTATCGCAATCCTCGTAATCGATCATGGTGATCTGGTTCGCTACTGGTATCGGCTAGCCGGAAGGAAGAAGGCCTTATATTTTCCGTATCTCATGAGCCAGCGGGCTCGCGATGTTGGCTCCCGCGACATCGCCCAAAACGTCGTGGCAGAAGAGATGGTGTTTCTACATCTCGGGTCGTTTTCCCCCGGTCTCCTAATCGAAGATTCCGAACGACGATTTCATGAGTTGATTTCCAAACTTCCTGAGATGCCCGGATTCACGTTTGCCCGCGCAGGACGACGAATTGAACTTGGTGAACAAACCGACTTGGGGGATAGTCGAGTCATCGACTACGGCTTCGTCAAGAACCCACTAGGTATTTTAGATATGTCGAAAGCCCTTGTTCTGCCCTCGAGTCTTGGTCGAGGATTCAAGACAAAGATATATGACGCGATTGAGTGTGGGTGTTGGGTGATCCTGCCGTCAAAACTGCTTTCAAGAATGGACGCCGTGTTTGCACCATACTGTGTGTCCTTCGAAGAAGACAATCCAGAGTCATTTCGAAATGCATGTGAAGTCGTAAGTCGGCGTCCACGCGTCGATGCTTCGCTACGCGACTATCTCGTTTGGCGACGAGTGGCTGCGCTCGATTCGCTCGTAGGAACGTCTGAGCGCACGGCCTCTCAATGCGCCTTTCTGACCGTAGTAACTGACAAACATCAGGCAACGTTCGCAGAGACTATTAGGTCAATGGCAAGGTCACTTCACGAAAAGTCGATGGAAACTGCCGACGTCAAGATGACTTGGATCGTCGTCGTAAATGCCGTTGATGATCCAAGGCAGGAGGTATCCAAGATTTCAGAGATCGTGCAGCGTGTGCACGGGAGTGAACTCTTTGAATTCAAGATCATCCGAGGACATCCACCCATTGTGTATCCAACTGGCCCAATGACCGGCAGCGTCTCTCATGCTGCGGGGTTGCACAATGGTCTCGCTCACGTTGCTGACACAACCGGTCGCCTCGTGGTCATCGATCCAGATTTCATGGTCTTCTGCCCAGACTGGATGGGTAAGTTTGAAGCAACCGCATCAGAAACGCCAGTGCGTGGAGTTACATGGAACCCAGCAAATACCAAAGACTTCATCGATTTTCCGAGCCCACACTTTATGTGGCTGGATCTAATGCAAGTGGACTTAGCGAAAGTGAATTTCTCGGTGGATGAAGAGCGAGTTCAGAAGGTAGAGCGCAAAGCGGATAAATTTCTCACGGCTGCAAAGAGACTTCAGTCAGTGGGTCGCGCATTCAAGTCACTATCGAGATTCTTTGTTCCATTAGCGCTTGTGCTCGATTTGATATCGCGCTGGTTGCTGTTCGCCTATCACCGAAAAATTACTGATCAGAGTGGTGAGACTGGCCACCTTATTCGACTCCAGTACCCAGACTTTCGATGCCCGCCCGATATCACTCTTCTTCTGTGGAAGTCGGTTGGCAAATCGAGAACGTGGCCCTACTCCAACATGATGCGCAAGATTGGATTCAAGCGGTTGCTGTCGCTGAGGCTTCGCCGAAGGTTTTCCTACGTCGGTAAGTTCACCCAAATTGAGTCTGTTGAGTGGCTCCCGGGCAACGTTGATTTGTTCCAATACGAGAACGGACTGTTCGGTGCCCACCTGAGGTCTTACACAAAGCTTCAACCTTCGACTCAAGTTGGACTAGTTCGCGACATTGAACTCTGGCTGGCACACCCTGTTAGTTTTGCGGGGATTCCTAATGTCTAATTCTCAAAAGACTCTGGTTGAGCTTGCTCACTCCGCCAAAAAGCTTGTCCGCAGACTCCGCACAATCAAGGTGGGCCCCAATCACGATCTGCCTGACTGGCGCTGGTTGAACACGAAGTTGAACACTGGTGGGCCACGAGTTCTGATTGCCAACTCTGTGCCGGCATTCAGAAATTCACTTTTACTCGACTCCTCGTTGGCTGCGGCACTGACACTTCGCGGTGCACAAGTTGACACCCTCATGTGCGATCGGGTTCTTGACGCCTGCTTCAATTGCAAATTTACCCGGATGACGACTGGCCAGAACTTTGCGAACGACAAGTGGAGAGATATCGACACGATGTGCGCAAGATGTGATCGCAATTCACACGTCTTCAGTCCGAATATCACGACACCTCTGCAGTACAGCGATTACACGGACCCCGAAGATCAATCATTGATTGCGGAATTCATCCGAGTTACAAAGCTGATTGATTTGCGGTCGGCCGTGTTTAACGGTGTCAACGTTGGTGAACATGCTTTCGCCGGGGTGGCCAGATACTTCGCGACTGGAGAGCCAGCGAAGGAAGAGTCTTTTGATGTTGCAGCAAGAAAATTTCTGTCGGCTGCCTGTCAGACGGCGCTCATCATGCGACGCGTCATCGAGAAACGAAAACCTGATGTCGTTGTACTTCATCACGCCATCTATGTTCCCCAGGGAGTCATCTGCGAGGTAGCTCAGAAGGTGGGAGTCCGCGTCGTCTCATGGACTCCCTCGTATCGAGCAGGAACATTTATCTTTGCGCACGGCGATACGTATCACCGCACGATGCTGCGTGACGATTCGGACTCGTGGAAGCACAGAGAGATGAATCTTGAGCAACGACTCGAACTAGTCACGTATCTCAAATCTCGAGAGACGGCGAAAAATGACTGGATCTGGTTTAATTCCGACAATGCCGATCTACCCTCCGAAGTAACTCGTCTGCGATCAGGGGGATCATTTGATTACGTCGTGTCGGTGTTTCCGAATGTTTACTGGGATGCTCAAATTCACTTTTCGAATCTGGTCTTTACCGGCTTGATGGACTGGATACGAGAAACTATTGAACTTGCAAAACTTCGTCCGCGTCACGCATTCGTTATTCGTGCTCATCCTGCCGAAATCACCGGAATGATGCCGTCACGACACCGCCTTATCGATGCAATCAAGGATGAATATCCGAATCTTCCGTCAAACGTTTTTCTCGTTGCGAGTGAGAACCCGACTAGCTCGTACAAGCTTGCTGAGTTCGCTGATGTAGTTGTGGTGTACGGGAGCAAGCTTTCAATTGAGCTCGCGGCACTAGGGAAGCCCGTCGTTGTTTGCGGTGATGCGTGGGCGCGCGGGCGCGGGTTTACGTTTGACGTCGAGAGTCGAACTGATTATCTAGATGCAATTGAACGAGCACTGCAATCGAATTCCACTGCAGGGAGTTCTTCGCGAGTCGACCTCGCTCAGCGATTCGCATATCATTTCTTCTTCCGGCGAATGATTCCGTTTGAAATCGCGCAGCGCAATGAGAATCCATCGGAAGGTGCCTTCTCATTGAGCGTTAAGTCGGCTGCAGATCTTTCGTCTCGGGCTAAGGGAGTTGAAACCATCTGCAAAGGAATCCTTACTGGATCGGAGTTCATTTATGAATGTGATTAACTCACTTATGTCATGGCGCTCCTTCTTCATTCCGCGCTCTGCTGCACTGCGCTGGGAGTATCAGATGAAAGTCGCCAACCTTGAAGTCAAACTTCGAGGACTTCATGGTCACCACGATGAACAGAAGAATTGGGACACCCTTCGATGTCTAAAGTCAATAGAGAGATATTTCTGGCGCGAGCTTCGCCGAGGGAGTAAGTCGGTTCGAGTTCTTGATGCAGGATCCGGGTCTAAGCCATGGATACTGCAGTGGCTGGCTGATCGAAATCGTAATTTGCGCCTCTTTGCATGCGACAGAACTCCGGTTGCGATCAATAGAAAAGTGTTTCGAGACGTTGACTTTACGGTTCAGGAAATGTCGTCGACATCATACAAAGATGCATATTTTGATGCCGTTACGTGTATCTCTGCGATAGAACACGGTGTTGATACTCACACCTTTTTCAAAGAGATGGCACGTGTGCTGAAGGTTGGGGGTCTGCTCCTAATCTCAACTGACTACTGGCCAACGCCGCTCGAAACTCAGCAGTTGTTCCCTTATGGGGAACTGTATGGTCCGATGCGAGTATTCACAAAAGACGAAATCTCGGAGATGATTCACGATGCTGAGCGTTGTGGTTTTTCTCTTGTGGGCTCAGTACGCCGTGCCACTCGTGCTGGACGAAAAGTAGTGCTGTGGAAAAGAATGGACGTGCGATACACCTTCACGTTTATTTCTTTCCGAAGAGTTTCGAATGGCAACTAAACGTCGGAAATGCTTCTAAGGACATTCCGTAAAAGCGATACCGGTGGTGCTGCGTTTAGCTGCGCTTGCTTTCGTAGATGCATCGCCCAAAGGACGCCCGAGTCTTCGAAGAACTCACTTTTTTGAGCCGATTTCAAGAAAATACGAGCCAATTCAGGCTGGATGGAATTCGCCTGCATGAGTTGCCCGAGCACGTACGGAGGCCGACGTCCCGGTCGCGGCGGAAGAAGATGAACTTGGCCACCTACCGATCGCACGTGTTCAGCAACCATGTAACCAGTATCTGGGGAGCTTCCCGACCGAAAGCGGCCAAGAGTCAACCTGTATGCGAGATCAACTGTTGAGTGAAGGGGAGTCAGATGATGGGTACGTCTTGAGCCACCACTCTCAAACCCAAAACCTGTAGAGAAGTCAAGCAAGTTTGGCGCAATTTTCGCCGCATCAAAAAGCACGAAATGTGGAGCGATCCAATCTTGTGACTTTGTTACCCATTGTCGGTGCCATGTCGTTCCAAGCATCATTCTGTCCGATGTCCGTATCTTATGAATGAAGTGTCGTAGCGTTTTTCCATCAATGACAAAGAAATCTGGGTCAATGATTGCGACGAGGCCAGCGTCCGAACCCAGTTGAGACAAGACATGATTGAGGCAGCGGCTGTGCTCGATACTTCCCCGAGTCACCAAAGAGTTCTCAAATCGCAGACTGTCTTGCCGATATACCGTCGTTTGCGTAGCTGTCGTCTTGGTAAGTGTCCGATAGTTATCGACCAGATGGAAGAAGATGTTGGTATCGGGCAAGTGTTGAAGCAATAATTCGGCAGTAATGTCCCAGTAAGGTCCGTCATTTGGACCCAACACGCTGATAATCGTCAGCTGATCAATTTCCATCAGTTGGGGGACAGCGTGCTTAGTAGATGTTTCGTGATCAATTGACCCGCCAAATCGGTTGACACTTGAGAACGCACCAGAGGTAACACTTGAGAGACCAGCGTGGTACTGGATGGGCGTGGGTCGTTCTCAATCAAACGAACAATGTCACTAACCTTGTCTGCAGAGCACTCAAGTAGCGCCCCTGTTGCTCGAAGCATTGCAAAGTGCAGTGCTTCTACTTGAGTCTTTGAATACCGTGATGAGATCAGTGCGACACAGACTTTTCCGAGAATGACCGCATCAATCATCGCCGAGGTATTGACTCCAACAGCAAATTGGGAATGAACAATAACTCCCGCCAATTGTCGTATGGACTCCACATCTTCTGGCAGGGAACTTGATGAGTCAATAATGACCATGTCATTCAGTCTGAACTCTTCGATCCACTTCTTGTTAACAGGGTGTGGTCTCACCACCAGTCGTATCCCAGTGAGCCCGCTTTGTTGGATAGCCCCAAGAAGTCGATGAACAAGCCACGATTCATCTCTGGCGATGTTTGCCGATGAACCCAGGTAAACGATGTATCGCTCATAGGAGTGCAGACCCAACTTGCTTAGCGTTGTAGCTCGATCCGGAGGTGCATTGTTGTTGATGAACCACTTGTCATAGAACGGGGCACCAACAATTGAAGTTGATTCCGGCGAAAAGCCGTGAATCGCTATTGCTTCAGCACGATGCTGATCATTCCAGCAGTAGAGATGATTCGGGCGAACATGAAAAATGCCTTTCGTCGTTAGGTTGTCCCAGGTCTGAACAAGCCCGAAGGTTGGGACACTTAATTGGTTTCCGGCCTTAATGAACTCCACTTCGCGAGAAAACCTCATGTTGATTGGTGCCGCAAATATCGCTTTCGGGTTGAGCCTCTTGACTTCTGAAAGAGTTGCATGATTGGCGGGAATTCGCCGTTCAAAAAATGCAAGCAGTGTTGACAGAAAATCTGAAGCAAAGATGAATCGAAGAAGTCGAATCCGCGCTATCCAACGAATCCAACTCGGGAGGTATCGTGACTGCCGATTTAAGTAAAACGACGATCCAGAGGCCCGGCGGAGGTAGTGACAGTATGCGCGAAGTTCGCGAGTAGTGCGGAGTATTGCGGACGAGATCCCAGTAGTAGACGGGGCGAACAAAACTTCGCAATTGTCTGAGTGTCTTGAGACGAAGAGTTTGAGAGCTGTGTCAGATTGCCCCTTGCTGGATTCAGCGTCAAAGACGAACGTCACATACGCACCTTCTGTGATCAGTGCTTCACAAACACTTTCGTAATAAGGGAAATGGAAAACGGATCGTCCGGCAAACAGAATATGGCAATCTGAAGTCACAGCGATTGACACAGTGGATGCAGATAATGACGAGAATGCGAAGTCAGAACAATTAACTAGTGTAACTCACGGATGCGAATCTCATGACTACCAAATCCTCCGAGTTGCTCAGGGTCTTCTATCAGAGACAGTTCAGATGGACGAGATTCGGAAACGGTTGGGTAGTGCTCCGTCCATGGATGAGGATTGCACCTTTCTTTCTTTTTGGACTCACGCACGTTAGCGATGATTCACCAATCTCTGTTCTCGTCGTGAATCTTGGCGTTTGGTCGATGCTCGAAGCCGCATATCGATCCGGGGTGTTGTCCTGGCGGTACTTTGAGAAAGAAGAATTTCTCCTCAGGCGACGAACTCTGTGGTCGTTCTATTTCTCTGTCGGGGCCATTGAAGCAACAACAGTCGTGCCCCTCGTTCTTGTCGCTGGAGTAGTCGAGGGTTCAGTGACCCAATTGACAAGGGCACTCTTGGCACTGCCCATAATGGCATTGGTCTTTTGCCCGTATGTCATTGCCCTAGGTGATGTCTCTCAAAGAATCTCTACGAAATTCTGGGATCTAAAGTTCATCGGTGGATACGTCATCTCGTCCCTGATATTTACCGCACCAGTTCTTCGCCCATTTCAGTCAGCTTGGGGGACGGAGATCCTTGCGTGGAATCCCATTGGACTGCCCTTCTGGTTCGGTCGGTCGTATGTGCTCTCCGGAACATTCTCCGCTCCGGAGGAATCAATCGTGTCTTTCAGTGTTCTGGTTGTAGCTATTGTCGCGGTAGGTGCGATTAGGGAGCGACTCCACGGAAACCGCCGCTCGACTCTGCGGGATCTCGCTAGTGAAGGTGTACCAACTTCACAGTCTTCTATGGTTCATTCACTTGACGAAGACTTTGAACCGATGGAGATGTCGCTACCCTCCCAGAGTGAAGCGAGATTTCAAGTAGGGAATCAAGCCGCGGGAATTGACCTAATGCGAGTGTTCATTGAACCCAATCACGAAACAGTTATTCGTCGTGACGATGATGTTCGAATCGGGATAGAAGTGTTCAATCACTCAGTCTCACAAAGTACGTATCCACGTGTTCATGTACACAAACATGATGGGAAGCACATATTCTCCTTGGAATGGCCTGATGGTGAAGGTTTGCACTTGCCGCAAGGTCGAATCACTCAATTCTCCACCAGACTGGCGAAGTTCACTCTTGGACCCGGCTCGTATTTTCTTAGCGTAGACATCTGTACTTATGATCCATTTCGTCGTTTTCTCTCTACACCGCCCATCGTTCGATTTGAAGTCGTTGATCTTGAGTTGGCGTTGCCCGAGACGCAGAGGTCTCCTCATAATCGAAAGGGATATTTTCAGCCCCAACCGGGCTGGCGTGCCCAATCTTTCTCAATCGATGAGTACAAATCTCATCTTGCGGCGATGGAGTCTGCCCCAAGTACAAATGAGTAAGATTTTCTTGGCAAGCGACGAATGGGGGCAAACGTGAATAACCGAGAGTTATCCATCGATGGTGCTCGCGTAGCCGACGACACCGAGTGCTATGTGATTGCAGAAATCGGGCATAACCATCAGGGCGATGTTGAGCAAGCCAAGAAAATGATTCAAGCCGCGGCCGCTGCTGGAGCAAATGCTGCGAAGCTTCAGAAACGAGATAATCGCGCGCTCTTTACCAAGGCGTACTACGACCGCCCCTATGCAAGTGAGAACAGTTTTGGCGACACGTATGGCGCGCATCGTGAATTCCTGGAGTTTGGGGAAAAGGAATACAAGGAACTTCAGGCCTTTTCCAAGAAGATTGGCATTGCCTTTTTTGCAACTGCGTTTGACTTTGAAAGTGCAGACTTTCTCGCAAGTCTCAACATGCCTGCCTTCAAAGTGGCATCTGGTGATCTCACCAATGTTCCTTTAATCAAATACCTAGCTCGCTTTGGTAAACCACTCATCTTGAGCTCGGGGGGCGGTACTCTCGACGACGTTGATCGTGCCGTAAAGACATTGAGAGAAGTAGATGCTGAGTATTGCATGATGCAATGCACCGCCGGATATCCCCCAGCGTGGGAGGAGCTCAATATCTCAGTTATCTCCACATTTCGAGAGCGGTACCCAGAGGCCGTAGTCGGTTTCTCTTCACACGACAATGGAATTGCAATGGCTGTTGCAGCCCATGTTCTCGGTGCCAGGATGGTGGAGAAGCACTTCACGCTAAATCGTGCGATGAAGGGCACAGATCACGCCTTTTCACTCGAGCCACAGGGCCTTAGCAAAATGGTGCGGGACCTGCGTCGTCTGAAGCTTGCGATAGGAGATGGAGTCAAGCGTCAGTATCCGAGCGAGAAGGATCCGTTGACGAAGATGGGTAAGCGAGTAGTGGCCGCTAGGGCGATTGCGACCGGGACAATACTCGCTCGAGAGCACATTGCCATAAAGTCT
>Ga0194129_10002357_pt1 | contig 28594 bp, 18 predicted proteins | sample TA2KigCa35mmetaG_FD_150862 | JGI IMG/M metagenome (GOLD analysis project Ga0194129, IMG submission 150862) | Freshwater microbial communities from Lake Tanganyika, Tanzania - TA2015038 Kigoma Deep Cast 35m | ecosystem: Environmental > Aquatic > Freshwater > Lake | place: Tanzania: Lake...
CGGGCGGTGCCGGTGGCGCGGGCGGCGGCGGTGGCGCGGGCGGCACCTGAGCCCGTACGAACGATCAAAGGACCGGTCGCGAAGAGCCGCGTCTCCCTCGGGGGGGCGCGGCTCTCGTCGTTGATGCTGCACCGATGATGCGGTGCCGCGGCGAGCGTCGTGACGCGCCCCTCGTGTGCGGGGATGCGCGCGACCGCCCGCTGCGAGCCGCGAGGTCAGCCCAGGCGGGGCGCGACCTCGCGCGTCAGCACTTCGCGCCGATGCACGCCGCGAGCTCGGCGTCGCACTGCTTCTGGATGCAGCCGATCACGCCGCCACCGCCGGAGCCAAGGCAGTCCCCGATGTTCGCGATGGCGCAGTTGATGAACTCGTCGACGAAGTACTGCACGTCAGCGCATCCCTGCGCCTGGCAGTTCGCGATGCAGCTGAAGCTGAACTTCGGGATGCCGCCGCCACCGAGCTCGATGCAGCCGAGCGCGCAGTTGACGATCTCGAGGCAGCCGATCGTGTTGCAGGAGCCGCAGTCCTTCTGGCAGTTCGAGCAGGTCTCGTACGGGCCTTCGCAGACGTTGTTGCCGCAGACCGAGCAGACGCCGCAGTCCTTCTGGCATGACGAGCAGTTCTCGCCGCCGGAGCAGACGCCGTTGCCGCAGCCCTCGCACTTCCCGCAGTCGCTCGGGCAGGTGAAGCAGTTCTCGGTGGTGTTGTTGCAGGTGCCGTCCCCGCACTTCTCGCAGACGCCGCAGTCCGGCGCGCAGCTCACGCAATCCTCGGCTCCGTTGCAGAAGCCATCGCCGCAGGTCTCGCAGGCGCCGCAGTCTTGCGGGCAGCTCGCGCAGCTCTCCGCAGCGGTGCAGTTCTTGTCTCCGCAGGTCTCACAGAGGCCGCAGTCGAGTGGGCAGCTGTTGCAGTCCTCGAAGCCGTCCTCGCACTGCTCGTTGCCGCAGTTCGAGCACTTGCCGCAGTCGACCGGGCAGCTCGCGCAGGTCTCGCCCTTGTCGGCGTCGCAGGTGGTGTTGCCGCAGGTCTCGCAAATCCCGCAGTCTGGGACGCAGTTGCCGCAGGTCTCGACCGGCTCGTCGCAGGTACCGTTGCCGCACGTGTCGCAGAAGCCGCAGTCCGGCTGACAGCTCTCGCACGACTCGGTGTCGGGGTCGCAGGCGCCGTCGCCGCAAGTCGGCGGGGCGACGAGCTCCGGCGGAGGGCCGAGCTCGATGGTCCGGCTGCACGAGGCGAACCCGGCCGCGACCCCGAGGAACATGACCGCTGCTGCGGCGAATTTCTTCGCGAAAGCCTGAAGCATGAGGGCCTTATCATAGCGCTTAGACCCCTTGCGGGCGAGTCGAGATTGGGGGCACGGTTGCCCCATGGCGCCCGAAGAGAACCTCGCCACGATCCTCGCCGGCATCGCAGTCGATCCGGGATCGGAGCTCTCGCCGACGCTGCAGCGTACGCTCGGCCTCGCGCGCTACCTGCAACGACGCGGCGCCGAGCTGCAGACCTCGGAGGAGCACCGCCAGCAAGCCGAGCTCGAGCGGATGATGCAGAGCCCGAGCGACAAGGCGACGCTCACCCAGATCACCGACCAAGCTTTCCGCTCGAAGACGCCGAGCCGTGCCGCCGAGCAGCTCGTCCACATCCTCGACGTGCAGGGCGTCCCGAGGTTCTTCAGTCCGTTCGAGCGCGCGATGCTGAAGGGCTTTCAGTCCTTCGGCAGCTACCTGCCGGGCGTCAGCATGCCGATGGTCCGGGATCGCATGCGCGCCGAGACCGCCAACGTGATCCTGCCGGCAGAGCAAGAGGTGCTGTCGGCGCACCTCGGTGAACGGCGCGAGCAGGGCGTACGCATGAACGTCAACTACCTCGGCGAGGCGATGCTCGGCGAGGAGGCGGCCGAGGAGCGCTTGCAGTCGTACCTCGCGGCGCTCCAGCTTCCCGAAATCGAAGTGATTTCGGTCAAGGTGTCGACGATCTACTCGCAAATCACGCCCCTCGCGCGGCGGCACGCGGTGAAGGTCCTCGCCGACAGGCTCGAGCTCCTCTATCGGGCCGCGGCCAAGGCGCGCTTCGAGCGCCGCGACGGCAGCGTCGTCCCGAAATTCGTCTACCTCGACATGGAGGAGTACCGCGATCTCGGCGTGACCGCCGAGGCGTTCATGCGCACGCTCGAGCGCCCCGGCCTCGAAGCAGTCGACGCGGGCATCGCCCTGCAAGCGTACATTCCCGACTCGTACCTCGTGCAGCAGCGCCTGCTCCGCTGGGCGAAGCGGCGCGTCGCAAAGGGCGGCTCTCCGGTGACGATGCGCCTCGTGAAGGGCGCGAACATGGAGGCCGAGCGCTTCGAGGCCTCGGTCGCCGGCTGGGCACTCGCTCCGTACTCGCGGAAGCTCGACACCGACGCCAACTACAAGCGCATGCTGCAGGTCGCGCTCACGCCCGACAACGTGCAGGCCGTTCGGGTCGGGGTCGCGTCGCACAACGTGTTCGAGGTCGCTTACGCGCTCGTGCTCGCGGACGAGCGGAAGCTGACGAGCGGCATCCAGATCGAGATGCTCGAGGGCATGGCGAACCACCAGCGCCGCGCCATGTGCGAGCTCGTCTCGAACATGCTGCTCTACGCGCCTGCGACCAAGCGGGAGGACTTCTTGAGCGCCATCGGGTACCTCGTGCGTCGACTCGACGAGAACACCGGACCCGAGAATTTTCTGCGTCACGCGTTCAAGCTCGAGGTTGATTCGACGGTTTGGAAAGAGCTCGAGGGGATGTTCCTCGAGAGCTACGCGCTCCAGGAGACGGTGTCGTCGGCGCCTCGTCGCACCCAGGACAGGACGCAAGAGGTCGACGTCGCCGACTCGAAGCCGGTAGCGCTCCGCGACTTCGACAACGATCCACACACCGACTTCTCGCTCGACCAGAACCTCGCCTGGGCCGAGGCGCTCGTGGCGCGCTGGCGCGAGCGCGAGGGGACTCGAGCGGCCGAGGTCCCGATCGTCGTGGGCGGACACGAGGTGTTCGACCGCGAGGTCGTCGAGTCGCACGACCCGTCGCGGCCGGGCGTCGTGGTCGCGCGCTATCGGCTCGCGACCGCCGCCGACGTCGAGCGTGCGGTGCGCGTGGCGGCGGCGGACCCGAGCGGCTGGCGCAAACTGCCCGAGGGCGAGCGCGCGTCCGTCCTCGCGCGCGCGGCCGGCGAGCTCAAGCGGGCGCGCGGCGACCTGCTCGGCGTGGCGCTCGCGGAGGGGGGCAAGCTCCTCGCCGAGTCCGATCCCGAGGTCAGCGAGGCTGTCGACTTCGTCGAGTACTACGCCGCCTCGGCGCGCGAGTTCGCGAGCTTTCGGACGGTGCGCGTCGCGCCGAAGGGCGTCGTCGCGGTGGTGTCGCCGTGGAATTTCCCGATCGCGATCCCGTGCGGTGGAATCGCGGCGGCGCTCGCGGCGGGCAACACCGTTCTCTTGAAGCCTTCGCCGCTCACGGTCTTGTGCGCGTACGAGCTCTGTCAGTGCTTCTGGCGTGCCGGCGTACCGCGCGACGCGCTGCAGTTCGTGCCGTGCACCGTCGAGGACGGCGGGAGGCAGCTCGTCTCGTCTCCCGCGGTCGATGTGGTGGTCCTCACCGGAGGCACCGCGACCGCGCTCGCGATGCTCGAAGCGAAGCCCGACATGAACCTGCTCGCGGAGACCGGAGGCAAGAACGCCACCATCGTCACCGCGATGAGCGATCGCGATCTCGCCATCAAGCACGTCCTCCACTCGGCGTTCGGTCACTCGGGGCAGAAGTGCTCGGCGACGTCGCTCCTCGTCCTCGAGGGCGAGGTGTACGACGACCCGCTGTTTCGCCGAACGCTCGTCGACGCCGTGAAGAGCCTGCAGGTCGGCTCGGCGTGGTCGTTCGACACCAAGGTCGGCCCGCTGATCCGCCCGCCCTCGGGGCACCTCCTACGTGGTCTGAAGGAGCTCGATCTCGGCGAGTCGTGGGCGCTCCTCTCGGAGAACGTCGACGACAATCCGTGCCTTCACAGCCCTGCGATCAAGTGGGGTGTGAAGCCCGGCAGCTACAGCCACATGACCGAGTTCTTCGGCCCGGTCTTATCGGTGCTCCGCGCGGACGATCTCGCGCACGCGGTCGCTATCACGAACCAGACCGGCTACGGCCTCACGAGCGGCATCGAGAGCCTCGACGAGCGCGAGATCGCGTACATCCGCGAGCACGTCCGCGCGGGAAACCTCTACCTGAACCGCGTCACCACCGGTGCCATCGTGCTGCGGCAGCCCTTCGGCGGCGTCGGCAAGAGCGCGTTTGGCCCCGGCATCAAGGCCGGCGGTCCCAACTACGTCGCGCAGCTCCTTGAGGTCACCGAGCGCCCCGCCGAGGAGGTCACGAAGGCGCCGGGCTCCTCGCGCGCCGCGCGCGCGGTCGTCGCCACCGGGACGATGCTCGCGGCAGGAGTGTGCCGCGACGAGGGGCTCGAATCGATGAGACGGGCCATCGTCGACCGGCTGCTCCGTCGCGTGGACGACGCCGCGCTCCCCGCCTCCGACGCTCATCGTGTCTCGCTCGCGCTCGAGAGCTTCGCGCAGGCGCGCGCGGCCGAGTTCGCCGTCGAGCATGACCATTTTCGCCTCGTCGGTCAGGACAACGTGCGCCGTTATCGTCCCGTGCCGAGGCTGCGCGTGCGGGTTCATGCAGACGACTCGGCCTTCGACGTGCTCGCGCGCGTCGCCGCGGCGCGCGTCGTCGGTGCGGAGGTGACGGTGAGCAGGCCGCCCGGTACGCCGCACCCGACGCTCGCGCTCCTCGCGAGCCTGACGGCGTCGTGGAAGGAGCCGCCCGGCATCGTCGAGGAGTCGGACGAGGCGCTCGCCGAGCTCGTCCGAAAGCGCGGGACCGATCGCGTTCGTTACGCGGCGCCCGAGCGCGTGCCGCTCCTCGTGCACGCGGCCGTTGGCGAGACGGGGGTCCACCTCGCGCGCACGAGGGTCATCGCCGAGGGGCGCATCGAGCTCCTCTGGTATGTCGTCGAACAGAGCCTCAGCCACGACTACCACCGCTACGGAAACCTCGGGGTGCGCTCCGAGGAGTCGCGGCGGCCCGTCGACTGACCCGCGGATCAGTCTGGCCGTGGCCTCGCGGGGCGTTCAGCCGTCGACGAAGAACACGCCCGAGCAGCAGCTCCGGATCGCGTCACAGCTCTTCGAGGTCCCTGGGCCGAAGCAGGTGCCGACGACCACGCCATTTTGAATGCACTTGCAACCGAAGAGGCCGGGATCTCCTGGGAAGCAGCTGGTCTCGAAGAGGCTACCGACGCAGTTCGATTGGCAACCGCAGCTGCCGGAGGGGCTCGAGCCGCAGCTACCGCCGACGCAGCCGCCTGCGCAAAGAAGGTATGGCCAGAGAAGCGGCTCGCACGCGGCGATCGCCGGGCAACCGGCGGCGTCGGGGAAGCCGTTTGTGATGATGCACTGGAGCCACGCTTGATGCGCAGGGGCGCACGCCGGGGCGACCGCGGCGCAGCCGGCTTCGCAGCTCGCGGTCGAGCTCCCGAGCGAGCAAGCCGCCACGTTCTTGCAGGCGAGGACGCAGGCATCCGGGGCGAGGCCGCTCGCGCTCGATGACACGGCGACCGCCTCGGCCGAGGCCGACGCTTCGGCGCCGACCACCGTGGCTCCCGCGTCGCTCGACGAGACCTCGGCGCTCGCGTCGCTCGAGGAAGCTTCGGTCGTCACGGTCGACGCCCCGCCCACGCCCGCGTCGGTGTTGACGACCACTTCGCTGCCGCAGGCCAGCGAGGCGACACAGACCGCGAGGCCTCGCCGCCACATTCGAAAGACCGTCATTGTCCCTAACCCTAGCACGCGAGCGGAAGCTCGCACCCGGGCCTCGCGCGGAACTCGACGGCGAAGACCGATCGCGCGTGAACCGCGCGCGACCTCTGCGATACTACCAGGCCTCGCACGCGTGACCTGCTTCGCGCACGCGAGCTCGAAGGACGTTCCCCATGCGCTACCGCTCCACGCTCGCCGCCCTCTCCCTCGTCGTCCCGCTCGGATGCGCGGAGCCTCGACCTCCGATCAGCCGCGTCCAGGCGAACGCGCTCGCGAAGTCGTTCTTTCTCGGCGACGTGCGCGACACCGCGGACGACCCCGAGTTTTACATGCGCGTGTCGGTCGTCGACGTCATGCACGGCGCCAACTCCGACGGCCTCATCACCAGCGCAGACTCGCAGGTCACGACCCGCGTGCGCTGGGAGGTCACCGAGAAAATGCTCGTCGCGCGTCTCCGCTACGAGCTCATCGAGGACACCGACAAGAAGGGGTTACGCGCGACGCCGGACGGTCAGATCGTCGCCGCGTACTCCATCGACAAGCACTTCGACGTCCAGGCCGACTACAACCCTCAGACCGGCGAGGCCTTCAACGTCATCGTCGAGAACGACACCGACCGGCCCTGGTACGAGCGCGAGTACTTCCGCGTTGACTGGTCGAAGAACCTCGTCACCGACGCCTACAGCCTCGACACGCTCTCGCAGCTCGGCATCCTCTACGCCGTCGACTGGGAGCCCATCAGCTACTACGTCGGCGACCCCGCGCACCCCGATGCTCCCGTCGTCTCGCTTGAGGACGGCTACTTCGACGTGACCTCGAAGGCCCTCGCGAAGCCAGGTGTCGTCGACGACCCGTACTGGGGGAAGTTCCCCGCCTGCTGGCTCATCGGGACCTTCCCCGAGGGCAGCTGCAACCCGACCGAGGTGAAGCTTCGCACCTCGTTCTTGAAGGCGAAGGACAGCGACTACGAGCCCATCGACTGGGACGGCGAGCGCATGGACCTCGTCGGCCTCTTCACGGTCGACCGCTTCGGCTTCGAGACCGGCTACGGCATCGTCGACGAGAAGTGGCACCGCTTCGCTGCTCGATGGAACCTGTTTCAAGAGTCCCACGTCGTGACCTCGTGCGCGACGTCCGAGACCACGCCCTTCGGAGCCGACTCACATCGTGACGACGACGGTGACGGCACCGAGGACGAGTGCACGTCAGTCGGCGGGGGCTCGCGCTGCGACACCTTCAAGCAGCGCTGCACCGTGCCGGTGCGCGACCGTAAGACGCGCCTCATCCCCTGGCACCTGAGCCCCGGCTACCCGGAGGAGCTCGTCAAGGTCACGCGCGAGACGCTCGCCGATTGGGATGACGCCGTGCGCGTCGGGCTCCTCGCGGGCCGACTCGCCGAGTGCCGCCGCACGAAGGAAGAGGGCTGCGAAGCGACGATGGGTTGGCCCACGCCATGGTCGGACGACTACGTCCCGCCGGTCGGCGACGCCTCGCTCGCCGAGGTCCCGCACGTCTTCGTGTTGTGCCGCAACCCGGTCACCGCGGACGACGACCCGGCTTGTGGCGAGCCCGGCACGGCGCCGCGCCTCGGGGATCTCCGCTACCACTTCATCACCAACGTCGTCGAGCCGCAGACCGACTCGCCGTGGGGGATCATGATGGACGCCGAGGACCCGCTCTCGGGCGAGAAGATCTCGGGCAGCGTGAATCTCTGGGGCGAGCGCACCAACCACGCAGCCGCCCAGCTCGCGGACCTCCTCATGCTGCAAGAGGGGTTGCTCGCGCCCGAGGCCTACGTCGTCGGCGAGAACGTCTCGTCCTGGGTGAAGGAGCTCGAGAAGGGCGGCGTCGCGGCGCGCGCTGGCCGCGGCATGTCGAAGGAGGAGCTCGCCCGACATCGGCGCGCGTTCGACCCGGCGGCTCTCACCTCGCTCTACGGCGACGTTCCGGCGGGCAAGCCCGGCGAGCACCCGCGGCTCGCGCATCAGCGGCGGCTCGACGCGCTGTCCAAGCTGGGACGACTCGGCCCCGGCAACGCCGCGCTCTCCGAGCGCCTGCAGCGACTCGCGGGCTCGCCGATCGAGGCGGCCATGGTGTCGCCCGACATGGCGCAGCTCGCGGGCTTCGATCCGACGGCGCCGCTGCAACCCGACACCGTGCGTCGCGCCTCGCCGCTCGGCCCCAAACACCCGGCGTTCCGCAAGTCGCTCGCGAAGCGCGGGCGTGTCGAGCGCGCGCACCGCGGCAGTTGTCGGCTCGACGGCGCCGCGACCGAGCCCGACAACCTGCTCGGCCTCGCCGCCAAGGCGAAGCGCCTCTTCGGGACGCCCGACCCCGACGACGCGCAGGCGGTCGAGACGTGGCGCAAGTCGGTCTACGAGTGGGCTCGCGTCGAGTACACCCGCGGCGTGCTCGCGCACGAGCTCGGCCACTCGATGGGGCTCCGCCACAACTTCGCGGCGTCGTTCGACTCGCTCAACTACGACGCCGCGTACTGGCAGCTACGCACCCGCAACGGTGCCGCGACGGCCGAGTGCCCCGAGGGGACCACCGATGGCTCGACCTGCCTCGGACCGCGCTGGCGCGATCCGATCTCGGACGAGGAGCTCGAGAACGACATCGGCTCGTACGCGACGACGAGCGTCATGGACTACCCGGGTGACACCGCTCAAGATCAGCGCTCGCTCGGCAAGTACGACCGCGCGGCGATGCGCTTCGTGTACGGAGGAGTTGTGGATGTGTGGGCCGACCCCGAGGTGTCGGTCAAGGGGAGCGGCGCCGGGAAGAAGCGCGCGTACAAGCTCACCGCATTCGGGACGAACCCTGGGCTCTTTGGCGTGTATTACTTCCCGCCGACGAGCACCACGCAGTCGTACGAGTTCCTTCACTACTCGCGCTATCAGGACGAGTTCGGGCTCCTCTCGGAGTGCGCGCCGAGCGAGGACCCGCAGGCGATCCTGGGCGAGCGCTGCAAGGAGCAGCCGCTCGACGTCGTCGACTACCGCGACATGCGCTCGTTCTCGGACGACCCCGACTACGCGAGCTTCTCGTGGGGGCGCATCCCGCGCGCCGTCGACGGCGAGGGGCGCGTGCGTCGCGGCTACCTGTTCCAGTCGGATGAGTACGCCGACGCCGGCAACGTGACGACGTTCACTGACGACGCGGGCGCGGATGCCTACGAGATCGTGCGCTTCCTCGAGAGCCAGTACGAGCTGCGCTACGTGATGGACAGCTTCCGAAGGAGCCGCACCAAGTTCAGCTCCGACTCGGTGGTCTCGCGCGTGCAGGCTCGCTACTTCGATCCGATCGAGTCGATCGCCAAGACCTTCGCCTTCGCGGCGATCCTCTCTGGCGACGCGACGAAGCCCGCGGCACCGCTCCTCGCGGACGGGAACCTCGGTCCGCTCTCGCTCGCCTCGAGCGCCGCGTTCGACCTGCTCTCGCGCGTCATGACGCGGCCCGATCCCGGCTATTATTGCGCGAGCGCGGACTGCTACTTCGTGCCGCAGCCCTATGGCGTCGAGAGCCTCTTCTACGGCGTCGACTCGGCGCCGCTCCCCGACGTGTTCGGCTACAGCTTCCACGTTCCGCTCGGCGAGGGGCGCTACGTCCACAACGAGTTCGACTACGACCAGGGCTACTGGTGGGGCGACTACCAGATGCAGGTCGGCGCCTATTACGACAAGGTCTGGGCGACCTACTACCTCGCTGAGGCGTTCGACTACTTCATCTCGAACTCGAAGGAAGACTTCATCGACGGTCGCTACAAGAATGTGAACTTCGCGACGGTCTACCCCGAGCAGACGCGACGCCTCTACTCGGCGATGCTCACGGGCGATTACGACACCTTCGCGCCGCGCGCGCTTGGGCTGAAGGCGGTCGACCTCAACCCGCCGGATACGCCTGTCCTATACCCGACCTGGAGCGACGCGACGGGGCTCGGCTCGATGCCCAAGGACGCGCAGCTCGTCGACCCGAACTGGGGCTGGAACGAGCGCATCTACGCGATGGTGTGGGGCGCGATGTTCTTCCCGACGACGTGGTCGTACGACTGGGTGCGCGAGGCGACGATCGCCGTCCTCCCGAGCGAGAAGCCCGACTGGCCGGCCGACGAGGTGATCGCGTTTACGAACCCGAAGTCCGGGCTCACCTACCGCGCCCGCTCGACCGGCACCGAGTCGCTCCTCGGCCGGGCGCGCGAGAAGGCCGCGGGGCCGCGCATGCTCGAGTGGGCGAACCGGCTGCTCACCTTCGCGTACGAGGTGGAGCGCGACGCGGGCGGCGAGCCCCTGCTCGGACCCGGCAAGCAGCCGATCTTCGTCCTCGACGCGAACGGAAAGCCGAAGCTCGACACGAAGAACCCTGGCGCGGCGGCGGCGCTCGATCGCTATGTCGCCGAGATCGACCTGTTCCGTCAGGTGATCCAGGCCTTCGAGCAGCCGACCGACGGCCTCCCGCAGCCTTGAGCGTGAACGCCCCCTCGCCGCGCCGTCGCGCGCACCTCAGCGCGACTCGTAGACGGTGAGCGAGGGGAGCTCGAGCGTCGTCAAGAAGCCGCCCTTGCCGGCGCCGGTGTCGAGGCCGATCGTGCACGGGCCGGCCCACATGTCGGACGGATCCTCGGGCGTGAACGACGAGAGCTCCTCCGGAAGCATCTCGGTCACGGTGTGGCCGAACACCACGCGCTTGCCCCGGTAATCGCGGAAGAAGCGCTGATCACGGACCCAGAGGAGCGCCACCTTCTGAGCCGTCTCGGAGGGGTGAAGGAAGCTCCCGTCCTGCGCCGCGACGAGGCCCGCGTGGACGTAGATCGCGTGCTCGTCCTCGTAGAAGTGGGGCAGCGTACGCAGCCAGGCCACGACGTCGCGCGGTAAGAAGCGGCCGCGCAGCATCACCTCCAACATCGTCGCGTCGAGATCGCCGCGCTGCTTGCCGAGGTAGGACTCCATCGCCTCGCGGCAGCCGTGGCCCGACGGAAGCACGAACTCGGGCCAGCCGTGGTCGACCACCCGGAGCCATGCGTCCTCGTGGTTGCCGCGAAGCGCGACCACCTTGGCGGGGATGCGACGAGCCAGGCTGCGGATGTGCTCGATCACTTGCGCCGAGCGCGGGCCGCGATCGAGGTAGTCGCCGAGGAACACCAGCGTGTCGCCAGAGTCGAGCGGCGGCAGCTGGCCGAGCACCGTCAGGAGCGCGTCGAGGTCGCCGTGGATGTCGCCGGTCACGAAGGTTCGTCCCGCCATCGTCGCGAGGGTTCTCCCGTCGCCGCTACGTGGCAAGTTTCACGCGCGAGGACTAGCAAGCGGATGAGGGGGCGATCGGCGGCTCGCTCGGTCGCCGCGGCCCTGTTACCTTTTCCACATGTGGAGATCCGTGGATCGAGCCGCGCGGCTTGCGGTGGTCGTCGGTATCGCGGCGTGCGGGGGAGGAGGGGCCGGAGGTCCTTTGCCCGACGTACAGCCCACCTACGACTACCCGAAGGACGACGAGCTCCGAGTCGACGAGCTGCAGGCGAAATCGACGCACAACAGCTATCACGTCGAGCCGCCCAACAACGACCTGCAGGCGTGGAACTACTCGCACCTACCGCTCGAGCGGCAGCTCGACGAGCAGGGCGTGCGGCACGTGGAGCTCGACGTCTACCTCGAGGGCGGCGTCTTCAACGTCTTTCACCTGAAGCTCATCGACGACCACACGACCTGCGCCGCGCTCACGGCTTGCCTCTCCGCGCTGAAGGGGTGGTCCGACGCTCACCGCGGCCACCACCCGATCGTGGTCCAGCTCGAGCTGAAGAGCACGGGCCCCGGCGATCCCGAGCCCGCCTTCGAGGAGCTCCACCGCGAGATCCTCTCGGTGTGGCCCGAGTCGCGCATCGTGACGCCGGCGTTCGTGAAGGGGGGCGCGCCCTCGGTGGCGGCCGCGCTCGCGGAGGGGTGGCCGACGCTCGGCGCGACGCGCGGCAAGGTCCTCTTCACGCTCGACGACCACGGCGACCTGCAGCGCGCGTACACCCACGATCGGCGCGATCTCGAGGGGCGGCTCCTCTTCCCCGACTCGGACCCTGGCGATCCGTTCGCCGCGATCATGGTCGCGAACGACCCCATCGGCGGCGCCGATCGCATCGCCAAGGGGCTCGCCGCGCACATGCTGGTACGCACGCGCGCCGACGGCGACGGCGTCGAGGCGGAGGCCAACGACACCGCGAAGCGTGACGCCGCGCTCGCGAGCGGTGCCCACTTCGTGAGCACCGACTACCCCGCGAAGCGACCGGACTTCGAGTATTTCGTCGAGATCCCAGGTGGCACTCCGTCGCGGTGCAACCCGACCACCGCGCGCGAGGGCTGCGCCTCGACGGACCTCGAGCGGCCCGATCAGCTCGCGACCCCGTGAGCCACGCGCGCTCGGCCTAGGCCGACTTGGCCTGCCGCCGCAGCCACTCGATCATCGGCTCGAACACGAGCTCCCGCGCGTCGTTCGCGACAAACAGGTTGGCGTGCGCGAACCAGTTTCGCTCGTCGCCGACGCGCAGCACCTCGACGGCTCCGCCCCACGCCGACGCGGCGCTCATCGCCGTCGCCTCGGGCACCATGCCGTCGCGGTTCGAGAGCACGATGAGGAGCGGCAGCTCGAGGTCGCGGAGCGCGTGCGTGATATTGACGCCCGCGAGCTCGAGATCTCGCGACTTGAGCCAAGTCGCGATGTCGCGGTTGATCGCGGGGTGCGGGTCCTCGACCGTGCGGGTGAGCTCGGCGACGCTCTCGAGATCGATGGTGTCGGGGTTCATGTAAAAGCCGAGCAGCGCGGGAAACTTCTGCAGGGTGGGGAGCGCGTTGCGGAGGAGCGGGCGCGCGCCGCGGATCGGGATGGCCCCCGCGAGCGTCGGCGAGCCGAGCGCGATGCGGACGAGCGGGTGCACGTCGTCCCAGCGGAGCGGCGAGCCCATTGTGACGAGGCTCCGGACGGGCGTCTTTCGGTGCAGCGCGAGGTATCCGTACGAGATGGTGCCGCCGAGGCTCGCGCCGACCAGGGTGAGCGTCGTCGCGCTCGAGCGCGTGTGGGCCAGCACGTGCTCGATCGCCGCCGGCACGTCGATCGTCGCATACGCGTGGAGCGAGATCGCGCCCGCTCGAGGGCGGGCCGGGCGAGACTCGCCCTGGTGCCGCAGGTTCATCGACCACACCTCGAAGCCTCCTTCGGCGAGGCAGCGCTCGAGGCTCGTGCCGCGCGGGTGGTAGCCGAAGATGAAGTTGTTCATCCCGTAGCCGGGGACGATGAGCAGCGGTGCGGCGCTCGGGTCGAGGTGGTCGGGCGACACCGTCTTGCGGAGCTGGAGCGACCAGCCGTCGTGCGTGCGGAGGAACTGCTCGGTAATCGTCACCCCGTAACTTATCGCACGCATCCTCCCGCTGTGCCACGCGCGCGCGGCGAAGCTTGTGGCTCGTCTCATGGGGTTGGGGTAAGCCCCAAGGCATGAGCCGCGTCCACCCGCGCTTCCGCTCGCTCTCGACGCTCTCGCTCGTCGTCACGCTCGGCGTCATCCTATGGGGCGCGTACGTGCGCGCGAGCGGCTCGGGGGCCGGCTGCGGCAGCCATTGGCCGACCTGCAACGGCGAGGTCATCCCGCGCTCGCCCTCGTCCGCGACGCTCGTCGAGCTCACCCACCGCGTGACCTCGGGGCTCTCCGCGCTGCTCGTGCTCGGGCAGCTCGTGTGGGCGCGCCGGCTCTTCCCCGTCGACCACCCCGTCCGCTCGCCGGTCCGCTGGGCCGCGCTCTTTATGTTCGGCGAGGTGCTCATCGGCGCGGGCATCGTCATTCTCAAGTACGTCGCCATGGACCAGTCCTTCGGGCGCGCCGTGTGGGTCGCGCTGCACCTCGTGAACACGTTCTTGCTCGTCGGCTCGCTCGGGCTCGTCGCGTGGCGCTCGGCCGGTGCGCGCCGCTTCGACCTCGAGGGCAAGGGCCTCACGGTCGGGCTCGGCGTCGTGTGCGTGGCCCTGATTCTCGCGACCGGTGCGACCGGGGCGATTGCGGCGCTCGGCGACACGCTGTTCCCCGCGAAGAGCCTCGGCTCCGCGTTGCGCGAGGACTTCTCTCCGGCCTCGCATTGGCTCGTGCAGCTGCGCGTCGTGCACCCGTTCCTCGCCGTCATGACGGCGTTCGTCTTGCTCGCTGTGCGGCAGGTGGTCGACTCGCGGGCCGATTCGCGTGAGGTGTCGTACGCAGGGACGCAGCTCCGCGTCTCGGTGGTCTGCCAGGTCGCGCTCGGGTTCGTGAACATGCTGATGCTCGCGCCGACGTGGATGCAGCTCGCTCACCTGCTCGTCTCGCAGTACGTGTGGCTCGCGCTCGTGCGCTTCTTCGCGACCGCGCTCGAGGCGGCGCCCACCGATCTTTATGAGGCCCTCGGGATCGAGCCCACCGAGGCCGAGATTGCCGAAGGCGGCTCGCTCACCGTCCGCGGCCTCGAGGCCGCCGACGCAGGCGACGCACCGGTCGAAGGCTTGCCCTCGCACGAGTGAGGCGCGATCGCGCGCCCTCCGTGGTAGCGCATCGAGCATGGCCACGCCCGACGCCGCTCTGCCCGTTCGCGACGAAGCCCCGCGCCCCTGGTACCGCTCCGGCACCACGCTGGTCATCGTGGCGCTGCTCCTTGGAGTGTTGCTCGGCGGCTCCTTCCCGCAGGATCGCCACCCGGTCGCCTACGAGCTCTTTCGCTTCGCGTCGAAGGCCTTCATCTCGCTCATCAAGGGCCTCATCGTCCCCTTGCTCGTCTCGACCCTGGTCGTCGGGATCGCGCAGACCGGCGATCTCAAGGCGGTCGGCCGCATGGGGGCGAAGTCGCTCGCCTACTTCGAGGTCGTCACGACGCTCGCGCTCGGGCTCGGGCTCGTGGTGGCGAACGTCGTGCGGCCCGGCGACGGCCTGCCGATCGATCTCGGGATGACCGCCTCCGGCGTCACGCCGGCGCGCCCGGTGTCCGGCTGGGAGCTCGCCCTCCACCTCTTCCCTTCGAACCTCGCCAAGCACTGGGTCGAGGGCGACCTCTTGCCGATCGTCGTGTTCGCGGTGCTGTTCGGCGTGTCGCTCACGCGCGTCGGTCCGAGCGGGCGCCCCGTCCTCGAGGCGCTCGAGGCGACCGCGCAGACGATGTTCAAGTACACCGATCTCGTCATGTCGCTCACGCCGCTCGGCGTCTTCGGCGCGATGGCCTACAACGTGAGCCACATGGCCGCAGGCCATGAAGTGGATGGCGTCCTCGTGCGCGGCTGGCCCGCCGTCGGCTACCTCGTCGGTCGCTACGCGCGCGTCGTCGGCTCGCTCTACCTCGCCCTCGGGCTCCTCGTCGTCCTGGTCTTCGTGCCCGTGATGCGCCTCGCACGGATCCCGATCGTCAGGTTTTTGAGCCAAATCCGCGAGCCGATGCTTACCGCGTTCACGACCGCCTCGAGCGAGGCCGCGCTGCCGAGGCTCCTCGAGCGGCTCGTCGCGTTCGGGGTTCCGCGTCGCGTCGCGAGCTTCGTCGTGCCGGCGGGTTACTCCTTCAACCTCGACGGCTCAACGCTCTACCTGGTGCTCGCGTCGCTCACCATTGCGCAGGCGGCGCGGGTGGAGCTGACGCTCGGGCAGCAGTTGGTGATGGTGCTCTCGTTCATGCTCACCTCGAAGGGTGTGGCCGGCGTCCCGCGCGCGACGCTCGTCATCATCGCGGGGACCTGCGCGAGCTTCGGGCTCCCCGGCGAGGCGGGCGTGGCGATGCTGCTCGCCGTCGACGAGGTGATGGACATGGCGCGCACCGTGACCAACGTCCTCGGGAACGCGCTCGCGAGCGTCGTCATCGCGCGCTGGGAGGGCGTGCTCGTGCTCGAAGGCGAGGAAGCTCCTTCCGCCGAACCTGCCAGCTGAGCCAGCGACCCATAAGGTCGCGTCCAACGCGACGTCAGGTCCCGCCGCCTGCGCCGCCCACACCGGACGTGACGGACGTCAATCCTCCGCCGGCGCCGCCCGCGCCTCCCGCGCCGCCGGCGCCGCCCGCGCCTCCCGCGCCGCCCGCGCCTCCCGCGCCTCCCGCGCCGCCCGCGCCGCCCGCGCCGCCCGCGCCGCCCGCGCCGCCCGCGCCGCCCGCGCCGCCCGCGCACTCCGGGTCCGCCGCGTCGAGCTTGCCGTCACAGTCGTTGTCGACGCCGTCGTCGCAGAGCTCGTCCGCGCCGGGAAAGACCTTCGGGTTCGCGTCGTCGCAGTCCCCGTCCGATCCGAAGCCGTCGTCATCAACGTCCTCGTACGGGCCGTGGCCCGAGCCGTGGTGCTTGAAGGTCGCGAAGTAGCAGCCCTCGGCGCCGAGTGCGACCGAGGCCAGCGAGGCGAGGGCGAGCGAGGTGAGCGCGGTGCGGGTCGACGAAATCCTCTTCATGACGTGCTCCACAGGAGGCGCGCAGGACGAGCGCCGAGCCGCGGGCCTCCTTTCCAGAACAGTGACGGGACTTCGCGCTCGCTGCAACCCGTTCGCTCAGCGGAAACGGAAGGTGTAGCGGTCCATCGTCGCGTAGGGGTCGGGCCACGGGAGTGCGTGCCCCTGTTCGTAGGCGGCGTGGCGCGTCCAGTACGGGTCGAAGAGGTGCGCGCGGGCGATGACGCACAGATCGGCGCGGCCTGCGGCGAGGATGCTGTTTGCGTCGGCGTAGCTCGAGATCCCGCCCACGGTCATCGTGGCGAGGCCCACCTCGTGTCGAATCCGATCGCTGAACGGCGTTTGGTAGAGCCGGCCGTAGCTCGGCTTCTGCTCAGGCACCGTCTGCCCGGTGGAGACGTCGAGCGCGTCGCAGCCGTGGTCCTTCAACGCGCGCGCGATGGCGACCGCATCGTCGGACTCGTTGCCGCCGGGGGCCCAGTCGGTCGCGCTGATGCGGACGAGGATGGGCTTGTGATTGGGCCACGCGGCGCGCACGGCGTCGAACACCTCAAGCGGGTAGCGCAGCCGTCCATCGACGTCCCCGCCGTAGCCGTCGTCGCGCCGGTTCGTGAGCGGCGAGAGGAAGGTCGCGAGCAGGTAGCCGTGCGCCGCGTGGAGCTCGAGCACGTCGAAGCCCGCTTCGTCGGCCCGTCGCGTCGCGTCGACGAACTCGCGGAGGACGCGGTCCATGTCGTCGCGCGTCATCGCTCGCGGCACCGGACTTCCGGCGCGGTAGGGCAGGGCCGAGGCGGCGACGAGCGGCCACGCCCCGGCGGTGAGCGGCGCGTCGTGCCCGCCCTCCCACGGTCGCGTCGTCGAGCCCCTGCGCCCCGCGTGCGCGAGCTGCACCCCGATCTTTGCCGAGGAGTACCGGTGCACGAAGTCGACGATGCGGCGCCAGGCGGCGACGTGCTCGTCGCGGTAGAGGCCGGCGCAGCCCGGCGTGATGCGGCCGTCGGCGCTGACGTCGGTCATCTCGGTGAGCACGAGGCCCGCGCCGCCTATCGCGCGGCTGCCGAGGTGGACGAGGTGCCAGTCATTCACCTCCCCGTCGTCCGCGACGTACTGGCACATCGGTGAGACGACGACGCGGTTCTCGAGGACGAGATCGCGCAGGCGGTACGGTGTGAACATCGGCGGCGTCGTCGGGGGCACGTCGCGCCCGGTTTGCCTCGTGGCCTCGCCAGCGAACCACGCGTCGAGGCGCCGCACCGACTCTGGATCGCGCGCCTTCAGCCCCTCGTGGGTCACCCGAAGGCTGCGCGTCATCATCCCGAACTCGAACGCGACTGGGGCCTCCGAGAGGTAGCGCTCCGTGTTCTCGAACCACTCGAGGCTCGACTGCGCCGCGCGTTGCAGCGCCTCGACCTCGGGCTTGCGGCGCGCCTCGTAGGCCTCGAGGGCGGCAGTGAGCTGCGGCTCGCGCACCAGGCTCTCGGCGAGCGCGATCGAGTCTTCCATCGCGAGCTTGGTCCCGGAGCCGACCGAGAAGTGCGCGGTGTGGGCGGCGTCGCCGAGGAGCACGTGCTTTCCGTCATGCCACCGGCGGTTTCGCACCGTCGGGAATCGCCGCCAGATCGAGCGGTTGGTGAGGACCGGGTGCCCTGCGAGCTCGTCGGCGAAGAGCTTCGCGACGTACTCGGCGGTCCTCGCCTCGTCGTGCTCGTCGAGGCCGGTGCGCGCGAAGGTGTCCGCGGTGCACTCGACGATGAAGGTCGACATGCCCGGCTCGTATCGGTAGGCGTGCACGCGAAAGAGGCCGTGCTCGTTCTCCTTGAAGTAGAATGTGAACGCCTCGTAGGGGAAGGTCGTCCCGAGCCACACGAAGCGGTTCGGTCGCTCGTCGATCGATGGCCTGAACGTCTCGGCGAACCTGCGCCGCAGCCCGCTCGCGACGCCGTCGGCGCCGACGATGAGATCGGCGTCGAGCGCGCTCGGGTCCGGGATCTCATCCTCGAACGACAGTCGTACGCCGAGCTCGCTCGCCCGGTCGGCGAGGATCGAGAGCAGCTTGAGGCGCGACATCCCTGCGAAGCCGTGCCCCCGCGAGACGAGCCGCTCTCCCCTAAAAAACGTGTGGATTTCGTCCCAGTGCCAGAAGCTCTCGGTGATCGCGCGATGACTCTCGGGGTCGGCCGCGCGCAGGTTCTCCATCGTCGCGTCCGAGAACACGACGCCGAAGCCGAACGTCTCGCGGGCCCGATTGCGCTCGTGCACGACGACGTCCAGGTCCGGCCGCGCGCGCTTCACGAGCGCGGCGAAGTAGAGACCGGCGGGGCCCCCGCCGAGGCATGCGATGTTCCGGAGCGTCACGCGCGCACCATAGCAGCGGCCCCCGCGAGGTCGTCGAGGCTTCTCGCGCGCTCGTGGTTTCGACGCCCGCGCTGCGGTGATACCCTTCGTTCGCTCCCATGTCGCAAGCAGCCGAGCCTTGCCTCGTCGTCCTGTCCGCGGGCGACGAGCGCCTCATCGGACGGGCGTTCCCGGTCGGTGAGCGGCTGCGCATCGGCCGTCGCCAGGAGTCGGGCTCGGAGCTCGTCATCGACGACAAACTCCTGTCGGGGAAGCACGCCACCGTGAAGCTGCGTGAGGACGGCTACGAGCTCGTCGATCACCGCAGCAAGAACGGGAGCTTCGTCGACGGGGTGCGGGTCGAGCGGGCGCGCCTCGGCGAGGGCGCGATCGTGCGGCTGGGGGTGCACGTCTTCGAGTTCTCGACGACGAGCGTCGACGGCGTCGCGACGGCCTTCGACGCCTCGGTCCCAGGCGATGAGACGCACGCGCTCGTCGGGCGCAGCCGCGAGCTCCGGCAGTTGGTTGCGCACTTGGATTCGCTCGCCGCTGGGAGCGCGCCGGTGCTTTTCCTCGGGGAGGTCGGCGTCGGCAAGGAGGCGTGTGCGCGCCGGCTTCACGCCCGCTCCGGACGACCCGGCGAGTTCGTCTCGCTCGCGTGCTCGTCGACGCGCCCCGAGACGGCGGGCCGCTTGCTCTTCGGCGATCCAGGGGGCGACGACGTCACGCTCGCCCGTGGCGTCGGCGGGACCGGGATCGTCCCGCCCGACGTGGCGCTGCTCGTACGGGCGAACCACGGCACGCTCTACCTCGACGGCATCGACGCGCTCGATCTCGTGAGCCAGGGCCGCATGGCGTCCTACCTCCGCGAGAGAGCGCTGCTGCTCCCCTCCGGCGACGTCGCGCCGCTCGACGTGCGCGTGCTCGCCTCGTCCGAGGTCGACCTCGAGCCGCTCATCGCTGACGGGACGTTCTCGCCGCCGCTCGCGAAATTTCTCTCGGCTTCTGTCATCGAGCCCGCGCCGCTGAGGCGCCGTCGGATCGATGTTCGCGACGCGCTCCTCTCGGCTTGGGCGCGCCTCACCGGAGGGCGTCTGCTCGAGGCGTCGGCGACCTCGCTCGAGAAGCTCTTGCTCCACGACTGGCCCGAGAACGTGCGCGAGCTGACGGGGCTCCTCGGTCGCGTGCTCGCGACGCATGGGCACGTCGAAGCGCTGCGAAGCGCCCACCTTCCATCGAAGATCCGCGAACGCGTCGAGCTCTCGACCACCGATCAGCTCCGCGCCTCGGCGGTCGATCTGCAGGTGGTGCCGTCGCGCGACGAGCTCGCGGCGCTCCTCACGCGCTTCCGCGGCGATGTCGCCTCGCTCGCGGCCTTCTTCGCGCGCGACAAGCGGCAGGTCTACCGCTGGCTGAAGCGCCACGATCTAAAGCTCTCGGCCTTTCGGTCCGCGCCCTCGCCGTGAGCCGCGTCGTCGTCGTTGGCGCGGGCGCGTTTGGGCTCGCCGCCGCGCGAGAGCTCGTTGCGCGCGGGCTCGAGGTCGTGCTCGTCGAGCGCGGGCGCGCCCCCCACCCCGACGCGGCCTCCACGGACCTGTCGAAGCTCGTGCGCGGCGATTACGGCGTCGATGTGCTCTACACCGAGCTGATGGAGCGAGCCTGGCCGCGCTGGCACGCCGCCAACGAGCGCTGGCATCGCGAGCTCGGTCGCGAGCTCTGTCACGAGACCGGCTTCCTCGTGCTGTCATCGGAGCCGTTCGCGAGCGGGGGCTTCGAGCACGACAGCTTCGCGACCCTCGAGGCCCGTGGGTACCCGCTCGAGCGGCTCCGCGGCGAGGATCTCGCGCGGCGCTTCCCGGTGCTCGCGCGCGATAGGTTCGTCGAGGGCTACGTGAACCCCCGCGCCGGTTGGGTCGAGTCGGGCGCCGTCGTCGAGGCCGAGCTTCGCGCGCTCCGCGCTGAGGGGGCGCGCGTCGTCGAGGCCTTCGCGCTCGCGTCGCTCGAGCGTCGGGGCGGTCGCGTGGTCGGCGTGCGCGCGCGCGATGGTGTGCTCGTCGAAGGCGACGCCGTCGTGCTCGCGACGGGGGCCTGGTCGTCCGTACTCGCGCCCGGGCTCGCCGCGCGCATTCGGCCCTCGGGCCACCCAGTCGTCGTCGTTCGACCGGAAGGCTCGGAGCGCTTCGAGGTTCCCGCGTTCTTGCCTTGGGCCGCCGACATCGGGCGAACGGGCTGGTACGGCTTCGCAGCCAACGCCGACGGGCTCGTGAAGGTCGCAAACCATGGAGTCGGTCTCTCGCACGACCCCGAGGCGCCGCGCGTCGTGCCGAAGGTCGCGGTCGAGCGCACCCGCGCGTTCCTTCGCGGCGCGCTTCCCGAGCTCTCGAGCGCGGCGCTCGCGACGACACGGCTCTGCTTCTATGCCGACAGCTTCGACGGTGATTTCTTGATCGATCGCCACCCCGACGAGCCGGGCCTCGTCGTCGCGACCGGTGACAGCGGGCACGCCTTCAAGTTCTATCCGGTGCTCGGAGAGCTCGTCGCCGACGCGCTCCTCGGAGCAGAGAGCCCCTACCTCTCGCGCTTCGCGTGGCGCGAGGTCGGCACATCCCGCGTCGAGCAGGCGCGCTGCCGTGAATAACGTTGCCCGATTCGCGGCTGTCGCTGTGCACTTGTGCCATACTCTGAGGCCGATGCGGCCCCTCCTCGCGAGCCTCGCCCTGGTCGGCGCCCTTGGCTGCGCCAGCAAGGATGCCGAGCATCCGAGCCCGTCTGCGAGCCCGAGCGGTAGCGCGGCTCCGAGCTCCGCCGCGTCGATCGATGCTGCGCCCTCCGCGGCCCCATCGACGTCGGCGCAAGCGGCAGCTCCGTCGGGGACGGCCGAGGCTGCGGTGCCGGTGGGGTCGGGCAGCGCGAGCCCGGCGGCGGCACCCTCCGAGCCTCCTTCGGCGGCGGGTGCTGCGTGGTCTTACGGCGGCAACACCGGCCCGTCGTTTTGGGGAGATCTCGCCGCCGCCTACGCGCCTTGCAAGGAGGGCGCGCAGCAGTCGCCGATCGACATCCCGAGTCGCATCGAGGCCGCCCCGAAGGCCGGCACTCGCGGAGGGCCGCGCGCGCGCGACGCGGCGAAGGACGGCGCGAAGGCTGACCCCAAGGACAAGGGCGGCGCGAAGGCTGACCCCAAGGACAAGGGCGGCGCGAAGGCTGACCCCAAGGACAAGGCGAAGGACAAGGGCGGCGCGAAGGCCGACACCAAGGACAAGGCGAAGGCCTCGGACACGCGTGAGGCGGGGCCGCAGGTGCTCGGTCCGCTGTCGGTCGACTACTTGCCGGTCCCGCTCGCGATCCACAACGACGGGCACGTCGTCGAGCTCGTCAATCAGGCCAACAACTACCTGACGATCGGGCCGAAGCGCTTCGAGCTCTTGCGCGTGCAATTCCACAGCCCGAGCGAGCACACCCTCGCGGGCAAGCGCTTCGAGCTCGAGATGCACCTCGTGCACCGCGCGGCCGACGGGTCGATCGCGATCATCGCCGTCTTGTTCGGACCGGGTGAGACCGCGCCCGCGCTCGCCGACCTCTGGAAGAAGCTGCCGAAGCAGGTGAGCGCCGAGGCGCTGCTCGTGAAGGGCAAGCCGTTCGACGTCGGCTCGCTCGTCGAGCTCTCCGAGGGGTACTACCGCTACGACGGCTCCGAGACGATGCCGCCTTGCGCCGAGGGCGTCACCTGGTTCGTCATGAAGAAGACGCACACGGTGGCGACGAAGGACGTGGAGCGCTACCGCGAGCTCTTCGGCGGGCGCACGAACCGCATGGTGATGCCGCTCGGCCCGCGGCAGCTCGTCGAGATCAAGCCCTGAGCGCGCCGTGCCGACGTGACGTCGCGCGCGCACTCTTGCGCGTCGCTCGCTTGGCCGCGCGGTGGCTCCGCGCTTGCCCCTCGTTTCCGCACGAAGACAAATCATGGCGCGAGCGAGCACCTTGGTCGTCGGAGCAGGGACCGGAGCGGGGCTGATGTACGGGTTCGATCCGGATCGCGGGCGACGTCGCCGTGCGGTCGCGCGGGACAGGCTCGAGCACCTCGTGCGGGTCGAGCGCGAGCTCCTCGCCAAGGCGCTGCGCGATCTCGAGCATCGCCGGCAGGGTGCGCTCCACTTCGCGCGAGCCTTGCTTCGCAACGAGGCTGCCGCGGACTCGATCCTCGTCGAACGTGTCCGCGCCACGATGGGGCGTTTGTCGACGCACCCGCGCTCGGTCGAGGTGCTCGTGAAGGACGGCATCTCGACCCTCTCCGGGCCTCGCGTGTCCCGGCCCGCTCGGCGCGGCGCTGGCGGTCGGCGGCTCGCTCCTCGCTCTGCGGGCGCTGTCCAACCGTCCGCTCGTGAGCCTCGTCCGTTAGACGCACGATGCGCGCGGTGCGCACAGGCTGACGAAGTCGCTGCACATCGAAGCGCCCGTCGACACGATGTATTCGTAATTTCGCAATTTCGAGAACCTCGCGCGGGTGATGGATCACGTCGACGAGGTCGAGGTGTCGAACTCGCGCTCGAGCTGGAAGGTTCGCGGGCCCGTCGGGCGTCACGTCGGGTTCGAGGTCGAGGTCACGCGCGACCAGCCCAACCGGCTCATCGGGTGGCAGACCCTGTCGAACCCCGGCTTCTGGCACCGCGGCGTGGTCCGCTTCGCTCCCGAGGGCGCAGGCACTCGGCTCGAGCTCTCGCACGACGTCCCTGGCGGGGCGCTCGGGCGCGCGGTGGCCTCGCGGTTCCGTGCGGATCTGAAGCGCGCGCTCGACGAGGATCTCGTGCGCTTCAAGTCCATCCTCGAGCGCGGCACGACCCACGCGCACCACCGCGTCGTGACCCGCGACGACCTGCGGCCCGCGTGAGCCGGCGCGCGATGGACAAAAAAAAGCGGCGCCTCCCGGTTGGCGGGACCCGGGGCGCCGCTCCGGCAGGGTGCGTTAGGGCACCCCACCACTCCCTCGAACAATTCCTATCTCTGGGCGCTACGCACCTCCGAGGAGCGACAGCGCCATCTTGGGTTGGACGTTTGCCTGGGCGAGGATCGAGGTTCCTGCCTGCATGAGCACCTGACCGCGCGCGAGCTGCGAGGTCTCCTCCGCGATGTCCGCGTCACGGACGAGGCTCCTCGCGGCGAGGAGGTTCGTCCGGATCGACTGCGCGTTCGACTCCGACACCGTGAGCCGGTTCTGCGCTACGCCGATCGCGGCGCGCTGAGAGTTGATGGTCGCGAGCGCGAGATCGACGAGCCCGAGGGCTGCTACGGCCGCCGTGCGATTGGTGCCCGCGACGCTCGCCGCGCTGAGGCCGATCGAAGAGACCGAGATTCCACCAAAATTGACGGAAATCAAGTCAGACGATGCGCCCGAGATGCCGACCTGGAAGTCGTAGACGGTCGTGGTCCCCGCGAGGAGGTCACGCCCGTTGAACTTCGTCGACTTGGCGAGCCGGTCGATCTCGTCTTTCAGGCTCTGGAACTCGTCGTCGATGATCCCGCGATCGGTGCCGCTCACCTCGCCGTTCGCGGCCTGAACGCTGAGCTCGCGCATTCGGATCAAGATGTCGCCGATCTGGCTCAGGCTCGACTCGGCCGTCTGGGACATGCCGATCGCGTTGCGAGCGTTGCGCTCGGCCGCCTGGTAGGCGCGGATCTGCGCGGTCAGAATCTCGCTGACCGACAAGCCGGCCGCGTCGTCCGCCGCCGAGTTGATCCGGTAGCCGCTCGACAGCCGCTCGTAGCTACGCTCCACGAGCTTCGTCGCCTCACCGAGGTACCGGCGGGCGTCGAGCGCCGAGCTGTTGGTCTGAATGGCCGAGGGCATCGTGGAGCCTCCTCACCGCCCGGTCCGAGGGACGAGCGGGGGGAACAGAACGCTCGTAAACACCAACCGTGCCAACCCTGTTGGCCCAACCATTTCGGTTGGTTGTGCTTCGGCTCACCCAAGCTCGACGCGGATTTGGCGGCCCCCTCGTCAAGCCGTTGACGTCGGGGCGTCGCGCGCGCGGTCGTTCTCGCACGTCGTTCGACCCCCGACCGACGAAACGTGGTATCCCCTCTCCAACGACGGGGCGCGTCCGACGGACGGTCCCCGCCCACCACGAAACCGGACACCTTGTTCAGGACATCATGGGTCGCGTGACCCCCACCGGCGTGAGCGACCCCGAGCGCTCCGACTCCGACAGCACCGGCGAATCCAGGCCGGTCCGTCGCAGCACTTCCACCGCCAGCGTCGCCGCTGAGCCACGTCGGACCGAGCCTCGTCGCGCGGAGCGACCTCGCGGTGAGCCTCGTCGGGCCGAGCCACGTCGGACCGAGCCGCCGCGCGCCGAGCCCACCGACGATGCTCCGCTGACCGGCACCGCGCCGTACGGTCGACGTGGCCTCCCCGAGGACGCCGGCGTCGAACCGCGTCGCTACCAGGTCGTCGTCGATCCTTCGTTCGTCGACCCTGACGTGCGCAAGGTGCTGAAGCGCCTCGTCCGCAGCGGCCGCGAGGCGTACCTCGTCGGCGGCTGCGTGCGCGACTTGCTCCTTGGCCGGCAGCCCAAGGACTTCGACGTCGCGACGAGCGCCCACCCCGAGGAGGTCCGCGAGCTCTTCCGCAACTCTCGCATCATCGGGCGCCGCTTTCGCCTCGTCCACGTGCTCTTCCAAGGGCGCAAGGTGATCGAGGTCGCGACCTTCCGCAGCACGCCCGACTCGGACGGGGCGATGATCCGCTCCGACAACGTGTACGGCACGGCGGCCGAGGATGCGTACCGGCGCGACTTCACCATCAACGCCCTCTTCTACGACCTCGAGACAAACCACATCCTCGACTGGGTCGGCGGGATGAAGGACATCCAGCGCCGCATCGTGCGCACCGTCGGTGATCCGGTGGTGCGCTTCATCGAGGATCCGGTTCGCCTCTTGCGCGCGATCAAGTTCTCGGGGCGACTCGATCTCGGCATCGAGCCCGATGTCCACGAGGCGATCGTGCACTGCCGCGAGTCGCTCCGGGAGGCAGCCCGGCCGCGCGTAGCCGAGGAGATCTTGCGCCTCCTGCGCGGCGGTCAGGCCCGGCGCAGCCTGTACATCGCCTGGGAGACGGGCGTCCTCGACGTCCTCTTGCCCGAGCTCGCCGCGCTCTTCTACGAGAACGACCGCGACGACTCGCCCGGGGCGCGCGCCTGGCGCCAGCTCGCGTACATCGACGCGAAGCATCAGGCTGGCGAGCTCCTCGACGACACCGTGCTCTGGACGCTGCTCCTCCTCGAGATGCTGAAGGAGGCCTGCGAGGGGCACCGCGACAGGTCTGCTGCCGTCGGCGAATTCCTCGAGGGGCTCGTCGAGCGGCTCGCGATCACGCGTCGCTCGGCCGACGGGATCCGCCGCATCGTCGCGACGCTGCCGCGCTTGAAGAGCGGCAAGGCGGGGCGCGGGGCGCGCACGGAGGCCTACGGGTTCGCGCTGCACGTGGCCGAGGCCGATCGCCTGTCGGAGGGGGTGCGGACGCGCCCGCGCGCGAAGGCGCGCGACGTGAACGAGGTGCCCGCGGCGGAGGCGCAACCGGTCGAGTGACCTCGCGCGCGCCGTCGCTCCTCGGATTCTTGGGCCTCCTCGCGCTGGCCGTCGGGGCGCGCGCCGACGGCGGCATCCTCCACGAATACTTCTCGCCCGACGAGGTCGACCCGTTGCTGCTCACCGCGACGCGGCCAAGCTCGGGCGGGCCGAGCGCGAGCGAGCGCATCGACACGCCCTCCGGCCCGATCGAGCGGCCCGATCCGACGCGGACACCGCCGCCCGCCGAGCGCTACTCGCCCGAGCCCGCGGCCAATGCCGCGAGCTTCGCCCCCGACCGCGACACGCGCCGTCCCGACAACGAGCGCTACGACGATCCGTTCACGCCCGAGCTCACGCCCTACAAGCGACTGCACGTGCTCGACGCCGTGCGCGACGACTACTCACTCTACGTGCGCGAGCCGCGCCACGAGGTGGTGCCCGTGGGCTCCGGGCTCGCCGAGGGCGAGGAGCGCTTCTTCGCGGATCTGCGGGTGACGCTGCCGGCTCATGAGCCGGTCCGCATCCCGACGCCCGCCCCAGGGACGCGGGCCCTCGGGCTCACCTCGTCGCCCGTCGAGGCGCTGACGCTGCTCCGAGATGGCGCTGACAACTGGTTCGTGCGCGCGCCCCGCGACGTCGAGGTGCGCCTCGTGCTCGATCTGGCCGCCCCGCGCGAGGCCTTCGCGGCAGATTTCGCCGACGTGCCCTGGCGAGCCCTGCCCGTCGTGCCGCCGCAACCGCCGTCGCATCGCGCCTCGTACGAGCGCGTCGCCGCCGCCGTGGGGCTCTCCGCCGGTCAGTCCCCGCGCGAGGTGGTGACACGGATGACCGAGTATTTCCGCTCGTTCGTGCCCTCCGAGGAGCCGCCTCCGACGAGCGCCGACATCTACCTCGACCTCGCGCTCTCGCGGAAGGGCGTGTGCCGACACCGCGCGTTCGCCTTCCTCGTCACCGCCTTGCACGCGGGGATCCCGACGCGGCTCGTGCACAACGAGGCGCACGCTTGGGTCGAGGTGAAGGATGATCGCTCCTGGCATCGCCTCGATCTCGGTGGGGCGGCCCTCGATCTGCGAGGCGCACCGCGGCTCGACCGCCCGCGCCACGTCCCCCCGCCCGATCGCTTCGCGTGGCCGACGGGTCGCGACGGCGGCGACGACCTCGGGGCCCGCGAGCGCCGCGACGCCGAGCGCGCAGCCGAGCGGGCACGCCCGAGCGATGGCGGCTCGACCGGCGCGGCCACCACGTCGTCGGACCCCGCTGGTCGAGACGGGTCGGGCCCCGCGCCGCAAGAGGACGGGGCCACGCCGCTCGCGCCGACGCCCGGCGACGCTCGGACGCCCGCGACGGTGAGCCTCGACGACCTTGATCGGGAGCTCTTCCGAGGCAAGCCGCTCCACCTGCGAGGGACGGTGCGGGTGGAGACCGACGCCTGTCCGAACGTCCGCGTCGACGTCGTGCTTCAAGCCCGCGGCCAGGCCGAGCGTCGCGTCGGCTCGCTCGCGACCGATGAGCGCGGCGCCTTCGACGGCGCGGTCACCCTCCCGTTCGATCTCACCGTGGGCGACTACGAGCTCTTCGTGGCCACGCCGGGCGGCGGTCGCTGCGGGGCCGGGCGCTCGCGCTGAGCCAACCCTCGGAGCCGGCGAGCACGGTCGCGACGCGCGCGGTCCAGGCCGTTGCGTTAGGTTCCGAATGAACACTGTTCTTTGCCGTGTTCTCGGCCTTTTGCGACGATTACTTGCGAGGTCTCTCGCGGCCTCGCTTCACGGAGGAACCCTTGATGAGCTCGATGCACCGCTTCCCTCGCCCCAACACGTCTTCGCGCCTTCGCCTCGCGTCCCTCGGCGCACTCGTCGTCGCGGGCCTCTCACTCCCCGCACCGGCGTTCGCCGACTCGACGAAGGAGGAGCTCGAAGAGACAGAGCATCAGGCGCCCGCCTCGACTCCGCCCCAAGCGCCCGCCGATTCGCTCGCGACCCCGGACGAGAACCCGTCCGTTCCGTCGGTCGCGACGCCCGATGGGGCCGAGGACCGCTCAGGCGAAGCCATCGCTCCAAGCGGCGGTACGGCGCGCTCGTTCCGCGCGTTCGGCAACCGCGTCGGGCTCGAGGTCGACGCGGGCTTTGTGTCGTCGAGCAAAAGTCTTACTTCAGTCGGCATGACCGCGGTCGCTCAGATCGAGCTCTTCCGCAACCTGCTCATCGACGCCGAGCTTCCGATGTCGTTCGCGGCCGGCGATGCCGTGGCGGACGCTTCGACCTTCGCGCTCGGCGGCAATATCGGTCTCGGCTCGCATTGGGCCCTCAACTTCGACGACCAGTTCGCGCTCAAGCTTGGCGGCACCATCTCCATCCCGACGATGCTGCTGAACCCAGGAGCCGATGATTTGGGCCGAGTCGTCGCTTCGGGTGGAGCCGCGGCTGCGCGCGGATTCGCCGACTTTCACCGCTTCGCGTACGGAAACGTCGG
>Ga0194129_10002359_pt1 | contig 28588 bp, 21 predicted proteins | sample TA2KigCa35mmetaG_FD_150862 | JGI IMG/M metagenome (GOLD analysis project Ga0194129, IMG submission 150862) | Freshwater microbial communities from Lake Tanganyika, Tanzania - TA2015038 Kigoma Deep Cast 35m | ecosystem: Environmental > Aquatic > Freshwater > Lake | place: Tanzania: Lake...
GGGGGGGGGGGGGGGGGGGGGCTGTGGGCCCCATCGTCGCCCGGTGGGCCCGTCCCGGACAACCCGGGGATGCCGGGGCCACCCTCCACTACGCTCCGCGGCGTGGACGACGTCGCCCGGAGCCTCCTGCGCGCCTGGTGGGACCAGGTCTGGCACGCCGGCGAGCTCGACGCCGTCGACGACCTGCTCACCGATCCCTTCGTGCGCCACACCTCGGCCGGCAGCGAGACCATCAGCCGGGCCGCCTACAAGGCGAAGCTCGCCACGAGCCAGCGCCTCCTCTACCGGCCCACCACGACGATCGACGACGAGGTGGTCGCGGGCGACCGCATCTGGGCCCGGTCGACCAGCGAAGGGCTCAACCTCGACACCGAGCGGGTGACCACGATCACCTGGCTCACCGTGCACCGGGTCGAGGGCGACCGGTTCGCCGAGGCGTGGATCGCCGCGCTGACCGGCGTCCGCTGGGACCGCTGAGCCGTCCCGCACCTCCACGACCGTCGCACCCCGAGCATGGGACGGTGGACCACCAAATCGGTGGTTGTCCGTCACATGCTCGGGGCAGGGAGCGGAGCGAGGGACGCGGGCGGGTCAGCCGATGTCGCGCTCGACGAAGGCGGGCTCGCGCCGACCCGCCAACGCGGCCCAGCCGACGATCGCCGCCGAGATCAGGCCCATCCCGGCGAGCGTCGGCCGCAGCCCGATCGCGTCGGCGAGGATACCGAGCGGGAGCGCGGCGATGCCGAAGCCGCTGAAGCCGAGCATCACCAGGCCCTGCAGGCGTCCGTGGAAGTCGAAGTCGCTCAACATCAGCAGCAGCGACTGGTTCGACGTCTGGAACATCAGCGACGCCGCCCCGATCGCCGGGAGGACCACGAGGCCCACCGCGAACACCGGCGTCACGCCGAGCACCACGATGCCGAGACCGAACGCGATCCCGGCGACCACGAGTCGGCGCCAGAGGTCGGGGTTCGCGACCCGGGCACCGACGAACGCGGCGACCACCGCGCCGACCGAGGTGACCGCGGACATGAGGCCGTAGGCGCCGGCCCCGACCCCGAAGAGGTCGGACGCCACCGCCGGCAGGAACGCCAGGTACGGGTACCCGATCATCACCACACCGAGCGACGCCACCACCAGGATAAGCAGATGACGTTGCCGACGCACGTAGCCGAAGCCCTCACGCAGCTCCTCGAGCGGCGAGCGGGTCGGCCGATGTGGTGACGGCAGCCCCGGGGGCAGCCAGAGGTTGATGACGGTCGCCACCGCGCACAGGCCCGCGGTGCCGAGGAACACCGCCTTCTCCCCGAACGCGCTGAGCGCGATGAGCAGGCCGGCGATCGACGGACCGACGATGCGCATCCCTTCGGCGCTCATCTGGCCGAGCGAGACCGCGTTGGCCAGCTGACCCCGCTCGACCAGCTCGGCGGTGAACGCCATCCGGGTCGGGCCGAACAGGGAGAAGGCGAGGGCCTGCATCGCCGAGGTGGCGAGCAGCATCCAGTACTCGACGAAGCCGAAGGCGTCGGCCAGGCCCAGCCACAGCGCGCTCAGCGTCAGCACCGTGCCGGCCAGGACCAGCACCCGCCGCTTGGGCAGCCGGTCGGCCACCACGCCGCCCCACGGGGCGAGCACCAGCGACGGCACCCCGAACGCCAGGAGCACACCCCCGAGGCCGGCGTTGGTCCCGGTCAGCCGCAGGGCGAGCCAGCCCCGGGCGATGGTCTGGGCGGTGACAGCGAGGAAGACGAACAGGCCACCGAGCCACAGCGTGCGGTAGTCGGGCGACCGCAGCGAGACGAAGGCGCCGCCCCCCGACCCCCGACTCACGGGGTGGTCGGTCCAGGATGGCGGGGCACGTCGGCAGCCTACGCAGTCGTCCCGACCCGCTCCCGCAACCGGACGCCACGGGCCGTCGACCCACCGGGCCGTGCCGGATCGCGACGCACGGTCGCCACCCGTCCCGCGGCGCTCCGGATGGAGCCCGGCGTGCGGTGCCGGATGACGGATCGGGCTAGCCTCCGAGCGCCGACCTCGGGAGGACACATGTTCCGCAACATCGTCGTGGGAACCGACGGTTCCGACACCGCCGCCATCGCCGTCGCCGCCGCCACCGAGCTCGCCCGGCTCACCGGCGCGACGCTGCACATCGCCACCGTCGGTGGGGCCACCACCTCGGCCATGCTCGGCGACCCGCTCGCCGGCGCCGCGGCCATGTCGATCGCCGCCGAGGAGACCCGCGACGAGCTCACGAGCATCGTCGACCGGGCCGCCGGGCCCGCCCGCGAGCAGGGCGTGACCGTGGCCACCCACGCGCTGATCGGCAGCGCGGCCCAGGCGCTGTGCGACCTCGCCGAGAGCGTGGACGCCGACCTGCTCCTCGTCGGGAACCGGGGCATGCAAGGTGGCCGGCGCTTCCTCGGCAGCGTGCCCAACACCATCTCGCACCACGCGCCCTGCAGCGTCCTCATCTACGAGACCACCTGACCGATCCCCCGGCCGCATCGTCGGACGGGACCGTCGGGCGGGGCGTCGAACGGTCGTGCGCACCGCGACCGCCGGTCGCGGCGAGCGTTCCCGCGTGACCGGTCCGGGGCTCAGCCCAGCTCGAGCAGGCGGCCCAGCCCGATCGCGTCGAGCCACGACGACAGCCGCGCCGTCAGCACGGTGAAGTTGTCGGTCACGAGCACGATGCCGAAGGCGAACAGCACCGCCGCCGACACGAACGTGATGGCACGGGCGTGGCGCTTGCACCACTCGAGCGGGGTCGTGAGCCGGCCGAACGCGAGCCCGACGGCGAGGAACGAGCAGCCCAGGCCGAGCGAGTAGGCGATGAGCAGGATCCCGGCTCGGGCCAGGCTCTGGCCCTGGGCGGCGAACGAGAGCACCGCACCGAGCACCGGGCCGATGCACGGCGTCCACGCGAACCCGAACGCCGCCCCGGCGATGGGAGTGGCTGCAGCGCCGAAGCGGTCGAGGTGGGGGTGGAACCGGAACTCCTGGTAGAGGCGGGGCGTCATCAGCACCTGCGACCCCGCGAGGTACAGCGCCATCAGGATGATCAGCACCCCCGAGACGCGGGTGAGCGTGGTCTGGTTCTCGAACAGCGCGTCGCCGACCGCGGTGGTGATGAGGCCGAGCAGGACGAACACGACGGTGAACCCGGCGACGAACAGGCCGGTGTCGAGCGCGATGCGGGGCAGGACCTTGGTGTCGCGCTCCTTCAGGTCGCCGACGGTCAGGCCGGTGATGAGGCTGAGGTACGCGGGGACGATCGGCAGGACGCACGGCGACAGGAACGACACGATCCCGGCCGCGAACGCGGTCAGGAAGTAGAGCGGACGGGTGGGGTCGTCCGCGGCGAGGGTGAGCAGCGACGCCATACGTCCCCGGAGGTTAGGGCCGTCCGCCCGGCCCCCCGAGCCCGAGCATGTGACGCTGGACCACCAAATAGGTGGTTGACGGTCACATGCTCGGGTGGGGGGCCGGGGTCGGGTGGGGGGCGGGGTCAGGTGGCGCGGCGGCGCCAGGCCCAGGCGAGTCCGGCGATCGCCAGGGTGAGCAGGCCGGCGACGACCACGCCGACCGGGGACCCCGGGTCGGCGCGGCGGGACGGGTCGACCGCGCCCGGGGGCGCGGCGAACCCGGTGGCGACGCCACGGCGCGCCGCGGTCCGGTCGGCCCCGGGCGCACCGGGGGCGGATCCCGGGCCGCCGGGTGGGGCAACGCCGGTCGGTCCGGCGTCCCCCGACGTCGCAGCCCCCGACGTCGTGCCGCCCGACGTCGCACCCTCCGAGCCCGGTCCCGATGCGGCACCCGAGGCCGAGGCCGCACCCGAGCCGCCTGCGTCGGTCGGGACCGCTGCGCCGCCCCCCGCCGGTCCGGGACCGGGACCGGGCGCCGGGTCGGGCGCCGGCGCCGCGCAGCCGGCCACCGAGCAGAACGACCGGAAGCCCGGCGCCACACCGATCCCGAAGCGCCATCCCTCGACGTCGCCGTCGCCGACCCGGGTCGCCCCGGCGCCCGCCCGCGAGTACTGCCACCCCTCGGCCCCGGCCGGGACCCGGTGGTACGCCCAGTACTTCGGGTCGTCGGGGGTGCCCAGGCACGAGTTCCCCCCGGGATCGTTGCCCACCCCGAACAGGCGGCAGATCGCCGCACCCTGGCCGGCGTACCCGTAGGTGACGGGATCGGCGCCGGCCAGCACGAGCGCCTCGTACCCGCTGATGGTGCCGCTGAACGTGATCACCCGCGTGTAGGTGGCCGACCCGGTGTCGACGATCACCACCGCCTGGCTCGACGCCGCCGCAGCCGGGTGCGCGCCGACGGACGCGCCGAGCCCCGCTGCCGCGCACACGGCGACGAGCAGCGCGAAGAGGCGGCTCGCACGCGGCATCACGGTCACATCACCCCGTGAACCGCGGCGTGGGGACGGCACGACAGTCGGGCGCGCCGGTCGCGCGCGTGATCGGGACCCAGGTGCGCAGCCAGCCCTGCACCGACTGCGAGGTCGCGAACGAGTTCACGCCGTAGCCGTCGTTCGGGCTGACCACCCGGCCGTCGGGCTGCTGCCGGCCGAGCGACCACGCCTCGGGATCGCCGTAGGGCGTGCCGACGCGCGCCGGTGCGACGGTGTCGCGCCAGCACGACGCGGTCGGATCGAAGCCGGCGGCGGCGATCACGAGCATCGCCATCGCCGTCGCGTTGGGGTCGGCCTCGCCGTACGACCGGAACGCCCCGGTCGGGTCCTGCATGGTGACGAGGTACCCCAGGGCCCGGAGCACCGCGGGGTCGTCCCAGGCCGCTCCGGACGCGAGCAGCACCTGGGTGGCGATGGAGGTGACGTCGACCTCGTCGCCGAGATCGGTCGTCAGGGTCGGGTCCCCGAGGTTGTTCCACGCGCCATCGGGACGCTGGGCGGCCCGGACCAGGGGCACGACCGCCGGATCCACCGCCCCGCACAGGAGCTTCGTGGCCAGCCCGAGCGACAGCTTCTCGTAGAAGTAGGTGCCGCTGAGGTCGGGACCCCCGGCGCAGGTCCCCGACGGGTAGAGGATCGAGAAGACGTCGGTGTGCGACGGGCCGAAGTCGGTGGGGTCGAGCCCGAGCGGCTCGATCACGAGGAGCACCAGCTTCGCGGCCTCGCCCGCGTTGATCCCACCGGTCACCCAGTCGTCGAGCGCGTCGATCGGGGTGGGACCGCCCGGGCCGCCGTAGGTCAGTGCCTCGATCGCGGCCAGTGCCTCACCCGCGCTCCACACCGCACCGGTCTGGGCGGCCATGGCGATGGCGAGCACCGCGTCGGAGGTCTCGAACCCGGGGAAGGCGGCGAGCTCGAAGCCTCCGTCCGGCTGCTGCTCGGACTCCAGCCAGTCGGCCGCGCGGTCGGCGGCAGCGGTGACCGCCGGGTCGACCGCACCGGCGGGGAATGCCGAGGCCGCGACCACAGTCAGCACGACTGCAGCCGCGACGATTGTACGTCGCAACACGATGTCCTCCGTCGGCCCCTGACCACGAGGGCCGTATCCGCAGCGACGGTGCCGCTGCTCTCCGGTGGGAGCGCCGGTGGTCCGGCGGACTGCGGTGGGTAACCTGGCTCACGGAGTGCGGGCTCACCGAGCACGCAGTGCCGCTCACAGTTGCGGGTCAGCGTCGGTCTCGCACCGACTTCCCCCGCCCCCGGATCCTCACCGGTCGTCTCCCGACGACGGGATTGCATCCGGGGACCACACGCAACATCCGGGCTGCGTGCGACCACGGTCGAGGTTCATACTAGGAGGGGGATGGGCGCCGCGCAAGGACCGGGGAACGGCGGCTCCAGGCGGCCGACCGAGGTCGACGGGGTCGCGGCGCGCCCGTGGCACGCGGCCGCCTGGCTGGCCTGGGCGGTGGCCGCGACCGCTGCGCTGCAGCTCGCGCCGAGCCCGCTGTACGTCGCGCTGGTGGTCGCGCTCGCCACGCTCGTGGTGGCGGTGTTCGGCGGCGACTCCCCCTACGCCCGCGCCTACCCCGTGCTCGTCGGCCTCGCGCTGGTCTTCGCCGTGATGCGGGTGGCGCTCACCGCCCTCACCACGCACGGTGGCCCCGACGTGCTGGTGACCCTGCCCGGGGCCACGCTGCCCGACTGGCTCGGCGGCTTCACGGTCGGCAGCACGATCGAGGCGCCCGTGGTGGCCCAGGCGGCCTACGAGGCGTTCGTGATCGTGGGCATCGTCGCGGTGTTCGCCGCGTGCAATGCCGTCATCGCCCACCACGAGCTCGTGCAGGGACTGCCCCGGGCGTTCCACGAGCTCGGGCTCGTCGTCGCGGTGGGGGTCGCCTTCGTCCCCACGACGATCGTGGCGATCCACGACGTGCGCGAGGCCGACCGCCTCCGGACCGGGGGGCGGCCGGTGCGGCGGGGGCGCCTCGTCCGCCAGATCGTCCCCGTGCTGGAACGGGGACTCGAGCACGCGATCACGCTGGGCGAGTCGATGGACTCCCGCGGGTTCGCGCGCGGCGGGTCCACCCCGCGCGAGCGCGCCGCGGCGTGGTGCGGCGCGGCCGGGCTCGCGGCGCTGGGTGGCGCCTTCGTGGCGCTGGTCGCGGGCGAGTCGACCCCGGCGCTCGTGTGCATCGGCGTCGGCACCGGAGCCGTGGTGGGCGCGATCGCGCTCGCGTCGCGCGGCTCGCGCCGGGCCCGGTACCGGCCCCGGCACCTGGCCCGGGCCGACGTCGGGTTGATCGCGGTCGTGGCGCTGGCCCCGGTCGCGCTCGCCGGGCTCACGCTGGCGGGCGACGACCGCCTGGCCTGGGCGGCGAGCCCGCTGCGGTGGCCCGCGCTGTCGCTCCCGGCCGTGCTCGCGCTGGCGTTCCTCGCCGCGCCGCTCGTCCGGCGACCGGTGCCGACCCCCGCCGCGACCCGCGACCCGGCGGTGGTCGCGACCCCCGCGACCGGCCCGGCGGTGCCCGCGTGAGCGCGATCACCTACCGCGACGTCCGCTTCGGCTATCCCGACGGGCCCGACGCGCTGCGCGGCGTCGACCTGACCGTGCCGACGGGTGACGTCGTGCTCGTGGTCGGCCCGTCCGGATCGGGGAAGAGCACCCTGCTGCGCGCCGCCAACGGGCTCGTCCCGCACGCGTCGGGTGGCCGCTTCGCCGGCTCGGTCGTCACGTTCGGACGCGACACCCGGACCCACGCCCCCCGCGCGCTCGCCGACGTCATCGGCTTCGTCGCCCAGGACCCCGAGGCCCAGTTCGTCGTCGACCGGGTGGAGCACGACGTCGCCTTCGTGCTCGAGAACCTGGGCCTGTCCGACGTCACCATGCGGCGCCGGGTGGAGGAGGCGCTCGACGCCCTCGGGATCGCGCACCTCCGGGGCCGGTCCCCGAGCTCGGTCTCGGGGGGCGAGCGCCAACGGGCCGCGATCGCGGGCGTGCTCGCGGCGGCTCCCGCCGCCATCGTGTGCGACGAGCCCACCTCGCAGCTCGACCCCCAGGGCGCCGACGACGTGCTCGCCGCGCTCGTGCGGCTCAACGCCGACCTCGGGACCACGGTCCTGCTCGCCGAGCACCGGCTCGAGCGGGCCGCCGCGATCGCGCACCACGCCGTGCTCGTCGACGACGGCCGCGTCGTCGGCACCGGCCGGCCCGGCCCCCTGCTCGCCGACTACCCGGGCGCACCCAGCGTGACCCGCCTCGGGCGGCTCCTGGGCTGGGACCCCCCGCCCCTCACCGTCCGTGAGGCCCGGGCCCGGGCCGCCGACCCGACCGGCCTCCCCGTGCCCGCGCGCGTCGACGGCGACCCCCTCGGCGCGGCCCACCCCGGCGACGACGGCAGCCCGGCACCGGGCCCGAGCCTGGTGCGGGCCGAGGGCCTGCGGGTCGAGCGGGGCGGTCGCACCGTGCTGCACGGCATCGACCTCGACGTGCGCGCCGGCGAGGTCGTCGCCCTGTTCGGCCGCAACGGCGCGGGCAAGACCACGCTCCTGCGGGCCCTGGCCGGGCTCGACGCACCGGCCCGGGGATCGGTCACCGCGACCGTGGCGGTCGGGTGCGTCCCCCAGGATCCGAACACGCTGCTCTTCGCGCCCACGGTGCGGCGCGAGGTGGCCGAGACGCTCCGGCTCCTGCGCCGACCCGACCCGGGGGCGGTCGACCGCTGGCTCGACGCCCTCGGGCTGACCGCACTCGCCGACCGGCACCCGCGCAGCCTCTCGGGCGGCGAGCGTCAGCGGGTGGCGATCGCCGCGGTCGCGGTCGGGGGCGCCCCGGTGCTGCTGCTCGACGAGCCGACCCGGGGCATGGACGCAGCGTCGCGGGAGGCGCTGCACGACGCCGTCGTCGCCCACGCCCGGACGGGGGGCGCCGTCGTGCTCGCGACCCACGACGTCGAGCTCGCGGCCCGGTGCGCGACGTCGGTCGTCGTGCTCGGCGACGGAGACGTGGTCGCGTCGGGTCCCGCCCGGACCGTGCTGGCCGGGTCGTTGTTCGCCCCCCAGGTGCTGCGGGTGCTCCCGCCGTTCTGCACCGTCGACGAGGTCGCCGCGGCCCTCGCCACCGGCGGTGCCCGGTGACCCGGGTCCGCCCTGCGTTGGTCTACGTGCTCGTGGCCGTGGTCGGCGTCGCCGCGTTCCTCTACCCGTTCTGGATCCCGGCCGAGGCGCTGCCCGCCCGGGCCCACGCCGCCGACGCCCCCCTGTGGGCGGCCCTGGTCGGTGGCCTCGTGGTGGCGGCGATCACGCTCGAGGTCCGGCGGGGCACGATGAACGGGGCGACGGTCGCCATCCTCGGCGTGCTCTCGGCCGCGTCGGGGCTCCTGCGCCTCGTGGACCTGCCCGGGAACAACGCCGGGATCTTCTTCCTCGTCGTGCTGGCCGGTGCCGCCTTCGGCGCGCGCTTCGGGCTGCTCCTCGGGGTCAGCGCGATGGCGGTCTCGGCCGTGGTCACCGGGGGGATCGGCCCGTGGCTGCCGTTCCAGATGCTCGCCCTCGGGGCCATGGGCGCCGGGGCCGGGGCGTTCGACCCGGTCGCCCGCCGCTTCGGCCGCCGGGGGGAGGTGGTGGCGCTGGCCGTGTACGGCTGGGTCTGGGGCTTCGCCTACGGGGCGGTGATGAACCTGTGGTCGTGGCCGTTCCTCCCCGGCGACGGCCCCACGCAGTGGCGGCCCGGGCTCGGCCTCGCCCGCACGCTCGAGCACTACTGGGCGTACTACGTGGCCACGTCGTTCGCGTGGGACGCCGCCGGGGCGCTCTGCAACGCGCTGCTCATCCTGGTGACCGGCGGGGCGCTGCTCCCCGCCCTGCGCCGGGTCGCGCACCGGCTCGAGCCGGTGGTGGAGTTCGAGGCACCCATACCGGTCGCCTGACCCGGTGCCGTCGCCGCCCACGCGGTCACGCGCGTGCGCGTGCGCCTGCCCGTGCGCTTGCGCCTGCAGCTACGTGCGCACGGTGCTGGACGACCACGCCGCGAACAGCGCAGCGTAGCGACCCTCGCGCCGCACCAGCTCGGCGTGGGTGCCGAGCTCCAGCAGGCGCCCGGCGTCGACCACCGCCACCCGGTCGGCCCGCGCCGCGGTCGACAGCCGGTGCGCCACCACCACGACGGTGCGGTGCGCGGTGAGACGCTCGAGCGCGAGCTCGACCGCCTGCTCGGTGCCCGGGTCGAGGTTCGAGGTCGCCTCGTCGAGGATCAGCACCGCCGGGTCGGCCAGCGCGGCCCGGGCCAGCGACACGAGCTGGCGCTCCCCGGCCGAGAGGCGCGAGCCGCGCTCGCGCACCTCGGTGGCGAGACCCTCGGGCAGGGCGACGAAGCGCTCGAACACGCCGAGGCGGGCCAACGCCTCCTCGACCTCGGCGTCGGTCGCCTCGGGCCGCCCCACCCGCACGTTGTCGCGGATCGTGCCGTGGAACAGGTACCCCTCCTGGGGCACGACCACCACCCGCCGCCGCAGCGCCTCGAGGGTGGCGTCGCGCAGGTCGACGCCGGCGAACGCGATCGATCCCGACCGGGGGTCGTAGAAGCGGGCGATCAGCTTGGCCAGCGTGGACTTGCCCGCCCCGGTCGGACCGACCAAGGCCAGCCGCTCCCCCGCCGCGAGCTCGAGGTCGACGTCACGCAGCACCAGGTCGCGGCCGTAGCCGAACGAGACCCCGTCGACCGTGACCGCACCGGACGGCGGCAGCTCCACCGCACCCGGTGACGCCGCGATCGACGGACGGGTGTCGAGCAGGCCGAAGAGCTTGTTGAGGGCCGCGCCGGCCGACTGGACCGTGTTGTAGATCTGGCCGAGCTGCTGCACCGGCTCGAACAGGCTGTTGAGGTAGAGGACGAAGGCAGCCACCGTCCCGACCGTGACGATGCCCTGCTCGGTGAACCACCCGCCGACGCCGACGATCACGGCGACCCCGACGACGCCGAGGTACTCCACGAACACGAAGTACCGCACGGTGATGCGCGAGGTGGCGCGGTTCGCGGTGTGGAGCGCTTCGTTGGTCTCCTCGAACCGCCCGGAGAACGCCGCCTCCTGGCCGTACGCCTGCACCACCCGGACGCCGGCGAGGCCCTCCTGGAGGGTGGCCAGGTTGAGCCCGATGCGCTCGCGCACCTCGAGGTAGGCCCGGTTGGCCCGGCGGCGGAACCAGCGGGTCCCGAGCATCAGGGGCGGGACGAGGACGAGGATGCAGAGCGCGAGCTCCCAGCTGAGCAGGAGGATCGCGGTGAGCGCACCGACGAAGAGCAGCACGTTCTGCACGAGGGCGGTGAGGCCCATCTGCACGAGCTCCTGCATGGCGTCGACGTCGGAGGTCATCCGGGCGACGAGGCGACCGGTCTTCTCACGTTCGAAGAAGTCGAGGCCGAGGCGGGTGAGGTGGTCGAAGACCCGGACCCGCAGGTCGCGCAGGAACTGCTCGCCGACCCGGGCCACCACGACGATGGCGAAGCGTCCGAGGACGAAGGCCAGCAGCACGACGAGGACGTAGAGCAGCACCGTCTGGTTCAGGGCGCCGGTGTCGCGCACCCGGATGCCCTGGTCGATCCCCCGCCGGACGAGCAGCGGCCCGGCCAGGAGGCACCCGGTCTGGACCGCGAGGACGGCGACGGCGCCGGCGATCGGGCGGCGGTAGGGGCGGAGCATGGTCCCGAGCCGGCGCAGGACCTGCTTCGCCTGCTCGCGGTCGAGGGTCTCCTCGGTGGCGGAGCGGGCGCCGGAGAAGCTCATCGGGGCCTCGGGGCCGGGTCGCGGTCGCCCGCGTGTTCGTCGGCGTGGCCGTCGGTGTGGTCGTCGGCGTGGGCGAGCACGTCGCGGTAGCGGTCGTTGGTGCGCACCAGCTCGGCGTGGGTCCCCTCGGCGACGACCCGGCCCTCGTCGACGAGCACGACCCGGTCGGCGAGGGCGATGGTCGCGGGCCGGTGGGCGATGATGATCGTGGTCCGCCCCTCCATCACCTCCCGGAGCGCGGCCCGGATCTCGTGCTCCTTGCTCGGGTCGACGGCCGACGTGGCGTCGTCGAGGATCAGGACCCGGGGATCGGCGAGCACGGCCCGGGCGATGGCGATGCGCTGGCGCTGCCCGCCGGAGAGCGAGAACCCGTGCTCGCCGATCACGGTCTCGAACCCCTCGGGCAGGTCGTCGACGAAGTCCTCGGCGCCGGCCAGGCGGGCGGCCCGGCGCACCGCGGCGATCGGGGCCTCGGGGTCGGCGAGGGCGATGTTGGCCCGCACGGTGTCGGAGAAGAGGAAGGTGTCCTCGAACACCATGCCCACCGCGCCACGCAGCTCGGCGAGGCGCAGCGTGCGCACGTCGACCCCGTCGAGGAGGATCCGACCTGCGTCCACGTCGTAGAAGCGGGGCAGGAGCCGGGCGACGGTCGACTTCCCCGCGGCGGTGGGCCCCACCAGGGCGACGGCCTCGCCGGGCCGCACGTGGAGGTCGAAGCCGGCGAGCACCGGGGCCCCCGGGCGGTACCCGAAGGCCACCGACTCGAAGCGCACCTCGCCGCCCCCCGTCGGCAGGGCGACCCCGCGGGGCGGATCGGCGATGACGGGGTCGGTGGCGAGCACCTCGTGCACCCGTCCCGCCGACGTCGACATCCGCGACGACATCGCCACCATCATCCCGCTCATGCGCAGCGGCCAGACCAGCATGAGGATGTAGGAGTTGAACGCGACGAGCTGGCCGATCTCCATCTGGCCGTCGACGACGAGCCGGCCCCCGTACCAGAGGATCATGATCAGCGCGATCGCGGGGAGGAAGTCGACGAGGGGCAGGAATCCGGAGCGCAGGCGGGCCGAGGCGAGGGCGCGGTCCTGCACGGCGTCGGCCTCGACCGCGAGCCGGCGCTGCTGGAGCCGCTCCGCCCCGAACCCCTTCACCACGCGGATCCCCGACACCGTCTCCTCGACCACACCCGACAGCTCCGCGAGCTCCTGCTGGAGCTGGTAGCTGATGGGCCCGAGCCGACGCGAGTAGCGCATCGCAGCGATGCTGAGCAGGGGCAGGGAGCCCAGTGCGAGCACGGCGAGCAGGACCGACTGGGCGAGCATCACCACCGCGATGCCGATGAGGATCATCATGCTCGCCGCGGCCAAGGGTGCGAGCATGAGCCACTCGCGCACCATCTGGATGTCGGTGCCGGCCCGGGCCATGAGCTGCCCGGTCTGGGCCCGGTCGTGGTACGAGAACGGCAGGCGCTGGAGGTGCGCGAACAGGCGCAGGCGCAGGTCAGTCTCCACGTGGAAGGCGAGCCGGAAGGCGCCGTGGCGGCGCAGGCCGCTCACCAGCGCCTGGAACGCGCCGACCACGAGCATGAGGGCGACGTAGCGCACCAGCGCCGCGGTGTCGTCGGCGACGATCCCCTGGTCGATCGCCGCTGCGGCGAGGAGCGGGATCGTGATCTTGGTGCCGGTCCAGCACAGGGCGGCGAGGTAGGCGGTGGCGACCCAGCCCCGGTGGGCCCGGGACGTCGATCCGACGAGCCGCCACCCGGCCCGGCGGAGTTCCCGCTCCCGATCCACCCGTCTCCCCCCGTCGCGCCCGGTCCCGACCTGTTTGCCCGCGCAACCTACCAGCGGGGCCTGACGTGCCCGTCAGCCCCGGGAACCCGGGCGACCCGGCCCGGGACGCGACGAGGGGGCGCCCGGAGGCGCCCCCTCGAGCGTCGACCGAGGTCGAAGCGGGTCGCTATTTCACGTTGACCGGGAACCACTCCTGGCCGTCGATCAACTGGGGGATCCAGGCGTTGACCGGAGCCGGGTTGCCGTTGAAGAGGCCGTTGGCGTCCTTCACCGTGTTGGCGTTGGCCGTGTTGAGGGTCTGCACGTGGATCTGGTTCGCGTAGAACTGCTTGCCCTTCGCGAACTGTCCCTCACCGTTGGACATGTAGGCCGCCGGACCCTTGCCGCTGGCGATGACCTGGTCGTAGACCTTGTCCCAGGTCACCTTCTTGCCCGCCTTGGCGATGGCCGGAATGAGGAGGCTCATGATCGTGCACTCGTTCGGAGCGAAGTCCTCGCTGTAGGTCGGGCCATTGGGGACGACGATGTCACCCGCGGGCACACCCGGCAGGCTCTTGCCGCCCATGAAGGTGTCGAAGGCGGCCCGGCACTCCTTCTCGAACGCGTTGTCGGCCTTGACCGCGTTCTTGGCCGGCACCGCCCGGGTGTCCCAGGTGGTGACGCAAGGAGCCCCTGCGACCTCGGCCGGGGTCCGCGACGCACCGAACTGGGTGCACAGCGAGGTGGCTGCGTCGAAGATCAGGGTCTTGAACCCGGCGTTGGAGCGCTGGGCCTCCTGGTAGTACCCCGCGCTCGCCGTGAACGGGATGACCACGAACACGTGGTCGCACCCCGCCGCCTTGAACGTGGCGACGGCCGCGGCCGACTCACGGTTCTGGACGGTCGGGTCGGCGCTCAGCGTGTTGACGTCGACCCGCTGGCTCACCGTGAACTTCGCCGCCTTGAGCTCCTTGTCGAGGGCGTCGGCTGCGGCCTTCAGGCCGGGCTCGTTGCCAGCGAGGATGCAGATCTTGGCGGTGCTCGGGATCAGGTCGGTCTTCTTGATCAGCGCCACGGTGGCCTTGGCATTGGACTCGGCCTCGACCCCGAGGGTCAGCAGGCGGTTGCCCGACGCCTTGTTCAGCGCGGCGTACACCGACTCCCCGAAGAACATCGGGGTCTTGTTGTCGACGGTGATGCAGCCGATCGAGCTCTGGCGGAAGCCGTTGCCCTGGACCACCACGAGGGGCTTGTTGTCCTGGGTGGCCTGGATGCACGCCTTGTCGAAGGTGGTGGCGTCGACCGGGTCCCACACCGCCGGCTTGACCGTGACCTTGCGGCCGTTGATCGTGCAGGTGTTGCCGGAGACCTTGACGCCCTTGATCCCGTCCTCTGCGGCCGCCTTGCAGAAGGCGTCGGCGTAACCCTGCCAACGCTTCACCAGGTTGCCCGTGGTCAGCTTCGCCCCGAGCGGGAAGCCCTTGGCCCGGAGGCCGTCGAGGTCGGAGACCAGCGACACGATCGTGATCTCATTGTCGGTGACCCCCTGCTGCACCTGGGTTCGGCCCGCCGCGCCGACCGGGGCGACCATGGTCGCCCCGATCAGTCCGACGAGCACCACTCCCGCGAGCAGGCGGAACGGTGAACGGAACATTGAATCCCCCTGGATTGTGCGGGCCGTCCACTCCCCGGCCGCCCGCGTCGCCGGATCGCAGCGGGAACCCTATCCCGTCCGCGCACCCGGTTTCGCGCGCCCCGCCCGTTTGCTGACGGTGGCGTCAGGGACGGACCCGGAACCCCGGGCACGCGGCTCGCATCTGACGGGCCGACCCCGACGTTGCTACGGTTCGGCCTGCACCGCTGGGGGCGCACAAGGGGACGACGATGCCCGACGCACCGATCGACCGGCCGTCCACCGCGGCGGCGCTGACCGCCGTGGTGGTCGCCGAGGAGGAGGCGCGCCGCGAGGCCCAAGCCGCGGCCGAGGCCGGCGAGCTGCTCCCCGACGACCTCCTGCCCGGCGTGGGCGGCGACCCGATGCCGATGCGCGAGGGCCTGCGTCTCGGCGGCGTCGCGATGATCGTCACGCTGCTGCTCGTCAACATCATCGAGACGTTCGACCAGATCGCGCTGCAGGTGCTCGCCCCCGACATCCAGAAGACCCTCGACGTGTCGAAGACCACGCTCCAAGGCCTCAGCTCGCTCGGTGGCGTGGTGCTCGTCGTGTCGACGCTGCCGTTCGCGTGGTTGGCCGACCGGTACTTCCGCACGAAGATCCTCGCCGGGGCCACCGCGATCTGGTCGGCCGCGATGGTCTTCACCGGGTTCGTCGCCAACCCGATCTCCATGGGGTTCGCCCGCGCCTTCGCCGGCTTCGGCGCCTCGGCCAAGATCCCCATCACGCCATCGCTCATCGCCGACCAGTACCCGATCGGGGTGCGGACGCGGATGTTCGCGACCGAAAACCTCGGGCGGCCGCTCGGCCTCGTGATCGGGCCGTTCCTGGTGGGTGGCCTCGCGGCGTGGGCCGGTGGCACCGAGGGTTGGCGGACCGCCCTCATCGCGGTGGCGATCCCCGCGGCGGTGGTCGCGGTGGGGCTGCTGCTCCTGCGGGAGCCCCCCCGCGGGCGCAACGAGCAGGAGGCGGTGCTCGGCCGGGTGCTCGAGAACGACGACGAGCCCCCGGTGCGTCTCTCGTCGGTGGCGGCGCGCCTGAAGAAGGTCAAGAGCTTCCGCTACCTCACCCTCGGCATCGGCGTGCTCGGGTTCGCACTGATCAGCGTGCCGGTGCGCCTGAGCTTCCTGTTCGAGGAGGGGTACGACTACGGCGCCTTCACCCGCGGCTGGGTGCTCTCGCTCACCTACGTCCCGGCGCTGGTCGTCATCCCGCTCGCCGGCCGCTACGGCGACCGCCTGTTCCGGCGCGACCCGCGCTGGGCCGTGCGCCTGTTCGGGTGGTTGGTCCTGGGCTACGGCGTGTTCCTCACCATCGGCTCCCAGCTCGGCCCGGTGGCACCGCTCATCGTGCTCGTCGCCCTGGCCAACGCCTGCCAGCTCGCCGCCTTCACCCAGGTCGGCCCGATCATCTCGGCGGTCGTCCCCTACCGGATGCGGGCCCAGGCGTTCGCCCTGATCGGCTTCTACATCTTCCTCCTCGGCGGGTTCTTCGGCGGGCTCATGGTCGCCGCGGTGGCCGACGCGTACGGCGAGCGCGCCGCGCTCCTCGTGGTGGTGCCGTTCGCCTCCCTCCTCGGCGGCCTGCTGGTCATGCGCGGCGCCCGGTTCATGAAGCGCGACATCTCACTCGTGGTCGAGGAGCTCCTCGACGAGCAGGCCGAGCAGCGCCGGATCGAGGCCGACCCCGAGAACACGCCGGTGCTGCAGGTGCACAACCTCGACACCTCCTACGGGCCCGTGCCGATCCTCTTCGACGTGAACCTCGAGGTGCGGCGCGGCGAGGTGCTCGCGCTCCTCGGCACCAACGGCGCCGGCAAGTCCACCCTGCTCAAGGCGATCAGCGGGCTCGTGATCCCCGACCGCGGCGTGGTGCGCATGAACGGGCGCACCATCACCCTCACCGACCCGGAGATCCGGGTCGCCATGGGGATGATCCAGGTTCCCGGTGGTGAGTGCATCTTCCCGGGCCAGACCGTGGCCGAGAACCTCGAGGTCTGGAGCTGGCTCATCGAGGACCCGGTGCGACGCAAGGAGCGGATGGCGGTCGCGCTCGACACCTTCCCCCAGCTCAAGGACCGCCTCAAGCAGCGGGCCGGATCGATGTCGGGCGGCCAGCAGCAGATGCTCTCGGTCTGCAAGGCGGTGATGCTCGAGCCCGAGCTCCTGCTCATCGACGAGCTCTCGCTCGGGCTGGCCCCGGTGGTCGTCCAGGAGCTGCTCGAAGTGGTCGAGGGCCTGCGGTCCACCGGCGTGACCATGGTGATCGTGGAGCAGTCGGTGAACGTGGCGCTGTCGATCGCCGACCGGGCGGTGTTCATGGAGCGGGGCCGAGTGCGGTTCGAGGGCCCGGCCCAGGAGCTGCTCGAACGGGACGACCTGTTGCGGGCCGTCTTCCTCTCGGGGGAGGGCGCGTGATGGGTCTGGCCGTGACCTTCTCCGAGCAGATCGTCTTCAACGGGGTCGTCCGCGGGATGGTCTATGGCCTCGTAGCCATCGGCATCGTGCTGCTGTTCCGGGCCTCGGGCGTCATCAACTTCGCCCAGGGCCAGTTCGGGGCCCTCGGCGCGAGCGTGATCAGCCTCCTGCTCGTGAACTACGGCTGGTCGTTCTGGGCCGCGCTCCCCCTCGCCATCGTCATCGGGGCGGCGCTCGGCGGGCTGACCGAGCTGCTGGTCGTGCGGCGCCTGTTCAGCCAGCCTCGTCTCCTGCTCTTCGTCGCCACCATCGGCATCTCCCAGGTCATCCTCCTGCTGCAGCTGCAGCTCCCGATCGTGGAGATCAACGAGCCGTTCCCGACGCCGTTCTCGTCGATCTGGGACCTCGGCCCCCTGAGCGTGCGGGGCGAGCAGCTGGTCGTCCTGATCGCGGTGCCCCTGATCGTGGTCGGGCTCGCGGTCCTGCTGCAGCGCACCCGGTTCGGCCTCTCGGTCCGCACCGCCGCCGACAACCCGAGCGCAGCATCGCTGTCGGGGGTGCGGGTCAAGGCGGTCTCGACCCAGGTCTGGATCCTGGCCGGCACCCTGGCCGCGGTCAGCGCGGTCATCGCCGCCCCGGTGCTCAACCAGCGCACGAGCGACATCTCCAACGCGCTCGGGCCCGACCTCCTCCTCCGCGGTCTCGTGGCCGCCCTGGTGGGCGGGATGGTCTCGTTCCCCCTCGCCCTCCTCGGCGGGATCGCCATCGGGGTGATCGAGGTCATGGTGCTGTCGAACAGCCCAGGATCCCCCGGCATCGACACCCTGGTGATGTTCGCCCTGCTCGTCGTGCTCGTGCTGTTCCGGGCCCGGTCGCAGCGGGCCGACGACGCGGCCTGGACGCTGACCCCCCGCGCCCGCGCCGCGCGCACCGAGCTCCTCCAACATCCGCTCGCCCGTACGGCCCGGTACGCCGGCGCCGGGATCCTGCTGGTCGCCGGCCTGGCCCTCCCCTTGTTCTTCTCGACCGCGGTGGCGATGAACGATCTGACCAGCGTGCTCATCTTCTTGATGGTCGCGGTGTCGGCCACGGTGCTCACCGGGTGGGCCGGCCAGCTCTCGCTCGGGCAGTACGCGTTCGTCGCGATCGGCGCGTACCTCACCGCCTACTACGGGCAGTCGCTCGGGTTCTTCCCGTCGGTCGGGCTCGGGACGCTCTGGGGCGTTGCCGTCGCCATCGTCATCGGGATCCCGGCGCTGCGCGTCCGGGGCTTGTACCTGGCCATCATCACCCTCGGGTTCGCGCTGGCCGTGAGCGGGTACGTGCTCCTGACCCCCCCGCTCAACACCTACTTCACCGGCTTCGGCTCCCGCCTCACGCCCCCGGTGATCGACATCCCGCTCATCGGCCGCTTCGACCTCGCGACCGACAAGGACGCCTACTACTACATGTGCTTCGCCGCGCTCCTCGTGGTGATCGCGATCGTGTCGCACCTCCGGCGCACCGGCATCGGGCGATCGCTCATCGCCGTGCGCGACAACGACAACAACGCCGCGGCGTACACGGTGGCCCCCACCCGGGCCAAGCTCATCGCCTTCGGCGTCTCCGGTGGCGTCGCCGCCTTCGCCGGCGGGCTGTTCGCGGCGCAGAACGCCACCATGCTGCCCGACTACTTCGTGCCCGCCGAGTCGATCCGGGTGCTCTCGGTCGCCGTGGTCGGCGGTCTGGCCTCGGTGATGGGGGCGATCGTCGGCACCATCGTGATCGTGGCGCTCCCGCTGGTCTTCAGCGACACCGACCAGCTCCAGCTCTTCGCCAGCGGCGTGGGCATGCTGATACTGATCCTGTACGTGCCCGGCGGCCTGATCTCGGTCATCGACTCCGGCCGCGATCAGCTCCTCGCCTACGTGGCCCGCCGCAGCGGCTGGGAGCCCAAGAAGGGTCGGGAGGCGACGGCGAGCGTCGCCGCGCTCTCGGACCGCGACCGATCGCGGGAGACGGCGAGCGCGCTCCCGCTGCGGACCGAGGACGTCAAGGTGGCCTTCGGCGGTCGCTTTGCGGTGAACGGGGTCAGCATCGAGGTCCGGCCCGGCGAGGTCGTCGGGCTCATCGGCACCAACGGTGCGGGCAAGACCACCCTGATGAACGCGGTGTCGGGCTTCGTGAAGGCGTCGGGCACGATCGAGCTCTCCGGCACCCGGATCGACCGCATGCCTTCCTACCGGCGCTCCCGCCTGGGGATGGGTCGCGCCTTCCAGAACGCACGGATCTTCGGGGGCTTGAGCGTGCGCGAGACGATCATGGTCGCGCTCGAGGCCCGCCAGCGCTCGCTGCTCGTGCCGTCGATGCTGGCGCTGCCACCGTCGCCGTGGAGCGAGCGCACCAAGCGCAAGCAGGCGGCCGAGATCATCGCCTACCTCGGGCTCGACCGCTACGCCGACAACCTGCTCAGCGAGCTGTCGACCGGGTCCCGGCGCATCGTCGAGCTCGGGGCGCTGCTCGCCCTCGACACCCGGCTGATGCTGCTCGACGAGCCCACCGCCGGCGTGGCCCAGAAGGAGACCGAGGCGTTCGGCCCGCTGATCAAGGCGATCCAGCAGGACCTGGGCTCGTCGATCCTCATCATCGAGCACGACATGCCGATGGTGATGGCGATCAGCGACCGCGTCTACTGCATGGAGGCGGGCGCCGTGATCGCCGAGGGCAGCCCCGAGCAGGTCCGCAACGACGCCGCCGTCATCGCCTCGTACCTCGGCACCGACGAGCGGGCGATCCAGCGCTCCGGCACCGTCGGCGAGTAGCCCCGCCGCCCCGTCCGGCGCCCGGCCCTCAGCTGGGCGGGGGCCCGGGTGACCCCGGCCCGGGGTCGGGCCGCACCACGTCGGCCACGAACGCGAGGAGCGCCGGATCGTCCGGGTCGCCCACGAATCCCGCGGCCCGCTCGCCCCGAGCGATCCGCTCCCGCACCTGGGCGCCGACCCGAACCGGATCGGGATCGACGATGACCGGGAGCGCCGGGGCACACGCGGGGTCGGGCCCGGGGGCGCACGCGGGGTCCGGTCCGGCGCTCACCCGTCGGGGTGGATCCGGCCGTAGTGGCCCCGGAAGTAGAGCAGCGGTCCGCCCTCGTGGGTCACCCCGAGGTCGAGCACCCGCCCGACGACGATGATGTGGTCGCCGCCGTCGTACTCGGCCCAGAACTCGCAGTCGAGGTAGGCGAGGGTGTCGTGGAGCACCGGGGACCCGCCCACCCCGCGGTGCCAGCCGACGGCGCCGAAGCGGTCGGCCCCCTTGGTCGAGAAGATCCGGCTGACCTCCTCCTGGTGCTCCCCGAGGATGTTGACCGCGAACTTCCGGGCCGCCTCGATGCGCGGCCAGGTGCTCGACGACCGGGCCACCGCGAACAGCACCAGGGGTGGGTCGAGCGAGACCGAGGTGAACGAGTTGGCGGCGAGGCCGACCGGCTCGCCGTCGGCGATCGCGGTGATGATCGTCACCCCGGTGGCGAACTGGCCGAGGGCCCGGCGGAACTCCCCCTGGTCGGGGGTGAGCACGGTCTCGGGTGCGGCGGGCTCCTCGCTCATGCCCGCATCATGGCCCACGCGACCGCGGTCATGCCCGGGCGAGGGGCAGGGTCATCCCCTGGCACGCCGCCACGACCTCCGGGCCGTCGCGGCGCGCCGCGAGGTCCCGGGCGTGCTCCAGGATGCGGTCGAGGTCGGCGTCGGAGTGGGTCGGGCAGTGGTGGAACAGCACGAGGGTCCGGACCCCGGCCTCGGCGGCCACGTGCACCGCGTACTCGATCGACGAGTGCCCGAAGTGGCGCTTCGCCTCGTACTCGGCCAGGGTGTGCTGGGCGTCGTGGATCAGCACGTCGACCCCGTCGCACAGCTCGAGCACCGCGGGCGGGACGTAGTCGTCGGGGTCCTCGGGCACGCAACCGGGCCCGTGGTCCGAGATGTAGGTGACGGAGTGCCCGTCGGCGTCGACGCGGAACCCGAGCGCAGGGTCGGTGTGGCGCACCCACCGGCTCAGCACGGTGGCCCCGTCGACGGTGAACCGGTCGTCGCCGACGTCGACGAAGCGGACGTCGCCCGCCATCTGCGCCGGCGTGATCGGGAAGTACGGCGGCCGCATCACTCCGGTGAAGACCTGGTCGAGGGGACCCTCGGCCTGCCGGGGACCGTGGATCGTGATGCGGGCGTCGGGCCGGAAGGCGGGCATGAAGAAGGGCAGACCGGTGATGTGGTCCCAGTGCAGGTGGGTGAGGCAGACATTGGCCTCGTAGGGCACGGCGCCGGGTCCGGCCGCCGCCAGCCGGGCCGCCACGGCGTCGCCGTAGGTCTGGATCCCGGTCCCGAGGTCGAACAGGATCGGCGCACGGTCGGCGCGCTCGAGCACCACCGAGGAGGTGCTCCCGCCGTAGCGCGCGTACGGCGCGCCGTCGCAGGGGGTGGAGCCCCGGACGCCGTGGAAGGTGACCGTGGGGCCGGTCGGGCTCACTCGGGGGACCCGTACGGGCGCTGCCGCGGGGTTGCGTGGCTGCGCATGAGCACCATCACCCGGCGGCGGAAGTAGCAGACCTCCTCACCGCGCTGGTTGAAGCCCCGGGTCTCGACCGTGACCACGCCACGGTCCTCCTTGCTCGCCGACTCACGCTTCTCGAGGACCTTGGTCTCGGCGTAGATCGTGTCGCCGTGGAACGTGGGCCGGGCGTGCTTGAGCTCCTCGACCTCGAGGTTGGCGATCGCCGAGCCGCTCACGTCGGGGACGCTCATCCCGAGCACGACCGAGTACACCAGGTTGCCCACCACCACGTTCTTGGCGAACTGGGTCTGGGTCTCGGCGAACCAGGCGTCGGTGTGGAGCGGATGGTGGTTCATGGTGATCATGCAGAAGAGGTGGTCGTCGTACTCGGTGATCGTCTTGCCCGGCCAGTGGCGGTAGACGTCGCCGACCTCGAAGTCCTCGTAGTAACGGCCGAACGGGCGCTCGTGCACGGTCATGGAATGCAGGTTAGGCGGGACCCCCGGCCCTCGCTAGGTTGGAGTGCGCCATGACCGGTCCCCACAGCGTCGCCATGAGTTTCCGCCGCGACTCGGACGCGGTGAAGGGCCGCCGGATCGAGCGGGCGGTCCTGGCAAGGGTGGTGGGGCTGTGCCAGCCCTACCGGCGCCAGCTCGTGAGCTTCGTGATCACGGTGGTGCTGGCCGCGATCGTCGGGGCGATCCCGCCGCTGATCCTGCGGTCGCTGCTCGACACCGCCGTCCCCGAGGACAGTCGGACCCTGGTCGGCCTCCTCGCCGCGGCGGCGGTGGCCCTGGCCATCGCCTCGTCGGTCCTCTCCCTGATCCAGCGCTGGTACTCGGCCAAGATCGGTGAGGGGCTCATCTTCGACCTGCGGCTCGCGCTGTTCGACCACGTGCAGCGCCTGCCCATCTCCTTCTTCACCCGGACCCAGACCGGCGCCCTCATGTCGCGCCTCAACAACGATGTGATCGGGGCCCAGCAGGCCGTGACCAACACGCTGGGCACGGTGGTGTCGAACATCATCACGCTGGTCGTGACGCTGAGCTTCATGCTCGCGTTGGAGTGGAAGCTCACCATCCTCACGCTGCTGGTGCTCCCGTTCTTCATCATCCCGGCCCGCCGGATCGGCAAGAAGCTGGTCGTGGCCACGCGGGAGGCCATGCAGCTCAACGCCTCGATGAACAACACGGTGGTCGAGCGCTTCAACGTCGCCGGTGCGCTGGTCGTGAAGCTGTTCGGCAGCGTCGACGCCGAGCACGACCACTTCGCCGGGCGGGCCGGCCGCGTGCGCGACATCGGCATCACCACCTCGATGTACGCCCGTGTGCTGTTCGTCGCCCTAGGGTTCGTGACCGCGGTCGGCACGGCGATCGTGTACTTCGTCGGTGGCCACCTCGTGATCAGCGATGTCATCTCGATCGGGACCATCGCCGCCTTCGTGGTCTACGTCGGCCAGATCTACCAGCCCCTCACGCAGCTGACCAACGCCCGGGTCGACGTCATGACGGCCATCGTGTCGTTCGAGCGGGTGTTCGAGGTGCTCGACTTCCCGGCCCTGATCACCGACCGGCCCGACGCCCGGGTGCTCGAGGCGCCCGAGGGTCGGGTGACGTTCGAGCACGTGTGGTTCCGTCACCCGAGCGCAGCCGAGTCGTCGATCGCGTCGCTCGAGGAGGGCATGGTCGTGGCCGACGACGACCCCGGCGCCTGGATCCTCGAGGACGTCACCCTCGAGGTCGCCCCCGGCGAGCTCGTGGCCCTGGTCGGCCCGTCGGGTGCGGGCAAGACCACCACGGCGCTGCTGGTGCCCCGCATCCACGAGGTGGTCGAGGGTCGGGTCTGCGTCGACGGCCACGACGTGCGCGACCTCACGCTCGACTCGCTGCGAGGTGCGGTGGGCATGGTGATGCAGGACCCGCACCTGTTCCACGAGAGCATCCGGGCCAACCTCCGCTTCGCCGGCCCCGACGCCACCGACGCCGAGATCGAGGACGCCTGCCGTCGGGCCCGCATCCACGACCTCGTCGCGTCGCTCCCCGACGGCTACGACACCGTCGTCGGCGAGCGGGGCTACCGGATGTCGGGGGGCGAGAAGCAGCGCCTCGCCATCGCCCGCATGCTCCTCAAGGACCCGGCGGTCGTGATCCTCGACGAGGCGACCTCCCACCTCGACGCCGAGTCGGAGCTCGCCATCCAACGGGCCCTGGCCGACGCGCTCGCAGGTCGCACCGCGCTCGTGATCGCCCACCGCCTCTCGACCATCGTCGCGGCCGATCGCATCGTGGTGCTCGACGGCGGCCGGGTCGTGGAGCAGGGCCGCCACGAGGAGCTCCTGGCGGCCGGCGGCCTCTACGCCGACCTGTACCGCACCCAGCTGCACCAGGCCCCCGAGACCGTCTGAGCCTGGGCAAACCCACCGTGTCGACCCCCGCGCGCCCGTCCGGTCGTCGTCGCCCCACCGGTGCATCGACGAACACGCCTTCGGACTCGCCTTCGGACTCGTCGACGGACTCGTCGACGTTGCGTCGGTTGCGCCGGTCGCGGCCCTCGCGGTCCCGACGGCGGCGGACACGTCGACCGCTCGCGATCGGGGCGTGCAGCGTCGTCGGCGTGGTCGTGATCGGCGGCACCGTGGGGGCGCTCCTCGCCGGGGGCGACGGCGACGCCCGCCGGGCCCGGAGCGGCACCGCGGTCAGCCCGGCGCCCACCACACCGGCGGCGACCGCGACCGCGACCGCGACGCGGCTGCCCTGCCGCGACCGCCTCACCCCGACGGAGCCGCTGCGCCTGTGGGTCGCGGGGGACTCGATCGCGTGGTCGATGGGCACCGGGCTCGGCACGCGGGCGGCCGCCACCGGGGTGGTCGCCCCCGTGTACGAGTCCCGGGTCGGCAGCGGACTCGGGAGCCCCGGATCGTTCGACTGGCCCCAGCGGATCCGCCAGGAGCTGCCCCGGCTCGATCCCGAGGTGGTCGTGTTCGTGATGGGCACCAACGACTGGGGCCTCCCCCAGGCCACCCCGCTCGACCCGGCGGGGCGACCGGCGTGGCGGGCCGCCTACGCCGCACGGGTCCGGGTCGTCGCCGACGCGCTGACCGCCGGGGGGCGGACCCTGTACTGGGTCGGACCGCCCGTGCTCCGCGACGCCCGCCATGAAGCGGGCGGCAAGGAGGTCGCGGCCGTCATCCGCGAGGTCGTGGCCGACGTCCCCGGGGCGGTGTTCGTCGACGCCCACGACCTGCTCGACACCGACGACGGTCGCTACACCCCCACGGTCGTGGTCGCGGGCACCGCCCTCACGGTCCGCACCGCCGACGGCGTGCACTTCACCCCCGAGGGCGCGGGCTTCCTCGGCGACGCCCTGTTCGCCCGGCTCGACGCGCAGTGCAGCCTGCGGGCCCGGGCCGTACCGGGCGCGACCCAGCCCGTGGTCGAGACCCAGGGGTCGACCACCGCCACCCCGCGGACGACCGCGCCGACCCCGGCGACGACCGGGGCGAGCACCCCGGCGCCACCGATCACCCCGCCGACCGGCCCGACCGGTCCGACCGCACCGCCGGCGACGACGCCGCCGACCACCCCGACCGGCTCGACCACCCCGCCCGGCCCTCCCGGGCCCAGCACCCCGACCTCGGCACCCCGCTGACGGCACCGGGCTGCGGACACCGGCGGGCCGCACCCCGATTACCCGTCGGTAGGATCGGGCCATGGCCGACACCCCGGATCTCACCGCCGCCCGCCTCGCCGTCGACGTCACCGCCGCGGTCGTCGACACCGGGTGCCGCACCCTCGCCGCCCGCAGCGTCGTCGACGGCCGCGTCTCGGTGCACCGACTCGACGAGCACCAGGTGCTGGCCTACGACCTCGCCCACGCCGCCAGCGCCGTGGCCGGCTGCCAGGTGATGCTCGGCTACGGCGAGCACGGTCCGTTCGAGGCGATGCTCGCCACCGGCTACGTCGCCGACGCCATCTTCGACATCTGGACCCGGGTCAACACCCGTGAGGACGCGTGGGGCGTCGCCCCCGGTGCGCTCGACGCCACCCGGGCGTTCGTGGCCTCCCACCGCTCGGCCGACTTCCTCGAGGCCCTCGCCACCGAGGTCGAGCGCCACGGCAGCGGGCCCGCGCACCTCTCCGAGGACTTCGACCTCGTACGCGAGACGTTCCGACGCTTCGCCGAGGACCGGATCCGGCCGGTGGCCGAGTCGGTGCACCGCGAGAACCTCGACGTCCCCGAGGAGGTCATCGCCGGCCTCGCCGAGATCGGGGGGTTCGGGCTGTCGGTGCCCGAGGAGTTCGGGGGCTACGCCTCCGGCGACGAGAACGACTACCTCGGCATGGTGGTGGCCACCGAGGAGCTCGCATGGGGATCGCTCGGCCTCGGCGGATCGCTGATCACCCGGCCCGAGATCATCACCCGGGCGATCGTGCGGGGCGGGACCGACGAGCAGAAGCAGCGCTGGCTCCCGCGCATCGCCACCGGCGAGCTCATGGCCGGGATCATGGCGACCGAGCCCGACTACGGCTCCGACGTCGCCGGGGTGAAGGTCAGCGCGACCCCGACCGACGGCGGCTACCTGATCAACGGCGTCAAGACGTGGTGCACCTTCGCCGGGCGCGCCAACGTCGCCATGCTGCTCGCCCGCACCGACCCCGACCGCAGCGCCGGGCACCGCGGCCTCTCGGTGTTCGTGGTCGACAAGGAGCCCGCACCGGGCCACGCGTTCGCGTTCACCCAGGCCGGTGGCGGGACGATGGAGGGCCGGGCCATCGACACCCTCGGCTACCGGGGGATGCACTCCTACGAGGTCGCGTTCTCCGACTGGTTCGTGCCCGCCGAGAACCTCATCGGCGAGGAGTCCGGCCTGGGCAAGGGCTTCTACCTCCAGATGGAGGGGTTCGAGAACGGCCGGCTGCAGACCGCGGCCCGGGCGGTGGGGCTGATGGAGGCCGCGTTCGAGGCCGGCCTGCGCTACGCCCAGGACCGCGTGGTGTTCGGCCGGTCGGTGAGCGAGTACCAGCTGAGCCGGGCCAAGCTCGCCCGCATGGCCTTCCTGATCCAGGCCGGGCGGCAGTTCGGATACCACGTCGCCGAGCTCATGGGCCGCGGCGAGGGGGCGCTCGAGGCGTCGATGGTCAAGGCCTACGTGTGCCGGGTCGCCGAGTGGGTCACCCGCGAGGCGATGCAGCTGCACGGTGGCATGGGCTACGCCGAGGAGTACGCGGTGTCGCGCTACTTCGTCGACGCCCGGGTGCTGTCGATCTTCGAGGGCGCCGACGAGACGCTGTGCCTGCGGGTCATCGCCCGCCGCCTCGCCGAGGACGCGCTCCAGCGGGCCTGAGCCCCGACGGCCCCGGGCCGCCTCAGACCGGCTCGGCCACGCAGCGGTTCTCGAGGACGCCGATCCCCTCGATCTCGGTGCGCACCACCTGCCCGGGCCGCAGGTACACCGGCGGCGTGCGCCCGTGGCCGACCCCGGCCGGAGTCCCGGTCGCGATGACGTCGCCGGGGACCAGCGTGCAGACGGTCGAGAGGTAGCGCACGATCTCGACCGGCGGGAAGCACAGGTCGGCGGTCCGGCCGTCCTGCACCATCACGCCGTCGACCGCGCAGGTGATGCGCAGATCGGCGGGATCGACCGCGTCGGTCGTCACCAGGACCGGGCCGACCGGGGTCGCGTGCTCCCAGGTCTTGCCCTGGTCCCACTGCGAGGTCCGGTACTGCCAGTCGCGCATGCTGATGTCGTTGACCACCGTGTAGCCCGCGATCGCCGCGGCCGCAGTGCCGGCCGACGCGCGACGCACCGGGGCGCCGATCACGATGCCGAGCTCGGCCTCCCAGTCGACCGCTGCCGACTCGGGCGGGAGCCAGATGTCGTCGCGCGCGCCGATCAGCGCGCGGGCGAACTTCGTGAACACCGTCGGGTGGTCGGGGACCGCGTGACCCATCTCGGCGATGTGGGCCCGGTAGTTCAGGCCGAGAGCGAGCACCTTCGGCGGCTGCGGGACGACCGGGGCGAGGTCGGCATCGGCCCACGCGTACCGGCGTCCGGTGGCCGGCGCCGCGGCCGGGTCACCGCCGGCGGCGAGCAGCGCGCCCACGTCGGGGGCCTCGAGCTCGACCACGACGTCGCCCTCGATCCGGGCCGCGCGGGTCCCGGCCGGGGTGCGGACCGTGGCGAGGCGCACTCAGTCCCCGGTGCCGTCCCCGGTGCTGCGGGTCATCCCGGCCCGCTCGCCCCGCGACACGAACTTGAGCGCCATCTTGCGGCTGGCCTCGTCGATCATCTCGTCGCCGAACATCACCGCGCCGCGCCGCTCACCCTCGGTGGTGGCCGTCTCGTAGGCGGCGAGGAGGTCGAAGGCGTGGTCGAACTGCTCCTGGGTCGGCGTGTAGACCTCGTTGATCACCGTCACCTGGTCGGGGTGCAGCGACCACTTGCCGTCGTAGCCGAGGATGCGAGTGCGCATGGCGTAGTCACGCAGGCCGTCGAGGTCCCGGATCTTCAGGTAGGGGCCGTCGATGACCTGGAGACCGTTGGCCCGCCCCGCCATCAGGATCTTGGCGAAGACGTAGTGGAAGTGGTCGCCCGGGTACTCGGGGATCTGCACGCCCCCGGTGAGCACCGGCATCTCGGTGGACGCGGCGAAGTCGGCCGGCCCGAAGATGATCGTCTCGAGCCGGTCGCTCGCGGCGCAGATCTCCTCGACGTTGATGAGCCCCTGGGCGGTCTCGATCTGGGCCTCGATGCCGATGCGGCTCGTGCGCCCGGTGGCCTTCTCGATCTGGGTCAGCAGCAGGTCGAGGGCCACGACCTCGGCCGCCGACTGCACCTTGGGCAGCATGATCTCGTCGAGGCGCTCGCTCGCGTGCTCGACCACGTACGTGACGTCGCGGTAGGTCCACTCGGTGTCCCAGGCGTTGACCCGCACGCACAGGACGGTGTCGCCCCAGTCCTGCTCGTTGATGGCCCGCACGACCTTGGCCCG